>Ga0126383_10002223_pt1 | contig 12474 bp, 9 predicted proteins | sample PanSoiMetPlot_35_FD_96882 | JGI IMG/M metagenome (GOLD analysis project Ga0126383, IMG submission 96882) | Tropical forest soil microbial communities from Panama - MetaG Plot_35 | ecosystem: Environmental > Terrestrial > Soil > Tropical forest > Bulk soil | place: Panama | collected 2016-02-17
CGGCTTGGCAGCGCTGAACGAAAGTCTCGAAAAGCTCGGCATCGAAGCAGCCGCGATTATGTTCATCAACTGCTACGCCAATGCCGCGCACGAGATGCGCGCGAAGGCGCGTCTGATCAAGCGTCATCCGAGCATGTTCATCAGCGCATCGCATGAGTTATCGCAGGAGTACCGCGAGTTCGAGCGCTGTTCGACCGTCGCCGCCAACGCCTATATCGGGCCGAAAGTGCGCCGCTACATCGGCGAGATCGACGATCACATCCGCAAGGCCGGCTTCCAGGGCTCATTTCTGATCGTGCAATCGACCGGCGGCCTTTATGAAAGCGAGCAGGCCCAGACCCAATGCGTTCGTATGCTCGAGAGTGGTCCAGCGGCCGGCGTGATTGGCACGCAATCGCTTTGCCGTAAGCTCGGCATCAAAAACGCCATCGCTTTCGACATGGGCGGCACTACGGCAAAGGCCGGCGTGATTTACAAGGGAGAGGCCCTGACCACGGGTGCGGCGCTGATCGGCGGCTACGACAAGGCTTTGCCGGTGCAGATCGCCATGATGGACATTTTCGAAGTCGGCACCGGCGGCGGTTCGATCGCGCGTGCCGAAGAAGGGTTGTTACGTGTGGGCCCACAGAGCGCGGGTGCGCAGCCTGGACCGGCCTGCTATGGCCAAGGCGGCGAGGAGCCGACCATAACCGACGCCAATCTGATACTTGGGCGATTAGGTGCCGATCGCTTCCTTGGCGGCGAGATGAAGCTCGATGTATCGGCAGCACAGCGGGCGCTGGGCAAGATCGGCAAGCCGCTCGGGATGAACACGACCGAAGTCGCTGAAGGTATCCTGCGCATCGCCGCAACGGCGATGTCATACGCAGTGAAGGGCGTCACCACCGAGCGCGGCCTGGACGCGGGCGACTTCGCGCTCGTGGCCTATGGCGGCGCCGGCCCGCTGCACGCCGTCGATGTGGCGCGTGAGATCGGCATTCGCAACGTCATCGTACCCGGCGCGCCCGGCGTGTTCTCGGCCTTCGGCATGCTGTTCTCCGACCTGCGTTACGACTATGTGCGCACGCACTTGATGCAACTCGCCGATGCCACGTTCGACGAGATCGAGGCGGTCTTCAACGAGCTCGAGCAGAACGGCCGCCAAGCGATTGCCGCGACCTCTGTTAAGCCGCACCAGATCACGGTGAAGCGGGCGCTTGACATGCGCTATGTCGGCCAGGAACACCCGGTCACCGTGGAACTACCGATGCGCATCTTCCAAAAGCAGGATCGCGCAGCGATTAAGCGGCACTTCGATAATGACCACATGCAGCGCTACGGTACCTCAGCTCCAAACGAGAACGCCGAGATTGTCAGTCTGCGAGTCACCGTGGCCGGCCTGATGAAGAAGCCGCCGCTGGATAAGATCAAGAAAGGCGGCACGGCGCCGCCGAAATCAGCATCCACCGGCAAACGCAAAGTTTGGTTCGACGGCCGCTTTCACGACGCCGCGACATATCGGCGTGCGGAGCTTCTAACCGGCAACAGCATCAGGGGCCCGGCCCTGATCGAGGAGCATGCCTCAACCACGGTGCTGATGCCGGGCGATCGGATGACCGTTGACGATTATGGAAACCTGACAATTCGGGTGGCAGGAGCGAAGCGATGACCAGGCGAGCAAAAGGAGATGCTGCTGCCAGCAAGCGCAAGGCCGACCCGGTAATCGTGGAGATCGTTCGTAATGGCGTGCTCGCCGTGACAGAGGAAATGAAGACGAACCTCATGCGCACGGCCTACAACATGATCATCTACGAGGCGCTTGACTTCACTACCGGCCTGTTCACGCCCGCGGGCGAAACGGTCTCCATCGGCATCGGGCTACCGACCTTTATCCGCGGCATGGCGGAGACGGTGAAAGCGAAAATTCGCCATTTCAGCATCAAACACATGAAGCCGGGCGACATCTATGTCACCAATGATTCCTACACCACCGGCAGTCACCTCAACCATTTCACCTTTACCTTGCCGATCTTTCACAAGGGCAAGCTCGTCGCGTTTTCCTGCTGCATGGCGCATTGGCTCGACGTCGGCGGCGTGCTTGGCGGGATGACCACGGATATCTATTCGGAGGGCATCCAGATTCCGATCGTGAAGTACCAGGATCGCGGCAAGGTCAACCAGGATCTCCTCGATATCATTCGCATGAACGTTCGCTTGCCGCCACGAGCAATGGGGGATCTTCGCGCACAAGTAACAGCGGTGAAAACCGGCGAACGGCGGTTTCTTGAGCTGCTGGATCGCTACGGACAACAAGCGGTGATGAATTCGATTGCTGAGATCATGGATCGCGCCGAGGCTGCTGCGCGAGCCCGGACTCGAACAATTCCCGATGGAGTGTATGAGGCGGAGTCGTGGCTCGACGACGATGGCGTCGATATCGGCAAGCGCATTCCGATCAAGGTCAAGGTGACGGTCAAGGGCGACGAGATGACGATCGACCTCACCGATGTTTCAAAGCAGGTGCGCGGCTTCTTCAATTCGGCGATCACGACCGGTTATGGCTGCGCTCAGGTGGCTTACAAGTGCATCACCTCGCCGACCGATTATCCGATCAACGACGGTGCTTTCCGGGGTCTCAAGGTCATCATTCCGCCGGGCCGAATCGTCAGCGCGACGCGCCCGGCGCCGATGCGACTCTGGATGTGCTTTCCCATGACCATCATCGATACGATTTTCAACGCGCTGCAGCCCGCCATTCCCGATCGCGTGATCGCCGGCCATCATGCCGATCTGGTCGCGCCAAGTTTCCATGGCTTCAATCCGAAGACGTCGGAATTCTTTATTGGCAACTTTGGCCCGCTCGGCGGCGGCTGGGGCGCAAAGAAAACCGAGGACGGGGTGTCCGCAACCGTCTGTCTTAACGACGGCGACACCCACAATGGGCCGAATGAGCAGGCCGAAGCGAAGTTTCCGATTCTGGTCGAGCGCTTCGAGCTCGTTCCAGATTCCGGCGGCGCCGGGCGCTACCGCGGTGGCCTCGGCGTCGCGCGCACGACCCGCGCGCTGTCGCCGATCGTGGTCAATGTCCAAAGCGACCGTTCGAAGTGCCCGCCATGGGGTCTTGATGGTGGCGGTGATGCCACAGGAAATGCGATTGCGTTTCGGATTGCGGGCCAGTGGAAGACCGACTTCCCGAACGCCAAGGTGCTGGTAGCCCAGCTCAAAACCGACGATGCTTGGCGTATCTCATCGGGCGGCGGCGGCGGTTACGGTTCGCCGTTCGACCGCCCGGCCGAAGATGTGCGTGAAGACGTGTACCAGGGCTATGTATCAGTCAAAGCGGCGGCCGAGCTCTATGGTGTGGTCATTGACCCGGTCACTTATCAGATCGACCAAGCCGCGACGGAGCGCCGCCGGTCTCGCTCTCGCAGCTCGGTGGCGAGGCGAAAGATCAAGTGATTGTCCTATAATCATCGGGCCTTGACGCTTCCACAAAGAGAAGATCGGGGGAAAATCATGGCTGACATCACCGGTTCGGGCGAGCGCGGCGATATGCGCCATGTGGTGGCGCGGCTTGAACGTCTGCCTTACTGCTCCTGGCATCTGAAAATGCGGCTTATTATCTGCACCGCATGGTTCTTCGATGCCTTCGACTCGATCACCATCGCCTATGTGCTGCCCCCGATCATCGGCGAATGGCATCTCAATCCACAGCAGATCGGCCTGCTTATCGGGATCGGTTTTGCCGGCCAGTTGGTGGGCGCCATCGGATTTGGCTGGCTTGCCGAACGTTGGGGCCGCCGGCTGTGCATGTTGATAACTTTGCTGATCTTCTCGATCGGCGCTTTGGCCTGCGCTGCGGCGACCAGCTACGAGCAACTGTGGTTGCTGCGATTCATTCAGGGCATTGGGCTCGGCGGCGAGATTCCATTGATGGCGGCGTATCTGAATGAATTCGCTCACGCGGAAAACCGCGGGCGCTTTTCCCTCTCGGTTCAAGTGTTGTTTGCGATCGGGCTCCTGGTCGTGGCGCTGGTCAGCGTTTATGTGGTGCCGCACTGGGGTTGGCGGTGGATGTTCGTCATTGGCGCTATTCCGGCGCTGGTCGCTATTCCAATGCGCACGGTACTGCCGGAATCGCCGCGCTGGCTGGCCAGTCAGGGCCGCGCCGATGAGGCAGATCGCGCTTTGACGCGAATCGAAAACACTGCAACGCGAGACGGCAAACTCGTGCCGCCGCTACCGAAAGACTTGCCGGAAGTGCCCAAGGCTCGCCCGCGCATTGCTGAACTGTTCAGGGGCATCTATCTGCGTCGCACCATATCAGTGTGGTTTATTTGGATTGGCGCCTATTTCGTGTCCTATGGCATCACCGCCTGGGTGCCCTCGTTGTTCCGCACTGTCTATCATCTTAATGTAGAGCAGTCGTTGATCTTTGGGCTGATCATAAGCAGCGTCGGTCTTTGCGGCACAATATCCGCGATCTTTCTCATCGATACCATCGGGCGCCGGCCGTTGCTCATGCTCAGCCTCGGCGGGTGTTCCATTCCGCTGATTTCCTTCGCATTCCTGCCGCAACTGACGGCAGCCGCGACACTTGCGGTCGCCACCGCCGGGTTCCTGTTTCTCAGCGCATCACTGATATCGCTTGCGACTTACACCGCCGAAATCTACCCAACCCATTTGCGCGCGCTCGGCGGTGGCGTTGCCAGCGCATGGCAGCGCGGCGCGTCGATGGTCGGCACCACAGTCGTCGGTTGGGTGTTGCCATTCTGGGGCATCAACGCGGTGTTTGTGATGTTCGGCCTATTCGCGCTGATGGGGGCGATCGTCACCCTTTTCTTCGCCGTCGAAACGCGAGCGAAAGTACTCGAGCAGGTATCGCCCGCTTAGGAGGCTCACAGCACCGGAATCTCGCCGCCGTCGAGGTCGATCGTGGCGCCGTGCAGCCAGCTGGCGCGCGACGAGACGGCGAACACCACAAGGCTGCCAACGTCTTCGACCGTGCCGATGCGAATGGGATTGTTGAATTCGCGCAGCAGCTGTTCGCGGATTTTTTGCTCCGCCGCTCCGGTGCGTTCGATCTCGGCTTTGATCCGTCGCCGCGTGCGGTCGGTCTCGACGATGCTGGGATGGATGCAGTTTACCCGCACGCCGTCGCTTTTGCCGCGATCGGCGAGGCATTTGGTGAAGGCGGCCACGGCGGCGTTGACCGAGCTGCCGATGGTGAATTCGGCGGTCGGCTTACGCCCGCCGGTGCCGCCGATCGAGATCAGCGCACCGCGCCGCTCGCGTAATAGTGGCCACGCGGCGCGCGCGAGCCGCACATGGGCGAAGAATTTCAGCGCGTAGCAGTCCTGCCAATCGGCGTCGGTCAGCGACATAAAATCGCCGCGCTTGGTGGCGCCGGCATTGTTGACCAGAATGTCGAGACCGCCGAATTCACGCTTGCACTGCTCGATTAATTTCGCCGGCGCGTCCTGCTCGCGCAAATCGATCACCGCGACGGCGGCGCGGCTGCCGGATTTGCCGATCGCGGCGGCGGTGTCGTCAAGCACGGGGCGGTCGCGCCCGACGAGCATCACGTCGCAGCCTTCGGCGGAGAACGCCAGTGCGATGCCGCGTCCGATGCCACGGCTCGATCCCGTCACCAGCGCGGTTTTGCCCTTCAGCCCCAATTCCATAATGCATCACCTCTTTCACTCAATCTTCAATCCCAGCTTTTGCACCAGCGCCGCCCACTTGGCCTCTTCGCGCGCGATATTGGCGGCATATTCCTCCGGCGTGCTCGGCGCCGGATCGGTGCCATCGTCGATCAAACGTTTTTTCATCTCATCGGACACGAGAATTGCGCGCAGCTCCTTGTTGAGCCGCTCGACGATCGGGCGCGGCGTGCCGGCCGGTGCGGCGAGGCCGTAATACTGCACCGCCTCGAAACCGGGCAGGCCGGATTCCGCGGCGGTCGGCACCTCCGGCACCGCGGCCGAACGTTTGCTCGAGGTAACGGCAAGTCCGCGCAACTGGCCGGCGGCGATATTGCTGATCGACGCCGGAATGGTGTTGAAGCCGAGCGGCACGTGATTGCCGAGGAGATCGGTGGTCAGCGGCCCAGTGCCCTTATAGGTCACGACGGTAATCTCGGTGCCGGCCAGCAAATTGAACAGCTGCGCCGCAAAATAATTGATGGTCGGCGCCGGCGGCGTACCGGCGGAGAGCTTGCCCGGTTCTTTCTTCGCCAAGGCGATCACGTCAGCAAGCGATTTTGCCGGCAATGAGGGATGCGCATCGACAATGATCGGGGTCGAGGCGACGACGCTAATCGGCGCAAAATCCTTGTTGAGGTCATAGCCAGCATTGGCTCCGAGACTGAGCCCGGTCAGGAGCATTACGATGGTGTAGCCGTCCGGCGCCGCGCGCGCGGCATCGCGGGTGCCAATCATGCCGCCGGCGCCACCGCGATTCTCGATCACGACTTGCTGGCCGAGCGCAACGGAAAGCTTCTGCCCGACCAGGCGCCCCATCAGGTCGACGCCGCCGCCGGCCGGATAGGGCACGATCATAGTGATGGGCTTGGTCGGATAATCCTGCGCGGCGGCTGAAACAACTTGCGCGCAACACAAAGCCAGAACGGCGGCAGCCAGCGCGCGCGCCGCGTCGATGATCCGGATCATGCGATGTCCTCCCCGCGTAAACTATAGCCCCCGCGGCACGGCATGAGCTAGAGTACCGATGCAAACAGGAAAGCAATGCATGCGCTTTGGTTTGTTCGGCAGCGCCACCGCGCGCCACGGCGGGCCGGACGTGGATTCCGGTCAGGGCTATCGGCAGTTCGTCGAATACAATATCGAGGCCGAGGCGCTGGGCTACCATTCCACCTTTCTGGTCGAGCATCATTTCACCGGCTTCGGCCAGGTCTCGGCCAGTCTCGCGCTCTTGACCTGGGTCGCGGCAAAGACCCGGACGCTGCGGCTCGGCACGGCGGTGCTGGTGCTGCCGTGGCACAATCCGGTGCTGCTCGCCGAACAGGCGGCCACCATCGATCTCCTCTCCGGCGGACGCCTCGATTTCGGCGTCGGCAAAGGCTATCGGCATGGCGAATTTGCCGGCTTCTGCATTGCGATGGAAGAAGCCGATGCCCGATTCAATGAATCACTCGATGTCATCTTGAAATCCTGGACCTCCAAGCAGCGCTTTTCGCATTCCGGAAAATACTGGCGCTTCGACGACATCATCGTCGAGCCGCCCACCGCGCAAAAGCCGCATCCGCCGATGTGGATGGCGGCCGGCAATCCAGATTCGATCCGCCAGGTCGCCGCGCGCGGTTTTAATTTGTTGCTCGATCAGTTCGCCTCATTCGAAACCGTGGCCGAGCGCATCGCCACGTTCAAAACGGCAGTCGAGGCGCGCGGCCGCGCGTTTAATCCGATGGATATCGGCGTCGCGCGGGCGTTCTACGTGGCCAAGGACGAGGCCGACAAGCAAGCAGCGCTGGAGCGCCGGCTCGAAGCGCAGCGCCGGCTCGCCGCCGCCTCGAACGCTCCGGACGGGACCAAGAGCAAGGCCAGCATCATGGCGTTCTCCGACACCCGCGAGGCGAGCGAAGAGAGCGCGCTGTACGGCACGCCTGATGAAATCGCGGGTAAACTGGAAAAGCTGCAGGGGCTCGGCGTCGGCTACCTGCTGCTCAACGGCGGCGGCCCGGCGCAGGATAGCTTGCGCCGTTTTGCCCGCGAAGTGATGCCCGCTTTCGGTGAAGAGCGGCGCGCGCGTGGTGGGGTGAGGATCATCGCTTGACACTGCACACATTTCCCGGGCGCAGCGCAGCACACAGTGGTGCGCTGCAGAGCCGGGATCTTTGCAAACGCCGAGACTATGACGATCCCGGATCTGCAGTGCAGCGTTGCACGCTGCACTGCGTCCGGGAAAAGCGCAATCAATGATCAACAAGATCGTGCAGAGCATGGCCGAAGCCATGGCTGGCATTGGCGATGGCGCCGTCGTGTTGCTCGGCGGCTTCGGCAGTATCGGCCAGCCCAACGCGCTCATCGATGGGCTGATCGAGCATGGCGCGAAAGATCTGACCATTGTGTCCAATAATGCGGGTGTCGGACGCATCGGTCTGGCTCGGCTTCTTGACCTCGGGCGCGTGCGCAAGATTATCTGCTCATATCCGCGCAGCGTCGATCCGACGGTATTCGAAGAGCTTTATCGCGCCGGGAAAATCGAGCTTGAAATCGTGCCGCAGGGCACGCTGGCGGAACGAATGCGCGCCGCGGGCGCCGGCATTCCCGCGTTTTTTACCGCCACCGCCGTCGGCACCAAGCTCGCCGCCGGCAAGGAGCAGCGCGAAATTGCTGGGCGCCAATACCTGCTTGAAGAAGCGCTCGCCGGGGATGTTGCGCTGATCGAGGCCTGGGAGGCGGACCGCTGGGGTAACCTGACCTATCGGTCGTCTGCGCGCAATTTCAATCCGGTCATGGCGATGGCGGCGACATTGACGATTGCGCAAGCGCAGCACATTGTGGATCTCGGCGGCTTGGATCCGGAAAAGATCGCGACGCCAGGCATCTACGTCAATCGCGTGCTGCACGTGCCGTATGGCGAACCGACTGTGACTTGACGAGACGGCAGTGAATAAACCCGTGGCCGATGTCGTGGCGAGATATAGACCGATGACACGCAGCGAGATTGCGGCGCGGCTCGCGCGCGACATTCCGGAGGGCTGGTACGTCAACCTTGGGATCGGCGCGCCGCTGCATGTGGCCGATTATGTGCCGGCCGACCGCGAAGTCATTTTTCATTCCGAGAACGGCGTCCTCGGCATGGGCCCGGCGCCGGCGCCCGAAGAGATCAACCGCTGGCTCATCAATGCCGGCAAACAATATGTCACGCTGCGCGAGGGCGGCGCCTACATGCATCATGCCGACAGCTTCGGCCTCATCCGCGGCGGGCATCTCGACCTTTGCGTGCTCGGCGCTTTTCAGGTCGCCGAGAACGGCGATGTCGCCAACTGGTCAGTTTCCGATAATGACAGCGCGCCCGCTGTCGGCGGGGCGATGGATCTCGCCGTCGGCGCGCGCCAGGTCTGGGTATTGATGGAGCACCAGACCAAATCCGGCGACAGCCGGCTAGTCCGCCGCTGCACTTATCCTCTCACCGCGCTCGGAGTGGTCAAGCGCGTCTATACCAATCTTGCGGTTCTCGATGTCACAGCCGAAGGCTTTGCGGTCCGCGACATGGTCGAGGGCTTGACGCTCGAGGCGCTCCAAAAAGTGACCGACGCCCCGCTGCACGCCCCAGCACTCTAAAAAGCCGCTCAAATCAGGCTTTGAGGATAGATCGCCCGGGGTGAGATTTTTTCTGCGCAGCTCGGAATAGCGACCGGGACGCTGATTCAAAATAGCAGAGAATGACGGCTTTCCATTTGCCGCCCAGCGCCGCTCGAGACCGCCGACGTTCTGGTTCGCGCGCTTGGCGAATAACCGAGGCTGCCGGTCTCGTTTCTCCGCCGTGCCCAATGGGCTAAGCTTCACCCCAGCACGGCGGAGAAGACACTCGCATGCAGCATATCCGCGTCTCGACCTTCGCCGGTCCGGGCACCAAGCCGGTCATCCATAGCGTTCCATGGCCCAATATCCCAAGCAAAGCGGCGCTCATCCAGATCGGCGCCTGCGGCGTTTGCGGCACCGACCTCCACATCCTTAAAGGACATTGGCCAAAACAGCTGCCCTGGCCGTTCACGCTCGGGCACGAACTCGGCGGCGTCATCGTCGAAGCCGGTAGCGAGTTTAAAGAAGACTTCATGAGCAAGCCGTTGCGGGTCGGATCGCGAGTCATGATCCCGCCGCTGATGCCGTGCGGCCGCTGCTACTACTGCATCCATTATCCGGAGAGTGCGAATAAATGCCTCACGCCGGTCTATTACGGTCGCTATCTCGGCTTCGATAAGCCGCCGCATCTGTGGGGCGGCTTCGCAGAATATGTCTATGTCGATCTCGATCTGTTGCCGGGCACCAAGATCTACAAGCTTCCCGATGACATGCCGCTTCGTCTCGGTGCGCTTGCCGAGCCGCTGACGTCGTGCATCCGCGCTTTTAATCGTGCGGTGCGCGTCGGCGGATTCAAGTGGGGCGACACCGTGATCATCCAGGGTTCCGGACCAATCGGGATTCTCGCCGTGGCCGCGGCGCAGGAAATGGGGGCGGGGCGGGTGATTTGCGTCGGCGCTCCAGAGCGGCCGAGGCTCGAACTCGCGCGCAAGTTCGGCGCCGAAGCGACGGTGGATATCGAACGCTACCAGAGCGCCGATGCGCGCGTTGCGCGGGTGCGCGAACTGGTCGGCGGCTTCGGTGCCGACCTGGTGATGGACTGCTCCGGTCATCCCAGCGCCGGGCCGGAGGGAATCGAATTCCTGCGCGACGGCGGCACTTATGTCGAAATGGGCCAGTTTACCGATGCCGGTGCAATCACCACGTCCTGGCACCGCATTTGCGCCAAGGACATCAATGTGCTCGGCTCATGGGGCTTCACAGGCAATGACCTGCCATTAGGCGTCGATATGCTCTATCGCGGCCAAGCGAAATACCCTTGGCTCGACATGCAGACACTGTATCCTTTCTCCGAAGATGGGATCGCGCGAGCGGTCGCAGATGCCATTGCGATGAAAACGGTGAAATCGACCATCGTGCCGTTTCCTGAACTGGTCCAATGACGGGGTGCCGCAATTAACTTTCGGCGAGACGTTTGAGTGTCATGCTGCGCGCGCTGAAAACCGTTACCTTTGTCTACGTGCCGCAGGAGGATCGTATCGCCGGCGCGATCAACGAGGGACATCCAGATGCGTGGTCGTGTTGGCTGACGCGGCGGCTCGCCTTGGCGGTGCTGGAACGCGCAACGGAGTACATCGCCAATACGTCGAATCTGGCGCAACGCGCGCCGGCGGAGTTGCGCGGCGAGGCGTCGCCAAAACTGCGCCGGCGATGTCGCAGACCCCGCCCGAGGTTCTCAAATCGAGCACGATCACCGCTGAGCTCGCCGACCGGCTGACGATTTCGCGTGAGCAAGATGCGTTCCGCCTCGAGCTACGCGGACGGAGTGGGGACGGCGCCGCCGGAACTACAGCGCATCCTGCAGATGCTGCACGGCGTGGTGGCGCAAGCCGGCTGGCTTGCCGCGCCCGGCGCCGGCCGCCCAGCCGCCGCCGCGATGCCAAGCGATTCTAAGCCGGCGCGACATTAGACAAAATTCTGAAGTGGATATCGGGTCGCGGCAAAGATCTGACCAAACAAAAAGCTAAAGCGAAATGCCGCGCTACTTCGCTTTAGCCGATTGTGCTGTTCATCCGGTTTCGCCAGAATGAAGGCAGACCACCAGATACAGGGGAGAAGCGCCTTGGCACAGCAGACACATAAATATGGTTGGGATCATGTTCATTTGCGCACCACCGACCCCGAAGGCATGGCGCAATGGTTCGAGTCGATGCTGGGCGCGGAGGTCATTCGCAGCATGCAGCAGGGCAAGCCGCGCATCGATCTCAAGCTTGGCGGCGCCAACATCTTCATCGCTCCAGTCGCCCCTAGCGACAGCGTGAACGCGGCGCCGGTGACACCGTATCGCGGCCTCGATCATTTCGGTCTTGCCGTGAGCGGGATCGATGCGGTTGCCGCCGATCTGAAAAACAAGGGCGTCGAATTCACGCGCGAGCCGACCACGGTGCGGCCGGGCGTGCGCATCTGTTTTCTGCGCGGCCCGGAGGGCGTTTCGATCGAGCTGCTCGATCGCAACCCGAAATATTGATCCCGCGCCGCACGTTCGTCGCGGCGAAAGAAATCGCTGGGAAATTTTTGTCGTTGGCGAGAGTTTCTCAAATGACTTTGTAATTGCCTGGTCGGCTCGGTTTTCACCGGCGCCCTGCCGGGAACTCCCTTTTCTTTTCTCTTGCGGTCAGCTTCTGCTGCATGGCCGTGGGCTTGGTTCATTTCCGCACAACGCAGGCTCGGTATCTTTGTTCAGGCCAATAGCGGTCAAAGCGTTCGGCCTTGCTATCTCACCCGCGTTGATTGCCCGTGCCGACCCGATAGCCCTCGCCGTCGGTTCCACCGCCTTAGAAATGCCGCTTGAGGCCGATCGCACAGAGCTTATGCTTTTGTGGTCGGCGATCTGAGAGGAGAGAGAGATGGCTGAGGTGCTCTGGATCACATTACTTTTGATCCTCGTAACCATTGCGGGCATCTTGGCATTTCTTTATTTTGTTCGAATTACCCAGACCGTCGAAAATCAAAAAAAAATAAAGCTCCAAGGCGTTGTAAAGCATGATTGGCGTCCCACCGGTCGTATCGACTTCACCGCGCGATTCGAGGATGTCGGTGATCGAAGCAAAGACAAACCGGGCGAGTTCAAGTTGCTTGTGGAAGAGCGCAGGATTGTAGAAAGCATTGCTGGAAATGAAAGCCTTGAGATCCAATGGAGGCTTGCTACGCTGAGCGAAGCAAAGGC
>Ga0126383_10002224_pt1 | contig 12472 bp, 15 predicted proteins | sample PanSoiMetPlot_35_FD_96882 | JGI IMG/M metagenome (GOLD analysis project Ga0126383, IMG submission 96882) | Tropical forest soil microbial communities from Panama - MetaG Plot_35 | ecosystem: Environmental > Terrestrial > Soil > Tropical forest > Bulk soil | place: Panama | collected 2016-02-17
AAACTCGGCGTCAAATACACGCCATAGGGAATTAAGCGCCGGCTGGGCCATCGATCTGCCGTCCTGCGCTACCCTGTCGGTCACCGATTGCGCTAGCGCAGGCGGATTCGAGAGGCGACCAATCGATAGCGAGCGAAGAAGGAGTCAAGAATGGCGGTCAAGAAGAAAGTCAAGCGCTCGACGTCCAAGTCGAAGTCAGCGGGTCGGCCGAAGGATCTCGCCGTCAAAAGGTCGACGGAAATCAAAGGCGGCCTGGCCCGCCTAAGCGATCCCTGCGACGGCGACCCGGCACTCCGATAATCCACGGCTGGTTTCGGGATCCGAGTGAGCTCGCCCGCCGCACGCGAGGTCCGCATGTATGATCGCGCCCACACCTTGACCAGCCTCCGCCGGTAGCCATCGACAGAAGGGAGCGAAAAATGGCCGCAAAGAAGACGGTCAGGCACTCTGCGTCAACATCGAGATCGAGGATCCAGAAGCCCAAAGATCTCGCCGTCAAGAGGGCGACTGCGGTCAAGGGAGGCGCGACCGGTAACGCGTACCGCCGGTCGCAGCACTCCGATCCCTGCGACGGCGAAGAGTAGCCCTCTCATCGTTTAGACAATCCCCGGGTCGAGGGAGAGCGCCGCCATAGCGAGGAGTCGTCGTCCCCAGTACGGCCTCGAGCTCCGCGCGCGAGGTCTGGTTCTCGACTTCGTGCCGGTCCGGAAGTGGACGTGGACGCCACACGACCCGGTGGCCTCGGGACTGCGCCCCTCCGACACACCGCCGCCGCTTCCCAACGCAGTTCAGACGAACTACCGGGCCTCGCGCCGCCGGCGTAAGGTCGTCCTGGTCTTCCAGGCGGGCGTCGAGAGCGAAGGCTTGATCGAGGCGCTCCGCGCCGAGGGTCTCGAGTTCTTCTTCCTCGACTATCTCGAATTCATGGAGCGGGGATCGGTCGTGATGAGCGCCGGCAGCCGCGAGGCAAGCGAGCTGCGGTTCGGGCCCGCCCGACTCCTCCTGCGCGACGTGGCCGCAGTCGTTTGGAAGCAGCCTTTGGCTGTGGCGAGTCGGATCTCGAAGAGGCCGCCGGCTCGCCATCTCTATCTCCACCGCTGGACGCAGGTCCTGCGCGATCTGGCGGGCCTTCTGCCCGAGAAGGCTCTCTGGCTTCCTGCGCATCCGCTCCAGGGCTCCAACGATTTCCAGGAGAAGCTCTCCGACCTGGTCCAGGCTCGGCGCGTCGGCCTGAAGGTTCCGGAAACCATCTGCACGAGCGATCCGGTGATCGCGGCAGCCTTCATCCGGCGCCATCGGGGGCGGGTTCTGTTCCGAGATTTCAGCAAGACGCAGATCCGGTTCCGCACGGCGTTCGCCGACTCGGATCCCCGGCGGCTCGCGCGACTTCGCAACTCGCCGTGCGTCTTCCAGCGCTACGTGGAGAAGGAGCACGACGCCCGGGCGGTCGTGATCGGTGGCCGCGTGTTCGCCTGTCGTATCGACTCCCAGGCGTCGAAGGCGGCTCGCGTGGATTGGCGCGTGTACGACAACCGCAATGTGCGTTGGGACCGGATGCAGCTCCCGCGCGCCGTCGAGCGAAGGCTCCGCCTCCTGATGAAGAGAATCGGAATCGCCTGGGGATCTGTCGATCTCGTCAAGGGGACCGATGGGTTCTTCTACTTCCTGGAGGCAAATCGTCCCGGGGTGACCTACTGGCTTCTCCCCTTCGTCGGCCTCGACGTGCCCCTAGAGATCGCCCGTTTCTTGAAGAGCAAGCTCGTTCGGAGCTGACCGTGGAGAACGCGTGAGACGGAGCGAGGCTGCGGATCTCCTCCAGGAGATATTCCACCGCCGCCGGCGAAGCCGCTCTCCCCTTCCCTCAACGTCGGTCGCCGAGCTGCAACGAATGGCAGCGCTCGCGAATGCGCAGGACCGGGTGCCGGGGTGGCGGCGGGAGCTGCGATCCTCAGGTTGCGCGGTGCTGCGCGCTCCCTTCGCTCCGCCCTTCGTCAGCGCCGTCGGCGAGTACTACCGTCGGCTCCAGACTGATGAGCATCTGCTGGGCGACAAAGGCGAGCGGCCGGGAGCCCCCGTCCTCTACGACGAGGCGCTTCTCTCTTTCCTCGGCAGGCAGCTCGTTCCGGTCGTCCATCAGGTGACGGGCGATCGATCCCCATATACGTTTTCGTTTTTGCGGCTGTACGAGCCCGGCGCTGTCCTTGCCAGCCACCGCGACGCGCCGGTCTGCCGCTGGAACATCGACCTCATCGTCGGAGGCGATCCGGCGCCCGACCGCCGCAGCGCGTGGCCGCTCTGGGTCGACAGCCCCGGAGGCGCCAGGGCCGTCCGCCTCGCCCTCGGGGACGGCCTCCTGTATCGAGGCACCGAGGTGCGACACTGGAGAAGACCACAGCCCACCTCCCGCAGGACGGTGCTCGCGGCCCTGCACTACGGAGCCGCTCCACGCCGGAAATCCGGGCGCCGCCGTATATGATTGCGCACATCTCGAGCCGCTCCAGGCAAACGGAGACAAAGACAAGACAGAAGACAAGACGGAGGCAAAGATGCCCGCGAAGAAGACTGTGAAGCGCTCGACATCGAAGACCAGATCAGCCAGGGCTCCGAAGGATCTCGCCGTGAAGAGGACGACGGCCATCAAGGGCGGCCTGTACAGGAGAAGCGATCCCTGCACGGGCGAGCCGCTCAAGTAGGACCTCGAAGCCGCTGCGGCGCTGAAGGGAGAGAAGGAGGTCGTATGAAGAAGAGGCGGACTACGAGGTCGAAATCGACCCGGTCGGTGAGAAATCTGCCCGCGAAGGCGGTCCGGCGTAAGACTTCGGATGGCGTCCGGGGCGGCTATACCGCGGTCGAACATGCCGGCAGCGCCACGAGCGGAGCCGGCGCGGGCAAGGTCAAGTTCAACGAGTTCACGATCAAGAAGCTCACGGACGCGTAGTTCCGGCTGAGGGATTCGCTTTGAGGGTGGGCTTATTGCCCACATCTCCCTGCGGAGCACGACCGATACGAAACCGCAACAGGGCGCCTGCGGCGGTCCACTCCTGGGGACGTGGAAGCTTCAGTCCCTCACGATGGAATACCAGGACACTCATCAAGCGATGGAGCCTTTCGGCGCCCATCCCATAGGCTACTTGAGCTACGGCGCGGACTGTCGGATGTACGCCATTCTCGTCGCTGAAGGCCGCAGGCGTCCGGCGGGAGACGTCCCCACCGATGCAGAGAAGATAGAGCTATTTGACGGGATGGGCTCGTACGCGGGCACCTACACCGTCGAGGGAGACAAGGTCATCCATCACGTCGATGTTTCCTGGAACGGGGCCTGGACGGCCACGAATCAGGTTCGCCAATTCAAGATCGAAGGAGACAGGCTGCAGATCCGGGTGCACAGTCTCGAAGATGGGAGACCCGCCCTATCCACGCTTCTGTGGACCAGAGTGAAAGGGTAGCGGCTACGTCATCGGCGGTGCGAACATCTTCGGATAGGCCGTGACGGCCCAGACCGGCGCCACCGTCCACTTGCCGGTTCGTGTCGGTCACAGTAACCATCGCGGTCTAGATGCCGGACCAACGGTGTTGACAATATGCATATTGTCTTTCCGCCCTCTCAACGCCGCCGCCCGTGACTCGGCGCGACTAAGGCCGGTGCCGGAGCCAGTCGTTTAAGAAGAAGCGGATCTCGCTCGTTGCTTCTTTTTCCAATTCTCATTGCCCCTTTCCCGATGTTTTTGCGCATAAAGATAAGGATCCCGTCGAGTGGGGCAGATTTCACCTGGTCTCCCCCTCGGTCCTCTCCAAGGATCCGCAGGCAGAGAATTTCTCGCTCGTCTTCGCGGCGGCGTCGGGAAGGCCGTCTTTGGACACCGGTCCTACTCCTATCCGGCCGGCTTCGAGCTCGCCAACTACGCCGGAATCGGCTGTCCGGCCGGCTGGTTTCAGATCCATCTGTCGACGGTCTGTTTGCCATACCCTCGGCAAAACCTCGGCCAAACCTCAGGGTCATGCTGCGGCTCTTTCCGTAATAACTGTTTTGCAGGCCGCCGCCTCGGGGCGACCCTCAGCGGCGGGAATGGAGGCCGAAGTGAGCAGTCGCGGGTTCTTGCGGGTCGCGTTCGCGGCGATCCCACTCTTCGCCGTCTCGACTCTCGGCGCCGACGAGCCTTCTCTCGCGATGCCGAAGGCGCGCGAGGCGGCCGAGATCGTCCAGCGGTACGTCGAGGCGCGCAATGCACATGAGCTCTCACGCGCCAGCGCAATGACAGCGCCGGATGTGCGCTGGCTCGACGAGGAAGGCCGGAACCACCCCAAGAACGACGCCCATCTTGCGGCCATCCTCTCCTGGGAAGGCGTCATGGGGGCGGCCTGGGAGTGCCGGGTCCTCGGCTATGCCGACGGCTGGCTGGAAGTCGAGATCACTGAGCGCAACCGAATGTACGACGCCCTCGACATCGGCTCCGTGATTCAGCGCGACCGAATCCGCGTCGTCGACGGCCGGATCCGGGAAGGGCGAACGCTCGCGACTTGGACGACTGGACGCGAGGAGGACGAGGCGACCTCGGACTTCCGAAGCTGGGTCGAGACTCTTTCCTCCGCCGAGCGCCGCGGGCTGATCCAGGACGGCCATTTCGTCTTTGACGCGGCCGGAGGACACAAAATGCGGCCGCTTCTCGATCGGTGGGAGCGAGAGCACCCTCCCGCGCGGCGTCTCCTCAAGGCCGCGCTCGAAGCGCTCGGTGGTCAGGAGCGAGTCGCGGCGCTTGACAACTGGATCGTGGAAGGCCGCGGCCGCGAGAACCTCTCGGCCGAGCTGCAGGGACTCTCATCGGACACGCCGACGTGGCGGCCCCATGAGGAGCGGATCGGGGTCGTTCGAGCCACCGGCGCCGTCGCCTGGGAACGGAAGACGCCGCGCAACGACGAAAGCCTTCGATGGCGGAGATTCATCCAGACGCCAACCGCTTTCGGCGTCGTTGATTGGACGAGCGGGTACGGCGTCATGCAGCGCGATAACGTCCCGGAGCCCGCGAGAGCGGCGCTCATGCGCCGGATCCCACATCTGCTTCTTCTCGATGCGGCGGCCAACGCGAAGCGGCTGATCACAAGGCCGGGGCGTCTACTGGCAGGCGCATGGCACGACGTGGTCGAGGCCACACTCGCCGACGACGCGCGCCTGACGCTCGTTCTCGGGCGCAACCCGTCCACGCTCGATCGCGTCGAGTACGACGTCTACCTTCCCGGTCTCGGCGATTCGACCGTGGCATGGCAGTGGAAGGGCTGGCACGAAAGCCGGTCGCTCGGTCTCGCTCCCTCCGGACACACCATCCTCGTCCATGGCGCTGTGTTCCAGGACGTCGACTACAGCCGCTACGAGGCGCCATCCAAGGACGCGCAAGCGATGATGGAGATTCCCACTGACTTGAAGGGTAGGAGCCAAGGCGCTCCGGTCCCCGCTGCCGGACCCGCCACCGGCGAGGTCGCTCCCGGCGTTCACGTCACCAAGACTCGAGGATTTCTGACGGCCTTCGTCGAGCTCGCGGACTTCGTCGTGGTCTTCGACGCGCCGGCCTCCCCCGTCACGCTCGAAACCATTCCGGCCGGCGGCCGCGCGGAATGCGAGCTCGCCTCCGAGGAGCTGGGCGCCCTGATCGCCCGCACCTGCCCGTCCAAGCCGGTGCGGTTCGTGATCGTGAGCCATCACCACAGCGACCATCTCGGCGGCCTTCGTGCTTTCGCCGGACCGGGCGTGACGATCCTGGCCGCTCCGGGCCACGTTCCCGCCGTGCGGCGGGCGGTGACCGCGCCACACACGCTCGCGCCGGACCTCTGGCGAGCCGACGGACGATACGCGCTGGTCGAAGCCGTTGCCGATCGGCGTGTCATCGAAGACGCCGGCAGAACGCTCGAGGTCTGGAACACCGGCGAGAACCCGCATTCGCGGGAGAACCTTCTCGCATGGCTGCCGCAGGAGCATCTCCTCCTGCAAGGCGATCTCTTTTATTACGAGGAGGGGAGTCCCTTCCCGCTTCCGGGGCGGGAGACGATGGACCGCTTCTTTGCCCGCTGGCTCGCCGAGCACCGACTCGAGCCTCGGGTCATCTACGGCGTTCACTACGCCGGTGCGGCCGGCGCGGAGGCTCTCGCGCGCGCTCTCCGATGAGCTGACAGCGCTCCCGTGCGCCTGACTGCCTCCCAGCTGCCAGCGAGGGCAGCTGCGGCCTGAGCTTGTTCCGTTCCAGCGCTTTGAGTAGAGTCCTGCCCAAGAGGCCGTAAGGCCAAGGAGAACATATGAGGAAGCCCTCGAGTTGGAGCGTTGGTCTCCTGCTGCTCGTCGTGTGCTCCGCAACCGCTCTTGCACAGGGAACACCATCGGTCGTCAGCTCGGTCGGAGAGGCCAAGTTCGGGCCCGCGCCGCCGATGCTTCCTCCCGGGGCGCAGATCGCGGTCCTCTCCGGCAATCCCATGGGCACCGGCGCCTATACGGTGCGTCTCCGGTTCCCGGCTAACTACATCATTCCTGCGCACTCGCATCCCACGGACGAGAACGTCGTTCTCACCTCGGGCGCCGTGACCTTCGGTATGGGCGATAAGGTCTCAAACACGGCGGCAGGCAACAAGACGCTCGAGGTCGGAGGGTATTTCCTGGCGCCCACCGGGATGAATCACTATGCCTTCGCAGGAAAGGCAGGCGCGGACATCGTCCTCTATGGACAGGGACCCGTGGAGTTCAAGTACGTGAACCCGGCTGACGACCCGAGGAACGCGAAGAAGTAACAGGGGCGAGGAGCGCGAACAGGAAGCAGGGAGCAAGAAGCAGGGAGCAGGAATAAGGCAACCCGAATCAAGGTCTTTGCTTCTTGCTTCTTGCTCATTAAGAAAGCCCCTTGCGGAGCACTCCCTTCACCGTGTCGACGAAGACGTCGATCTCCTCCGGCGTCGTGTAGACGTTCGGCGTGATGCGCAGGCCGTTGAACTCGGCGTGCACGATCGGCGTCGTCATGATCCGGTGCTTGTCCCAGAGGAACGCCTGGAGCTTCTCGGTGTCGATTCCGTCTAAGTGCACGAGCCCGATGCCGCAGGAGCCGACATTGTCGAGAGGTGTCAGCACCTTCACGCGCGGGTCGGCGGCTAAGAGAGGCTTCGCCCAGCGATCCCGCAGCCAGCGCAGCCGAGCCGATTTACGTTCGGCGCCGATGCCCCGATGAAACGCCAGGGCAGCGGCGATCGCATTGTGGTTGGCCGCCGGGTGGGTGCCGATCTCCTCGTACTTGCGGATGTCCTCGTCCATCGTCTTGGGGGCGGCCATGAGAGGCCAGATCTTTTTCTGCTTCGCCTTGCGCACGTAAAGAAACCCTGTGCCGATCGGGGCCAAGAGCCACTTGTGGAGGCTCGTACCGTAGTAGTCGCATTCGAGCTCGTCCCGCTTGAACGGAAAGTGGGCGAACGCGTGCGCGCCGTCCACGAAGACCTCGATTCCCCGCTCGCGAGCCATCCGAACGATGTCCCGCACTGGCAGGATCTGCCCGGTCAGGTTCGTGATGTGCGTGACCTCGATGACCCGGGTCTTCGGCGTACAGGCCTTCCGGAAGCGCTCGACGACATCGGCGGGCGATGGAGGCGGGACAGGGAATGAGATCTGCTTGACCACGATACCGTCCCGGCGCGCCCGCTGATCCCAGGTCGTGATCATGCGGCCGTAGTTCTGGTTGGTGATGACGACCTCGTCGCCGGCCTTGAGATCAACGCCGAGCGTCAACGTCTCCATGGCTTCGGAGGCGTTGCGGACGATCGCCATCTCCTCGGGATCGCAGCCGAACTCCTCGGCGAGCCCGCGCCTCACCGACTCGATGCGCGGCTCGAGCACCGTCCACATGTGGTAAACGGGGATCTCATTGGAGAACTTGAGGTCTCGGATCATCGCATCGAGAACGTGTGTCGGCGCCGGGCTGCAGCCGCCGTTGTTCAAGTTGACGAGCGTCCGGTCCACGTCGAAGGCGCGGGCGATGTCGGACCAGTAGGCCTCGTCACCCGCGAGCTCGGCGGGCTTCTTCCCTTCGGCAGCGCGAGCCGCGGCGAGGAGTGCTTGGGCGGCCTCGGCGCGGAAGGATGGGAGCACCAGGCCGGCGGACAGACCCGCCCCCAGGCGGGACAGAAGCGTTCGGCGGTCGAGGGGCATTGGACCTACTCTATCGCCGTGGATCTCGGAACAAAGCGAATTCGCATCATCGCTATCCCCCCTGGCGAGGCGCCGCCGTGGGTCCGGGAGCAGTGGGTGGGGCTGGAGCTGCCGCTGGCGCAGCGGGGACGCTCGGCTCGGTCTCCGCGGGTGTTCGGCGTCTTGAGCGGGCCGCGGAACCTGTTCGCCTGGTTTTTCGGAGTTCTCCGTGGGCGCGCCGCACGCGAGACCGGCTACGCGGTTCGGGTCCTGGATGCTCTCGCAGTGCTCGAACCTAAATCCCCGGAAGCTGCGGCCTGGTGGCGGACGAACGTTCCGCACATGACGAGTCCCCTTCGATGTTTCCTCTTCTCCGAAAGCGTTTGCCAGGTCCTCGACGAATTTGAGCGCCGCTTCGAACGATAAGCGGCGGCTCAGTGCCCCGGGGCGTCTGGCCGATGCGTGTCCGACGGGTCCGGTCGTGTCAGCGGCTTCAGGTCTCCTGACCCACATATCCGCATCCCTCAGGTCCACTTCCCGGTCGGCCTAACGGCGGTATAACCAGGAGTGGAGCGAGCACGGAAATGAATGAAAAGAGAAGCCACATCGGGATACTGGCCCACAGCGCGGACGGCGCCGCGCTTTGTTTCCTCGAAATGGTGCGCGAGGCGGCGCGGCAGCTCGGCGCCCACGATCACCCGGAAATCACGCTCTCGATCCTGCCGATGGGGCCGGCGCTCGAGCAGTACCGCCAGAACGATCTCGTGGGCGTCCGGGCGCACCTCGCACGGACCGCGCAGCGTCTCGCCGCGGCCGGCTGTGACTTCTTCGTGTGCCCGGACAACACGGCGCACATCGCCTTCGAGCTGCCCGGCGAGGCGCTGCCGCTGCCGGGTCTCCACATCGCGGAGATCGTCGCGCAGCGTGCCCGGGAGGACGGGCGCCGATGCGTGGGTCTCCTCGGGACCGCATGGACGATGGAAGGGCCGGTCTACCCCTCGGCCTTTGCGCGACATGGACTCGGCATGAGAACTCCGGCGGCTCCCGATCGCGCGCTGATAGATCGAGTGATCTTCGATGAGCTGTGCCAGGGACGCCTGGTCCACGCTTCGAGAGAGGAGTACGTACGCATCATCGAGCGGCTCGGACAAGATGGCTGCGATGCGGTGGCGCTCTCCTGCACCGAACTTCCGCTGCTCGTGACACCGGAGGTGTCGCCGCTCCCGACGCTCGATTCGACGCGCCTCCTGGCGCGCGCCGCGATGGACATGGCGCTCGCAGGACGCAAGCCGGTGTGGCGCGGCGGGCCGCCGTCATGAGTCGGTGACACGGATCTCGGCGACGGCCTCGAATCGGCCGAGTCAGAAACTCCGGCCGTGATGTTAGGCTCGAGCCAACGATCTCAAGGAGGTTTCGAATGTACGACCGCTATTACGGGGGCGGCTTCGCATGCCTGGTCTTCCTCGGTTTCGTCGTGCTGCTCTTCTATCCCTTCTGGCGCGTCGCGACGAAGGCGGGCTATCCGGGAGTGATGTCGCTGCTTCTCTTTGTTCCGGTGGTCAACTTCATCTTCCTGTGGGTCGCGGCTCTTTCTGAGTGGCCGATCGAGAGACAGCTGCGCGAGCTCAAAGCGCGAGCGGGCATGCCGACCGGCTGATCGAGCGCAGACTCGCAATGGTTTGGGCAGGTGCCCGGAAGAGCCTGCCCTACACCTCTTTTTCTTTCTTGTTGGGCTGCCCTTTACCGGTAGCGATCAGACTCCGCAGACTGTCGTTGATGTAGAAGCCCCAGGCGCCCGAACAGTCACCGTAGCATTCGAAGGCAGGAACCAATCCGACGTGCGTGAAGCGGAGCTCGGTCTTGCCCTTCTTCCTGGCGACCTCGAACACGATATCAGTGCCGATCCACTCCCTCTTGTCCTTGACGAAGTTCAGGTGTCCGTCGAGCACGTGCCATACGACTCTCTTGCCCGGCACAAATTCAGTGATCTTCTGGGTGCTGCTGTGGAGGTCCTTGTGGCGGTAGGTGAACACTGCGCCGAGCTTGTCGGTACTGCCGTCGATTTCTCCTGACCACCACCCGCGAACGTTGTTGATGGCCTCAAAGACCGCCTCCGGAGGCTGGTCCACCGAAAACGCGGTTGTGTAATTCCCTCTGCTCATAAATCGCTCCTTTTCCTTGTCGTCCAACGAGCCTCATCCGTTCGCCGCGCTGCGCACGAAGGCGGCGAACTGGCGCTCGAGCGCCTTGGCCGCGCCGGCGCGCCAGCTTTCCGCAACGGATTGGGACACTGGATCGGGAAAGATCTCCTCTTCGCCTCTCTCCAGACCATCGAAGATGCCCCGCGCCGCGGTCTCCGTCGACGCCTTGGGTATGTCGAAGCCCCGGTTCATGTCTGTATCGATGGGGCCCAGGACGACAGCATGAACAGTCACGCCTTCTCGAGCCAGGAGGGCCCGCATCGACTGCGTCATGTTCAAAGCGGCCGCCTTTGAAATGGAGTAGCCGGGGATGACCGGCAAGGGCGCGAGCGCCGCCAGGGAAAGGTTGTTGACGATGGCCCCCTTGGAGCGTTTGAGCAGCGGCAGGAAGGCCTGTGTCACGTGAGCCGGTCCGAGCAGATTTACGGCCAGGTGTTTCTCGATGACCTCGAAATCACTCAGATCGTCGTAGATCGCAACGCCGGCGTTGTTGATGAGGACGTCGAGCCTGTCGACCTCGGCGGCTGCCTTCTGAATCTGCGATTCGTCGGTGACATCCAGCGTCAAGGGCGTTACGCGTTCGTCGGAGTGCTGCAACGGACCGCGCGTTCCCGCGTACACTCTCCTGGCACCACGTCTCAGCGCCTCATCGACGAGCGCGCGGCCGATGCCGCGGTTGGCGCCGGTGATCAGGACTGTCTTGTTCTCCATGTCCATATCGGTCTCCTTTCGACCTCAACCCCTACTACGGCTGCCAAGCCGCGCGGGATACGTGGGAGATCGGCGGAGGTCCGCGGACTAGGAGGGTTGGCCGGTGACGAGGGAAGCGGCTGCCGGGATCACCCAGGGGCAATGCCAGTAGTCGGTGATCCGGGCGATTTGGCCATTCACCACATTGAGGCGGAGAACGTAGTCTGGCATCCAGCCCTTGTCCGCTGCGCGCAGCACGATGATCGTCTCTTCGCCGTCGACCTCGCCGACAACCATTCGCCACGACGCCGGCGGATGTTCGCGCTGGTACATGCCGAAGTAGGGCGACCGGTCGACACGCCCGAGGAATCGATCATTCACTTGCAGCTGAGCATCAGCCGCAATCAGCTCGCGAAGACCAGCCCAGTCGCCCTTATTGAATCGATCCACGTACAGCTGGAGGAGCTCGGCGTTTTCGTGTGTCTTGACACGAACCGGAGCGGCCGCCGCCGAGCGCACGGCTAATTTCGACCGACCTCGATTCAGCGCCGCCTTGACGCCGCCGACAGTCGAATCCACCAGCTCCGCGATTTCTTCCAGGGAGTAGTCGAAGACATCTTTCAGGAGCACACATGCGCGCTCCTTCGGAGGCAGCGCCAGCACGAGGTGCTCGACCGCCTTGCCGAGGGCCTGGCCGACGGGCTCGACCGGCGGGGTGGATTCTTCCTCGGCGCTGGCCGCCTCTGACTCCGCCTCCTGGCGAATCCCGCGGCGGCGCAGAAAGTCAATGCTGCAGTTGTGGGCAATGCGGAACAACCAGGGCGCCAGGGGCCGTTTGTCGTCGAAGGTATCCAGTTTTCGATAGGCCTGGAACAGGGCCTCCTGAACGACATCCTCGCCGTCCAGCACCGATCCCGTCATCCGCGAGCAGTAGCGGTGCAGACTCGGCCGTAAATGCGTAATCGTCTCCAGAAAGGCTAGGTATCGCGCTTCCAGAGGACCGCCACCGGCGTTCGGGGCGTCAACGTGATTTTGGCCCGAGGAGGGCTGATCCGAGTTCATTTGCCTCTCACCACCTATACGCGCCGGTCCGCATGGAGGATACGTCGGACACGGCCGAGCGACTGGCCGTGGCCCACCGGAGCTGACCGCGCGAGCGCGGCGGCGCAGCTCCAGTCATAGAGGCGCTCACCAGGATCGACAAGAAATTTCCGAAAGCTTATCTTCCCTAGGTTCGAGGACGCGTAATGAACGTCGTGACGATGGTGCAAGCAGGCGCGAGGCGGCGGAGCTGACGCTCGAGCACCTCGCCCGCTTCCTGAAGGCTGGCCAGCGGCATGGGTTCGAGTCGCTCGAGCACGAACCACATATCCGTAGTATCTACCTCCAGGCGGGTTCGGATACTCTGCCGCCAGTTCCACCGTCGGCAGGT
>Ga0126383_10002225_pt1 | contig 12468 bp, 8 predicted proteins | sample PanSoiMetPlot_35_FD_96882 | JGI IMG/M metagenome (GOLD analysis project Ga0126383, IMG submission 96882) | Tropical forest soil microbial communities from Panama - MetaG Plot_35 | ecosystem: Environmental > Terrestrial > Soil > Tropical forest > Bulk soil | place: Panama | collected 2016-02-17
GATCCTGAGTATCACTACGAAGCCGTTAACGTGGAGAACCAGCAGAAAAATCTGTCGTCACTGCTGTGGTGGATGCGTCGTGTGATTGCGATGCGAAAGAATTTCAAGGCGTTCTCGCGCGGCTCTCTCGAGTTTCTCTACCCGGACAATGCGAAAGTGCTGGCGTTCCTTCGGCGCTGGGAAAACGAGACGGTAGTGGTGGTGGCAAATCTTTCGCGGTTCGCGCAGTCGGTGGAGCTGGATCTCTCGCGTTTCGCCGGCTGTGTGCCGATGGAAGTTTTTAGCCGCAATCTGTTTCGGCCGATCCGGAAATCGCGCTACGTCATCACGCTGGGCCCGCACGCCTACTACTGGTTCGCGCTGCAAGCGCCGACCGATACGCGGCGTACGCTGAAGAAACGCGTTATTCCAACCATCAAACTGCCAGCTCAGTTCGACATCCTGCTTGGCGACGGTCAGCGAGACCAACTTGAACGAGAGGTTCTTCCCAATCACATCCAGAATGCCCGCTGGTTTGGCTCCAAAGCGCGCAGCTTTCGGAGCCTCAAAGTGACCGAGCAGATTGCCATTTCGCCCGATGCCGACGGCGCGCGACTCTGGTTCGTTGAGGTAAATTATCTGGATGCTCCGTCGGAAACGTATGCAATTCCGGTAAGGATTGCTTTCGGCGAAAGTGCTCACTCCATCAGGCAGAACGCGCCCCAAGCCATCGTCGCGCATTTTGCCCGCAGCAACGGCGCCATCCTCTGCGACGCGATCTGGGACTCGACCTTTCGCTCACAATTGTTCGATGCGATCGTGCAACGTCGCACAATCAGAGCTCAGGCAGGTCAATTTGTCGGCGTCGCAAACCCCGGCCTGGAGGGGCAGGACCTTGGTGTCTCCGAAAAATCACACGTTTTGAACGCTGAACAGAGCAACTCTTCGATGCTCTTCGACAACAAGTTCTTTCTGAAACTCTATCGTAAACTCGAGAACGGGGTGAACCCCGACATGGAAATCACGCGGTTCCTCACGGAGCAAACCCATTTCCCAAATGTGCCCGCCTTTATCGGAGCACTCGAATATCGCCGGACAAAGGCGGAGCCAACTGTGGTTTGCCTCCTGCAACGCGCAGTGCCGAATGAAGGCGATGTCTGGACACTTACTTTGGATGCGATCGGCCGCTATTACGACCGCGTGCTGGAGCGTAAATCCGATCTTCAGGTTGAAACGATGCCGCCTGGTGCTCTCCTCGATGAACTGATCGGCGGCGTGTATCCCGACAAGGTAAAGCTCTTGGCACAGCGCACCGGCGAGCTGCATCTTGCACTCGCGTCAAGGAGTGACAATCCCGCGTTCGCACCGGAGCCATTTAACGCTATGACACAACGCTCTGTTTACCAAAGCATGCGCACATCATTGCGCCGCGCGTTTACGTCCTTGGAGAGGAAGTTGCCGGATCTCTCTGTAAAATTCCGAGATGAAGCCAGGGAAGTGATCGCTGCGGAAAAAGAGATTTTGGCGCGCGAAAAACGATTGCTCGATCGCCGCACGAATGCTGCAAAGATCCGGATTCACGGCGATTATCATTTGGGACAACTGGTTTATACCGGTAAAGATTTTGTCATTCTCGATTTCGAAGGAGAACCGGCGCGTCCTCTGAGCGACCGGAAGATGAAACGCTCCGCGCTGCGCGACGTCGCCGGAATGATGCGCTCCTTTCAATATGCCGCTTACGCCGCACTCTGGCAGCCGGCCATGCGCAAAGAAGACGTTCCTTTCCTGGAGCGCTGGGCCGATCTCTGGTATCGCCAAGTGAGCAGCGTCTTTTTGCAAAGCTATTTGAACACGACCACCGACGCGATTTTCATCCCGAAAAACAGCGAGGACCTTCAAATCATGCTCGAAGCTTACCTGCTCGACAAAGCCGTGTACGAAATCGGCTACGAGCTAAATCATCGTCCCGGCTGGGTCGTTATCCCCATTCGCGGGATTAAACACATTTTGCAGGCGGTGTGAAAATGATCCACAGATTCTGCAGATGATCGCAGATTACAAAAATCAGATTGCATAAATCGGTGTAAACCTGCGTAATCTCTAGAAGCTAGGAAAACTATGAATCGATATCTCGACCAGATAGACAATGACATTGCGGCGAAACATCTTTTGAAACATCCGTTTTATCTCGCTTGGACGCGAGGGGAGCTGAGCAGGGAGGCGCTGGCGGATTATGCGCGGCAGTATTACCACCATGTTGCGGCATTTCCGACGTATCTCTCCGCAGCGCACGCGACATGTGACAACCAAGGAACACGCAAACAATTGCTCAACAACTTAATCGATGAGGAAGCTGGATCACCGAATCATCCTCAGCTTTGGCTCAATTTTGCCGAAGGTCTTGGCCTGTCTGCCCGCGATGCACAAAACGCAGAGAAATGGCCGGAAACAAAAAAATTAATCGACACGTTCCGATCAGTTTGCCGCGATGGATCGACCGCAGAAGCTCTGGCCGCGCTTTACGCGTACGAAAGTCAAGTCCCCGCGATCTGCGAGTCCAAGATTGACGGGCTGAAAAAACATTTCGACTTCAATAATCCTGAGCACTACGAATATTTTACCGTCCACATCAAGGCAGACCGCGAGCATTCCGCTGTTGAGCATGAAATGCTGAGTCGTTACCTCGACGGTCGCAATTTCGAATCGGTGAAAGTCTCGGTGAACCGCGTTCTCGACGCGCTCTGGGAAATGCTCTCCGGCGTCTGCCGGCGCCACGCGATGGCGTGCTGACAGTGCTCGACGCGGAGAGACCGCTACTTTTATCGCGGTCGCAAAACCAGAAACGAGCGCGCCCGGTGGCGGCAGACCAATAGGACTTGCAGTTGGTTTGGATCGAGCGAGGCAGCGATCTTATTGTAGTCGGAAACCGACATGACTGGCTGTTGATTGATTTCTTCAATCACGTCGCCCTTCTGCAATTCTGCCACACCGCTGTCTGGATCGACGTCAGTGACCAGCACGCCTTTCGCGTTCGGAGGAAGATCGAGCTGCCGAGCCAATTCGGGGATCAAGGCCGCAACGTGAATTGACGCGAGAGGACCGCTGGTTGTTTCTTCGTCGTTCGATGGCCCCTGGCGCGGCGGCTGGTTCCGTCGAGGGGAGACGCCCGAAGTTTGGTAATCAATCGGTTGCTCTTTGATCTGCGTTGTCACGTTGAGCGGCTTGCCATTACGCGTGATTTCTAGTTCTACATTTCTGTCCAGTTCGGTTTGTCCCACCATGTTTTTGAGTGCGACCATGCTTTTGACGTCGCGCCCATTAAACTTGCGAATGATGTCGCCCGGCTGCAGTTGCGCCTGTGCAGCAGGCGATCCCGGCACTACTTCATCTACAACCACCCCTCCATTGTCCGTTGTACTCTGTTCCCCCGCCTGCAGCGCGCGACTGACGATTCCAAGATAACCGCGAATGATACGACCGTGTTTTAACACGCTCTCCAAGACGGCGCGGACGGTATTGGATGGAATCGCAAAGCCGATTCCTTGCGAACCGCCACTGCTAGAAACGATTTGTTCGTTAATGCCGACGACTTCCCCTCGCACATTGATTAACGGCCCGCCGCTGTTCCCTGGGTTGATTGCGGCGTTAGTTTGCAGCAAATCACCGCGAAGGTCAGTGCTGTTCGGTTGTCCCTTCCAGCTGATAATTCCGTCTGTCACCGTCTCTTGGAGGCCAAACGGATTGCCGATGGCGAGAACAGAATCTCCCGGTTGAACGGTGTCTGAGTCAGCTAAGACCAGCGGTTTAACGCCCGGACTGTCAATCTTGAGCACGGCCAGATCGAGCTGTTCATCGGCGCCTACCAGACGCGCCTTCTTGGTTCGGCCATCGCTCAACTGCACCTCGATCTCATCCACCTGATCGACCACATGAGTGTTAGTGATGATGTGCCCTTCATTGGTGACAATCACGCCGGAACCTAGCGAATTTTGCACCAGCGCCTCATCGCGCGGGCTGCGCCGAAACTGGCCCCTTGGATTGCCAAAGAAAAACTCAAACGGATCGAGGCCGTACTCCCGGCGAACGGCGATCCTCTTGGACGTCTTCACCGCTACGACCGCGGGAATCACACTGTTTACCAGCGCGCGGCGCTCCTGGCTCAGCGCTTCAAGCGATACAACTTGTTTGGGATTGACTGCAGGCTCTGAGGCAAAGGTGTACTTTTCCGGTGTGCGCCCGGACGGGAATTTCAAGCCGCCATGTTTGATGCGGTAATCGTAAAGCAGCGAAATTCCCGCGCTTAACAGCAGCACAAAAAGCAGAAATTTTGCGAGGTTTTTCATCAGCTAACGTGCGAGAAACTTTGTCCCTGTTGTTCGACAATTAAACGCCGGAAACGTTGATTCTCAGGCAGCTCCAGGCGGGGGTCCATTTCGAAGATCGAGATCGCCGCCGCTCGAGCCCGCCGCATCAGGTCTGCGTCGCGTTTCAAATCGCCAATCTTCAGAGCCGGCAAGCCACTCTGCGCTGTGCCAAGTACGTCACCGGGACCGCGCAATTCCCAGTCCGCTTCAGCTACTTCAAAGCCGTTGGTCGTCCGCTCCAAAACTGCGAGCTTTGCCGACGCCTCTTGCGTCTGGTTGGAGCTCAGCAAAATGCAATACGATTTGTGCTCGCCGCGACCGATCCGGCCGCGAAGCTGGTGCAGCTGCGCCAAACCAAAGCGCTCGGCATTTTCAATCAGCATCACGGTCGCATTGGGTACATCGACGCCGACTTCGAGCACAGTCGTGCTGATCAACGCATTCGTGTCGCCGCGTCGAAAACGATCCATGACCTGCTGTTTCTCAGCCGCCGGAATTCGGCCATGAAGCAATTCGCAACGGAACGGATGCAGGCGTTCACGCCACAGTTCGTATTCCGCCGCGGCGGCTTTCGCGTCGAGCTTCTCGCTTTCATCAATCAACGGATAGATTACATAAAGCTGACGTCCCCTCTCCAATTCTGTTCGCAAAAAGCTGAGCACCTCGCCCAGCTTCGAAGTATCCCGTACCGCTGTGACGATTCTTCCCCGGTTCCTCGGCATCTCATCGATTGTCGATACATCGAGATCGCCATAAATCGTCATCGTTAGCGTGCGCGGGATTGGTGTTGCCGTCATCACCAGTACATCCGGCGCCGGCTCACGCGCAGTCAATCGTGCCCGCTGCGCCACCCCAAATTTGTGCTGCTCATCGATCACCGCGAGCCCGAGATTCGAGAAAGAAACATCTTCGTAAAGCAACGCATGTGTTCCGACGATGATTTGAGGTTCATCAGCAGAAATCTGGGGAGCGCACGCTTGGAGCGTGCTGGTCGTCGCATTCTGCGGCGACGAACTTTCCGCGATGTGCACCTCGTCATCCTGCGTCCAGACCCACGGATAATCTTCATTCGGCTTGGCGATGCCGGCATCCCATGGATTTCGCAAAATATAGTGGAACTTATCGGCCAGATCGCGATCCGATCGAATGTAGCGGTCGAACGTTTCTTTCTCCCACACGGATCCGACTTTCCCCTCGGCGCGATTGATCTCGCGGGCGCTGAACGATTTCAACGAACGCATCAACTCAGCCAGCGACCAGAATGTCGTTTCCTCGTCCGAAGCTTCGTTCTTTGGCCAAGGCTGAAACAGCGCGTGCACATGATGGGGCATGACGCAGATGGCGAAGAGTTCGTAGCGCGTATTGTGGAAATGACGCCATGCGTTCAAGACAATGGTTCGAGCCTGGAGACTAAGGCTGCGCCGATGCGCGGTTGCTATCGTCACGGCATAAATCGCCCAAGGTTTTTCGAAATGTGGCAGCCGACGACGCGAGTAATGAGCGCCCAGTGTTGATTCAGACTCGAGAAAAGTTCGCGATGGCAGAATGCCATCGCCAGCACGCTGCAAGCGTGCGCTCCCCAGATTTTCATTCCGCGTGAACAGCGGCATCGGACCGCTCTCTTCCTGTCTCGCGCCTGTTCGCAATGCGATGTGGACGCCCAGCCGCTCGAGCCAACGCCGCAGCACCTCGTAATGTTGCTCGGCGAGAATTTGCGTGGGAGCCATAAACGCCGCCTGATACCCCGCTTCAACCGCAAGCAGCATGGCCGCGATGGCGACGACGGTTTTTCCCGAGCCGACATCGCCGTGCAACAAACGATTCATGGGATAATTCGCCGCCAGATCGCGGCTGATTTCGGAGATCACTTTTCGCTGTGCACGAGTCAATTCGAAAGGAAGCGATTTCAGAAATTTGTCCGGCAGCGCACCTGCGCCGCAGTGGGCCTGTGCGGGGCGGGCGGATGACTCGAAGCGCCGCGCCGCGATCAGCATTTGCATTGCAAAAAATTCTGAGAGCACCAGATGCTCGCGCGCGGCATCGCGCACTTCCCATGTTTCCGGAAAATGGATCGCGCGAACGGCGTCCGATCGCCTAGCGCGCACCAAACTGCGCGGCGCGATCGGTTCCCAGGCTGTGCCCGAAACATCATTCAAAACACGATAGATGATGCCGCGCAAAACGCGCTGCGACAGACCTTCGGTCGCAGGATAGATCGGTGTGATCCGCCGAAAATGAATCGATATTTCTTCATCATTCTCGATCACTTCGAACTCCGGGTGATCCATGCAAATCCGTTTTCCACGCAGTCGCGGCTTCCCGAAAACAACGATGCGTTGCCCAGTCATGATCATTTTTTGCACGTAATGCAGGTTGAACCACCGGCACACGAGCGGTTCGCTCAAAGCATTTGGCTGCGGTTCCTGCAGTGTCGCTTCAAAGATTTTTTTCCACCCGCCAAACCGGCGCAGCGACGTTTTGATCACCTCGCCGCAGAGACAGATAGGAACGTCGCTTTCTTCCCGCGGAAAATGCGGGAACTCGGTGCGGTCTTCATGACGACGCGGAAAATGCGTGAGCAGATCTTCGACGGTCTCGATGCCGAGTCGTCGCAGCGCGAGCAGACGCGGGCGCGGGATCCAGCTTAGTTCTTCAAGATTGGTCGAAACGTTGATCATGCTGTGCCATCATTCCGAGTGAAGTCGAGGAATCCCGAGACATGATCGTACCGTAGCACACCGGGATCCCTCCATTTCGCTTCGCACTGCTCAGGATGACGATTAGCGGTAGCGTATTTGAATTCGTTACTCTCAAACTGCTTCGGCTGCGCGCACGGCCTCGATGCGCATTCCAACCAAAGTTTCGCCATCATATTCATCCGCCCCAATTCGGAACGCGACGTCCCACGGCGGCGGCGGAAACTCAGTTGCCGCGCCGTCAAAATAAACGGCGCGCCGATGTCGATCGCCCTGGCGCAACCGAAAAATGAGATGTTTCTCGTTTGAGACTCGCGGCGGCGCCACAGGCTCGACCGCGCGCGCAAAGAAAATCGGCTGAGGGTTTCCGTTTCCAAACGGCTGCAACAGTTCGTGCCAGCGCAGAAATTCAACATCGATGTCCGTAAACGGCAGCTCATGATCCAGGCGCAGGGACCGTTGCAAAGCTTCTTTGGAAAGTAACTCGCGCGCGCTGCTCTCGAATGCCTCGGCGAAGCGCTCGAAGTTTTCCTCGCGAACAGCTAGTCCCGCTGCCATTTCGTGCCCTCCGAATTTGTTCAGCGTGCTTGCGCAACGGGTCAACGCTTTCATGAGATTCAAGCCATCGATACTCCGTCCGCTTCCCTTCCCGAGGCCGCTCTCGTCAAAACCGATCACGATCGCAGGCCGATGATACTTTCGAGCGATCCGCGACGCTACAATGCCAAGCACGCCGGGATGCCAGTTCCGTGCGCCGGCTACAATGGCGACATCCCGCGCCGCATCAAATTGTTTGTCGATTCTCTCAATGGCTGCGGTGAGGATCTGTTTTTCCACTTCCTGGCGCTCGCGGTTTTGTTGGTCCAGCTCCGTGGCAAGCGCCGCCCCTTCGTCTTCATCGTGCGTGAGCAAGAGCCGCAAAGATTTCTCCGCAGTGCTCAAACGCCCCGCAGCGTTCAATCGTGGCCCCAGCCGATAGCCGATATCTTCGGGCAAAATGGGCGGACGCACACCGGCGACTTGCATTAATTTCTTCAGACCGATGCGCGACGTCCGGGCGATTTCGATGGCACCGCGCTGCACGAGCATTCGGTTCTCGTCGATGAGCGGCACGATGTCAGCCACCGTGCCGAGCGCGACAAGATCGAGTTTTGATTTCAAATCAAAGTCGGGCAGCGGCCGCGTCTTCAACAGCGCATGACAAAGTTTGAATACGATTCCCACGCTGCACAGGTATTGAAACGGAGAAGCAGAATCGGTCTTCGGATTTACAATCGCAACGCAATCGGGCAGCTCCGATTTTCGTTCGTGATGATCGAGCACGATAACGTCCACGCCGCGCTTTCTAAGTTCAGCGATCTCACCGGTCGAAGCAGTGCCGCAATCGACGGCGATGAGCAATTGCGGCCGATGTTGCTCAAGACAACGCTCGATACTTTCCCGACTCAACCCGTAGCCCTCCTCCATCCGCAAGGGCAAAAACAGTTCCGGTCCCGCGACTGCGGGATAAGCGCGCAACATTTCAGCGAGCAACGCCAGCGAGGTGACGCCATCGACATCGTAATCTCCAAAGAGAACGATGCGTTCGTGCCGATCCAGTGCGGCGAGAACCCGAGAGACTGCCACCCGCATCCGCGGCAGCAAAAACGGATCGCTCAACGAGCTCAGACGCGGTCGAAGAAAACTTTGAACTTCGTCCGCGCTGCGAAACCCTTTCCGGAAAAGCAATCGCGCAATGCATTCCGACCCACAAATTTCGTTCCACGAAATAGCGCCCGCATTCAGATCTTCGCACGGCGGTAAGATCCATCGATGCTGCACCGCTCAGTTTATCCGCTCGGCAGTGACAGACAAGATGGGCGACGCAGTCGGAAATAAGGCGATGAGAATTGCGGAGTTGGTGACGCCCGCGGCGCAAGCACCGAGGACCAGTTTACTTTTGAGACTAGAGGTTCCTACACTACGCTGAACTGACGAGCGCGCCTTGGAAGCAGTCCGTGTCTGACGCATAAATTCGCGAAAGCTTGCAAACCTTGCTTCTCTCTTTCTCCAAAACTGAACCGAAGATATTTGCGGTAATAACGACTCAGGAATTCGCGATCGAGTTCTATCTGCCGGCCGGGGTCACCGTCCCCGGCTACAGCTTCACCGATCAATTGGTCGAGACGCGCCAGGTTTTCGTCGCGTAGAGCGCGAAGACGGTTTGCGATTTGTTGTGCATCTGCGACTTCAGGGCGAATCAGCCAGAGGGCGTAAACAAACGGAAGGCCAGTGAGTTTCTTCCATTGTTCGCCGAGGTCCCAAAACTGGAATTCATTTGCATGCTTTTGTCGGAAGCGAACGGCTTGGTCGCCGATGAGAAGCCGCCCGCAAGGAGTTGCCGGCAAGTTCGCCACGGCGAATCCGTCCTCTGGCGGACTCCCGGCAACGACAGGCTGGCAACGTGTGCTCCCCAAAAGCGTACGTGTTAAGTCCGGAGTCAACCTTCGCTCCGCGAACAAGCAGCGCAGAAGGTTCACGGATGTTTCCGATGCGGGATCCAGTTCGATTTCTTCGATTTTGGAAATCTCAACACGGTGCGCGACCACGACGCTGTAAACGGGGCCGTCGGATGAAATCGAAACGTTGTCAACGATCCGATAAATTGGGTTGCGTAGAAATTCAAAGCTGGAAACAAGTGCGACATTGAGCTCGCCGTTTGCCAGTCGTTTGCAGAGCGCCGATGGATGATCGAACTCCACATCGCCCAGCCAGCCGCGGATTAGCGGACGGGCGTTAAGATACTTTACGCAACCGATACGCAGCGGTTTCAATTCGCGACGTGATCAAAAGCGCAGTCATCCTGAGCGGAGCGCAGCGGAGTCGAAGGATCCCGCGAAACTAGCTGTGAGTTTTGCAACGAGGTTCCTCGACTTCGCTCGGAATGACAGCAAGTGTCGCGTACGCAAACTCAGCAGGCGCGGATGTGGCGAGCATCGCGCTGGTCTGACGCGGCGAAATGTGGCGGTAATGACTATCTCGCTGCATCGGCTCACGGCCAGCTTCGCGGATGGCATGCTCAAGCGCAGCGATCGTTTGCTGTTGCGGGGTGGTCGCACCGGCCATGTGGAAAATTTTTTCTTCCAAAATTGTGCCGTGGAGATCGTCTACGCCGTAACTCAAAGAGACCTGCGCGAGCGGCAATCCCAAGCTGACCCAATACGCGGTTAGGTGATCAATGTTGTCGAGGTAAATGCGGCTTACGGCGAGATTGCGCAGTTGTTCAAATGCAGAGGCGCGTTTTATGTGGCTCAGAGTCCCGTGGGCTTGGGTCGGTTCGAAGGCAAAAGGAACAAAGCCGGTGAATCCGCCGGTCTCATCCTGCAGCTGACGCAGTCGACGCAAATGATCAGCCCGATGCGCCAGTGTTTCAATGTGACCGTAAAGCATCGTGCACGTGCTGCGGCCACCCATCGAATGCCAGGTCCGATGCACGTCCAGCCATTCGGCGGCGGTTTCTTTGCCGCGGCAGATTTGGTCGCGCACAACCGGATCGAAAATCTCAGCGCCACCGCCGGTTATCGAACCGAGCCCCACTTCGCGCAGAGTTTCCAGCGTATCACGGATCGGCATCTTAAAGACTCGCTGGGCCAAATGACGGACCTCGATGGCGGTGAATGCCTTGATGTGCAGCTGCGAATCGAGCGCGCGCAGTCTCCGCAACAGGTCCAGATACCAATCCTTCTTTAAGTTCGGATGCAAGCCACCCACCATGTGGACCTCGGTGACGCCCAGGCGGAGCGCGTCCCTCACAGTCTGCACAATTTCGTCAATTGCATACTCGAACGCGTGAGCGTCGCGTTTCTTGGCGGCGAATGCGCAGAACTGACAGGATAAAATGCAGATATTCGAATAGTTGATGTAGCGATTGTGGATGTAAGTGGCGTAGTTACCGTTTTTTCGCTCGCGCGCCACGTTGGCGATCATTCCCAGGGCGTTAAGATCGTTTGTGCCATAAAGCGCGAGAGCGTCCGTTTCTGAAATCCGCTGCTGCGCCTCGACCTTCTCCGCGATCGGTCTGAGATCTTTGGGAATGAGCTGGTAATTCATCGGCGGACTCTGATTAATCGCGCGTCAAGCATGCACAGGCCGCTACTAGCTTGCAACAAAAACGATGGCTACGAGGGTGATGGAAGGCCGAAGCTAGTGAGTCGCATTTTTGCGGGCAAAGTTTTCGGCGTGCCAACGTCTAAGTCACGATGCCTCAAAACGATCGAGGAAACCTGGGCAGATCTGAAGAAGATGCCGATGACGTGCGGCTGATGGAGCTTGTCGGCCGGGGCGACACGCATGCATTCGAGCAGCTCATCGAAAAGCACCAGGTCTTGGTGGCCGGCACGATCGCGCGCATGCTGGGCAGCAGTTCGGATGTCGAAGACATCGCGCAGCAGGTGTTTATTCGGGTCTGGAAAAGTGCGCGCCGATACGTTCCGCGCGCTAAGTTTACCACCTGGCTGTTGAAGATTACGCGTAACTTGGTCTTTAACGAGATGCGTCGCACCAAGCGTCGCCCGCATGTTCCGCTCCAATCAGAGCCGGGTGCGGAGGATCCACCCTTGAAGGATGAGACGAACCTCGCGCCTGACGCATCCCTTTTGGAGTCGGAACTCCAACAAACGATCGAGGAAGCCATTCAACGGCTGCCGGAGACGCAGCGGATGGCGCTCGTGCTGCGCAGGTATCAGCAGCTCAGCTATGAGCAAATTGCTGAGGTCCTCGATGTCTCGGTGCCGGCCGTAAAAAGCGTGCTCTTTCGGGCGCGCACAGAACTCCGCTCCCGCCTCAGCAAATATCTCGATTGATCAGCCACATTGCTGCTCAGCGAAGCTCGTCATCTTCAAGAACTCGACCTCGGACTCGGCGTATTTCAGTGTGATGGGTCAACACATGCACGCGTCCGTCGCTTCCGCGGAAAAATGCGCTTAAAACCCAGCTGACGAAGCTAATCACAATCGCGCCCCAGAACGCGCTCCAGAAGCTGTCTACATGAAATCCCACAACGACACTGGGGACCAGAAGCAGCAAAAGTCCATTTAAAACGAGAATGAACAACCCCAGCGTAAGCAGAATGACCGGTGCACTGAGGATCAACAGAAACGGACGAACAAACGCGTTGAGAATACCCAGCAAAAGTGACGCCCCAATGAGCGCGGCGACAGTGTCATAACGGATCCCGCGGATTATGGACGAGGCGACCATCACGGCAATCGTGGTCGCAGCCCAGCGGAAAACGAATTGCTTTATGCCGATCATGTCTCCCTTAATTTACCCGATCTCTTAAACAGGGCGAGAAAGCACTTGCGAACGAGCCGATGAACGATAAACGAGTTGGAGTCATTTAACCACTGAACTACCCGTGCCAAGAAAAAATAAGACAGTCGAAGATGCGA
>Ga0126383_10002226_pt1 | contig 12464 bp, 23 predicted proteins | sample PanSoiMetPlot_35_FD_96882 | JGI IMG/M metagenome (GOLD analysis project Ga0126383, IMG submission 96882) | Tropical forest soil microbial communities from Panama - MetaG Plot_35 | ecosystem: Environmental > Terrestrial > Soil > Tropical forest > Bulk soil | place: Panama | collected 2016-02-17
AGCAGCAGCCTCAGCGTTACCGTTAGCGGACTTCTGGCGGGTAGGCTTCTGTCCGTTACGAATGACTAGGGACTGAGCCTCTCCGTAGATAGCCTTACCCTTGTCATTCTTACCAGTCTCAGGACGCTCCGTAGCGACGAAGTAAAAGCCCGGATCGTTACCATTCTCCCGCTGTACATCAAGCATCTTATTGCCAGTGATAGCGAGAGCAGTAGGGCTCCACTCTCCCAGGTTGCCTACCTTCGTATCCTGGGCATCAGTCACTACGTTATCCTTAGCCCACTCAATGTACATCTTGATGATGCTAGTCAGGTGAGCCGTCTTAGCAGGGTCAGCCTGCTTCCCAGCGAAACCAGCCCGCTTCGGCTTCTCCACTACGGAGAATCCCATATCCACCTTTGCCTTTGTAGCTGCCATCTTGACACCTTCCTTCCGGTATGGGGCTCCATCGGTAGAGCCCTTCTGCTCCTAACCATACAGGAGGGGAGCCTGTAGGTCAAGTACCCTTTTCGGGGTAGATGGCAGGATGGTCTAGGGGAGCTTCTCTAGGGGTCTACGCTCCTACGATGGAAGCTCAGCAGTCCGTACCTACGGAAGCTCCTAGGATGCCGAGAAGCCCAGATAGCAGGATGCCGAGTAGTACCTACATGCTCCCCTCTACCGTCCCTGATATCCCAGGCATGGACTTTGCTAACAGCAGTCACACTACGGAGATAGGTAACAGTACTCTTGAAGTACGCTATCTCAGTAGAGAGCTTCTCCTTACGTGGGCCTCCCTCTGTACCATGAGAAGCTACGTAAGGGTCAGTAGCAGAGCCGTCCTGTAGCAGCATAACTACATGCTCCCCAGGGTAAGGCCCAAACACTACGAAGTCTCCCGCTACAGCCTGAGCCCTAGTGATATGGGGAAGGTGAGCAAGGAGCGTACCTGTATATCCCTGTCCGTTATACCCCTGTCCGTTAGGGTCAGGCTTTACACCAGCAGCGTAGGCGACACAAGTAACGAAGCCTGAGCAGTCTGTAGTAAGCGGAAGCCTATGAGCTTTGAAAGCATCGAGAGGTATAGGACGCTTCTCAGCGTAGTGTATCTGCGGCTCATGAGCTATGCCCCATTCAGCCTGAGCTACCATATCACTTCTTAGGCTCATCACTAAACCACCTTCTCTTTAGCCAGTGAGTACGCTTGCTATCAGCAGCAAACTTAGCAGCTACCTCAGGCTTCTGAGAGTAGAGGTATCTACGCTGCTTCTCACTCTTGAATGGCATTAGCCAAAGACGCTAGTAGGCTCTACGTCACTGTACCCAGCAGGCCCGAGACTAGCCTTAGGCGGACTCCAAACCCACTTACACTTACGATACCAAAGGCCTACCTGAATAGGAGCGTTAGCATCTACTCCTACAGCACGAAGGATAAGCGGAGTACGCTGACTCATGATGAGCCCCTGTAGTGACTGTACCCCTCCCAGGATAGCAGCTACACCAGCCTGTACAGCGAATACCTGAGAGTTATCAGTAGCGTTACCGTCAGAGAGACTAACGAAGCCGGTAGCAGTACCAAAGATACCTACCCTATCAGGCATCCACCACCAGCCATCTTCCACTACGTCAATCTCAGTAGCCGGAATAGCACCAGCCCCACTAGCAGAGATATTGTACTGCTTCTGTACGAAGTCATACGTAAGGAGACTCCTATCCTCCTGTACAGCAATCGGGACAGGCTGTAGCTCTAGGTCGAGAAACCTAGTCTCAAACTTAGCAGGGACTCTAGCTACCCTATCGAACGGCTCTGCTCCCTGAGCATACGTAGCAGGGTAGTTAGTCTGCCCACCCTCCCTAAGTACAGAGATATCATCCTGCCTACTACCAGTGTCCCTAGGATCGCCTCCCTGCTGGTCAATAGGAATCTGCCTCCCAGGTGGAGTATCACTAGCCTTAGCGTAGTCTCCATCTGGAATCTTAGCGTAGCCGTAATCCTCATCAGCCCGCGTACGCTGAGTGTTATCATCAGCCATTTACGTAACCCTCCCTAGTAGGCATGGTAGAACGCTAGCCAGTGTTCGTTAGTGTTAGTAGTGTCGAGGTTCGCATTAGCAATCGTGGCCGGTAGGTTAGCACTACCGGCGGCAGGCCCGTCTATCGAGAGAGCGAAGCCCGGAGAGCCCGCACCTACTAGAAACAGGTTCCTATCGCCAGTGTTCTGTACCTGCAAGCTAGTTATCTGAGGTACCGTAACAGCAGCAGAAGCGTTATAGAGTCCAGCAGCCCAGAGTACCATATCAGCAGGAGGGACGTACGGAGTAGTAAACGCTTTGACTCTAGCTCCGCCTCCACTCTGCCAAAGTGTACCGTCACTAACACAAACCGCTACCCTATTCATCTGCGTACCGTCGTAAGTATACGCTCCTATCTGATTAGAGTTTGCAGCCGTGTAGTTACCGTTAGTAGGCTGTACCCATGCTACTCCGTCTATCTGTAGTCCTGCCTTCACTAACTGAGGCCTTAGCATAAGCCTAGCAGGACTCATGTTCTGAGGCCCATCAGTGTTACTAGCTAGCCGTGGATCCCACGGCCACGATACTAGAGCATTGAAACCAGCAGCCCCAGCATTGAGCTTAGCCTGTAGCAGAGCAGCGTACAGAGCGAAGCCGTCAGCGTCTATACCAAACGAAGGTACAGCCCCGTTACCTCCAAACCCTAACTCCTGCTTGATAGGTAGAGGGTCTAGCATTATGCCCCAGGCATTCCTATCCAGAAGCCGAAGGTAGCACTAACGCTACCAGCCCCACCTACGCCAAAGCCGATAGCTACAGCCCCGTTTACAGCGAAGGTAACACGAGTCCCTACAGGAGTGACGTTACCTCCAAACGCTAGAGGTATCGCTACCTTCTGACTAGTGTTATCAGGATCGTAGTAGGCTCCAGCCTCAAACAGACTACCAGCAGGGAGAGCCGATACCCCGTAGAGGAAACAGGTAACAGCTACGATACAGATACCGTCAGCACCAGAAGCCATCTGCCTATTACTAGCTCCCGGCCATGCGCCACCTACGAAGTAGAAGCTAACGTTACCTGGGACGAATACCAAATCCTGAGTAGCAAACATACATCGCTCTAGAGGGTAGACAGGCTCACTAGGAGCAGCCCCGTCCGAGTGTAGCCTATACGGTATCGTCCGCTTCTCAAACGTACGGACTACAGGAGTACCTATACCGTCCCTATCGTTTAGAGCTATCTCAGGATTGACAGTGAGTAGTACTCCCCTCTGAGGGTCGATAGGTACAGTACTCCTAGTCAGTGGAGGGACAGTCTCATAGCTAGCGTAGTCAGGACTAGCACCAAACAGAGAGGGACTGACATTGAGAGGCTGAGCTAGCCTGTTCTCTACAGTGATGAAGCTATCAGCAGGGAAGCCCGGAGTACCGTTATCGACAAACTCAGAGAGGTTAGGATTGAGGTTACTAGACCCTAACCTAACGATACCTCCCGTACCGAGAGGCTGACGGTTCCTAGGCCTAACGCTCATGCAGCAGCTACCTCAGGAGTAACCTCAGTAGCACCAGCAGAGATAGCACCCTTCCCCTTACCCTTCATGCTAGGGATAGGAGCAGCAGCTAGAGCCTGTCCCGCTGAGCTATTCCTAAACAGCATAACGGCTCCGACGAATAGCAAGATAGCTCCTAGGAGAATCTGAGCAGCACGGTACCAGTTATGAGGGTCAGTGATAGCACCTACGAAGTCTCCAATAGCTCCGAAGCCTCCCGTAACAGTATCGTACACTCCCTGTATGTCAGACTGAGCCCCAGCTATCGAGTCACCTACAAAGGGAATGCTTCTCCATGCAGAGTGACCAGTAGCCTTTACAGTCTTACTAGCGTACTGCTTCCAGACTGTACCACCAGCCCCACCACTACCTTTGATACTAACAGCTATCGTAACCACTAGCTGATTAGTCCCCCAGTTACTAGAGGCAATAGCCCTAGCAGTCTTTACGTAATCTGCATTATCTTTGAGAGGCTGAGCTATCTCAGGATGATTGAGAATCGTCTTAGCCGTAGCAGCTACTCCATCCTCCCTAGTGTCATACCTTTGGAGCCCTACGCTACTACTCTCATCAGTCTTACTATTCTTCCACGGTAGCGTACTGCCGAGAGGGTTATTACCTGACTGACCATTCTCAGCACAAATCCAGCAGACAAGAGCAGTAACGGAGTTAGGAGTTACCTTGTCATTCGTATTGATACCTAGAGCTTCGCAGATACGTAAGGCCCACTGTAGAGCAGCGTCAGGCTGTTCCCACGGTACAGTAGGATGCCCTACAGCTACCATCAGATAGCAGCTATAGCAGCAACCTGAGCCCCTGCTACAGCTTCCTTCCTAAACAGTACTAGCAGTCCGAACGTCACTAGGATGATACCTCCAAGTACCTGACCGATACGGAAGTACGTATGAGGGTCAGTCAGTACATCAAACCCACTCTTTAGCGATCCAATAACGCTAGAGCCCCCACCAGCAGAAGTATCGCTACTACCAGAGCTACCACTTCCTCCGCCAATAACCTGCCCACCTGTATACGCTCCTTCACCTACAGCCGGTAGAGGCCTCTTAGCTCCCATGATTGCACCAGCAGCAAAGGCATCAGTAATCGGCATGATGGTAACGTACGTACCTGTATGCTGAGCGCAGATAGCCTTACCGTCACCTATCGCTAGGATAACATGCCCAGGGAGTCCCGCTATCTGCTCTCCCTTATTACCAAAGACTAGATCACCTGGGATAGCGTCTTTGTAGCTAACGGGCTTCCAAGTAGATACCTCCCACTGAGTCTCACTAGTGCGAGGAATGCTAACGTGAGCCCCTAGACCGTAGGCTACATAGATAAGCCCGCTACAGTCTACGCCAGTCTTGTAACTAGTCCCACCGTAGACGTAAGGCTTACCGAGAGCCAGTCTAGCGTAACGTACAGCCTGTAAGGCTTTAGGATTAGGTTGTAGTGCCATAAGAGAACAGAAGGGGAGCTAGTCTAGGGGTATAGGGATAAGAGACTAGCTCCCCTTCCTGGGGGTACCCTGCTACCGGGTCAAGCAGCAGGCTTTTAGGTAGCGTTATTACCCAGGATGGCAGTAACGTTATCTACCCTACCTCTGAACAGATGGAACATCAGGAGTGCCAGTACCATACCCATAACTAGTAGCTGTACTCCTGTAAGTACATGCTTCATACGCTCATGCTCTAGCCACTTACCCATTAGACTTCCGGGCTCCCTTACGTACCGTACCATCAGCCCCATGCTGTACTACCCTAACATGAGACTGTACCGGAGCCCCGTTACCCATATGGGACTGTACAGCGATCCTAGGCTGAGCATGAGTACCAGCAGGCTTATGATGCTGAGTAGCCTTATGGTGATGCTTCTTACCTCCCGCTGCTCCCCTAGGCCCACGCTTACCCCTCTGACCCCTAGGCCCAGGAGGCCCAGCAGGCCCAGGCATACCGTACTGAGTACCTGGGATAGCCTGTACGTCGCCAGATGAGTACGTATCATCTACAGAGCCGTCTACGTTAGCCATATCGGGAGTACCTGACGTATCGCCAGTATCCCCAGCAGAGCTACCAGAGCGATGCCGAAGGTACAGCCCTACAGCTACTCCCAGAGCAGCGAGCCCTAGCCAGATAGCCCTATTGTGAGGCCCGAAGTTAGGAAGCTCAGCCATGAGCCCTAAGCCTTACTACCAATAGTATGCTGGTACAGCCAGAGCGTAGCGAAAGCAAGCAGCAGGAAACTAAGTCCAGCGATAATCACTAGTATACTCCTTCCTGGTCTAGTAGGTCACTAAAGCTCATGTATGCAGGACGTGGGATGTTAGTATCGTACCTAAACGTTTGCTGCCCAGGATACTGAGTACGTCCGTCAAGTACTCTACCCCGATTGTCCCAGATAACAGCAGGCTTACCTACAGGATTGATAACGTTCTCGTTGTACTGCCACTTAGTAGCATTCTTCTGGAACGGATTGACGTAGTACTGTACGTAACCTCTGGCATCTTGAATACCAGCCCCGTACACTCCCGTATCAGTTTCGTAGTTATCAAACTGGCTAGGCCTAACAGGGTCAGGAGGCTCAGTAGGCCCAGGGATCATGCCAAACTCAGCATAGCTAAGTACGTGCAAATCCCCAGGGTCAGCAGAGCCCACTACAGCCCTCCCAGGCATATGCTCATTAGGCTCTACGATGATACCTAGCACCCTAGTAGCCTCCCCTAGCCTTCTGTCCCGAAGCAGTCTTTAGAGAGCTATTGAAAGCCCCTCCAAAGGCCTTTACTACGTTAGCAGTATTCTTGTGAGCAACCAGCGTAGTAACCAGCGTAACCAGTACGATAGCTCCCAGCAGGTTGAATACCCTATCAGCATTCACTAGCTTACCCTCCCTTCTTAGGGACGAACGTAGAAGGGTTAGCACCATACCCAGGGAGCTTCTTATCCTTAGCCTGAGTAGCCTTCCCTACACTGTTGAATACATCGGCTCCCTTAGTGAGAGCAATAGCAGCGAACACAAGTAGAGCGAATGGGACTCCTACTTGTGGAGCTACATCGGTAGCAGCCGATACAGCGATGTAAACGAAGCCCAGAGCTAGCAGGTGAGTCCCTTTGATACCACCCTTACGAATGTCATCAATCGTAACGATAGCTCCGCTACCTACCATGCTCATAAGTACTACGTTCTTATCTGTCACTTGTGCCTATCCAAGTAGCTAGGCTTTGAGGGAGTAGGGCTCTGAGTAGTCTGCTTGTCAGTAGACTTCCCAAAGATACCTTGCACTAGACCGATGATAGAGTTATCAGTCAGCCCAGCCCAGATAAGTAGAGCCCCTCCCATGATGAGTAGCAGTCCGGCAGTATTCATGTACCGTTCCCGTTAGCAGTAGCCTTACCAAAGGCATACCCTAGACAGAGCGTAACCAGACTAGAGAATACAGCACTATCTAGATGGTCAGTGTACGTGAGAAAGCCACTGGTAACGATAGCTACAGCAGCTACGCTAACTGCGGGAATGCTACCAGTAGCAGCAGCCATCAGGAGTTATCACTAGTCCTAGACTTGACCAGCCCCATAACCATAGGCAGGACATAGGCTCCGATAACTACACCAGCGAGAAGCCAAATCCACTCCTTAGGCATATCTACTCATCCTCTCCGTTACCTTCGGTAGAGTCAGCAGCAGCCTTAGTCTCTGCCTCCACCTGAGCAGCGTTAGCAGCCTTACCAGCCTCCTGCTCTGCCTCATCAGCAGCAGTAGCAGCAGCCGTAGCCTCAGCCGCAGTAGGCTCCCCATGATACCGGGCCTGAGCATCCAGAATAGCAGTAGACTCAGAGCCTCCATGCCGAGTAGCATGAGCAACCAGAGCGTCAAGAAGCTCTGTAGGATCCTTCTTACTAGCCATCAGCCCTCCAAGCTGAGAGCATGTACCCCCGACTTCCTGAGTAGCACAATCAGAGCTACTCCCAGGAGAGCGAACAGAGCTACATGCACGTTACAGTAGTCAGCGTTACTACCACCAGAGCCCATAGTAGTTACGTCCTGAGCCCCAGCACGAATAGCAGCAGCACTCCCAGGGTCTACAGCGACGCTAAGAGTACCATCATCAGTCAGGAGATTAGCAGCAGGCATTAGCTACTACCTCCTATGCGAGCCGTGGATTCTGAGTACCAATCTCAGGATGGAAGCCCGTAGTACTAGTCTCAATGTACCTACGCCGAGGGTCAGCCTCAACAGGCAGTACATCATTGACCAGCACGTCTACGCTACCAGCGAGAGCGTTAGTCACGTCAAGCTCAAACCGCGTAGCCTGAACAGTAGGAATGAACAGAGCTACTCCGCCATCCCCAGCGTGCTGTAGCACGTCATGAGAGTAGGAGTAAGGAAGTACACCAGACTCCGGGCCTGTAGCACCAGCAACCTGCTGGTAACGCTCAGCCATGTAGCCTCTACGGATACGGATATCCTCTACGAACATCTGCCGAGAGTCCCACTGTAGCGTAAGTGGGTTAGGCATGTTAGTAAGCGGAGTCCGCCTAACTCCCGATGCATCCCTAACTACGAAGATGACGTTACGCAGCAGGTTCCCCATACGAGTAAGGAGAATCTGATTAGCACCAGCAGTCAGCGTAAACGTCTGCTTAGTCCATGACTGAGAAGTACCATGACTAGGAGGCTCAGTCTCCTGAGGCCTACCGAAAGCATCGTACTGGTCAGGTGGAGTCCAGCACTCCATGTAAACGTCAATGTTTACAGTGGGAGAGGTAAGGGTACCGACCGAAGCATAGAAGCTAGCAAGCGGATTGATACCCAGACGGAGCTTATAGCTAGCAGCACTATTCATGTTGCCGAGAGCCCCGAAGCCCGAGTTAGCATTTACCTCTACCGGGATACGGAAAGCCCAGGAGAAGTTTACGATGTTAGTAGCAGCTACAGCAGCATCAGGCTGAGCAGCAGGGTCACACTGGAAAGCGTAACCACCGTACTTATTACTCAGGAAAGCCGAGTAACCATCCAGAGGCCCGTAGATCGGAGCCCCGTTAGTATCGAGAAGCGTAACCTCACTAAAGAGGTTGTAGGGATGGTCAGCAGCGACGGTACCTGTACCGGCTGAGCCACCTGACGTAGTAACGATAACGTACAGGTTACGCAGGAAGCCAAAGCTCGGAATGTTGAGATTGACAAACTGCGTAGCAGCCGTAATGAGCCCGTTGAAACTAGCAATCCTAACAGCCTCAACATGCTCATGAGCAGCATGAATGAAAGGAACACTACCGGCTACTCCGGCAACCTTACCTTTCGAGGGAGCAACTACACTCACTCTCCTTCTCCTTCCTCAGTAGTAGGCAGGTTATCTAGCTCCTGTTTAGTATCAAGAGCCATACTGACCCTATCCCCCAGACGATAGGCAGGCATGTTAGTGATGCCTAGCCGGAATACCCTACGTAGTGTGTCTAGTAGGCTATCCACTGATGTAAGCAAGAGCAGGCCCGAGGCCTGTATTACGGAGCTTGTGAGCTACCCACCTGATGAAGATAACCCAGACAGTAAACATAGCTCCAAACTGGACAAACTCTACAGCCAACATTATGTACCTACCCTAGTCCTAATCATGCTCCCGTCCCTAGTGTTGATGTACAGTACATCATGCTTCGGAAGGTTCCTAAGTATAGGGCTCAGCTCCTTTGTATCGACGTTTGAGGCATCCTCTAGACGCTTTAGATCGTATCGGTTAGTGCTACGCCAGAGGAATAGGTGAGACGCTTCGCTATAGGCCTCCCTAGGTATCCATGCAGGACGCTGAGTACCGGCTAGTATGGATAGCTTGAGAGCACGTCCCTGCAACCATATCACCTCAAGCGGACGCTGTAAACCGAGGGTATCGGTAATGTACCTAACCTCATCGAAGTACAGACACCAGCCACCTGTACGGTAGACACTCTGTAGACACTTAGCTATAGCGTCAGCCTGACTAGCGATATCAGACGTACGCTCAATCTTAGGCCAAAAGAGTACGTTACTTTTGATCCTAGGGTCTACCGGCCATACCCTACTGAGGTAGAAGCCGTCCCGCTTGAATGCCTCTACGTTAGGGTCACGGGGCTTAGTAGCAAAGATGAGCTTCCACCTACGCTTCTGGATGATATGCCTAGCAAGCGTAGTCTTACCTGAGCCCGTATGCCCGAGTAGCGTAACATGCTCTCCCTGTCGCCAGTCAAACTGCTCTAGGAAGTCATCCCACGGTACCCTAGGTGGGAGAGCTACGTTAGCTACCGTCGCCATTAGGAGACATACCCTCCCTGAGAGTACTCATATCCTTCATGCTCTCATCAGGTACCTTCACTCCGATAGTCCCTACCATATCTACAATCTCAGCAGGGATATCAGGAACGTGATTAGCAGCAATCGGGACGATAACAGCAATAGACGTAGTGATAGCTCCTGCCCAGACTCCACCTTGCAGCAGGTTGAGCAGATACTTACGTACGGTAGGATTCTGCTCAGCTACCTTAGTCCAGTGTTTAGCGAGAAGCTCGCTATTCTCATGGATCACCATAGCATCGTACAGGTTCACCATAGAGACTCCGATACCCAGGAACGTAAACGCTTGCTGTAGTCCATCCTGAATAGTACGGAGATCCTTAGTCAGCCTAGCAGTAGGAGTCTTAGGAAGGTGAGACTCAATAGCCTCATCTACCCTAGGTGGAGTATCCAGCTTAGCAGCCTTCGGCTTACGTGCTGCTCTAGGCTTAGGTACAGCCGTAAGCGTATCATCATAAACGAAGTCAGGGTTAGGCATTAGACCACCTTTGTAACCTTAGCTCCGCCGTACCCCTGCTCTACCAGCTTCTTAGCAGTATCGGCATCACCAGCCCTGACACCTACCACCTTAGTAACTCCCTTAGGGTCATCGGCGTAGTCAGTGAAGTAAACTACAAACTGCTGTACGGGATTACCCATTAGCGTAGCTTTCGATGGAGCCAGTGGGTACGCTCAGGAGCCGTATCAGGCTCAGGAGCTTCATGAGTAGGAGCTTCATCCTCTACTACTTCCTCTGTCCCCTCAATGATCCCCTCAGCTTCCTCAGCTACTTCCTCTACAGCTTCCTCTACAGCTTCCTCTACAGCATCCTCTACATGCATAAGCTCTGGCCGAAGCTCATCAGCAACAGCAGCAGCGATAGCAGGTAGCTCCTCCCTAATACACTCATGCATCATGGTATGAATCTGCTCAGACGTAGGAAGCTCCCTAACATGATCCTCAATGCTACGCTCGATATCCTCTACAGCTTCCTCTACAGCTTCCTCTACAGCAGTCTCTACCTCATCCTCCCTAGCAGCCTCAGCAGCATTCTCCAAGGCCTCTGACACTGAGCCTTCCACTACGTTACGCTCCCTTCTAGTCGCTAACCATTATGTCAGGTTGGTCTAGTAGCTCGATGTACTTTAGGACGGCTGTACGCTCTGCTTCTGACTGATTGCTAAATATGTCAGTCTTAGGACGGTAGCTATCACCTAGGCAGAGCCCGTCCGAAGCAGGAGCATACCAGCTAAAGTTATCACCTTCAAGCTGCCCTAAGAGAGCAGCGTTATCAGTGTCAGCATCCAAGTACTTACGTAGCCACTGAGCCATATGAATAGCCCGCTCACTCTCTACCCACTGACACCATAGCCCGAAGTCTTTTCTCATCAGAGCGTTACCTAACCCTATGAACCTACGAGCATTGTACTTATAGGAGCCGTCAAACTTCTGCTCATCCCATATAGCAGTAATCAAGTCCCAATCAAGCTCCCCAGGATGATGCCCCCGAGTCCGTATCTTAGCGTTAGGTGAGTAGTAGATACCGTTAGCTATCTGGTAAAACTCAGCGATGTTATTTACCTCTAGCTCACCTAGCTCCACTCCCGTAGGGTAACTAGGGTCATGCTCAAAGAAGATACCGTCAGTGGCAGTAGCTATCACGTTATCCTCTTGACCCTGTAGCATGAGCAGCAGCTTAGCCCGAGTCCCTGACGTAATCATTCCTGCCCAGACAAAGCTACGCTGCTTCGGTACCCTACCCTGAAAGCCTCTCCCCTGAGCTAGCTTACCGTAGAGGCTATTCATGCCCAGCTTGTAAGCCTTCTGACTAGCAAGGCCTTTAGCTTTAGCCTCCTTACGCTTCTCCCAGACTTCTGACAGGAAGCTAAACGGCTTTACGTCTGACGTAGGCCTGAATACGTAACCCTGCTCTATACGTATCTCAGGATGGAGCAACCTAGCAGCCTTTACCTCAGGAGCGTAGTACCATCCCTTCCCGTTACTAGGGTAGTAGATACGTCCCTTCATCCTGTACGGGAATGGCATTACCTTACGGCTCTCTGGTAGCTCCCAGGAGCAGAGCCATAGAGCGTACGGCTCATCAGGAGCGTAACGCTTCCTAGGCTCCCAGGTACCTGTAAGAGCAGGGAGGCCTAGACACTCATACGGATAGGCTGAGATAATGTCATAGTTAGAGCAGGTATCGAAGTACCCCTGCCTAAACATCTCAAACCTACCACCGTAGTAAGCGTACATAACAGCCTCTAGTACTTCGGGCTTTAGAGCGTAGTCAGGTACATGATGCTCTAGTACCCCGTACTTCTGGATGATAGCTTGACCTACGCTACCGGCTCCTATCCACTTACGTACATGGAGCCCAGCAGAGCGTAGAGCAGACTGTAGCTCAGAGCATAGCTCTACTAACATCTCACACTCTGTAATACAGTAAGCCCTAATCTCATCCACTTCACTAGCAGCGAAGTTACCTCTGTTGAGCTTCCCTGTTTCGATACGTGCAAAGGCTCCGTTTACGTCTGGTATCTTCCAGTCCTGTAGAGCTACTAAGAAGCGGGATTGAAAGAAGCCGAATACGTCTTGAACCTCTACCCTAACGTCTGACTGTATCGCTAG
>Ga0126383_10002227_pt1 | contig 12461 bp, 9 predicted proteins | sample PanSoiMetPlot_35_FD_96882 | JGI IMG/M metagenome (GOLD analysis project Ga0126383, IMG submission 96882) | Tropical forest soil microbial communities from Panama - MetaG Plot_35 | ecosystem: Environmental > Terrestrial > Soil > Tropical forest > Bulk soil | place: Panama | collected 2016-02-17
GATTTATGTTCAGCTGGCGCTTGGCGCGACGATGCGCCATCAGCATCGCGATCTCGCCATTCTGGATTTTCCCCCGGCAAACGGCGCTTGGTTTCCCGATACGAGCGCCGCTGCGTTGGCAAAGATCAACGCGTGGCGCGACGCCGGCGCATTGTCGGACGTGACTGCGTTCCAAATCTGGCTGCAAATGGCGCACCGGTTTCTCGCGTTGATCATCGCTATCGCAATAATCGCGTTTTGCGCCCGCCTCCGGAGAGAACCGCGCAGTTTCGCTGTCCTGAAACGATTATCAGTCCTTTGGGTTGCCTTGGTTCTTTCTCAGATTGCACTCGGTGCCTGGGTCATCTGGAGCAACAAAGCCGCGGATGTCGCCACGGCGCATGTCGCGCTTGGTGCCGTGATGCTATCTTTCGGTGTGAGCATCAGCGCGATCTGCTGGCGAATTTCCCAAACGCAAGCAGGGCGTCCGGCAGCCGCCGGACCGGGCGCGCCGCACAACGAACCAGTGCGCGCATGAAAACGGCCGCTGTTGAAACTCCAGGTGTCGCGGCTCCGCGCCATCGATTCGTGAGCGATCTCGCCGAGCTCGTCAAAGCGCGACTCACGCTGCTCGTCCTGCTTACAACGGCGGTCGGGTTTTATCTCGGATCGGAACCGCCGATCGATTACCGTGCGCTTTTTCACACCGTTTTTGGGACCGCAGCGGCAGCGGCGGGCGCAGCCGCTCTAAATCAATGGTGGGAGCGCAGAGCCGACGCGCTCATGCGTCGCACCAGAACCCGGCCGATCCCCGCCGGGCGCATGCCGCCGTTGGAAGCGCTCGCGCTCGGCACCGGGCTGTCGGTCTTTGGTGTGGTATATCTAGCGATCATTTGCAATGCGTTGAGCGCCGCCCTCACGGCAATAACGATCGCGATTTACATTTTTGCATACACACCTTTGAAGCGCGCCAGCACCGCTAACACGGTCGTTGGCGCAATTCCGGGCGCGATCCCGCCGATGATCGGCTGGGCGGCCGCGCGCGGGGATATCGGTGCTGGGGCATGGAGTCTCTTCGCGATCGTCTTCTTATGGCAAATGCCGCATTTCTTCGCCATCGCGTGGATGTGGCGCAAAGATTATTCGCGCGCTGGTTTCCGAATGATTTCAATCGATGATCGCAGCGGCGAGCGGAGCGCCAGCCAGAGCGTATTTTTCTGTATTCTCCTCCTGATCCTGGCTGGGCTTCCGGCATCTCTTGGAATTGTCGATTATGTTTATCTTGCAATCGAGCTGCTGCTCGGTGGTTTGTTCGTAGCAGTGGCGATGCGTTTTCTACGGCTGCGCACGCAGAGCGCCGCGCGTTTACTGTTCATCGCATCCATTGCGTATCTTCCGCTGTTATTGGCAGCGTTGGTTCTGACGAAATTATGAGCACGAGTTCTGCAGCAATGAATCGTGCGCCGACACGCGGCGGCATCGCTTGGAAGGTGACTCTGATCCTGATCCCGCCCGTGACGCTGGGGGTGCTGTTATGGTTGCGTAACGTCGAGGTGGCGGCTCTGCGGCAACGCAACGTTTCCTCTTACGGTCTGGTGCCCTCGTTTCAGCTTACGAATCAAAGCGGACAGCCGTTTGGGTCGGCGCACTTGTCCGGTAAGATTTGGATCGCAGATTTCATTTACACAACATGCCCCGGACCCTGCCCGATGATCAGCAGTCGGATGAGCGAATTGCAAAAGCCGCTGGAGAAAACTGACGTACACCTGGTTTCGTTCAGTGTCGATCCGGAGAAAGATACACCGGAAGTTTTGCGCGGCTACGCGGAGAAATTACAAGCTCAGCCGGGACGCTGGGATTTTCTCACCGGCGCGAAATCTGCGATCTACAAACTTTCGCACGACGGTTTCAAACTAGCGGTCTCGGATGGAAGCGACGCGCAGGGAATTCCTGTGCACAGCACGCGTATGGTGTTGGTGGATCGACATGGCCAAATCCGCGGCTATTACGACGCGACGGAACCGGAAACGATCACCAAACTGCTCGCCGACACGAACCATTTGCTGCGCGAGCAACCGAAATAATTGTAGGGCGGTCTCGGACCGCCGGCGGCGCGCAGAGAGTGCTACAGCTATCCCACCGGTTCCGGCCCGGCGCTTGGCCCTTCATCACAGACCATGCGCAGATATTCGCGGTATTCGTTTTTCGGTAAGCCGTCGATGATCTTTTCGAGATCGGCTTGCGTGATGAAACCCATCCGAAGCGCGACTTCCTCAAGGCACGCGATCTTCAGTCCCTGCCGGTGTTCGATTGTAGCGATGTAATTGCTGGCTTCGAGCAACGTGGTTGTGGTGCCGGTGTCGAGCCATGCCATGCCACGGCTGAGCAGTTTTACATGCAGTTGGTTCTGCTTGAGATACAGCAAGTTTAGATCAGTAATCTCCAGTTCGTTACGCGCTGATGGGCGCAGCGTCCGACAGAGATCAACGACCTGATTGTCATAAACGTACAGCCCGGGCACAGCGAAATGGCTTCTCGGTTGTTTGGGTTTTTCTTCGAGGCTGATTGCTCGGCCATCGGTGTCGAACTCGACCACGCCATACCGTTCCGGATCACGAACTTGATAGCCGAAAATGCATGCGCCACGGTCGATCGCGAGCGCTTCTCGATAGAAATCGAGTTTGCCGTAGAAAATGTTATCGCCCAGAATGAGCGACGCGCCGGAGTCGCCAAGAAATTTCGCGCCGATCAGAAACGCCTGCGCGATTCCTTCTGGCTTCGGTTGCCCGGCGTACTCAATGCGAATGCCGAGCTGTGCGCCATCGCCCAGATAATCTTGCAGCATCGGCAAATCTTTCGGAGTCGAGATGATCAGGACTTCGCGAAGACCGCCAAGCATCAAAGTCGCCAGCGGATAGCAAATCATCGGCTTGTCGTAAATCGGCAAAAGCTGTTTGCAGACGATTTTCGTCAGCGGGTAAAGACGTGTCCCCGCGCCGCCGGCGAGCAGAATGGCTTTCTTCATTCTCGATTTTGAATTGTCGATTTTCGATCGGTGCCGCTCCAGCGCAAAAGGAGCTCCGTCCATTGCTGCCAGAAACGAGAGCCTGTCGTCAAATCGATACGCGTCTTTTGAGTGATTAGCCCGAGTGTTTTCCGCGGAGCAGAACGGAATGTTGTTTTATCCAAAAGGAACGATCCATCGAGCTGCTTGACCAATTTCCGATTGCTCAGACGGCCGCCTGTGCATTCGGACAAGGCGTTCTGGATCCACTCGCGAGCTAATTTTGATCGCGGCTCGATCGTGGCGCTTACCGTTAGACCGAGGAGTTTCTTTAAAATGAGCGCGCAAACGAGCGCACGGGAACTCGTGGCGTGAATGTGCGATAACTTTTGGTCTTGAAGCAATTTCCGCAGCACGAGCGCGAACCGTGCCTGCCGCAGGAAAATTGCGCCAGGCACCCGGCTACTGTGTTGTGCCCGATCTTCTTCCAATTGTTGCGTCAGAGCTCGGTTTGCGCGCCATTCCGCTTCCAGCACCATCGCGTCCGGAAGAAATTCGAGCGACGCCGCGATTTGTTGCATCTGGCGATTCACCCGCGCACTTGAATTGAATTCACTCACGAACGGAACGATCGGCAAATTACGTCGCTTCATTTCCTCAAGCTCGCGTTCCAGGAGCGGCAATTCGGGATCAGGCCAGCGATCGATCAGATACGCGATTCCTGTAGCCGTTTCGCTGTGCGAAGCGCGACGGCGCCCCAGGAATGATGATCGCGCAACGCTTACGTCGCCCACAGGTCGACGGCTACAACTTCGCTCTAGCATCTTAACCAGCGGCGCGACCGTCTGCTCAATTCGGAAATGCTGCTCAATTCGCGCACGTCCGACGCGGCCGTACCGTGATCGCAATTCTGGTTCGCGCAGTAACTGCTCAAGCGACTGCGAAAGTGCAGACGTATCGCCGGGCGAAACCAACATGCCCGTCTCTTCGTGCACGACCAATTCGGGAATCCCAGCTAGACGAGTGGAAACCACCGACCGCGCCGATGCCATGGCTTCGAGAATCACCGTCGGGAAAACGTCAGTGGCCCCTTTGGTGTCGGTCGTCGAAGCCAACGCGAAAAGGTCAGCGGATTGAAGTTTTTCCAAAACCGCATTTTGCGACAGCGAACCGAGCAAATGCACTCGCGAGGAGAGATCCAACTGCTCGATCTTTGCCTGAAGCGTCTCGCGCAGCGGACCATCGCCAATTATTTCGCAGGCAAAATCAACTCGCCGACGAGCAAGCTCGGCGCAGGCGTCGATGAGATCCTCGAGACCTTTGAATGCCACCAGGCGGCCGACGCTCACGATTCGCGGGGTCCGATTACCATTGGCCGAACGGGGCGTTGGAAAACGCTTGAGATCGATTCCGTTGTAAACGCGGTGAATTTTCGCCGCGGAAGAGACGCAACGCTGACGAAGTAGATCGCGGCTGTAATCGGTTTCAGCGGCGACAAATTCCGCCGCGGTGCAGATCTCGCGCAGCAGATCGTCGCTGCCGAGGTCCTTCATGAAATCCTGGCCGTGCGCCGTCACGCTGAATGGAATCCCTGAAATTTCTTTGATGAAAAGCGCGGTATGGGCTGCACGGTTGGCGAAATGAACGTGCAAATGATCCACGCCGCTGCGGGTGAAGAAATCTGCGAAATAGAGGGCATTGCGTGCGCGCAGTTCTGCCTTGCTTCCCGGCCCGTATTTGTCCTCGTGCTGCTGGAGCAGATCGCGCGGCCATTTGCCGGCACTTTTCGCGTTTCGCTCCAAGATCCTCAAAATCTCCTGCGGCGGCGCGTAGTGAATTGCCGCCCGCAAGCTGGCGATGTATTCGTGGCGCAAACTGGTGAGCGGCGGATAGATCGAGCCAATCACAAGCTCGATGCCGCGGCGCTCCAGTGCCAGCATCTCCGCGTCGCAAAACGTTTGTGAGATTACCGGGTAGCGGGAATAGAGATAGCCGAGCCGCATCTTTTCCGTCGTTTATGTCTTTTCTTGTCCCTGGCGTGCAAGGGACGTAGAGGACAAAAGGGACACGAACGACTTATGAGAACCGAACGTCTTTGCCGGGATCCATCTCGAAATCCAGCGCCAGCGAATCCTCCGTGTTCGGCTTGATCACTTCCTCTGCAAATTTCACATAGATCGGGTCTTCGCGGAAAATGGCGTATTTATCCATCGACTCAAAATCGATCGCGATAAAGAATGGCCACTCCATTTCCGGCTCGATCCTCTTGCCGCATTTGATGCTGAGGACCTCTGGAATTTTCAGGAGCTGCATCCGCGCGTTCATCATCATATCCTCCACGCGTGCAGGCGTGACCTCCGGCTTCAGTTTGTAGAGAACGATATGGTGAACCATGAGGGTAAAGCTAATAGGCGTTTCTGTTGGGCGGCGCAAGTGCGAATCGGTGTTCCAGTAAAGCACTCCTGGATTGCTGGAGGAGAGATGGTGATTATTTTCGGTGGGCCACTGGCGCCGCAGTCGCGTCGGGCCAAAATCCGTGACAAAACATTTGTCGGGGCATTAGTGTAAGGGAGCTCGAACGCTAATTTGATTCAATGGATGATGTCTCGCCGACTGCCCCGCTGATTTCAGTGGTGATTCCGCTTTACAACGAAGGCTCGCACCTGAGGGAGCTTTTATCGGATCTGAAGAGCGCATTGCAACAGACCGGATGCCGTTTTGAAGTGGTTCTCGTCGATGATGGTTCGGTCGACGACACTTGGGAGCGCATCAAAGACGAGGCTCGAGCTCTGCGGACCTTGCGCGCCCTGCGCCTGACCAGGAATTTTGGCAAAGAATTGGCGCTCTGCGCAGGCTTGGAGCGCGCCCGCGGCGAAGCGATCATCGTCATGGACGGTGACGGGCAACACCCGCCCTCGCTACTGCCAATCATGATTGAGGCGTGGAGAACTTCCGGAGCAGACGTTATCGAAGCGGTTAAACACAGGCGCGGGCGCGAATCGTTGGCGAGTAGATTTGGTGCGCTGACGTTTTACGTCATCCTGAACAAACTCTCCGGCTTTGAATTGAAAGGCGCTTCAGATTTTAAGCTCATCGACCGGAGGGTAGTTGATACGTGGCTGGGGATGCGCGAACGCAATGTATTCTTTCGCGGTATGACTGCGTGGATGGGGTTCAACGCGGTCCAAATTCCATTCGATGTGCCAGCTCGCCGTATTGGCAAATCGCATTGGTCATACTTAAGGCGAGCGAAGCTTGCTCTAATCGGGATAACTACTTTTTCGTCGTTCCCGCTGCACTTTGTGACTTTTGCAGGAGTAATCTTTTTTATTTTCGCGGTTGGATTGGGCATCCAAACGCTTTACCTGAAACTGGCGGGCCGCGCCTTTACCGGTTTCGCGACAGTAATTCTATTGGAGCTTATTATCGGCAGCCTTTTGATGATCAGCCTCGGCATCATTGGCGAATATCTCGCACGCATTTACGAAGAGGTTAAGGGACGTCCTCGTTACATCGTTACTGAATCGATCGATTTAGCTGACGAAAAGACGAACCATGGCTGAGAAGAACGCAGGCTCGCGGGCGAACAATGCAGGGGAGTCTTTGAGAAACTGGCTCCCGCCAGCACTGGTCTTCGCCGTCGTTCTCTTAGTTATGTTCTGGAGGCTTGGGAGCTATCCGCCCTACTTCAACGACATGGTTGACCAAGGGATTCACATGGAAGTGAACAAGGTCTTTGACCACGCGGACATATCTAACAAAGTGAATTGGTACTGGAAAGACATGCACTCGAGCGGCGCTTATAAGTCGCCGCTCTATGGCATGGTCATAGAGCTTGGGCTACGGCTCTTCGGGCTTACCTTGTTCGCCGTTCGTTTCTTTCCTGCGTTGATCGAATTTGGGGCTCTGATCCTTACATTTTTCGCTTTCAGGAAATACTTTCCACAGTACCTTCTGCTCAGTTTCATACTGCTGATGGCGCTGTCGCCATGGCATTTGCTGATCGCGCGGTCCGGCGGGATTCAGGGGTTCAGCGTCAGCCAGTATCTAATCGCGTTGTCCACGTTTGTCCTGCTTATTGACAGAAAACGCTCGGTGGGACTTGCAATATTGGCGGGAATAAGCACAGCCACTATCCCATATGGCTACGCAGGGATCCGATTGGTTCTGCCTTTATTAGTACTTTTGGCAATCGTCTGTTTCAGAAGAATTGAAAAATACAACCTTTTTGCCTACTTGGGCACGATCCTCGCAATCTGTGCTATTCAGATCGGCGATTTTCCTCGCTCTCTCCAAATGTACTTTTTTGCCAGAGGAGAAAACCTTATTTCGGTTGCGAGGAGGCTTCCAAATGGCGGCTATGACCTTCCTTTCATCGCGCACAAACTGAACGAGAATTTCTACTTGCTGTTCAAGATGATAATGGGACTAAACGAGAAAGCTTTCTGGAACGTCAACGTGGCAAGAACCCTGACGGCTATCAGCGACGTGGTACTATATCCCAAGTTCCTTGTACCCTTGTTTATTCTCGGCCTGGCATATTCTCTGGCGCACGCCTATAAGCAGAAGCGGTTCATTCTTGCGATGCCAGTATTGTTGCTCCTCCTAGGTCTGGTGCCCAACATGATGTCGGGATTTGGTATTCCCGACCTACTGAGGAGCATCACGCTGCTCGTACCGATATATTTCTTGATAACATATGGAGCTTACACTCTATTTTGCTCAATCTATACCATAAGCGGGGACAGGCTTAGGGCTGCTTTCTCGGGACTATTTGCGGTGTTCGTTGGCCTTGTATCTGCGTATCAGGTCAATAACTATTTCCATTACGAAAAGGATACAATGTTTGGTAAGAACAACGCTGCCTTGGTGATGTATAATGAGTTTCTGAACCGTTACATGGCCGGTCATCCAAACAGTCGAATACTTTATCATGAATTTGGTCCATTTGACGAGTGGAGCTACGTTGTGGTCCGTTGGCTTGGTGGCAAACGCGTCCAGACAATGAGAGACGAGGGAAAGCTGGTGTTTTTGACAGATGACAACCGTACCTCAATGGATAGACTGTTGAAGCAAGGATATTTCGACATCGTTGTATCGGCTTATCCTGACCAGCTCGAACACATGCTTCCGGATACAAAGACTATGGAAGCCGAGTTTTCCCCTCGCGGGTACAAGGTTTACGACGTTAAAAGATGATGGATTTGCAATCGGTTTGGCGTCCAAGTGATTAGTGCTGAATCTTGGTCTGGAGTCGTACCGTAACCCGTTCGGTGCGGCGATTGTGAAGGCTGTTTTGTTATTATACTCTGTTGTCGCCTGCGTATGGATGTCCCCGATAGAGAAAGCGGCCTTTGGCCTCCAAGACGGCTGTTATTAGGTCGGTCAGTTGACCAGCCTCGGCATCATTGGCGAATATCTCGCGCGCATTTACGAAGAGGTTAAGGGACGTCCCCGTTAGATAATGACTGAATCGATCGACCCCGAGCAATAATGATGGCTCGGCGCGACGATCACGAAATTGATGCTCGAAACTAGGGGGGAACCAACGCCTTCTCTCGTTGCTGCCTTTCTACTTTGCCCTGTAAAGCAGGTAACACCCGCTCTTTTGGATGGGTTGGCAATTCTGGCACTCTGAGTTTGAGCTGAGGACAATCGCGCCAGATGGAGGTCTCGCTCCAGCCGGAAGACGAACAAATTCGGATATGGGCCTGCCCTCCACAGTCGCATACCAATACGCATGGATGTAAGCGGGTCCCCACATACCGTTCTCTAGATAGATTGGCCGCTGTTCCTGCGCGACCGCTGCGTCATAAAGCGGCTTGTACGGAACGTCGAACTCATTAACGCGCTCCGGTCCTTCTCGACGGAAAGTAAGTTGAAAATCAATCGCTTGTGCAACGGTCGCTGCCAGCAGGATTCCAAGAAAACCGAGTTTAATTGGGCGCGGGAGGCCGTGGCCGAGGACTGCGGCATGAGCCGGCCCGCCACTGTGCGCTCCCTCACCGGTGTCGTATGCGCTCTGCTTTGATTCATCGCGAGCAAGCAGCCATTCCAGTGCCGGAATCGTGAGCACCAGCAGGAAAACGGGATAGCCCATCAGACGCAGCTGGTGAAATGGCTCGTTTGTGATCGCGCCTGGTAAGATCGAAACCGCAAGCCCGTAAATGATAAAACGCCACCAAGGATCAGACCACTGGCGGCGGGCAATGATTAGCCATAGACCGATCATCGCCAGAATGAAGGTGGCAAAAAATATCGCGCCGCCCGAGCCTTGCACGTGATGGCGTGGGTGGTAGTCGCCCGTCATAAGCAAGGTGGTCAAGCTCTGATCTTGCAAGTAGCGCCTGACAAACTCATATCCAATTTCTTTGATCTGCTTCCAAGGTACTCCAAGCTTGATGTATGAAACCTCGTAGGCCCGCTTTGTTAGCACGCCAGGATGCGACCGGTTAAACAGAATGAGCGGTATCAACGTGACGCCATAGGCCAGCCATATCTTGACTACGCCAAGGAAACGGTGCTTTGTGGTCGCAAAGAGGAGTAATCCGAATGCGAACAATGGCGCAAGTATGCGCCCGCTGAAATAACCATATGTCACTACCGCAAGGCTGCCACCGACCATCGCAATATCCTGGCAGTACCACGTTTCTTTCGATTGGATGCCGTAAGCGGCAAGTAGGAACAAGACAACCGTAAACGCAAGGAGATGCGCATCCCAGACCAATCGGCTGTCTTCGAACAACCAAGGCGTCAGCAGCGCAGAGCCGGCAACGATTATCCCGATCTTACGCTGACCAGAAATGCGCTTTGCCAATACGCCAAGCAGCAAACACGCCGCGAACATCCAGAACGCAGCGAACGTGCGTGCCACGGGAATGCTCGGGTGAACGAATCGGAACACGACTGCCAGCGAATAGATCGTGAGGGGGTTAATATAAGTTGGGTTACTGACTGCAAAATCCGCAAAGAGCAAAGGGAACCGCGGACCGGATTCCCCAGCGCCAGTTCGAGAGACGAGATAAGCGTTGTAGGCGTTCGCTGACTCGTCGAGATAGAAACCTCTTGGATTCTGAGAAATGCCCCACGTGTAGAGGCTGAAAAGGAGTACAAGAGCAGCGACGCAGAGTAAGATCCGCAGGCCCTTTTGAACTGCGGTCGGGACGCCTCGTCTAAGAAGGATATTGTCCATTGAGGAAAGCGGTTACCTGTTCTGCAGAGCGATCAGGGAGACTCGTGCAGAAGCGCTGTTCAGAACAAGCAGTTTGTCCTTTGCCAGCGCGAGCGCCGATGGCCCATCCAGTTTCTCTGGAGGTATCGGCGCCAATGTCCCAAGTCTGTTCCCCTGAAGATCAAAAACGAGGATAACGTTCATATTCGCGCACGACGCGTACAGCTGCCCTCTGTCAGGATCGATGGCTAGGTCCTCAAAGCCATCCGGCTGTCCCCATTCAGGCACTGACCACTTAATCAAAAACCTACCATCCGAATCAAATACTTGTATTCGCCTGTTAAGTGCATCGGCAACATAAACTTCGTTATTGGTAGGATCGACGGCGACCGAACTAACACCTCTGAACTGTCCATCGTCAATTCCCTCGCTGCCCCAGCTGGCAAGGACCTGTCCATCGGGACTGAACTTTACGATTCGATTGCGACCCGAATCGACGACATAAATCGAATCATCAGGGCCAATGGCGATCTTTCGCGGTCCGTACAAAGCAGGCGCCCACTCAGCGATGAATGTCCCGTCAGGTCCGAGTTTCTGAACGCGGTGCTTGGAGCCTATCTCCGCGACGTAAATCTTGCCCGTGCGATCAACTGCGACACCATTGGGGTCTATCAATTGTCCATGGCCGGTGCCTTTTGTCCCGATGCTTGTAATGTAAGTTCCGTTTGGTGAAAACTTCTCTATTCGCCCATTGCCGGTATCGGCAACAAAGATGTTTCCCGCGCTATCGACTGCAACGGCATGGGGATTGTCGAACTGACCTTTCCCACTTCCGTGTCCTCCGTGGAAAGCCGTTACCGGCGGCTCCGAGAGATCAACATTCACGATGTTCGGAGGAACCGAGTCCGGGACCTTGTAAATGACTAATTTGCGATATCGATTTTCCTTATCTTCGTAGAACTTGGGGAAGTATCTCACATAAAGGTATTCGTTCGGATTTTTGATTAGCCCGTTGCTCCGAACGCCATCGTCAAACGCCACGTAGTCGATGTCATTTTGCTTGAGCAAATCAAATACTTGCCGCGGAATTTTGCTTTCGAACATCTGGCGGTAGATCGGTTCGCGTTTGGAAAGATCATATCCGGCGAGTGAGTCTTTCGGGCCTAGGAATATCTTTCGGCCGGCAAGCAAGACCGGGTGGCTAAGAAATCTGTCGGTGAGAAAAACGTCATTCGATTTCGTTTTTTCGCGGAGCCATGTCACCAAATCATCCTTCTCGTAATTTATTTCTGCGTAAGAGCTATTGCGAATTGCGAAGAGTTCGCTGACTCCGCCGACAAGGATCGCTGCCGCCAGCGCTGTTGCTGTGACAGGGCCGACAACCCGCGGCTTGTTGAGCTTCCATATGCGCCACAAGCCGCAAGCGGCAAACAAATTCGCCACGACCACCCAGATGTTCAGAAAGTTGTAATCGGGCGACGGTTTGTTGCCTAAACCGGTGTAAACGATAAGCAGAAACAAGCTGCCCAAAGCCACGAAGAAGCGCCGCTGAAAGGATGACGCGAGAATGAGCGCAACAATTATGACCGGCCATTTCGCGCCAACCATGGATCCGATGTAAGCGATGACTTTCGTCACGGCGGGAATGCTGAGAATGCCGGCCCCATGAAATAGCGACTGTTCAGGGGCGATATCTCCCGACCGCGTGAGAAAAACCTGCGGCAAAGCCACAACCATCCCAATGAGTCCGAGCAGTATCAATTGCAGTCGATATGGGAACAGGAGTATTAGAAAAGGCAGCACCACAGCAGCGGCGATGAAAACGGGAGTGCTCCAAAGCGGCAAGGTCCCCACCAAAACGCCTGAGAAGATAAATGCACTGGCCGATACGAACACGTTCCCTCTCATGACCGGTCTCGGAAGCAGACTTTGCTTCTGCTCACGTTGGTCACCAGCCTCCGCGTTTGCTGTTTGGTTAGCAGGTTGCGCCCCCGGAAGTGTTTGGCGGTACTGGTCAGCCAGGAAGATCAAGACAAGCAGGAATACTCCCATCGCGCCAGGCAGGTGCCGTTCGTTTAAGAAAAAGACCAGTGTCCCAGATGATTGAGACTCAAGAAAAGGACTAAACGCCAGCGAGCCCGGAAAGAAGAAAAGCGCCGCTCCGACGCGTCCAACGACAGGCGAATTGAAAAGCAACTCGCCGAGAGTCATCACTAATGCGAGCATGCTCGTGAGGCCGAGCACACTAAGCAGAGCCACGCTCCACGCCAGGTTCAGGCCAAGGAATTCCAGATTGCCGGCCTGAAA
>Ga0126383_10002228_pt1 | contig 12455 bp, 11 predicted proteins | sample PanSoiMetPlot_35_FD_96882 | JGI IMG/M metagenome (GOLD analysis project Ga0126383, IMG submission 96882) | Tropical forest soil microbial communities from Panama - MetaG Plot_35 | ecosystem: Environmental > Terrestrial > Soil > Tropical forest > Bulk soil | place: Panama | collected 2016-02-17
ACCTCGGCTTGCGAAAGGAACGACAATGACTGACACCATCGCCGTGCGGGTACGCCGCCTCGCCTCGCCGCGCAGCCCCGCCCCGCTGGGCTCGCCCGGCCGCCAGGCCGCGGCGCTGCTGCTGCGCCTGGGCTGCGTGGCGCTGCTGGGCTGGATCGGCTACATCCACCTGCACCTATGGCTGGAGGGGTACCGGCACATCCCGACGAACGGGCCGCTGTTCCTAGCCGACGCGGTGGCCGGGTTCGCCCTCGCCGCCGGTTTGCTGATGTGGCCAGCCCCGCTGGCCGGGCTGCTTGACGCTGGTTACACCGCCGCGACCCTCGGCGCCCTGCTCATCAGCCTCACCGTGGGCCTGTTCGGCTTCCGCGAATCGATCTCGGCGTCCTACGTCGCCCAATCGCTGACCGTCGAGTCGATCACGGTACTGGCCCTGCTCGGCTGGACCGTCCTGGTCACAGCCGCTCCCCGGCCGCCGGACCGCCCGCCCACGGCGGGTGAACCCAAGCAGAAAAGGAGAACACCGATGCAACACAACACCTCCGCGCCCGCGCGCCGCGCTCACTGACCAGCTGCGGCGCCCAACCCGCTGGCCGCGGACTAATCTCGGACGCTAAGCATGCGTCTGCAGGCGGCGTCGGCGCGTTAGCGGGACCCGGTGATGTAGTCCGTCAATGCGGTTCGCTCGGTTTCGAGTTCGCCGATACGGATCTTCACTACGTCGCCGATGCTTACGATCCCCTGCAAGCCGCCCTCACCCACGACCGGCGCATGCCGGACTCGGCGCTCGGTCATCATCCGCATGACCTCCTCGATCGGGGTCTGCGGCGTGACCGTGTGCACCTCGGCTGTATAGATGGCCGTGACCGGCTCAGACATGACCGCGGCGCCCCGCCTCGCCAGCGCCCGGACGATGTCCCGCTCGCTGGCGATTCCATCGACCGCGGCGCCGTCATGCGAGACCACGACCGCACCGATCTGGTGCTCGGCCAGGACCGCCAGAAGGTGCCGCACCTTGGTGTCCGGGGTGACGGTGACGACCTGAGTGCCCTTGACGCGAAGGACATCCCTGATACGCATCGGCCCTCCCAGACACCAGTACGCGGCGGATCGCGTGCCCGTACCGGTACCCGCAGGCGGGAGACTTCAATCGCGGCTGCCGACAGTTGACCGGGTGGCGGCTTACGGCAGTGACACGGGCTCCGTTGGGCGACCCGGATGGCAGCGCGGGCGGGGAGATCAATGAGGCGCCGCGCCTGTGCCCGATATCAATCCTTCGGCGCGCCGCGCGGTACCCGCCAACAACATCCATAACTTGCTGGCGGTCAGGAACCGGGGTTGGTTGGCGGCACCGTGCACGTGGTTCGCCGGGCTTGCCAGGCGGTGCGCCGGAATCGATTGACTGGAGGGGTTTGCTGGCCCCGATGCTGCATACTGGGCGCGGTCTTTCCCGCGGAGATGAGGAGCAGTCATGCCGCATATCGCCCTGAACTCCGCCGAACCGGGGATCCGCGGTCTGCTCCGCTATCGCCCGGAGACCGCCCGCCCGCTGAGCGAATTGACGGAGGTGCTGCTGCGCGGGCCGAGCACCCTGACGCGGGGCGAGCGGGAACTGATAGCGGCCTATGTGTCGGCGCTCAACGACTGCAAGTACTGCTCGTCGTCCCACTCTGCGTGCGCCGCGGCCCAGCTACCGGAGGGCATGGCGCTGGTGGAGCAGGTCCGCGCCGACCCTGCTACCGCGCCGGTGCCGGCCAAGCTGAAAGCTCTGCTGTTGATCGCCTCGGCGGTACGCGACAGCGGCCGCGCCGTCACCGCGGAGCAGATCGCCGAGGCCCGGGCGGCGGGTGCAACGGATGTGGAGATTCACGACACGGTCTTGATCGCGGCAGTGTTCTGTATGTTCAACAGGTACGTCGACGGGCTGGCCACCACCGCCGCTGACGACCCTGCCGCATACGCCGCCGGCGCGCAGCGCCTGATCACGCAGGGCTATGTGGCACCATCGGCAGATCCCGGCCACGAGGGCTGACACCCGCCGTCCTGCCTGCGGTCCAGGCGTTGTCCGATTCCAGGACCAGACGGAGAGCAGCGATGCTGCCAGCGTGCCCGCGTGAAAGAGCCATTCCAAGCGCCAACGCAGGCCGGCCTCAGGCGACGTGGGCCGACGCTGAGCCGTCCCTGGTGATGCCGTGGGCTACGGGACGAAGATCATGCCCTTGGGCGCAACCACCCCCGTGATGGCGACCTTGCTGACCGCTCCGGTCTGCAGGTTGATCACGCCTAGGGAGTTGAGCGGGTACTTGGGGGGAGCAGGGCAGACGGCTGGGGCGCTGGCGGCGTTGCACGGGGCCACCGCGGTGTACACGGTCCCAGGCTTGAACGAGCCCGTGATGGCATCGACCGTATTGGCGCCGGAGTCCGTCGTGTACAGCGAACCGCTGGCCGAGGTCGCCCAGGCGGTGTTGTCGACCGGGCTAGAGATCTTCAGGGCCTGCAGGTTCTGGCCACTGCTACCGGAGAAGATCAGTTCCTGGTCGGCCTGGGAGTTCAGCATGAAGTCCCCGGCGAACTTCGGCGAGCTCGACGGGACGAGCCCGTTCGAGTCCGGATCCGTGAGCGCGAGGGTGACTTTCTTGCCGGGGTTCGGGGCGTTCACCCCGGTGGCCGTCGCGTTGTCGGCGAAGAACGGAGCGACCGTGGCGGTCTTGGTCGCGGCGTTCAGCGTGACCGCGTACACCGCCGGAGCGGACGCCGACGGCTTGCCGGAGGTGCCCGGCGAGGACGCGCTGATCAGGATCTTCCCGTTCTGCACCGCGACGGAGTCGGTGCCGCCCAGGTGCGGCAGCTTCGACGGAGTGTAGGTGTAGTGCGTGATGGTCCCGCCGGAGATCGTGTACAGGCTGGATTTCAAGTCCTCGTTGACAGTCGCGATGACCTGCCCGGTCGCGGGGTCGGCGCCCATGCCGTCGATCTTGCCCGTCACATCCCACTGCTTTACGACGGACCCAGCGGGCGTGAACTCGACAAGGGTGCTGTCCAGGTTGCCGGAAGCGGCCGCCTCTCCCTGCGGGCCCACGCCGTTCTGGAAGCCGACGTAGAGCTTGCCGCCAAGGGCCGCGATGTCGTCCGGCTGGATAAGGTGCTCGGTTCTCGTGGCGCCCGTGCCGCCCGGCCGGTAGCTGTGCTTAAGCAGCGTGCCAAAGACGATCTGCTTAACGGTAAGCGTCTTACGAGAGGCGCTGGCGCTGGCGCTTGGTGAGCTAGAGGTAGAGCTAGAGCATCCGGCCGTACCCAGCAGACCCGCCGCCACGACCGTGGCGCCCAGCCAAGTAGCTGTACGCAGGCTGAAAATGTTCACAAACCACTGGTATACGATCCAAGTAACGCGCGGCGCAGCGGAGTTAAACGCGCAGTTAAAGGGCTCATGACGAGAAGACGGCCAAACTCTATACATCTGATAAACGCGGTGCCATTAACGTGCCATCACCACTGGTCACCGAGGGGTCCGGGCGATCGGTTGCGAACACTCGAAGCTGCAGGTCAGGTGACATCAAGCCGCGGCCAGTGTGGGGCCACTTGGACGCCGTTCTAAGGGCAGTCCCAGGCGTGCTACCTACTGGATTGGGGTGGTGGATTGGGTACGTTGGCGACGCTGGCACGAGTGATGGCGGAGAAGCGGAGTTGCGTGTTGTTCACGTTTCGGCGAGAGAACTTAGAGACGGCGTCGTTGAGACAACCGAGGAAGTACTGGGTTACCTCGGTGTCATCGGTGGGGTCGTCGACATAGTCGACGTCGATGATGCCAACCAAGGCGTATTCGGTCACCGTGAACCGCCTTGGGGCTCATGAGGTAGCGGGCTGGGGGTCCCCTCGCGCTCAAGGCCTTCGACAAGACCTGCAAACTCCAGCGCCGTCGACGGCCGTGCGGACCGGTCCTCGCTGATGGCTGCGGCGATGACGGCTCGCGCCGCGGGATCGAGGCCGGCGGATATGACCGGTGGCCGGGACAGGACCCGCCGCAACGCCACCAGGGTGTCGTCGGCCGACAGATCCCCATACAGACCGGTCCCGCTCAACACCCAGTGCAGCGTCGCACCCAGCGAGTACACGTCGCTGATCCGGGACGGTGGTTCCCCCCGCATCAGCGCCGGATCGATGAACTCGATGGGGGTACCTGGCCTCAACCCGCTGAAGAGTTCGCTGGTCTGGGAAGGTGCCTGCTCGCCGGCCGGACCCCGGCCCGCGGGCTCGGCCGAGGCTGGCGGTGCCAGCCCACCGACTGTCAGGCCCGGTGCCAGCGTCCGGCTGAGCCCGAGGTCGGCGAGCTTCCCGCCGCCGGGGAAGAGCAGGATGTTGCTGGGCTTGATGTCATTGTGGGCGATTCCGGCCTCATGCAGCGCGTGCGCGGCTCGGGCCGCGTTCGCTATGGCCCTGAGCATGGCAACACGGCTCACGCGCCCGGCCGGCGCGGCAAGAGAGCCACCGCCCAGATACTCCATCGCGTAGTACAGGTCGTTGCCCTGCTGACCAGCGTCATACAAGGTGACCAGGAACGGTGACTCGACAGCGGCAAATGCTTTCAGTTCACGAATGGCACGGCGGAATGTGTCCTGGCCACTGACCCCGGAAAGCACCTTGACAGCCACGAACTCACCGTCGACGGGCAGCCGTTCCGGCCGCCGGGCAAGGTAGAAGACGCCGTGATTACCCGCACCGAGCATCTTGACGAACTGATAGTCGGCAATGCCTTGGCGGGCGGCGGCTTGATCTATGTCAATGTTGTTCGACACGCCTGCTCCCATCTACTGCCTGAACCGGGTCGCCTTCGTATCCGCCTCAACGACCCCGGTGGGATTCATAGCGGAAGCCGGTTTCCCCTAGGACGACACGGCTGCCGGGCCGCAGCCGCACGGGCTTGCGCGGGGTGAGCCGCTGCTCAGTGGCCTTGTTCGGTAGCTGGACGGAGGTCCCGTTGGCCGAACCCAGGTCGGCTACCAGCACATGCCAGCCATCTAGCTGGATCTTTGCATGGACCCGCGACATGGTCCCGGTATTGTCCGGGATCCGGAGTGGCCGAGCCGTGCCTGCCGCCACATCGGCATTGAGCGTCGGCTCCCTACCGATGACGTAGTCGGTGTCCAACTGGAAGATGTGGCCACTGTCGAGAACCAGCAGGCCCAGCGGTGGGCGAGGGCCGGTCTGCGGGACCAGGGTCTTCTGGTTCATCGAGATGCCGCAGACGGCGCAGAACCGGGCGTTCGGATCGTCGAAATGACCGTTCTTGCAGTAGACGCCGAGGATTTCCGGCGCCGCAGGAAGGTCGCCGCTGTCGTGTTCCTGGTCGTGCTCGAGCGGCAGCGGCGGGCGTACCTGGGTGTCGTCGCGCTCCCCTTCGCCGAGGAGCAACATCGACTTGAATGGCTGCGGAGTGTCTGCCCGCGGAGGCACGCTTTCCGGGGGCGCGGGCCTGACCGCCGCGGTATTGGCGGTCACCGGCTCGGCGGCCTCGCCAGCGGGCTCAGTGAGCTCAGTGAGCTCAGCGGGCTCAGCAGCGACCGCCGCGGATTCTCCGGGTTCGGCCCTGGTTTCCGCAGGCGGTTCGGCCGGCCGCGCCACCACCGTCATGTGTTCCGCCGTACCGTCCGGCCGTGCCTCAGGAACTGCCGGGCCTGCGTCGCTGCGCACCTCGGCCAGCTTGCGCGTGCCAGGCCCGTCCTGGGCGATGTGATACGCAAAGCCGCCCGCCCGGACAACGCCGCTGTCGAGCCGCGAGAACCGGTCGGTGCGGGCCTCATCTTCGTAGCCGCCGAGACCGCCGCGAACAGTCAGCACCTCGGATGCCACCAGGCACTGCAACAAGATCGCGGGCCATTTCCCGAAGCGGTGGGCCCCGTGACGGGTCGTGATTTCAGCCCACGCGCCGCCGGTCACGCAAATAGCCAGTCCTCCGCCGGCCGTACCGAGCGCGACAACCGCTGGGCCCTCCTGCCCTTCGGAGCTCAACCGCCAGCTGCCATCCGCATCAAGCGCCGCTTCCACGGCTTGCGTGAAGCGGAGACCGTCACCGCCCGCGTCAGCGACCTCGGCCAGCAGGTCCAGTAGCTGATCAGGAAGCCTGGTGTCAGGCAGGCTGCTCAGCAGGATTAGCCCGCCCCGCCGGGCCAGCACTCCCGCGCCGTCGGCCGGCCAGAGGCCAGCCGGGTTTTCGTGGCCACTCATCGCTGCCCTCGGCTCATCCAATTCGCGCTCATGTCAAGGCTGCTCAATGAGTCTGCTCCTATCCAGATCCTGGACCCATTGGTCCAGGTCGTCACTGCCCTCTCGGGTACCCGCCAGGACTGCTAGGTGAGTGTCGTGGCTGCTGTCGGCGGCAGCGGCCACGAGGATTGCCCCAGCAGGCGGCGGGCCGTCGCCCGCGGCGATACCGTCCTTGGTGAGCTCGGCGGCTAGACCCGCGCGCCGGCCACCACCCGGACTGATCACCAGCTTCAGCCGGTCCGCGACAGCCAGCTGAGCTGCGACTTGCACAGCGGCCGCGCCGTGTTCCCCCCGGGCCCACACGACCGCGACCGCGCCGGGCGCTGCCGGCAGGCTGCGCAAGACCGTGACGAGCTGGACAGCTCCACCGGCTGCGAGCGTCTCGCGGGGAGGTCCGCCCGGCCCTAGCACGATGGTGTCAGGCTCGGCAGCGGCCACATAGCCGGGCAGCTCGGCGGCGGTGTCCTCGCTGAACCGAGACTGCACGACCGCCGATACCCCGCGAACCGACGCCCGGTCGGCCAGCGCGTGCAGCTTTCCCATGGTCCCGGTAATCTCCAGCAGCTCGCCACCCATCCCGCTGCCGACTTCCAGCCGGGCGTCATGCCGGTGCGCCACCAGATGGGAGAGGATCAGCTCGCTGTGCTCCCGGCTGGCCGCCAGCGCTGCCCCAACGTCAACGAGCGGCGCGGCGGTCTCCGGCGCCTGAATCAGCACCAGAATCCGGTGCCCGGCGGCGGTCCCGAGCGCGGCACGGTCTGCCTCGGCGATGTCGCGCAGCACGAAGCGATCCGGGTAGATGAGACGCAGCAGCGGCCCCGTCATCGCCGTCGTCACGATCGCCATCACGATCATCAGCGAATACAGCGACTTGTCCAAGATTCCCAGCTGCAAGCCAACCGCAAGGATCACGATCCCGGTAAGCCCGCGGGTATTCACCAGGGTCGCCAGAACCCCAGCGCGCTGGCTACCTACCCCCGCTAGGCGGGCACCCGCGAAGGCACCGCCAAACTTGCCGGCGATAGCGACCAGCAGGATAAGGCAGAGTTCCACGAGCCCGGACAGACCAACCGACGACAGGTCGACGTTCCATCCCGATACCACGAAAAACACCGGCAGCAGCACGAGGACGCTGACCTGCTCCAACCGCTCGAGGATTTCCTGCCGCAGGGCGGCTGCCCCTTCCCGGGGCATGACGATGCCGAAGAGGAAGGCGCCGAAGATGTACTTCAGGCCCATCCAGTCGGTGGCGTAAGAGGACAGGAACAGCCCGACCAGTACCGTCGCGAGGACGTTTGGCGTGAGCCGGCCCTGCTTCTGGTACACACCCACCAGCCTGCGCAGGAGCGGGCGGACCAGACCGAACATCACCACCGCGTACACCGGGGCCAAGAGCAGCCGGAGTTGCTGGCCTCCGGCGCCGGCGACCGCGACCACGACGGCTAGCAAAGACCAGGCCAGCACGTCGTCTATCGCGGCGCTGGCGAGCGCGAGGCCACCAATCCGGGTGCGGTGCATGCCGCGATCGGTGAGGATGCGCGCCAGCACGGGGAACGCGGTGACCGCCATGGCCGTCCCCACGAACAACGCGAACGGGAGGACGTGACGGACGTGATGACGGCTGGCTAGCCACACGCCCAGGCCCGCCCCGAGTGACAGCGGAAGAATGATCGAGCTGACCGATACGCTCGCGGCCACGCGCTCGCGGCCCCGGATCAGGCGCAGGTCGAGTTCGTACCCGACGACGAACATGAACAGCACGACGCCGAGGTTGGCCAGCGCGCTCAGCGCGGGCCTCAGTGTGAGCGGGAACAGCGTCGTTGTGATCTTCCCGCCGAACAGGGTCGGCCCCAGCAGGATGCCAGCGATGATCTCGCCCACCACCGGCGGCTGGCCGATGCGCTTGGCCGCCACGCCCAGCAGCCGGGCGAAAAGGATGATGATCGCCAGGTCGGCTAGGAACAACTGGACTTCTTGATCTGTCATCCGGCGCCGCTCCCCAGGGCCAGGGCCGGCTCATGAGCCTCAGCGGCCCCGCGACTCATGGCGGAACCCGGCCTCATCCGTACCGACATGGCTGCCAGGCAAAGCCAGCTTCCTGGCTCATACCAGCCTCCCGCCGCGAAAGCGCCACCGAATAAACGGGACCCGCATCGGCCCGTTGGCCACCAGCCACACCGCCAGCCATACCGCCAGGAAGTCGATGCAGAAGGCAGGAGCAGACACCGTGCCCACGATGCCAGGTATGGCTCCCGCCTGGAGCAGCAGCCACACAAGAAGCCCTTCGGGGACCAGGGTGACCAGGCCGAAAAGGGTCGGCCAGTCCTTTTCCCAGCGCCACTGCATAAGCAGGTGGTAGAGGAATTCCCAGCCAATGCCGAGAACGGCAACGGTCGCAAGGATTATGTAGGTGTCCCGGTACCGGTCGGCCAATGACCCTGATAGCGGAAGCGCCGGGGTAATGACCGCCGTCACGAGGCCGCCGATCACGGCCAGCAAGAACAGTCTGGTCTGTATCCGGCCGTTGAGAGTGGGAACCATGCGGTGCTCCTGTCGTGAGTGGCTCAGCGGGCGCGCCGGTCCAGTCAGGGTTCCCGGCCGGAGGCCCAGCGCAGCCATTGCCGAGTGGAGCGGAGCGGCCCGATCCGTGGGCAGAATCCTCGCCGCGCCAAGTCATCGGTGATCTCCTGGGCCGCGATCTGCAAGCCGAGAAACGTGTCAACACCGGGGAAATAGCCGCCGAGGGTGGTGGCCCCCGAAGCGTAGATAACCCCGGCTCCACTGGCCGAACCCCGCAGCTCAAAGGTCCGTTCAACATCCAGCCGGCCGAGCGGGTTGCGGCCGGCGCCGCAATGCTCAAGCAAATCGGCGAGCACGCGGTGCTCGGCGATGTCGGCTTCCAGCCCGGTGCAGTCGATCACGAAATCCGCACTGACATCGACGACACCCTGCGGGGTCTTGACCTGGCTGACAACCTTCCCGTCCCGGAGCATCATCTGATCCACCGTGCCGGACATCGTGCGGTACCAGCCATTCTCCCGGCCTGTCCGCATCTGTGCCTGCCAGCTTCTTCGCCGCGGGGTGTTCGTGCCGCCCATGAGCTTGTAGGCGGCGGCGCGCTGGTCGCCCTCCAATTTGCGCATCCGGGCTTTCAGCTGTCCTCACCAGACAGACTTCGGGTAGTTGAAGCCCTGGTAGGCGAAGCCGTCCCCACCCTTGCGCCGGCTCCATGCATTCGGCCCATGTGCGCCCGAAACATATGTCCGGAACAAGTGCACGATATCGGTCGACAAACCAAGGTTCTCCCGGTCGTCCATCAGCCGCTGCAGTATCCGCGATGAGACGATTCCACCGCCCCGGAGCATTATAACGGCAGGCTTTGCACGGGCGAACTCATAGACGTGTTCGTGATCTTCGTAAGCGCTCACCACGTGGTAGAAGTCCTGCTGCTTGGTGCGGAACTCCTGCAATTCGGGGAGGAAGCGCAGGCCCGGGTAGCCGACCGCCAAATGGACGAATTGAGATTGGTAGGCCACCCTCTGCGTGGGGGCGTCCTGCGTTGGGGCTTCTGCGGACGGCGGGGTGAGGATGGTGAAGTAGCCGCCACCCCGGCAGCGGCGCACCATCCGGACCTGGCCTTGCACCACCATCTGCTGGTACCCGATCCGCTTTGCCTCCCGCTCCAGCCCGGCGAAGACCTGGCCTGCCTTCGGCGTGTAGTAGTCGTCCCAGATCGGTTCCACCAATACCTGCCACAGCGGCCTCAGGGTCCGGTCGCGGACAGCCTCCGCCAGCGCATAGGAGGGAAAGCCCCAGATGTTGTCCGGCCGCGACGCAGAATCGGAGCGGATACGCTCACCGCGCGGTATCTGCGACACCCGGGTGAGGTACTCGTAGGTCTGCCAGGGGAAATCAAGGTTGGACAGCACCCGCATGCGATCCGGGGGGACACCGGCGATCCGGAGGTAGTCGACGGTGACGAAGGCCCCGATGCCGCCGCCGATGCTGACGAACGGAACCCGCACAATCGGGATGCCGCCCGCCCGAACCATCGCTTCGGTCCAGGAGTCCGTCTCCAGCAGCTCGTCGGTAAGATGTGAGCCTGCCGTCGCCGGTGACCTGCGAGTAACTGTAACTTGCTCGTGTTCATCGCCGGCCAGGCTCGTTCGTTCACTCGGTCCGTAGGTCGCCATTTACGCTCCGATTGGTGAGGCAGTTATGACCTTGGATCCAACATGGGGGCAGGGGAAGGCTCAGGATGCCGGGCCCCAGTGCTTTGATCGCGGATTCCCGCCCCCTCAGGTTAACCATGTAATGCACTCAGGAAGAGTATTGGCTTGCTCTAGGCATGCCATGTATATGTGCATGCCGGAATTCATCGCCAGAATGGCGTAATGAACGCTGTGCAACGCTCACCACGCCGTGGTCGGCTGCTTCACACAGCCGACAACCCCGTACCACGAGCGCAGCTTTGGGATGTTTCGTACTGTCAAGCGTTACGAATACGTTTCATGCCCGACCCATATTGCCCCCCGGGGGCCGATCTCGATGGATCCCATGGTGGCCTCATCGGCTTGTGCGGATTATAGCGTTGGCCTTGGTGGCGCGTCTACGCCTCAGACCCACTGATACGACAAGAACAACAGTCCCACCACTGCGGCAAGTGGCGCGCTGACGCTCAAGTACACGTATCGGACCCATGGCCGGCGAGCGTCAAGCCCGGCGAGCGCGACCCAGATTGGGAAAAGAATCAGAAGCGTGCGCGGGAGGCTTTGGTACCAGGTCTGCAGGCCGAGAGCAAGCGTCGGCAGCCCGCAGTAGACGGCTTCGGGCCAGCGATAGCACCACAAGAACGCGAGCGTAGCCACGAACATCGCGGCCATCGCGATGAGCTGCAGCTGGATTGAGAACGCGAAGCCGGCACTGTACAGGTGCCGGAACGCCCCCGACCAGGTGGCCTCAAGCGCACGGGCCGGGGTGACCAGGTGCAGGCCCCAGCCGGTCTGCTTCGCCTCGGCCCAGGCATTCCAGGTGCCGGTGTTCACCGTTAGGTAGATCTGGTAAGCGGCGGGACCGGCGAGGGCACAGCAGGCCTTCGCGGCGTTCACCAGACGCGACCCACGGGGACCAAGCAGCGCCATCACCGCCAGCGCCGGGATCATGAAGACGGCGTCGGGGCGCACGAGCCCCGACAGTCCGGCCAGGAGCGCGGCCCGCCACCAGCGGCCGCGGGTTGCGGCATGCCAGGCCGGGATCGCGAACGCCAGGAACAGGCATTCCGCATAGCCGACCATGAGGAAGATCGCCGCGGGTGCGGTGAGCAGATAGAGCACTGCCCGGCGCCCCCCGGCCAGCCGGGAGAGTGAGACGACCGCGAAGCAGCCCGCGACCCCGGAGAGGGCCAGCTCGGACAGTACCCAGTTGCGCAGGATCAGATGTACCGCGGCCAAGGTCATCGGGTACCCGGGGAAGAACACAATCGTGTGCGCAGACGAGTGTGGCGAGAAGTAGCCGTACTGAGCGATGTTTCTCAGCAGGGCCGCGTCCCAATGTTCGAATACCCCGGTCAGTGAGGCATCACTGGACGTTGCGCGGTAGACCCACGCAGCGGCCCAGGCGAGGACGAGGAGGGCCAGGTGCGCGGCCGCCCACATGCCGAGCGCGGCACGGTCGTCGGGGCTGAGGTGCGGGCGCCACGAACGCGCCCCGGCCAGCGGGCCGCGGGCCGTCAGCCCGGACAGCTGCGTTGTGCGCCCGGCCTCGTCAACGCCGCCGTATTGCAGCATCGTGTCCCCCGTGCAGCCGTCGCGGGCGCTGGGCAGCTGGTATGCCCTGACTCGGCGGGATTGCCGGAGCATCACAACACACCGTTATGGCGCTCGTGCATGGGCACCTCCAGCGGCGCCGACGGCGCCCACGGGGACGCATACACGCCCAGCGTGCCGACCCGAGCGTATGACTCACTGATCAGCTTGGCGCGGGTGGACAATTCGCCCCTAGGCAGGAATACGTCAGTCTCGTAATAGCCTGCGGCCCCGTAGTAGCCGGTCACCCGATCGGCGGGGAGGTAGTCGGCGGCCCCGTGGTCGGCAGGAAAGTCGGCGGCCCCGTGGTCGGCAGGAAAGTCGGCGGCCCCGTGGTCGGCAGGAAAGTCGGCGGCCCCGTGGTCGGCAGGAAAGTCGGCGGCCCCGTGG
>Ga0126383_10002230_pt1 | contig 12453 bp, 10 predicted proteins | sample PanSoiMetPlot_35_FD_96882 | JGI IMG/M metagenome (GOLD analysis project Ga0126383, IMG submission 96882) | Tropical forest soil microbial communities from Panama - MetaG Plot_35 | ecosystem: Environmental > Terrestrial > Soil > Tropical forest > Bulk soil | place: Panama | collected 2016-02-17
ACCTTCTTCTTTGCATATTTGGAGGCTGGCGATTTCGGCGCTTGGTAAGAGGATGAAGGCTGACTTGGATGTTGATTCATTGATAACTCCATGGTGTCTATTTTCTCAATTTTATAGACACCATGAAGATATCACAGCGTACAACTTATAGCAAGCAAACAGTTTACAGATTTTTAGTGCCGAGGGCGGGACTCGAACCCGCACGGCCTTTTGGGCCAGAGGATTTTCTTACCACTATAGCTTTCGCTACCTACCGGCTCCTTGGAGCTCAACAGTTTGTGGTCTGGACGATGCCTTCTCCATTTTCAATTCAGTTTCGATTTGCGCCTGGCAAATAGAACCCGGTGAAAAATGATGTTAGGAGGGAGCCGTCTCGTCTCTACACTTTGCTGGTCTTCAATCTCGAATCTCAAATTGCAGATCTGAAATCTTCCGAATCAGCCTTAGCTCGGCGTTGCCATTCAGCAAACGCAGTTAAGGTTTCGCCGAATTTGACTCCATCCACGCCGGTGTTTCCATCCGGCGCGCTCAAATTACTTCAAACAGCTCAAGTCCTCTGTGTCTGCCATTCCACCACCCCGGCGAGACAACAGCGAGTTTATGGGCTCAACTCTCAACTTGCAAGGCCAGCGATCTCAGCTTAGCGACAATCAACTCGCTCGCATGTCCGTCGCCGTAAGGATTGATCGCGCGCGACATCCGTTCGTACGCTGCCCGGTCGTCGAGCAACCTCGCGGTCTCCTCGACAATTTTCCGCCTGTTCGGGCCGACGAGCTTGACAGTTCCAGCCGTCACGCCTTCGGGGCGTTCGGTCACTTCACGCAGCACCAGTACCGGCTTGCCGAAGCCCGGAGCCTCTTCCTGCAATCCGCCGGAATCGGTCAGGACCAGATAAGAAGCTTTCAGCAATTGCGCCAGAGGAAGGTATTCGAGCGGTTCTGTTAGTGTGATGTTCTCAACGTCGCCCAACAGATCGAAGACCACGCCCCGGACGTTCGGGTTCAAATGGACGGGATAAATCAGGTGGACATCCTTGTAACGCGCGGAGACCTCTTTAAGCGCGGCGCAGATTTCAATCAGCGGCGGGCCGAAATTTTCACGGCGGTGAGCCGTCACCAGAATCAGCCGCTTATCGCGCGGGACCTGAGCCAGTTCCCCTTCCCGCCAGTCGTAATCGCGGCCGGCGACATCGAGTAGCGCGTCAATCACAGTGTTGCCCGTGACCACGACGCTCGCCGCGTCAACGCCTTCGCGCAACAGGTTCTCGCGCGCGGCTTCGGTCGGGGCGAAATGCAGATCGCACACGGCGTCGGCAATCTTGCGGTTGATCTCCTCGGGAAAAGGCTGGAATTTATCCCAGGTGCGAAGCCCGGCTTCGACGTGGCCGACGCGAATGCGATGATAAAAGGCGGCGAGCGCGCCGACCATCGCCGTGGTCGTGTCGCCCTGCGTCAATACCCAGTCCGGCTCCTCGGCGCGCAGCGTGACATCGAGTTCCGTCAGCGCGCTGGCCGTAACCTGCGCCAGCGTTTGATCGTGGCGCATGATGTCCAGGTCGTAATCGGGCCGGATGTCGAAGATCGCCAGAACCTGGTCGAGCATCTCCCGATGCTGAGCGGTAACGCAGACGACGCTGGTGAAATGATCCGGATGAAGCTTGAGCTGTTTGACGACCGGGGCCATTTTGATGGCCTCAGGTCGAGTGCCGAAAATCGAGAGGATTTTCATCGCGGAGAGGTGGAACCTTTTGTGAATTGCTGATATTGATCAACGACACTCTGCGCGTCGCCAATGGCGCGCAGCCGCCCGTGATCGAGCCAGGCCGCGCGATCGCACATCCCGGTGACCTGTTTCGAATCGTGAGTGACGAGAAGGATGGTCGTTCCGTTCTCGCGAAAGGAGTCCATCCGCGCCGCGCATTTCTGCCGGAACTGTTCGTCGCCCACCGAGAGCACTTCATCTACAATCAAAATGTCAGGCTGTCTCGCGGTCGCCACGGCAAACCCCAACCGCACGGCCATCCCGGTCGAATAAGTCCTGAGCGGGGCGTCGATGAAATCCCACATCTCGGCGAAATCAACTATCTCATCGAAGAGCGATTCCATCTCGGCGTGTGTGCAACCGAGCAGCGTGCCGTTGAGAAATACGTTTTCACGCCCGCTCAGTTCGGGGTGAAACCCGGCGCCGAGTTCCAGCAAGGGGGCGATCCGACCTTTCACCCAAACGCGCCCGCCGGTCGGCTTCATGACGCGGGAGACGAGCTTGAGCAGAGTGCTTTTGCCAGCGCCGTTGTGGCCGATGACGCCCATGACCTCGCCCTGATGAACTTCGAGACTCACGCCGCATAACGCCTTGAACTCTTCATGCTGGACGCGGCCCTGCAAGAGACGGATCGCGTACTCCTTGAAGCTGCGGATCTGTTCTCGCGGCGCGTGGTATTCGACCGATACGTTCTCCAGGCGGATTACGACTTCAGCCGCTGCGCAGCGGTTCCTGGTCGCGCCGTCAGAGATGATTTCAGATTCGATAAGCAAGCTCATCCGCTTTCCTGGAAAAAAACCACCAGCTGAATACGAGCGTCAGCAGGGCGGCGACGGCGGCGGCGGCCCAGGTCTTCGGCCCCGCCATCCGCCCGACGGTCAATGGTTCGCGAAAAACCTCCATCAGGTGATACATCGGATTGATCTTGAACAGCCAGCGAAATCGCTCCGGGATGATCTCTTTCGGATAGATGATCGGAGTCATATACATCCACGCCGTCAACAGGATCTGATACATCTCCATCACGTCATGAAAATAGGCGGCGATTCGCGACAGAAAAAGCGCCACTCCGAGCGCGAACATCGCCGTCAGGATTATCGGCCCTGGCAAAACCAGGGCCACCGCGCGAATCGGAACCCCGGTGACGGCTATTATTATGAACAGCGGAATCAAAGATAGAAGCAAATTGACCAGGCTCGTCCCGAGCGCGCTGACCGCGAAGATCGCCCGAGGCAAATAGATTCGTTTAAGCAATCCCCCGCCCCAGATCAATTCACTCATCGCCCCGGTGGTCGTTTGCGCGAAGAAGTTCCACAGCAACAACCCGGCCAGGGCATACGCCGAATAAGACCTCGAGACGATCGAAGTCCGAAAGATCTCCGAAAAAACGAATGTCAGCACAATCATCATCAGCAGCGGATTGAGCATCGTCCATAGAATGCCCAGCGCCGAGCGTTTGTATCTGGTCTTGATATTGCGCGCGATCAGATGCTTCACCAGATCACGATAACGCGCCAACTCTCTGAACTCTTCCACGAACGGGCTTATCAACCGCGAAGAATCGTAGATTGGCTTCTCATCCGACTTTCCCGCCTTGGCCATCACGACATGACTGCTCATTCTCGCTCAAATTGCATTCGTAAGGGATTATAGTAACGCGCGAGCGAAGCGTTAATTGCTTGGCGCGAGGGGATTTTTATATGGCGCCACGCCCCTTCTGTCAAATTCGCGGCTAGGTCTTTGGTGTCAGGACTAGGGTTTTAGGTCATCGTCAAAGTGTAGTATATTCCCGTCCGGATTCGGGGCGGGCAGCCACTGGCGAAATTTGCGCCTCCTATATCTTCACAAACTGATGGGCCAACCCGATGTTGACGGAAAAGACTGATTCACAATACCAACAGGTCAAAGCGGTCTTCAGGCGGCGGTCTGTGAGCCGCTACGCCGCTTTCCGCGAATCGCTTCGCATCGTTATTCCATACGAATGGCGGCGCCGCGCGGTCAACCTGGCGCGCGGTCGCTTCGGATTGAGAGGACTCTTCATCTGGGCGTACGACCGGTTCAAGATAATGAGGTCGCCTCACCGAAGGGACCTCAGGCGCGGCGATTTCTACGAGGCGGCCGTATTGCTCCCGCATCTGCCTGAGTCCGAGGTCGAAGCGATCCTCAACCGCCCGGTCGAAATGATTCAACCGGCGAAGCCTGACGTCATCTGCTTTTCAATCGTTGACTGGTCGTTCCGTTTTCAACGTCCCCAACAGTTGATGTCGCGGTTCGCCGCCGGCGGGCACCGCGTCTTCTATCTGAGTTCCACGCAGTTTCGCAGCGTTTACTCACGACCGAAATTCCATGCCGAACAGCTTGCGGAGAATCTGTTTGAAGTCCGGATCGCGGCGCGCTCGCAGCCCGATCTTTATCGGGATGTGATCGAAGGGAAAGACCTCGAAATCATGCTCGATTCGCTCGATGGCCTGCGCCGCGAGTTCAACATTAACGAGGCGATCGGCTACGTCATGATCCCGTCGTGGGGTCGCGTGGCCCTGCAAACCGGGCGAAGATGGGGATGGCGGATCATCTACGATTGTATGGATGAATGGGAGAATTTCCCCGGCATCAAACCCCCGCTGCTCGAGATGGAGAAGGAGCTGGTGGAGCGTTGCGGCCATCTGGTGGTCACGGCCGAGCGCCTGTTTGACAAGTGGCGGCCTTACCGGCGCCCGACGATTCTGGCGCGGAACGCCGCCGATTATGATTTTTATCAGCGACGGCTCGAACAAAACGGGCTGCTCAACGGCGTTTCGCGGCCGGTCGTCGGCTATTTCGGAGCGATCGCCGACTGGTTCGATGTGGATTTGCTGGCGGACGTGGCGCAATCCAGACCGAACTATAACTTCGTTCTGCTCGGCGGAGTATTCGATGTGGACGTCTCGCGGCTGCGAAGGCTGCCGAACGTAAAGCTGCTCGGACAGCAGCCTTACGAAACGATGCCGCAGTACCTTTATAACTTCGATGTCTGTGTCATTCCCTTCAAGATCAACCCGATCACCGAAGCGACCGACCCGGTCAAATTCTATGAGTATTTGAGCGGCGGGAAGCCGGTCGTTTCGGCGCCGCTGCCCGAACTCGCCCCTTACCACGATCATCTCTATATCGCCGAAAACGGCGCCGATTTCGCCGAAAAGATCGACCGGGCGATTTCCGAAGACAACCGGGATCTGGCCGAGGGGAGGAAGCGGATCGCCCGACGCCATACCTGGGAAAGCCGCTATAAGCAGATCGAAACCGAGATAGTCCAAGCCTCCCGCGCCGCAAGCATAATAATCGTGACCTATAACAACCTCCCCCTCACCAGGCTCTGCCTGGAAAGCCTGTTTCGTAACACTGATTACCCGAATTATGAGGTTATCGCGGTTGACAATAACTCCACGGACGACACACAAAGTTATCTGGTAAACCTGAGCGAATACCACAAAAACCTGAAAATCATACTGAACGAGACCAACCTGGGTTTCGCTAAAGCCAACAATCAAGGTATCAGGCAGTCGTCCGGAGATTACATAGTGTTGCTCAATAACGACACCATAGCGCCTCGTGGGTGGCTGAGCAGGCTCTTGAAACATCTGGACGATCCGAAAGTGGGGATGGTCGGCCCGGTCACGAACTTCGTCGGAAACGAGGCTAAACTGCAGGTCAGTTACCGGACCTGGGCGGAGATGGAAGACTTCGCTCAGAATCAGACCTGGGACAATGACGGACGAATCGCCGACATCCATATGCTGGCGATGTTTTGCGTCGCGATGAGGAGGAACGTGTTTGAAGAGGTCGGCGAACTCGATGAACAATTCGGCGTCGGGATGTTCGAGGACGACGATTATTCGATCCGCGTGAAGCAGAAAGGCTACAGGGTGATTTGCGCGGCGGACGCCTTCGTTCATCATTTCGGTCAAGCCGCGTTCGGCAAACTTATCCGGACGGGACACTATGACCGCATCTTCGATGAGAACAGAGAGAAGTTCGAGCGGAAGTGGAACATCAAATGGGCGCCTCACAAAAACGCGGAGCTTGAGTTTAATGCGCGCTGCAATTCAGGAAATCGTCAATAAAAGGCCTCATTGGGTCTTTTTCCTCGCCCTTTCCGCGTTCTACTTGTCTTTTACTCCCGGCACAATCAAAGGGATGGGATATAACCTGGAAAACATCATCGCCGCCGACCAGGTCGCGACAAATCTGGTTAACCTGGCTCTGTGGCGCCCTTTTGTACCTTTAAGTTGGCCGCGTCATGGCCTTCTTGAGTTACTTTTCGAGCTCCCTGTTGTGTTCGCTAGTAGGCTCTTATTCGATAATTCACTTGATTCGATCGGGCGGGTAATGGCTATCCAACCCATTCTGTTTACCTCACTGTCGTGCGTTGTAACGTTTCTATGGATTCAACGGCTAACAAAGAACCTGGCTTGGAGCTACTCATTGAGCGCGACGGCGGCCGTCGCCACGATGCTGTGGCCTTACGCTTACATCGGGCTGGAGACCACGCAATCTTTCTTCGTAATCCTGTCGGCCTATCTGGCGCTCGCGGCCGAAAAACGCGACTCCTGGCCACGCGCTTTGATCTTCGGTCTTGCCTGCGCCGCGGCGATTTCGGTCAAACTCAATGGCATTTTCCTGGCGCCGGCGATCGTCTATTTGATCTGTTGCTATTTCGTCCGCGACGCCGGGACTGCGGCTGGTAAACTGCGGAGAGAGCTGCCCGGAGCAATCCCGGTTGTAGCGTTGGTTGCGGTGGTGTACATCGCCAATCGCCATTACAGTTCAAAATACTTCGGCTCCGACCCCGGCGCCAGTTCAGGATACTTTTTCGGGCTGCTGGCCGACAGCCCGGGGCGGATGGCGCTGTATTTTCTCTCTTACTTTGGCTCACTCAACAAAAGCCTGTTCCTCTACGCCCCCATTACCGCGCTCGGTCTTTTTGCATTGCCGCGAGTATTTCGCAGCCATCCCCGGATTGCGACCTTTACTGTTTTAACCCTGGCCGGGGTGGCCGGAGGCTTCTCTTTAACTTACATGTGGGCTGAAGAGACATGGGGGCCACGGTACCTTCATGAAGCGATCCTCCCCTTAACCTTATGCCTTGCGGCCGCCAAAACGGGCCTAGGGGTCCAATGGCGCAGGGAGGTCCCATTGTTGGCCGCGGCGGTTTTAGGCATTGTGATATCGTTCCTCGGATCGTTTTTCTATTACGGCAATTTGCACATCGCGGCTACCAGCGCTTCGCAAAACACGCTTGAGTCTTTGCAATTCGATCCGAGACTAAACCATGTCGAATTCAACGCCCGATTATTAAAACTCTGGGTGGCGGGCAGATTCGGGGATACAACCGGCCCCGAGTACTGGCCTGCTCCTTATCACTGGTGGTTCCGGAAACCTTTAGACGCCCCTCCGGAGAAGACCGTTGACCTGCGCGCATTAGCCACTCCGCTTCCCTTGATGGCCAAAGGGTGGGAAAGATCGTATTCCATCTCATCGAATCAATATAGAGTATTGCGCTCACTGTTGTTCTGCGCCCTCTTATTGGGGCTTGGCCTGTTTGCGCATCTGGCGCTTTTATCAGCCGGAAACTCCCAGGCGGGGGGGAAAGTGTCTGAGCCGACCCGGTCTTAGACGCCTCGAATTATTAAGGGGCGAGGCTTTTCACACCAACGCCATTAACAAAATCACGGTTCGACATTATAGTATGGATCGTCTTCACCATTATTGCGCAAGCGATTATTCACTGCATTCACTGGAGGATATCGATGCTGATCTGCCCGGTCTGCCGTAGCCAAAACATGGACACCGCAAAATTCTGCGGTAATTGTGGGAATCCTTTTCCGCGCCCGGCGGCGCCGACATCTTCGTTGATCAACTGCGCGCAGGGGCATGTTTACAGCGCAGTCTACGAGTACTGCCCTTACTGCCCGCAACCCGAAAGCCGGGATTCGGATTTCGCCACCCGCGTGGAGGAACCGATCACGGCGATTGATCCGGCTCCATATGCGCATTCGGGGTCGCCGAACGATTTCGCAACGCGCATTGATTCGAGCGAGACCCTGTTCGAGACTGCCGAATCCCCGGCCGTTAAGCCTCCGGCCGCGCCGCCGCCCGCGCCGTCGCCGGCGTTCACCCCGACCGAATTGGTCACAGCCGTTTCGCCGCCGGATGAGGTCGGTCTGGCGGACGCCGAGTCGTTCAGACCGGCGGAAGTAGGCGCGCCTCCCTCTGTAAACCGGGAGGAATGGCCCGCCAAAACGCCGACTCCGCCAACGCCGCAAGTGACCTCATCCGATTTGGATCGACGCACCACAGTGATGGCCGAACAATCCTCGCAGTTGCGCAAATCCAAGGGTCGGATCGTGGGTTGGCTGATCACTTACAGCCACAATCCTGACGGCGAAGACTTCCGTGTTTACGCCGGATACAACCGGATCGGCGCCAATCCAGTCTGCGACATTCAACTCGAAGACGAAACCGTCAGCGGGTCTCACGCGATCATCGTCTATCGCGACGGGCGCTGCCTGATCAAAGACGATCTTTCGCGCAACGGCACTTTCGTCAACGGGCGGGAGATCACCGAAGCTCATCCGCTTCAAAGCTACGACCAGCTTCGCATCGGCAACACCTACTTGACCTTTGTCGCGGCGCAACGCATTTCATAACCGCGATAATGAAAACAGTCCATGAAACATCAGGTCATCGTAGCTCATCGCACTGACACAGGACGGGAGCGGCGGGAAAATCAGGACTCGGTGATTCACATCTGTGACGAACGGGACGGCTGCCACCTGCTGGTGGTCGCCGACGGCTTGAGCGGGACGGCCTGCGGTCAGGTAGCCAGCCAATTGGCCACGCAAACCATCCGGCAGAGTTTCTTCAGCACATTCGGATCGAATCTCACCATCAATCAAAGACTCGAAATGGCGGTCGTCGAAGCCAACCATGTGATCCTGAATCGAGCCGACCGTGACCGGCGTTGTCGCGGAATGGGTTCGACCTGCGCCGCGCTGGTGGTCACGGATCAACACGCGCACATGGCTCACGCCGGGGACAGCCGGATCTACCTGGTCCGTGACAACCGGATCGCGCAACTCACCCGTGACCATTCGCGCGCCCAACGGATGCTCGACGACGGGCTGATCAACGAAGAGGAAGCCGCCAACCATCCTGATCGCAACTGGCTGGATCGCGCGCTGGGGCTTCGCGCTGAACTCATTCCCGAGACGAGACCCGAGCCGATTCAGTTGTCCGCAAATGACACCTTCATCGTTTGCACCGACGGATTGACGAACCTCGTGCGCGATGAAGAGATCTTCAGGGTCGTTCGGGGCGCGCAGGTGGAACCCGCCTGCGACGCGCTGATCGCTCTGGCCAATGAACGCGGCGGTCACGACAATATCACGGTGGCCATCGCCCGCATCGGACTCTGATTGCGGATTGCGGGCTCTGGGATTGCGGATTTTGGAGTCGTGAATGACCAGCGGTAACCAATGTGAGGGTTATGGAGGTATGGAATCGAAAATGGCGAACGAAAACGAAAAGGGAAACCAGTCAACGGATGATTGGCAAACAGGCGCGCGTTCAATTCCGCAATCCGCAATCCGCAATCCGCAATCCGCAATCCGCACTCTGTTGATCGCGACGTCGAACAAAGGCAAAGTGATCGAGCTTGCGTCTCTGCTCGAAGGATTGAACTGTCGCGTGATTGGGCTCGAAGACCTGTCGCAGGTCCCGCCGCCGGTCGAAGAGACCGGAACGACGTTTATCGACAATGCCCTGATCAAGGCCGATTATTATCACGCGATCACCGGATTGCTTACGCTCGCGGAAGACTCCGGGTTGGAAGTTGACGCGCTCGACGGACGCCCCGGCGTCTATTCGGCGCGTTACGGAGGCGAAGGTCTGAGCAGCGCGGATCAAATCGCATTATTGCTGGAAGAGATGAAAGATGTGCCCGAAGAAAAGCGGACAGCCCGATTCGTGTGCGGCATCGCTCTGGTCGACGCGAAGGGAGAGATGGCGATCAGGCGGACTTTCGAAGGCCGGTGTGAGGGCAGAATCGCCTTCACGCCGCATGGCGCCGGCGGCTTCGGCTACGATCCGATCTTCATTGACGCGGAACTCGGTCGTACTTTCGCTGAGCTATCGCGGGAAGAGAAATCGTCTCGCAGCCATCGTGGAATGGCGCTCAGAGCGACAATCAAATATCTAGAGACCCTTTTGAAGGGGTGAGGGGGTGAAGAAGAGGATGAGGGGGTGAAGGGGTGAAGGGGTGATCAATGATCTTTACACCCCCTCACCCCTTCATCCTCTTCACCCCGCATGAATCAGGGTCTTCACTTCCCTGCCGAATTTTACGTCAATCTTTCCGGCGCGAACTTCGACGACAACACCCACGCCGAATTTCGGATGATCAACGCGGTCACCGGCGACGAACCTCTCCTGCATGGAATAGGCGCGCAACGGCCCAACTTCTTCAATGACCGGAACGGACTCTTTTTTTGCGCCCCTGGTCGAAGAGCGAGTCGTAGCGGTTCTGGAGGGGCGTTCACGATAGATATGATTGCTGCGACAAGTGCGGCATTCGACGCGCCCGATCGAGCCGTCTGGGTTGATCGCGGCAATGACATGTTCACGAACCTCTTTGCATTTTCCACAGTACGCGTCCACATCGCCCCCGACCTGAGAGCGTTTGACTATACCAAGCGAATTTTTCACCATTACTTTGATCCCGTTTCTATACTGAGAAATTTATTTTCAAACAACCGGGGCTTCACTATGCTACCGCATCGCCAGCGACCGGACGCCAACATCCGGCAATGACCTGTTCCAACTCGATCCTCATCCACAAACCGGGCGCCAGAAAGACCGCAAGCAGAGCCGGTTCGCGGCGAAACAGCCTCACGAAAGCTCCAAAATTACGATTCATTATTTCTCCGAATTGGACGATTGGATTCTGGTTCTGAAAACTCTGGGAGACCTTTTTCAGCATAGCCGGATTGTATCATCATTCCGGCGCCATTGCAGTTACCGAGTTGTGTTTTACGAAGATTTAGGCCGGACGATCGGGCGACTGTAATAATGAAGAAGCAAATTACAAGACAAATACGTCGCTTGATGCTATGATCTTCGCGGATTAGTTAATCCGTGCCCTTCCAGCTCACCTTGGTTGCCCAAGCGTCAAATAAGAGACTAAATCAAAATTCGTAGTCGTAAATAAAATGAACAGACCGATTGCTGAAAAAACTATCTGCTGCCTGCTCGCAATCGCTTTTTCCGTTTTGATCGCGCAGGCGCAAAGTCGCGTTTTTACAATCCAAGTCGAGAGCGCGCCTTCCGAAGCCGAGGCAAAATCGTCCATCGCCAAATTGCAGGCGAAAGGCGTGGAAGCCTATTGGGTCAAGGCCGAGGTTCCCGGCAAAGGCACTCGGTATCGCATCCGCATCGGGAAGTACAAAAATCAGGCGGAAGCCAAGGCCAAAGCCGACCAATTACTCGGCGGCGGGGTAATCAAAGAGTTCATAATCACCCTTTACGATCCCCCGTCCTCTGATTTCACCACGCAGGCCGCCGCGTCTAGGGGATCAAAACCAGCGCCTTCGGTCTCCACAGCCAGGGAACAAAATCGTCTCCCGATCGGGTCAAAAGCCCCGATGGACGTCGCGGCGAAGGAATCGGTCTCCAATACTTCCGGGGAGAAAACTAAAAACGACGTTCGCGTCAACCCGGAACCGGTTCCGGAACCCGCAAAACCCGCCGCTGAAAAGCCCGCCCTCGCCCCCACAGATTCCACCCCGGAATCGAGGCTGGTAAGAAAAGCTCCCGATCCTAAGCCGGAAGCGAAGGCTGAAAGCGGTCCCGGCGCCGCGGCGGCGCGCAAAGCCGAGAACGCTGAGTCGATGATCGCCACTCCGGCGACAGTTGACGCCCTGGCCGACATGACGATCAACAACGACAACTGGAAAGTAGCGCGACGCGCTATCGAGACGGAAAAGAATCTGCGCGCCGTCTACTTCGTCGATTCGATGACCGGCTGGGCCGCGGGTGACGCGGGCGCGGTCTACCGCACGACCGACGGCGGTAGAAACTGGAAGCCTTTGTTGAGCGGGGCCGCCGCGAACATAAATTTCATCCATTTCATTGACTGGAATCACGGCTGGATGCTCGGCGAATCGGGCGGCAAGATGGGCGAGGAATCCGAGAGCGGGAACACCCTGCTCATCACCACCAACGGCGGACGCACGTGGACGCGCAAACCATTGCCGAACGTGACAAGCCTCTATTTCACCGATCCCAAGACTGGCTGGGCCGTCGGCAGGAACTCCACGTTGTTGAAAACGACCGACGGCGGCTTGGAATGGAGCAAGGTGGAAAGCATCGAGAAGTTGATCGGGTTGCAGGTTGAATCATCGAATTACAACTTCGGCTTCAGCGACATCCACTTCGTCGACGCGGAACACGGATGGCTGATAGGCAATTTTTACGGGCGCGCGCGTAGCGACATCGGCGGAATCTTCGCGACCTCGGACGGCGGCGCCACGTGGAGGCGCGTTCCGGTCACGTTCCAAACCCAACACAACACCGGGCGGTTCACTTCCGGGTTGCTCCACTCGGTTCACTTCGCGGATTTGAATACGGGCTCGGTGACCGGTGAGATGTTCGACGGCG
>Ga0126383_10002231_pt1 | contig 12450 bp, 12 predicted proteins | sample PanSoiMetPlot_35_FD_96882 | JGI IMG/M metagenome (GOLD analysis project Ga0126383, IMG submission 96882) | Tropical forest soil microbial communities from Panama - MetaG Plot_35 | ecosystem: Environmental > Terrestrial > Soil > Tropical forest > Bulk soil | place: Panama | collected 2016-02-17
ACGCGCATTCATGAGGACAAGGATCATGCGGTGGTCTGATCAGGAGTTCGCCCTTTATCTGCGCCGCCGAGCGCAGGAGTTGACCCGCCACGTGCCCGACGCCGGGGCGGACCCCGGTGCGGCGGTGCTGGCGGAAGCGGGGCTGCTGGAGCATATCCGGGCGCTCGCCCGACGGCACGGGTATCTGGTCTATCACACGCATGATGCGCGACGGTCAGAGGCGGGCTTTCCTGATCTGGTGCTGTGCAGACCGCCGAGCGCGCATGGTCCTGGGCGGCTGCTCTTTCTCGAGTGCAAGACCAGTACCGGGCAGGTCACCGCCGAACAGGCCACCTGGCTCTCGGTGCTGGCGCAGGTCCCGGGCGTCGTGGCGCGGGTGGTCAGGCCCCAGGATCTGGGCGCCATTGAGGGATGGTTACAGGGCGAGGGGGCCTGATGCTCATGCTGTGCGGGATCTGGGTGGTGATCTTTCTGGCGCTGGTCGGCCTGGGCTGGCTGGGGTTGTGGGCGATCTGGCGGTGAGAGGGGAATGGTAAAGCTGAAAGGTTCCGTATGGAGAAGGCCTTATCGCAATTCTTTAGAGCTATGCAGCATGACCAATATGACGTTATTGAGCGCTTTATTGCAGATCTCGATCAATTCACAGGCAACAAAGCTCTGGAAGAAGTGAGTGCTGAGTTTCGCTTCGCAACATTTTATGACGCCGAGATCTGTGAAGGGTGGCGTATCATGGTTATACAAGATCTCTCAGAATTGATGTATGGGACGCGGGATGCCACGTCTCTCCGACAATTATTGCAGCGCTATAATGCTGATCCCTTTACTTTTCGAGGGAGAATGTACCATACATTGTCCCTCCTCAAAGGGCATTTTGCGATCCCCAAAACTGTGAACAGCATTTCTGTGTGCAGCTGGAAGCATTTTCTGATCGCTGGCATGAAAGGTGAAACGCCCCTCGCGTTAAAGATTGGCGCCTATTTACTCGCGCGTGAACAGGAAGGTCGCATTGCGGAAGTCTTGCCGCAGCCCCGGCGCTCGACACATGAACTTCTCCAGATGGCCATTGAAGAAGAGAAAATCGAACGACAAACGGAGATTGTTCATGTGCGTGGTGAATTAACCCTCATCAAAGGCGGGTTAGCCGAGGTCAAGCAGTCCGTCTTCCAAGTCGGCACCACGGCTGCAGATGCAAAAAATCTCGCCATTGAGAATAAACGAGATTTTATAGCCTATACCGAGCGGCAACTCAAACGTGCCCAAAGTTATTTGCCTGGCGAGATCACGAGTCAAATACGCGGCCTTTTATTTGAATGGGCGGCGTTCAAATGCCTCAGATGTGACAAAGTGATGACGCTCACAGAAGGCTTGCACAATAGTTGTGAGATAGATGAAGTCCGGCCCCGTAGACGTGGAGGTCGGCGGACATGGAACAATATTCAGGCGCTTTGTCGACAATGTAATCAGCTGCGTGCGCTTGCGGATCAGCGTGGGGAGAAAGTTGAATGGACGTGGGACTTTCGAGCGAAGCGCGCTGGATTTTGGGCGAAATGCAGCGAGGCGCACGAGGACTATGAACGCAGGCGCAGCCAAGGCAAGAAAAAATTTCCTCTCTTCCCTGATTATCCTGACTCGAATGAGGCCGAATAATGCCCGCACGCCTGACCCGCCACCCCGCCGAGGCCGACACCGCGGCGCCGGCGCGCAATGGCACCGAGCCGCCGGTGTTGCCGCCCGCACATTACGTGATGTGGGCGGATATGTCCCAGGACGAGCGCCTGGAGATCATTCTGCGTCATTTCGAGGCCGATGCCTGGTCCGAAGCCCGCGTCATGGACGTCCTCATCGCCTACCGCGATCATCCGCGCCGTTGGTTTCAGATTCTTGCCCGCGCCCAGGCGCTGAAATTGCCGGTGAGCGCGCTGGAACGCGCCATTGACGCCTGCCTGCACCGCGGTGGCACGGCAGCGGAGGACGCCACCGGCGGCTTTGATCCCTTTGCCTTTGTCGATGCGGCCGCCATGCAGGCGATGCAATATCCGCCACCCGCCTGGCTGATCCCGGGCCTGATCGCCAACGGCTTGACCATTCTCGGCGGCAGTCCCAAAAGCGGGAAGAGTTATCTGGCCTACGCCCTCGCGCTCGCGGTCTGTCGTCCAGCGCTCTGGTGTGGGCACTGGCATGCGGCTGAAGGCCCCGTGACGTTTGTCAGTCTGGAAGATGACGAGGCCGACAGTGCTGGGCGGCTCCAGGAGCTGCTCCCCCATGGGCGCATCCCCCCCGGTCGCTTACGCTTCATTCATGGCATTGACAAGGTGCCGTCCTTTGGCCAGGGCTTTATTGCCTGGGTCGGCGCCGTGCTGGCGGAGCACCGACCCAGGCTCCTCGTCATCGATCCCATCTCCTATCTCTACGCGCTCAAACGGACGGGCAATCAATTTGAAGAAACGAAGGATATGTTGTTCCCGCTGCGGTGGTTAGGGAAACAGCATGGCTGTGCGATTGTCTGCGTGGATCATCGTCGGAAACAGAGCCGCGACGATGTGAGCATTTTTGATACGCTGCACGGCTCCGTCGCCAAAATCGCCGTGGCGGATAGCCTGCTCATGGTCCAGCGCGATGACGCGGACCTGACAATTGCCGCCCTGGTGCGGCGTGGGAAAGATCAAACCCTGAACCTGACCCTCACCTTTACCGACCACGGGGAAGCGCTGCTGGCCTACCGCGCCGAGAGCAAAGACACGCTCCAATATGGCCAACTCCGGCAACAAATTCTGACCTTTATGCGCGGACTGCATCTGCCCGTCAGTGTGCCCGACATTGTGCTCGCGTGTGATTTTGTGGACACCAAAACCATGCGCGACACCATTAAAAAAATCCTCTTACGGGCGGAAAAAGCGCGAGAAATCGAACGTACCATGCGGGGGAAATATATCTATGTGATGGGTGAGGAGGCGTGAATGTCCCAAATGTCACTTTCGTCACTTTCATCCCATGTGTCCCAAGTGTCCCGAGGTTCTAATTGTCCCTCGGGACACTTGGGACACATGGGCCACATGGGTCAAAATGAGTGTCCCATTTTAATCTATTGATATAGAAGGGAGTTATGGAGTTTGGGACACTTGGGACGCGGTTTTGTGTGTGCCTAGGGCGCGCGAGATATATACGACAGGCGCGCGCGCGAGACGTAGAAGAGGAGAAATACCGATGCCCACCCTGGCCGATGAAACGGTACTCCGCATGAGTTTAGCGATGTACGCGGCCGATGCGACGAGTCCCTGCACGGATCTGCAGCGCCGCTGGCTGGTGCAGCGGCTCCAGGGGGCGGGCGCGTGGCGCCCGTTCACCGGGGCCGAGCGCCGCATGCTCCAGGCCCCGCTGCTGGCCTGGTACCGCCAGGCGCACCCCCGCACCGCGCCGCTGGTGGCGCGGCAGTTCGAGGAGGAGTGCTAATGCCCCCTCCCACGCTGTATGAACTCACCCGTGCCGATCGCGCCACCCTCGTGGCGGCGCTCCGCGCCATTCCCGGCGTGAGCCGTGCGGCGGCCACCGCCCTGGCGGACTATAGCCATGTCGCTGCGGCGGCCCTGGCGGCCTATCATACCGCCGTGGCGGCCCGGAATGCCCAGCGGCTGACCCTGGAGGAGGGCACGCCATGAGCACCTGTCCGCTCTGCCACCGCCAGGTCATCCAGACGACCTTCGCCGGACTGCCCCTGGCCCTGGACCCCGTGCCCTGGACCTACGCCACCGTGGACGAGCACGCGCTGGTACCCGAGGCGGGGAGCCGGGTGTTTCGCAGCCTGGCGCTGGTCGATCACACGTTTACCTGCCCGGGGCGCCTGCGCGAGCGTGACGCCCAGCGGCGGTCTTCTGCTGCGCAGAAGCAGACCCGCACGCGTCCGAGCCGGGCGCCCTACTGAAAGGAGGCCCTATGCCCACCACCGCGCTGACCGCCCTGCCCGCCGAACTCCGCGGGCAGGCCACCATTCAACCCTACGACTTCGACCGCCTGTACCGTTTTGCCCAGGTGTGCCACGCCAGCGGACTCTTTGAGGACGTCAAAGACGCCGCCCAGGCCTTTGTGAAGATTGCGTCTGGCGCCGAGCTCGGCCTGGCGCCCCTGACCGCCATGAAGGCGATTGATCTCATCCGGGGGCATCCGTTTCTCAAACCGTGGGCGATCGCGGGCCTCATCAATGCCAGTGGCTATGGCAGTTATCAGGTGCTCGAACAGACCCCGACGCGCTGCGCCATCCAATTTCGGCGCCGCCTGCCGGCGGTGGGGTGGACCGACTGCCCGCTCGTCACCTACACCCTGGAGGAAGCCCAGGCGCATGGCCTGGTGCAGCGCTCGCCGCACTGGAAAGCCAGCCCGGCGCACATGCTGTACCAGCGCGCCATGGGCCGGGGCGGGGCGAGGTATTTTCCTGAACTCCTGGCTGGCCTGACGGCGGTGCCCGAGGAGCCCACGCCCGCCCCGGCGCAGCTGGCCGACGCCGTCGACGCCCTGTATGGCCCCAGGATGCCCCAGGGGGCCGCGGCGCCCCTGGGCCTGGCTCCCGAAGCGTCCGCGGCCCCTGGACCTCACCACGAGCCGGCTGGAGGCCTGGCGCGGCGTTCCCCGGAGGGTGCCGCGTGGGACACGCTCCGGGCGCACGCCGACGATCCCCGGCTGCCGGAGGAGGTGCGGGAGGCCATCCAGGCGGCGCTGGGGCCGCTCGCCCCGGCGACGGACGCCGAGGCCCTGTCGCTGGCTGGACAGGTGCTGGACCACCTCGCGGCTGCCGAGGAGGGGCGCGATGCGTAACATGATCCTGGAAGCGGTGCTGCTCCTCCTGCTCTGGTGGCTGTGGGGGCAGGCCGCCGAGGTGACGCTGGCCTGGGATCCGCCGCCGCCCGGCGCCGTCGCCACGCGCCTCTACCAGACGCGGGCCGGGGAATGTGTGCTCAACGCGGCGCAGTATACGGCCCTGGAGCCGGATGTGCCAGCGCCTGACGCCACCGTGACGCTTGACGTCGAACCCGGCGGGGCGTACTGCTGGTTGGTGCGGTTTGTGGATGCGGGTGGGTTGGTAGGGCTGCCGAGCTATGTGCTGGGCTACCGCGTGCCGCCGCCGGCCCTGGCCGCGCCGACGCAGTTGCGGTTACCAGGAGCCAGTGGCCGCTAGTTGCTTGGATCCTTTACGTAACTAAAGGTGACGCTATAGGTACTGCCATTCGCCGCCTTCGACACATCCATATGTTGGAACAAACTGGACCCATTGGTTTCCAGAAACTGAATATAACTCTTGCCGCCGATTACGGCGGCGCCATTGGGGATTTGCGCCTGCACCATGGTATAGTTCGTGGTCAGGGCGTTCAAGCCATAGACAATACTCGGCATCGGCAAGAACGAGAGGGAGTCGGCAAAGGCAATCTTTGGCAGCCCGGTAATGACCAGATTGCCGCCCATCGCATTGCCCCCGGTCCCCAGGGTATTCACCTTGATATACACATACCCCGTGACAATGGAACTGGAGACGGCGTAATGACACGTTTTGGTGGTGTAGGTATTCACCCCGGGGGTCGTCTCGCCGGCCAGGGCCACTGCGCTTGAGCAGTCATAGATGATGGTCGGATCCGCGGGGCATACCCCGGTGGCGGGCTGATCATAAATCGTCAGCCCGGTCCCAGGCAACCCCCCGCCATAACTGGACTGCCCGGAGGCATAGACCAGACACATACTGGCATCCAGACTAATCCCCACCCCAATGCCGCCAGGCGGCACGGTCTGCAAGAAGCTCCCAATGATCGTGATCGGGTACACGTCCGCGGCATTGAGGTGCACCCCAGCATCAGCAATACAATGCACGTTATTCAGCATCACGCCGCGCCACTTGCGGAGATACAGACAGTGAATCACCTGCCCGCTGGTGGCATTGCCGACCTCGACGTTATGAAACGTCATGCCTTGCGGTGTGCTGCTCGTGTTCGCCGTCTGGTCGAGGTAGAAGCCCGTGCCGTTCGTGTCCAGTTGCTCCACTCGGACATTATTAAATTCCATTTGCTCGGTGGCGCTCCCCACGGGGCCAGACGCCACCCAGTACACGCCATACTGGCCGCGATTCATCGAGGTCTGTCCTTCCGTCTTAAAATTGGTCAGGAACACATTGCCGTCAATCCAGATGTTTGTACTGCCCGCCTTGGCCAGAAAGATGTCATCACGCAGCGTCAAAAAGTCCATATTGTACGGCAGCGGGGTGCCTGACGAGGGCGGGACACCGCCAATATGCAAGGGAATATCACACTCCAGGGTGGCCTTATAGACGGTGATCAGTTCGCGCCCCTGGAGATACAGACACTCACTATTGGCCCCGGTCCACGAGCCATCTGGCGTGTGGATATGGGCGATCAGGCCGATACGGCCGTCCACAATCTGGATCGCCCGCTTGAAGTTCGTCGTGTCCGGAGAGGTGAAAGTCACATACTCAAAGGAGAAGTTGAACGGACTATTGGCATCGCCCAGGCCAAGCGTCCAGGCGGTCGCATTCGCCCCCGCATAGGAAGCCGGCTGGTAACTGATATACGTGTTGCGCTCCTGACAACCCACGACATGGATGCCCGAGCCCGCCAGCGTGATCGGCGCGGTCTGTTTATAATAGCCACAGCCGAAGGCAAAGGTCGCCCCGCTGGTCGACGCGGAGTTGGAGGGCCAGGCCATGGCGCTCTCCCAGCCGGTCCACGGGGCCGCGGCCGTGCCATTCCCCCCCGTGGCATACTTCTGCACCTCCACCACACACCCCGCGGCGGTCAGTTGCACCTTCCCCGTCGTGCCCGGTTGCAGCCAGAGCGGCTGGTCGATCTTCGGGCACGCCTGGAGCGTCAGGGTCATGCCACTGGCAATCGTGACGCGCGTGCCATAGGGAATGACGAGGGGTTGGCTGATGGTATGATTCGTGGTGAGGGACCACGCGCCCTGGGTGAGAAACAGCGCGCATTTGGTGCCGCACCGGCTGGCACTATCGCTCTGCGCCTGGGTCAGCGTGGCGCTGGAGAGCGTGCCCGGCGACGACAGCGCAGCATTATAGACCCCAATGTCTTCTTGCATGAGCGTGTGTTTGCCCGTGGTCTGTGCCATGAGGAGCCCGAGGAGCCCGAGGAGCCCGAGGAGCCACCATACCCGTCGATGGCCCCAGCGTCGCCAGAAAAACCGTGTCATAGCCGTCCCTGCTCCTCTGCCTAGCTGAGACATTTCCAGACGCCATTGACTCGAAAGGCTAAGCTGCCTGTTTTCGCCCCGGTATTGGTGCAGGTCTGATCGATCGCGGTGGGCGGGTCGCAGTCCGTGCAAAACACGAGGGTGCCATTATCGGGCGTGCCGAGTGACGCAAAGACCACGCCTTTAAAGAGCAGTGCCCCGCCCAGGCCCGTGGCCGGGAGACTGGCGCCGATGACCACGGTCCCAATCGGATCAATCAGCATCCTGGTGGCTATCGTGATACTGCCTCCCGTGGGTGTGGTCCTGAACTCCCAATAACTCGCCTGATTGGTACTGCTGAAATTCTCCCCAGCACGGGCACGAATCTGGGCGACATCACTGCCAGAAGCCCCGGTACTATCAAAGCCACCTGCCCCCGTGCTGCTCATCAAGATATCATTATTGAGGGCCGCGGTCGGCAACGCCTGTGTCCCACGAAACTTAATCCCCCGAAGAGCCGGGCCGACCGCACTGGCGGTATACGCTGGCATATTAATATTGCCCGTGGTCGTCTGCACCGCCACCGTGAGTGGGGTTGCCAGGGTCGCTCCCGGTGCCGTGCTGTCATTGACGCCAATGCCTAAGCGCGCCGTCGTGCGATTCCAGAAGAGATTGCTGTTATCCTGGGTATAGATCCCCCCTGCGCCGGTAATATGGACGGACCCATCAGTGAAGGTCGTCGCGGTCCCCGTGCCCCCATGGGTGACCCCGAGGGGATCCGGCACGATGCCCAGCGTGCCGGTGCCCCCGCTGGTTTGGACAAAGCCATTGCTGGTGAGATTGGCCAGCGCAGCAATCGTCGGCGTGGTCAAGGTGGGACTCGTGGCGAGCACCACCGCACCAGAGCCACTGACCCCATTACTTAAGTCACTCGCCGCAAGGGCAGCGTCCACAAAGACGGTCCCATTGCCGCGCAGGACATGCCCGAGTGTCGCCGTCCCGCTGGTGGTCGTCGTGCCGCCCTGGGTAAAGCCGGTCAGGACGTTCACGACGCCGCTGGCCGTCTGGGCCGTGCTGCCGACCGTGAAGCCGCCCGCCGAGGTGAACCGCGCCGTTTCCACCGCCGCCGTCGTGCCCGCCGGCGTCGTCAGCAGGCGCGCATAGGTTTCATGACTGCCGGGGCTATTGGTCCAGAGACTCCCGGCGCGCATCTGCAGCACCCCGCGCGCGGCGCTGGCATAGGCCACGCCATCATAGCCACGGGCACCGAACTGCCCGAGGATGTCGTCCGTCGTCACGGCGAGGGGTTGGGCATTGGTGCCATCCGCGCGCGTGAGCGTGACGCGGGGTTGGGCGCCAAACGCAAACATCTCCAGGACGGGAGAAGTCGTATCGGTAGGAACCAGTTGCAACATCGTGCCCGCCAGCGGCGTGGGCGCCGTGGTGAGGTTCTGGTTCAGCACGACATTGCTGCTGATCGGATTGCCCAAGGTGTTCGAGCCCCCGCCTGCTGCCCCATCCAGCACCGTCGAGGTCCCGCCCACATCCGACACATGGATTTGCGTCAGGGTCACATCGCTGCGCCGTCCGGTAATAACCGTATTATTGCCCGACGACGCCTCAAACCGATACCCCCCAATGGTCAACCCGGCGGTGCCATCGCCGATATTGTTGCCGCTATAGAATTCGTTATTGCCGTACTGGACCACCTTGAAGCCGTAGGCATAGCCATCGACCTCGACCAGATTGTTGGTGTAGCGGATCCCATTCGCTTGCGAACCCATGACATTCAGCGCATTCACTTCAAACGCCGCGCCAGAGAAGAACGCGGCGGTGGTCTGCCCGGTAAAGGCGCCAAACGACGACGAGTCTTTTGGGGTGCCCGGATACGTCGTGTACACATCCCAGGTATTGACGTCACTCATATACATGGTAAAGGTGCCGTTCATCGAGGCCCAGGTCCCCGACCAGCCATGCATCGTAATGGACAGCGTGGAGCCGACGCGGAACCCATGTCCTGACACGGTCAGACGCGCAGGTGAGGCATTCGTCGCCCCGGTAATCGGGGTCGTCTGGCTCGACCCGGCATTGCGCTGGATGTCGTTGTTGCTCACCAGCACCGCATGCCCGGCGGCCTGAATGTACACCGCTCGCTGGGTGCGGTAGAACAGGTTGTTGTCAATCAGGGTCCCATAGCCCTGGAACGCCTGATTGGGCTGCGAGCCGGTCCCGCCGCCGTTGTCTCCCAGGACAATCGCATCCTGAATACAGGTGGTCTGTGCCAGGGCACCCGTATAGTTCGGCGGTCCCGTGCCCTCCCAGCCGAGGAAGACATTGTCATGCACGTACAGCATCGTATTGGTCGTATGGATAAACGGGGTCGCATCCGTCGCTCCACCGTTTTGCTGCAGCGTCACATGATCGACCTCCAGGATGCCGGCCCCACGGGTGTCGATTTTCGCCACCCCGACGTACCCCAGAAGCAGGATCGTGCCGCCCGTCGGGTGATTTTGCTGCCCAACTTTCCCCGACGTCTGGCCCGTCAGGCGCACCGGGAGTTGATGGGGTTGCGAACCGGCGGTATTCCAGGCCATATCAATGGGAATGGTCATCGCGCCATTGATCACACACATGCCGGCAGGAAACATCACCGTGCCGCCCGTCGAAGTCCCCCAGGTGGCGGCGGCATTGATCGTCGCCTGCACCGCGGCGGTATCGTCGGTCGTGCCGTCACACTTCGCGCCATAATTCAGGACGTGATAGATCGGTCCCGTGACCGTCTGATAGGTGACCGTGTTGGCGGCCGTGACCACCGGGGTCATCCTGAGGCTCGGCGCCGCCGGATACGCCACCCCATTGACTTTGGCGACCGTCGTGGTGAGAGTGCCGCTGGTGGTGACATCGCCCGCGAGATTGCCCGTGGTGATCGTCGTCGCGCCCGAAAACTGCGTGAGATTGCCGCTCACCGGGCTGCCGGTCGTCGAGACGGTGCCGCCACCCCCACCCGCACCGCACGCCGCATTCGTCCCAGCAATGACGAGCGTGCCGCTGCTATCCATCTCCAGACATTTGTTGCTCGCTGGGGCGGTGACGGAGGTCGTGGCGACTTTCGTGCCCGTCCCGAGGGCACTGAGGGCGCTCGTCGGGACGGGGCGTCCCCCCGCCTGCTGCGTCCAGGTGGTCGCCGTGGTGGCCAGATAGGACGCGCCGGTATCGGCCGCAAAGAGACTATCGCCCGCGTGCAGGCCACTCACCGGCGCATCGGCATAGGTCGCACAGGTAAAGCGCCGGGGCGGAATCGCCCCGGCCCCCGACACCGGCAGATTCGCCGTTGTACAGGCCGCCCAGAGCGCCTGCGGCAGCAGCATGCTCAGCAGGAGCCAGCAGCACCACCAGTGTCGCATCCCTTCCTCCTACTGTGCCTGCGCCGCCGTGGGCGTTGTCTGCTTGAGCACGGCATCATAGTCCGCCTTGAGTTTGTCGTACTTCTCCTGCGCGGCTTTGTCGCGCTGGGCGACCAGCGCCTGCACGTCGGCTTGCACCAGGCGCTCGCTGCGAAACTGCGCATTGGCACACGACGCTTGGCATTGCCGATAGTCGAGGATTTGCGCCCGCAGGTCCTGCTGGCATTGCTCCAGCGGCGTGGAGGGCACCGGGGCGTCTTGCGCCAGGGCGAGACCTGCCAGCAGCAGCAGGGAGGAGAGGGAGACGAAAGATCGACCCATCGCGAGTCTGCCTCCTGTTTAGCCAGGGGCACCAAGCACTAACGCGCGTATGGTGCCGGAGTCGTTGACATAGAGGGTGACATTGCCGCCCGAGGTGTAGCGGAACGTGCCGTACCCCGCCGGCAGTGTCCCCGTCGTCGGGGCCGTGCCGCTCATATTCAGATTGACTGTCGTCGCCCCGCTCACAAAAATCTGCCAGGCAGTGCCATCAAAATAGAGCAACTGATTGGCCAGCTGATCGTACGAAAACCACCCCTCGGCGGGCGTGTAGAACTTCCAGGCCCCGCCGATCCACTCGGTCAGGTGCGTCGCATGCCCCGTCCAGGCCCCGGTGGGCGCCGCCGCGACAATGTAGGTGTCCCCTTCCGCCGGTGAGCCCGGGGGCGCCGCTAGGGTATGGTCTTTGACGGTCGGCTGCACCAGCGCATCATTGACGTCATAGCCCTCGTTGACGCCCACATAGCCCTGCAGGTCGTCGACCGGGATATATTCATACCCAAGGCGTGGCGTCGTCGGCATCACACCATCCTTGCGCCCAGATGGCCAGAGCCGGTGTAGACGTTCACTTGCTGCACCTGCACCGGGATCAGGGCGCCCGGCGTGAAGCCATCGGTCGCTTGATCGGTCGCCGCATAGGTGACGGTGGGCGTTGTGACGCTCCAGCTTCTGAGCACCGTGGGAGCCCCGAGCGCCGGCGGAATCGTCACGCGGTACTGCTCAGACTGTTCACCCAGCGGCCCAGTCTGGCCGTTGAGGGTTTCCCACGGCAGCCGGGTCCGAGGACGCCACGTGATCGTGAGATTGTTGCTCATATCCCGATGCCCCCGGATATGATCGGGCGCATAGCAGCGCTGGGCTTCCCCGCCATTGACGACGGCGACACTGGCGACATCGGCGACCGTTTGCCCGGCGGAGACGAGGCGATAGTACCGCGTCTGGTTCACATCGCTCGCCACGGGCACAGAGCGCCCGATCGTCTGCGGATCGAGCAGCACGAACCGTTCGCCGACCGCATGGGTGCCGATCGCCCACTCCGTCCCACGCCGGCCCCGCAGCAGCATCGACAGGCGCCAGGTCACGGCGTCGAGCTGCGTGGCCGTCTGCCACTGGATGATCTCCTGGCCGAGCAGCGCCGCATTGGCCGTCCCCAGCACCACCGCCTGGGGACTATACGACGGCACCGAGCCATAGCCGAGGGTGATGGTCACCGTATTGGCGCGGTCCCAGGTGTTGTACGGCGGCCGGGTGCCGAGCACCGTCGCCGCCGTGCCATACGTCGCGCGACTCGAAAAGACCAGGACCTGCTGCCAGCCAGACGTGCCATCGAGCGACCACCAGAGCGTCGCCCCGTTCCAGGAGACATCGGTGGACGCGGCCGCAAAATAGAGCCCCAAGTCATCGTCCTGGCTGGAGAGCAGGGCGGTATCCAGGACCAGCAGCGTGCTCGTGGCCGGGGGCGCGATGAAGGGCGGGGGCGTCGGCACGGTGGTGCCGGGCGTGGTCACGGTAAAGACGCTGGCCTGTTCACTGATGCCCTGCCAGCGCTGCA
>Ga0126383_10002232_pt1 | contig 12448 bp, 8 predicted proteins | sample PanSoiMetPlot_35_FD_96882 | JGI IMG/M metagenome (GOLD analysis project Ga0126383, IMG submission 96882) | Tropical forest soil microbial communities from Panama - MetaG Plot_35 | ecosystem: Environmental > Terrestrial > Soil > Tropical forest > Bulk soil | place: Panama | collected 2016-02-17
ATCATTTCCTGTATCTATCGGGCGGCACGGGTGCGGCAGAAAACGTATTGATCACCGGAGGCAGCGCCGTTTCCGGGGCGGCGAGTGGAACCGTAATCGTCAACTGCGCCTCGGCGCATGCGGGCGGCTGGACCATTGCCAGCGCCACCGCAGGCATCCGGGAGGCGATCATCGCCGCCCCCACCGACACCCAGATCGTGATTCCCGGCGGCACTCATTTGGTGGATTGTCTGGTAGTCGATAAGTGTATCTGGCTGCGGGGTTGCGGAGAGGAAATCACCACTCTCAAGCCGCGTCTGGGCTCCTGTACGGCCATGATCTCGGTACGCCCGACGACCTTACAATACCCGATCCAGGTGAGTAACATGTCCCTTCAGCTGGATGGGTTTGCCATCGAGGGGATGCGCGTCGATTACGTGACCCGCGGCAAGTTCTATAACTTGCGGATTGTGGGTGGCACCTATGGGATACGGTTAGGCATCACGGCGCAGGTGGCGTGGTGCCACTTTTACGACATCGCCATCATGCATCCGTCCCATACCGGCTTCTGGATCAACGGCGATTGCGCCCAGGCAGCCGGCCCAGGTGCTGCCGAAAACTGGTTTGACGACCTCGATATCCAGCAGGATTCGGCGAATCCGATGCAATGCGGATTTGCCATCATCCGCACCACAACCACAGCCGATTGCGGCAATCATTACATGCGCCGCGTTCGGGTTACGCGCGTGGCGTCAGGTACGCTTACCAATGGATTCCTGTTCGAGTCGGCCCTGGCCAATGCTGTCTTCAACGTCGAAATGATGAATTGCGTCGCGGATGCGATCTCGGGAGACGCGGTCAAGATGGTGAACTGCGCGGAAGTCAAATCCACGCTCGGGTGGTTCATGTCTAGCGGACCCGGCTCAACAGGTGCCGCGATCAATTTCAACGGCGGCTATAACTTCTCTTTCGCGATGACGAAGGTCGGATCGCAGAACGCTTCCGCGTTTACCTACTCTAATTCGCCAACCGACATTGTGATGATGCGCAATATCTATGCCTCCATTGGGCAGTACGTGCATGACATTCCGGCCTCTGGCGGTCCCGTACAGTTGACCTTTATAGGGGGCTTGGTTGGTTCGCTCGTCAATCATGCGAATGATTTTACGCGGTTGGTCAACGCCATGGGCGGCAGGGCCAACCCCACTTCCGACGTGGACATAATCGGCGGCTATATCCGCTTTTGGGATCAGGTCGGAGTGAGCCAAGTCTTTATGAACAATTTCCAGGGCAACCTACAGTTGGTTACCGGCACATTGAATCCCATGTTAACGGTAACCCAGAATGGAGATGTTTTGGCGGCGCGGTCGGTCTATATTTCCGGGTCGACGAAAATCAGCGCTGGGGCGGGAGGTCCCAACGGCGTAGTAGCGGGAAGTCCCGGCGATCTGTACCTGAACCAATCCGGAGGCGCGAATAATACGCTCTGGGTGAAAGAGTCAGGTCCCGGAAGCACCGCAGGGTGGATAGCGAAGTAACCATGAGTTTACCGCCTCCTGTGAATGTAAATACGGAATGCGCAAGTGGCGGCGTCGAACCGCTGTGGAACGCGGCGCAGTTCAATCAGGCGGTATTCGGCGGCAAACCGCCCGGAAACGTTCAGCAGGTCGCGCACGGGTTGATCTATCCCGCGCTGCGCAAAGCTAACGTCACCATCGGTCCGCAAAGGCTTCCCTCGCCCGCGCAGTTTCAGGATGCGATTGAAGAACTCAATCGATTGGTCGGCTCTCTGAACTGCGATCCTCTGAGCATCTATTCGTTTGATATCGTCACGTTTCCTCTGCAAAAAGGCAAAAAGACGTACACGATCGGGCAAGATCCCGAAGGCTGTGAATGCGCTGATTTCGATTATCCGCGGCCACAGGGAATCCAATATGCGAATACCATCCTTCAGTCCTCCGGCGTCCCCTTGCGTTTCCCCTTGCAACTCTATACCGATCAGCAGTGGGCGAACGTAAGCCTGCAGGACATAGGCAATACGATCCCCTGGGCTCTATACAACAATCAGAATCACCCCATCTCGACGCTGTTTCTATACGGGCAGCCGATAGCGGACATGTTGCTCGAGCTTTATATGTGGCATTTGATCCCCACATTCAATGCTTTGAGTGACGTGGTGATCCTTCCGCCAGGCTACGAAGACGTTCTGGTGTTAAATCTCGCTTGCCGGCTGGCTCCGCATTTCCAGCGTGTCATCAGTCCGGACGTTACGGCGCAAGCTCGTGAGAGTCTGATGCGTCTGTGGTCCTACAATGCGCCTCAGCCCATTGCGCCCACGAACGGACTCTGCCGCGGCGGGGATACGACATTCTCCATGATCGCGGGCGCCGGCGGGGGCGGAGGTGGGCCGGGGCTGAATGACCCCACCACCACGCTCGGGGACTTGCTGGTCCGGGGCTCCTCCAAGGTCAACCGGTTGCCCATTGGCGACCCTGGCGATGTGCTGATGGTTGATCCCGCAAGCTGGTCGGGCATGCGATGGGCACCACAGGCAACGGCTCAGGTATCGAGCGTATTCGGCCGCACGGGCGATATCATCGCACAAGCCGGGGATTACACGGTGGATATGATCACCGGGGCCATGGCCGACCCGTTGATCGCCACGGGTGACCTGCTAGTGCGGGGACCGGCGGATACGACCCGTCTGCCGGTAGGCGCGGACGATCAGGTGCTGATCGCCGATTCGAGCAACCTGCTGGGCGTGCGCTGGGCTACGCCAGCGACTTCGGCCGTGTCCAGCGTATTCGGCCGCACAGGACCTGTAGTTGCGCAGACGGGCGATTATCGCGCAGATCAAGTGAGCTATGCCGTCGATACGCGCGTGTTGTATAACGATCCGCCCTGGATCAATACGCTTTCCTGGTGGCGGATCACCAACGTACCGCAGTTCGTCGCGCCGACCACCGCAATCCTCGCTGGTACCGGATTAACCGGCGGTGGGGATCTTACGCAGAGCCGTACTTTGAGCGTGGTCGCGGATTCGACCACGCAGCGGGTACAGGTCTCACAAGGCACAGGGACACTCGTGGGTACCCGGCCGCAAATCAACTTCATTGCGGGTGCCAATGCCACCGTCAGCGCGGCCGACAATGTTGGCGCCAATCGTGTCGATGTTACGATTTCCGCAGCGGGCGGCGGGGGAGGAGGCGATAGCTTCTGGACGGCCACCGCTAACGGTATCGCGTCCAGCTTACCGGTGGGCATCTCGTTCGGCGCTGCCATCAATCCCTGGGCGGTATTGACGCTAGACGGTGCGGTGAACGATCCCACTCTCACGTTTCGCTCTCCGTCCACATTTGCCATCGCTGTAGGCGGTGTGGAGATGGCGTTTGGCGTCTCTGCTACTTCGCCCTGGCCAGGCTATATACAGACGCGGTTTCAGACCAACGCTGCGCACCCGTTCATTGTCAATCCGCTGGGTGGCACAGTGGGCATTGGTACGACCAATCCGCAATCGCAATACGCGCTGGACGTGAATGGCGACGTAAATATCTCTGCGGGCAGCGTGTATCGCATTGGCGGCGTGCCTATCGGCGGTGGAGGTGGCGGACAGAATCAGACGCCATGGGATCAGGATATTAATGGAAATACCAAGCTGCTGAATAATGCGGGCGGGATTGGTGTGGGTGTGCAGGCTTCTGCTGGTCAGATTTCGCTACAAACTTTTGGAAAACTCGATGGTGTCGGTTTTGTCCGGACCGATACTGGTGGAGGATTCGCGGGCTATCAAGCCTCGAATGATACCGGTGGTGCGTTTCAATTTGTTATCGGTGGATCGCAAACACAGCCATATAGCCAGCAGACGTGCTTCTGGACATTCGGCGTACCCATGATTTTTGGAGTGGCTGGGGTGGAATCGCTACGGATTGCCATGGATGGCAATATCGCAATCGCAAGCCTGCGCACTACCGCTCCTAACGCGGGATCGAAACAGCTTTGGGCCGATCCGGCGGATGGATATCGAGTCAAGTGGGTACCTTAAGATGACTGAAAATAACGATCCAGATAACTTTTGTCCGTTGGATGAAGAAACGGCGGGCGTCTTCGCTGAATTGCAGGAGCAAATCAAAATGCTCAACGCGCAGGCGCATGGAGTGCTCACCCTATATCTGCGCCAGCATAAGCTACCGGGCCAATGGCGCGTAGCTGAGAACGGTAAAGAACTACGCCGCGTAGGAGGACAAGTAGATGACGCTGCTCGAATCCGCCAACTTAATGAATAATCCCGATTTCCGCAATCGCGTTAAGGCCGCAGCGCTACAGTTTGCGTTGTACGTCCAATCGCAGCCCAATCTCTCTAATTCCAGATCGCGCTGGGTACAACAGATGCTCGCCCAGCCGGATGCGATGGCTGCGACTCTGGCAGGTTCTGTCGTCATGAATATCAACGTGCAGCAGGCGGGCGAGGCCGTCACCGACCAGAATCTGGCGGCCGCCGTCCAGGTCGTCTCCGAACTGCAAATGTAAATGCGCATCTCTCTTGCGGGACCCAGTTACGTTAGCGGTTCGGTCGAAGCGGCCGCGCAGCAGTGTATGAACCTCGTGCCGGAACTGATCGAGGTGCCCAACGAACCTGTGCGCATGGCGCTGTACGGAAGGCCGGGAATTCGATTGTTTAGCACGATGCGGCAGCCGAAGATCCGCTGTTTGTGGGGCGGCGGCAGCCGCTTGTTTTGCGTCAACGGCTCGGATGTGACCGAGGTATTCGAGGACGGCAGCTATCGCGACACCTACGGCCAGGTGCATGAGGGACCGGATGATCCGGACGCGGCGCAAATCTTCTCTAACGGCCATCAATTGATGATCGTTTCGGGCGGATTCGTTTACATCGATAACGGATCGGGGCCGGTACCGGCGCGGTTTTTACTTCGGGGTACGGGTAATATCATCGGCAGCAACGGCAGTCTGCAGCGGATTCCGCCCTCACCGGATATCGGGCCATTTTTTGATCCTAGCTGGACGGGGATGAACATCACCATCGGCGGCAATCTCACCACAGTCGCGGGCGTCATCAACCAGGATTATCTGCTGCTCACTCCGAGTCCGACTGCTGACGCGTTCAATCTGGACTGGAAGATCTCTGCAGGTGAGCAGGTGGACGGGGTAACCGGTGGATTCTTGGACGGATATTTCATCGTCAATCGAGTGCGCCGTCCGGATCTGCCCCAGGTGAGCGATCCCGGCCGGCAGTTCAACCTCAGCTCGCTGTACGAGGGGACCGAGTGGGACCCTCTCATGTTCGGCGCAAAGGAGGGTCGCGCGGATTATATTCAATCGATTCTCTGCGATCACGAGCAGCTCTGGCTATTTGGCGTGGAGAGCACCGAAATCTGGCAGAACGTGGGTGCTCCTGATTTCCCGTTCCAACGCATCGCCGGAGCGTTTATTCAGGACGGTTCGGCCGCGATCTATGCGCCATGCAGCGTGGGACCCACGTGCTGCTGGCTCGGGGGCGGGCCGGACGGCCAGACGCGCGCCTACCGCGCCGATGGATTACAGCCGGTCAGGATCAGCACGCACGCTCAGGAGTGGGCGTGGAACGCGCCGAACTTCCGGGTAAAGGATGCAGTCAGTTACAGCTACGTCAACGCCGGACACTTGCATTGGGTGATCAACTTCTGGCAGCAACAACAAACCTGGATTTATGACATGAATACCGGGCTGTGGCACGAGCGGGCGTTGTGGAATCCGGCGGCGAAAAACTTCCTGCGTCATCAGGCGTGGTATCACGCATTTATTCCGGAATGGGGAGACGGCGGCAAGCATATTGTCGCTTCGCCCGAGAGCGGGAAGTTGTACGAGCTGTCATCGAATCTGTTCACCGATGACGGCATCCCGATCCAATATCAGCGGGCCTTCCCGCACCTGATCAACGAGAACCAATGGGCGTATCACCAGCGCGTGGAAGTGATGGCCGAGATGGGCGCGCTGAATCCCGGCGATCCGATTCCTGAGATGGGCCTCGACTGGAGCGATGATCACGGTCATACGTTCCGCGATGAGATTGGACGGTTGACGCCGATGGCTCCGGCAGGTGATCACATGCGGCGCGCGGTCTTCCGGCGGCTGGGACGAGCTCGGGATCGCGTTTACCGGGTGGGCGTTACGGCATCGACTAAGGTCGCACTGATCGACACGTACTTAGAGATGACACAGGGGTACGCCTAATGCCTGAAGACATCCTCGTAATTCCGCCTATTCGGCAAAGTGTCGAGGATGTGATTAGCGCCAAAAAAAACGGCATCGCGCAGCCCGCGACGGAGAAATCCTGGTATCTCTACTGGGAGCGGCTCGGCCAGGGATTCAACAATCTACGCCCGCGAGTGGATGCGCTCGAAGCTGGTGGGGGCGGTGGGGGTGGCGTCGGTCCGCCCGGGCCACAGGGGCCGCCTGGACCGATGGGACCAACGGGTCCGACGGGGCCAGCAGGACCGCAGGGGCCTCCTGGCAGCGGCGACGGGACAGGCACGCAGGGACCGCCCGGACCCGAGGGGCCAGCAGGGCCGCCCGGACCGGCGGGAGCAACGGGTGCTACCGGGCCAACAGGTCCAGCAGGCGCGACGGGACCGCCTGGACCCACCGGAGCTACGGGAGCGACCGGTCCGCAGGGACCAGCCGGTTCGGGTGTCACGATCTTAGGCAGTGTGCCGTCTGAGCTGAATCTGCCGCAGAATAACAATAATCCAGGGGACGCATATATTACCTCCGATACCGGCCACTTATGGGTTTGGGGCGGGAGCTATTGGACGGACGTCGGAAACATTACCGGACCCGCAGGGGGGATCGGCCCACCGGGACCAACAGGACCAACAGGTCCAGCAGGTGCGACGGGAGCTACGGGAGCCACCGGACTTCCCGGTCCGGAAGGCGCACCTGGACCGACCGGCCCCACGGGTCCAGCAGGGGATACCGGACCCGCAGGTTCCATAGGTCCGGCAGGACCTGCAGGAACCACGGGACCTCCGGGGCCTGAAGGACCCCCGGGAGCTACCGGAGCCACTGGCGCTATTGGACCCGCAGGGCCAGCAGGCGATCCCGGATCACCCGGACCAGCGGGCCCAACAGGACCGGCAGGCCCAACAGGACCGGCGGGTTCGGGCGTCACGATTTTAGGTAGCGTTTCCTCTGCGGCCGACTTACCGCAAACCGGAAATATCGGAGACGCGTGGATCATCAGCGACACGGGCCATTTACATGTATGGGGAGGTAGCGATTGGGTCGATGTCGGCAATATCACTGGACCCGCAGGATCGGCAGGGCCACCGGGACCAACAGGCACCACAGGTGCGACGGGACCAGCAGGACCGGAAGGTCCGACCGGTCCCACGGGTGCGACCGGCGCGACGGGCTCGGCGGGTCCGACGGGCGCTACTGGCCAGACCGGGCCTACCGGACCAACTGGGCCGCCTGGACCCCCAGGCCCGTCTGGACCGCAGACACCCTGGACGAGCAATATCGACGCCGGTGGATTCGAGCTAAGTAATCTCGGCGCGGTCCAGGCCCGGATCGGCAGTTTTAAGGCGGATCGTCCCAACTTGGTGAACGATCCCGGACTGGCGCAATTGGTCATTCAAGGCGAAACCAATCCCGATGAAATGTTGTGGATTGGCTTCGATACCTCCAATGATCGGGGTGTGATTCAGGCAGGAATCCAACCCCTCGCGTCGGTGCCGCTATGTCTTAATCCGGAGGGCGGACCGGTGGGCATCGCGCTCACCAACCCGGTGGGGGGGCTGCATATCCGGGAAGCCCAGAACACCGACAGCAACGTGGTTTTCGCGCGGGTAGGCAATGTCACCGCGCTACAGGCAGTGGACGATGCAACAGCAGCGCTAGTGCCGATGCAATACCACGCCAGCGCGCATTATTTCACAGGCGGGCCGGTTGGTCTGGGAATGACCAATCCTGCGCACCAGCTAGAGTTAGCCTCGGATTCCGCCGCCAAACCGAACACCAATACCTGGACGGTCACTTCCGATATCCGCACCAAGCAGAAGATCGAACCGCTTACCGGAGGACTTGCCGTTATTCAGCAATTGGAGCCGATGGTGGCGGAATACAACGGCAAGGCGAAGACGCCCGCAGGCACGCGCGTGGTGTCGCTTGATCCCGAAAAGCTGCGCGCCATCCTGCCGCATGCCGTATCCAGCGTACACGTCAAGCTCGATCCGGCGGATGCCACAGAAACCGACGTTCTCGGCGTAAATACCCACGAGATTCTGTATCACCTGATCCTGGCGGTACAGCAACTGGCCAAGACATGATCCACTTTGAGCGTTCCTTCGATTACCCGCTGATCCGCCACATCATGACGCATCCGAAGATCTACCCGCATATTACGGACGACTACAGCCCACCCATCAGTGAATACCATCCGATCCAGAACGAATACATGTGGTACGTGATCGTGCACGATATCTACGTGGTGGATGTGGGGCCGGAGGAGATTTTAGGGCTGTGGGTGCTGCATCCCCACAATACGATTTGCTGGGAAATCCATACGTGTCTGCTCCCCAACGCATGGGGGCCAAGGGGACAGGTAGCCGCACGCCTGCTGCCCGAATGGATCTGGCAGAATACCACCTGCCGCCGAATCATCACAGCAGTCCCTACAACGAATCGCCTGGCATTGCACTTCGCCTTTAAAGCCGGCATGAAGGCGTATGGCGTCAATGAGGCGAGTTATTTCAAAAACGATCGCCTCTGTGATCAGGTCGTTCTCGGCATCAGCGCACCCGCAGAATATGCCCCGCACTCGCGCTCCGAGGCTCAGGAGTTTATCGCCGCATACGTCCGGGAAGGAGATCGAATATGCCAGTAGTCCCGTTCATTCCCGCCATCATTGCCGGAGGTGCTTCGGTTATCGGCGGTGGGTTAGCAGCATCCGGAGCGAAGAGCGCAGCCCAAACGCAGGTAGCCGCAGCGCAGCAAGCAGCGCAACAGGCACAAGCGTTGTTAGGTACCGTCAACCCACCGATCGCCGCAGCCACCACCGCAGCACAGACGGGCGTCACTGACGCAACCCAAGCGGCGGTAAACGCCGTTACGGGCGCCACTACGCAAGGACAGGCCGGCGCTACGCAAGCCGCCCAAACTGCCAATGAGTATCTGACGCCATACATGAATGTGGGCGGCCAGGCAGCAACTACGCTCGCATCGTTGATGGCGCCTGGTGGCGATCTCATGCGGAATTTTTCCTTTCAGGATATGCAAGCGATGGACCCCGGTTATCAATTTCGAATGGATCAAGCCAATAAGGCTTTCCAGGCAAGCGCCGCGGCCCGAGGTAGCGCCTTAGGCGGGGGAACCATACAAGCGCTCGCCAACTATCAGCAGAACCTTGCATCGAGCGAATACGCGAATGCATTCAATCGTTTCCAGCAGCAGCAACAAAATCGATATAACCAACTGTTCAATCTCAGCCAGTTGGGCGCCAATGTGAGCGGTACGGCCGGCACAAATTTGACGAATGCTGCACAGTTCGCCGGCAATCTGGGTGTTCGCGGCGCCGATATCGCCGGCGGATTTGGGACGCAGGGCGCTACCTATGTCGGCAATGTGGGTATGACCGGCGCCCAGCAACAGGCGCAGAACGCAATCAATATTCAAAACATGATCACCAACGCCCTGACGGGCGGGGCGAACGCCCAGGCAGCCGGCCAGATCGGTGCGGCCAATGCCTGGCAGACCGCGCTCGGAGGAGTAGCTAACGCAGCCGGCGCAGCAGGGCAAGCGGCGCAGCAACAGAAGATTATTGAGATTCTGCGCAATATCACAGGTTGACGTATGGCGATTGATCCATCGATACCGCTAGCCATCCGGCCGGTTCAGATTCAGGTTCCGCAGGGCATGAGCCCGTTCCAACTGGCGAATCAGGCACTCTCGCTGCGCGGTCTGATGATGCAGAATCAGATGGCAGATCTTCAACTGAAACAGGCGCAGGCGGTATTGCAGGAACAGCAGCAATTCGCTCAGGAGTGGATACGGGCGAATCAGACGAATCCTCCGGCTGCGATGGTTGCACCTACGGCGCCTGTGGCTCCTGGTGCACTCGCAACGACGCCTCTCGGTCCGGTAGCGCCGGCAGCGCCCACTGCGCCATTCTTTCCGATTCCGGAATTACAACCGGGGCCGGCAGTGCCATCGACTGCACCATTGGCACCGATCGCAGATCCGTTTCGCGGAATCGGCGCAAGCGTAACTACGCCGAGTGTAGATTCCGGATCCAATCTACCGTCACCGTCGCCACAGGCGCCCGCACTGCAAGCTCCGGCTACCGCACCTACGGCCGCAGTACCGCCCGTGCAGGGAATGCCACCACTGGTCACTGGCGCTGCGGGAACCCAATCGATCCTGCCTCCGGGCATGACCCTTGGAAGTTTGTTCACGAAATATCCGCATATCGGACTAAGTATCGGCACCAACCTGATGAATGCCCAAAAGGCTCAGGCGGAAATGGACCTGAAAACTTCCGAGTTGAATCAGAAAAACGCCGATCGCATCGCTTCTTTCGCGTGGAGCGTGCTGCATTCGCAACATCCCGAACTGGCCAGAGTGGATGCGATTATGCAGGCATCACGGGAAAAAGTGTTTGGGCCGAATTCCGACCAGATCGCACGGGCGATCCTCGCGCGTCCCTATAACCCGGACGACTATCAGCAGTTGGTCGACCGGGCGCCGACCGTCAAGACGTTTCATGAGACGGCGATCGCGGATGCAAAAGCTCGCACTGAAGCACTCGATACAGGTTTGGTGCAGGGTCAAAAATTAATCGCGAACGTAAACGATCAGGCCGGGTGGGATAAGGTATTCCCGAGTCTGCCTCCCGAGGCGCAAAGAGTGATCGGTCCGACATTCTCGCCGCAGCTAAAAAACTTCCTTGAGACCTACGGAACGACGCCGGAGCAGCGCTCGCAGATGGCAGCACGGGTGCCGACGACGTTTATGGCCAACGTGCAGGCGACGGGCCAGGCGTTATCCGCCATCGCCGCGCAAGGTCCGGATGCATTGGCGACTGCGATACAGAACATTAAAGATCCTATCATCCGTCAGATGTACACAGGCGCTACTACGGAGGCAGAAATCCAGAAACGTGCTTTGGCGCCGCATGAAGCGATTACCGCCAGAGAGGCGGAGCAGCAGCACAAGATAACCGCAGTCAACGAAGCGCTGCGCCTCCGGATGGAGCGACAGAGATTAGAGAACGAGTATCCTGCGGGTTCCGATGAATTCAATGCGGAACAGATTTACCAGAATCCGGACGCTGTAAAAGATATCTTGCCGAAGCAGCGGCAGGGCGCAGCCCATATCCTCCAGCAAAAATACGGATTGCCTCTACCGACAGCACTCAGTGCCACGGCGCAGGCGCAGGAAACGGCGGGTAGAACCACACTCGAGAATATCCAATGGATTCGGGATCAACTCAAGAACCCCGCGATTCGGGACAACGTAGGGCCGATTATGAGCCGGATCAAGGATGTGGAGTTGGCGACAGGGGATGCCGGCGGATTATCGCCCCAAGACGCCGCGTTGGCCCAGGAGTTCCGAACCAGGATGCGGCAATTTATCTTCGGGGAAGCTCGCGCTCAATTTCAGAGCAAGGTTCCACAAGGCCTGTTCAAGTCGCTAGAGGAGAGCGCCCCGCGCATCGATATGAATGCCGGCAGGCTGGAAGGCGCTTTAAGTGGTGTCGAAGGCAACACTCGGCAAATTCTCCGGGATATCGATAAACAGCGGTTTGGTGGAAAGGCACGACCCGACGAAGTGCGAGGCTTACCATCCGTAGGTGGCGTACCCGCAGGAGTCAGACAGGCATTGCAGGGTAAGGAAACCGGCGTGATCCAACACCTAAAGAACAATCGAACGGGCGAAGTTACCAACTGGATCCTTAGTCCCGATGGCAGTATCCGTCAGGTCCCGTAATGGCCGATGACTATACGATTGTTGGCACATCTCCGCTTCCTTCAGACGCAAAACCCAGCCCGTTTGCTCCGATTCCACCCCCTGCCACTTCGCCTGATGGCGCGATCTCTGTCACGCCGACCCATAGTCTCGGATTCGATCCGACGCCGGCCGAAAGGAATCTCCTGAGCCAGATCCGCCAGCGGGAGTCTAGCGGCAATTATCAGGCGAGGAATCCGGATTCTACGGCATCGGGTGCGTACCAGTTCATCAATTCCACGTGGCGTCTGGCAAGCGACCAAACAGGCGTACCACAATATCCGACAGCCAAACAGGCACCGCAATGGGTCCAGGATGTCAACGCGCTGCACATGCTGCGCCAGCATGGGCCGAATGCGAGCATCACCTGGCAGGCATCCGGACCCTATCGGGCACAGGGCAATGTTGCGCAGGATACGACCGCTCCGGCGGCGGCTACTGCTACGGCTGGACCCACCAGCGCAGACGA
>Ga0126383_10002234_pt1 | contig 12439 bp, 11 predicted proteins | sample PanSoiMetPlot_35_FD_96882 | JGI IMG/M metagenome (GOLD analysis project Ga0126383, IMG submission 96882) | Tropical forest soil microbial communities from Panama - MetaG Plot_35 | ecosystem: Environmental > Terrestrial > Soil > Tropical forest > Bulk soil | place: Panama | collected 2016-02-17
GGTGGAACCTCCGCATGATGGGGAGCAGTAACGCTAGCAGCCCCATGACCGGTGCGATGAGCTTCCGAATCTTGGCCCGTTGGTCCCTGACCGTCGCCAATAGCAGAATTTTTCCGTTCATTTCCATTATTCAATTGCGTGGGCACTAGTCACCTCCGCAGACTCCCTATTTGTCACTTTTCCGTTTGGCGATTCGCCGATTTCTCGCAACAAGACCGCCAAAGCAGCTGCACGTGCCTGCCTATTGGAGACGACTGAGCCTGCCGTAATACACACGTCATCCCACAGAGGATTCGCACTACTATCCACAGATTTACGCCAATCAATCTTTTCTAGAAGCTTAAGTTTCGCTCGCCAGCCTTCAGGATACTTTGCGAGCAACGTTCTTCCGACGCCTCCGAGAGCACGCAAAACAACCGCATGAGTATTGATTTTCTCCTGACGAAGTTCGGCAGCACTAAGTTCTCCATTTCTGACTTTCTGCCAATCGACGATGATCTTTGAAAGCTCTGTCCAGTATTCGACAGCGGTGTTGAGAAGTTCTGCGTAGGCGGGTGATCCCTTTTTATCGATCTTTTTACCCAGCAGCTCTTCATTCGCCTCGTATAAGGCGGAAATAGTAAAAAGATTAGGGGACCTCAGCGGAATCGTGACCTTCTCTTTGTCTACCATCCCCTGAAATACGTCCACCCGGTCGGATACTTCCATTGTGAGTGCGGAAAGGTTATCTCGACGATCATAGAGCATACCCAACGATTTTGAGGTCTTCTGGACGAACCGATTTAAATCTGAGAACATCTGCTGAAGCCGTTCCAAACTTTCCGTCTCAAATAGCAGCACCGAAATTTTTTCTTTCCCAAGCGCAGGATTCTCTTTGAGTGCCGAGGCAATCGCAGCGCAGCGATGCTGGCCATCGTTGATAATAAACTCAACGTTTTCAAGCTCGATCTCTAAAATTCCAGTTTCGGTGTTATCCGCTGAAGGGATGAAGTTCACAGGACACGAGTAGGAGGCGGTAATCGACGAAAAGAGGTACCCATCCTCATTTTCCAGTATGTATCTTGCAATATCCGGAACCCGTGCCTTGTTCAGAACCCTCTGCGCCCGGAGTTCCGGAGTGCAATGTTGCCAATCGTTGAACTTGAATAGATGGGGAATTTCAGAAAGCGGTATCAGCAATGAGAAGTACTGCCGCCCGCCGATATTTCCTCGCATAACAGGAAAGCTTATTTTCATATTGATTACTTCCTAGTTGCGATCGCCAGCTCCCCAAACTTGATCTCTGAGCTGCGATTTATCAAAGCGCCAGCTCTATGTCAATAAGCGTCGAGCTGAATTATAAACTTCTTTAGAGCTGAAGGATAGAAACAAGACAGCTGTTTCGGAGACGAGCAAGAGCTTCTCAGTAGCGATGGATGAGGCCTCGCCGTTATTCAATGTAATATATCGTTTTGTTTTAGATGCCAGAGTCTTGGGCAGGACAGGCGACTTGGCTCAAGACGCGAAAATCGAAGTGATCAGTTTTGGGTGGTAAAGAGCATCAACCCTATAAGACGCTTGCACTAGGCCAGCCCAAAACTCCAATTGCAGACCCGCCAAAACTCAATGCGCTCTCTGACCCACAGACAGACATCATGCGGGCCTTATGCTTGAAGCTGCTTAAAAGCGAGATATGTCGGTAAAATCGACCCTGACGGAAACTATTATCGATATACCGGTTCATCGAAGTTAAAGAAGATCAAAACAACCTGCTTCTAAAAGCCCGTTGCCTTCTAGGATCTCGTCGAAATTGACGGTCGCAAACTCTTGCTGCCCGTCCATCTTCGCGGCGATGGTGAAGGTTTGGTGCAGTTACCCGGTGCCGAATCAACAGTCCGGCCTCATGTGAAGAACTTTCAAAGTTAACGCAAATCGTCTTTGTTTAGGTGTCCAGGGTGGTCTTATAAAAGATGTCCTCGACCCGCGCCTTCTTCTTGGTTAACCCTTCTTCGTTTGAGCTCTGAAACAAAAGCTCGAGCATTTTTTGATTTTGTCTGATTCCTAAAGGATAAGGGTCCTGCCCAAAAAGTTCAGCCTGTTTCTTGTAATCTTCGCCTTCAAAAAGCAGGTAGGTGCCTTGCATAGCTTTAGCTCTCTGATAGGCCACTTCTTTTGATTTCTGGAATGTTTTGAACAATTCCATCGCTACCCAAGGGTGTTCGTCGAGTATTCTTTGCTGGACCACGATGATGTGATTAGAAGGGAGTATGCCTGTTCTTTGATGGAAGTTGGTGACGATTTGTCGTCCGCCATCAGAAAAGAACTTTCGAATCCGCGGATTTCCTTCCATCGGTGTTCCTCCGTAGCGGTCCACCTTCTCAAAGGGCGATTTCTCATGGTCCGCGCGGGGAAGCATACCGAAAGCGGCGTCCAGTTCCCCTTTGTCTAGCATTACGTCCATCGTTTGGTTGTCTTCGAGCCAAGTAAGCGAAATGCCAGGAAGCGGCTCACGGTCGAGTCCCAAAAGAACGCCATGACTTTTCTTCCCGCGCCCCACGCACCAGCGGATGTCCTGCGGCCTTACTCCGTGAAGCTCCTTGAACATGATCCTCATCCACAAAGCCGCGGTCATGGGATAGTCCGGGATCGCCACTCGCTTGCCCTTGAAATCCTCGCCGCGTTGAATCCCCGAGTTCGTGTTGACGGATAAACTAAACCACATGAAAGCCTTGGACATGAACACAGGGAGCCCCGCCCACTTCCATTTCCCTGATTCATTTCTCTCTTTCACGATTAGACATTCGGACATCGACATCTCTGAGACGTCAAAATCGTCGTGCCTAAGGTTATGGTAGAAAAGCTCGGAGGGAGGACTGAGAATAAACTGAAGCTCTATATTTTCCGACTTGACCGTGCCATCCAGCAGAGGCGTGAGACGCGGGTTAAGAGCACTAAGAAATTTCAATTTAAGCATAGCTGGCTTCTTTCTAGGCGTGTTGTGGCGCCCCATAAATTTCGCTCTTTAATTCCTGCTGCCACTCTGCGCCAGCAGGCAACACTTTATCGATGGCCCGGAGCTGGTAGTACTCAGAACCCGTGCCGGGGGGGATCGACTCCTTGCCCAATCGAACGTGCGGCTTGAAGCAACATACGACGCATAGCGATGATCGCCTTATCGCTTGCGCCCAGATGCTCCTGGCTTCGGTCGACGATGGGACCCATGCATTCCTGGATCGCATGGTCCTGCGTGTTGATCCCCTCGATGCCGCTGTAGCCCAACGTCTTTTGCGCTTGGCGATCGATCATCCAGTTATTGGTTTTGCTTCTAGTCTTACGGAAGTCGGCGGTGCGGTCCTCCGGTCCCCGGCCTGAGCCCCATTCGAACTCGTCGCGCCATCTTACGTCGATGGGCGTCTGTCCAAAACTATAGATCCAGTCGTAGACCATGCAGTTCTCATCATCCATGGGCACCCACATGTGTCCGGCCACGAGCGGGCGCTTCACCTCGCCGGCAATGCCCATCTGTGCCGCTCTGAGAGAATAAAAAGGCATGACGAAATGATACGTGCGGACGTAATTGCCCTCTTCGCCTAACGGCCGCACCGAGGCGAAAAGAAGCCCGTAGTTTGTGGTTTCCACTTCATGCGACGGTGTCAATGATCGGGCGCGATAACCGCTGGCGCTTTGTCCAAAGCGGCTCCGGGTCTTATCACTCGTTAGAGCGCGGTGCAAAAATGAAGCGTGCTGTGAATCGATGGCTCCTTCGAGGGCCTGCAACCAATTGCACTCCTCCCATGTCTTGGTTATGTAGCGGTGCGACTCCGTCACTTGAGTGAATTCAAATTTCGGCGCTGGCGGTGTTTTTTCCCTCGGTCCGAGATAGGCCCACACCAGATCCCCCATTTCGAGGGTCGGATAAGCTTTTAGATGAATTTTATCCTTGAAGCTGCTACCCGCTGGCTCCGTCGGAGCGTCGAGACAATTTCCATGAACATCATATTTCCAGCCATGATAAACGCACCGTAGCCCGCCTTCTTCGTTGCGTCCCAAAAATAATGAAGCACGACGATGGGCGCAGAACTCACTGACCAGTCCGATCCGTCCATTTGAATCTCGAAAGACAACCAGACTCTCGCCCAGGAGCTTAACTCGAACCGGCGCGCAGTCAGGTCCCGGCAACTCCGAGGACAATGCGGCCGGCATCCAGTACCGCCGCATGACTTCACCAATCGGTGTCCCCGGTCCGGTGCGAGTCACCAATTCATTTTCTTCGGCTGTCAGCATCGGTATCTTAGCTCTCCAAAACTAATTTTCTCCAATCGACTTAGCACGAACCGTATTAAGGTTTCCATCTTGCCGCTTCGAGCTCAGCGCCGATCTTGCGCACAAGCGAAAAGTTGAACACGCGATCCAACGGCGGAACTTCTTTCTGACCCATGAGCCTCACGACGTCCTGAACCACTCTTTTCTGCGACTCTTCCCCCACCGTTCCGTCCAATGACATGGCGGGACGGGCGGAATCATAGATCCTGGCCGCCATTTCTGGTTTGACCTTGAGGTTACGTGTTAGAACCGCGATGCTTCCGGCACGATTCCCTAGCGCATACTGTAGACCCTTTTGAGTGGCGCTGGTAAATTTCCCCACCAACAAAGGATCCGATTGCAGCAATGCTTGCCTGACGATAATGCAGCCGGTAAATTGCACGATGTCTTGCTTTGTAAAATTAACCAGCTCCCGAAACCCTTTTTCCGCCGCTAGAAAATTCCACGGGAAAGTCAGGATCGTAGCGTCTATAGAGCCGCCGGACAAGGCGGCGAATCGGATCGATTGTACGCCGTCGGCGAGGACCGTCACGTCGCGACCCGCTTCCAGATTGTGTTTCTTTAGTAACTCCTTAAGCAGCGAGTCGATCACGCCGCCGAGTCCGTCGATGGCGACTTTCTTGCCTTTGAGATCACCCACATCGGAGATGCTGGTCTTGGAATAAAACCAGTGTACGGGCCGGATAAAACTCGTAAAGAGAAAATCCAGCGCAGCGCCGCGGATGATCGGTGGGATTCCCGAGCCTCCGACCGTGCTGACATCGACATCGCCGCCGATGAGAGCTCGAATCGCCACCGGCGCGGCCATGAGAATAAGTTGGACATCTAACCCTTACTCACGATAGTAGCCATTGTCCTGGGCGGCATAGAAGGCGATATGCGATACGCTATGCGCCGGAATCGACACCTGAACGCTTCGCGCCTCTGCCATGGTCGTGATTATGAGGAGCATCAATGCGCTGGTAGCTGATTTGGCAACGAACACTTTTAACATTTCGTGAGGCGTTCACTTTCTTTCCCAAGAGGTGAGGAAAAAATTAAAGCAAGGTGTCGCTGCTGTCAAGCAACGCTCAGCGGTATCCTTCCGCCTGCATGCTGAACAAATGAGCATAGATCGCTTCCCGGTTGAGCAGTTCATCATGGGTGCCGATCTCCGCGATGCGTCCTTCCTGGATTACGACGATCTGGTCGGCCATACGCACGGTGGAAAAACGGTGCGATATCAGGATCGCGATCTTTCCATCCGTGAGCTCTTGGAAGTGGCGAAAGATTTCGTATTCGGTTTCCGCATCCAGGGAAGCCGTGGGCTCATCCAAAACGAGTATCTCAGCGTCTCTCATGAAGGCCCGGGCCAGTGCGACTTTCTGCCACTGTCCCACGGATAACTCGTGGCCGCCGTGAAACCACCGCCCTAGCATAGTCTCGTAGCCCTCCGGGAGATTTTCAATGATGGGATGGGCCCCGCTCTTGCGCGCGGATTCGATGATTTGATCCCGCCTTTGCAGCCATTCGATTCGGCCGAAGCCGATGTTCTCGCTCGCCGGCAGGTGGTAACGGACGAAGTCCTGGAAGATAACGCCGATTTTTTGCCTGAACTCGACGGGGTCCAGCTCGCGAATGTCGACGCCATCGATGAGTATCGTGCCCTCCGTCGGATCGTAGAGTCGGCTTAACAGTTTGATCAAGGTAGTTTTGCCAGCGCCGTTAGGTCCCACCAAGGCGATTTTTTCGCCGGGCCGGATGCGGAGATTGATATCACGCAAAGCCCACTCGCCGCTGTCCGGATAGCGAAAACCCACGCGACGAAACTCTATGCCGGTTCTGAGCGGAACAGGCAGCTTTTGCTGTCGCGCGGCCACGGCCATCTGCGGCTTGAGACTGAGAAAATCAAAAAGATGAGCCATGAACAGATTGTTTTCATAGATGTTACCGATAGCCGACAGGATGGCTTGAAAAGTGGTTTGGCCTTGTCGGAAGATGCTCAAATAAAGAGTCATGTCGCCGAGCGAGATCGCACCGTTCACGGTGCGCCAGACGATCCACGCGTAGGAGCCGTAGAATCCCAAGGTAGCGATGAGACCCAAGCCAAGGCCCGCGACGGCACGCCTGAAGGCAAGGGATTTGTCTTCCTGAAAGAATTTTTCGAACAAGGTCATGTAACGTATAAGCAACGTCTCGCCGAGGTTGAAGAGCTTTATCTCTTTGGCTGCTGAATCTTCGGTCAAAAGCCGACCCAGGTAGTTAATCTGGCGAGTTTCCGGTGCCCGATAAGTGAGAAGCCTAAATCCCTGCTCCGAAAAACGCGCCTCGGCGATAAAGGACGGGATGCTCGTGGTTATCAGAATGACCAGAAGCCACGGACTGAAGCGCAGCAGCAGTATGGCAAACGAAAGCAGTGTGATCGTGTTCTGCACAATGAGGAAGGTGTCATCGATCAAATCGACGGGCTTGTAGCCCGCCTCGCGGCGCGCGTTCTGCAAGCGATCATAAAAATCGGGATCCTCGAAGAAGGCCAACTCCAAGGTTAACGCCTTGCGGATAACTTCGCCGCGAATGCGGTTGGCGAGCTGGAGCTGGATCAGCTGTTGGATGAGCCGGCGGCCCTGATTAAGTATGGTGCCAAGCAAAAACAAAGTCAGCTCAAGGATCAAATAGAAAAAAACCGTCTTGATCCGTTCCGGGTCGGCGCCTTTTTGAATAGACGCCACCACTCCATCCACGATTAGTTTTCCCACCCACGCCTGAGAAGCGGGCAGAAGCGCTCCACCCATAGTTAGAAACCCTAGTCCCACTGTGGCCCAGGGGTTGGTTTGCCATACGAGCCGCACAGCCTGTGGAGTGTGAGTGAAGGAGCGGCGGACTTCCCGCCACTTAAGCATCAAAGAACTCATAAAAAATGTCTCCCACGGATATGACAAGACAAAATTTCCGTATGAACGGTTGGAATATTAACCCGTGTGGCGGACAAGGGCCAACGCTAGGCAAAGCTATCCTGCGTGACCCTTAAGAAACGCCAGCAGGTCGAGACCTGCTCTAGGCGAGTGGAATCTGAATTCGCAGGACGACGAATTTAGTTCTACTGATATTTATAATGAAAAAGTTGAAGGTCAGGTAAAATAATCGCAAACAGAAGTGTATTCGCCACGCTTTGGAATTTGGACTAGATGCAATCAGGACTCCAGTCGCATTTCCCTTCCCGCTGTTTCTGAATACAGTCGGGGCAAAAGTTCACAGTAGGCGGTTTCTCGGTGCCTGTTTCCTCATAATCCTTGACGGGCCACTGCTGACAGTTTCTGCAGAAGTGCCAGAATTTATCGCGGCGGGATCTTCGATAAACAACTTTCATAGATGTTTCAAATCATTCGGCCAAGTGTGATGCCGCTCCTCGGTACTGCTAGTTGCTATTGGTATGCCACGGCTGCGGTGACAGGCCTGTCCGGAGTTGTCACTCTAAGAGTGCGAAAAGGATCTCGTGTGACAGGTAGAAATGCCTGGACGGTGGTTGAGCAGATTCAAAAAAGGGCAGAGGCTCTAGGCGCTGCGAATACGACGCATCTGGCGCCTGCTTTGTTCACTTTCGCCCTTCATCGCGGCGGCGCCCGCGCTATCGCGATTCCTTGACTTTTCATCCGCTCAAATCTAGGCTGGCTCGGTTTGAAAATTTAGTGGGAGGTCCCTACGCAGGAGCGATTCCTCGCGTCAAAGCAAATAACTCGAAACTAATTTACTTTGAAAAGCACGAGCGCCATGAGCAAACGACTATTGAGTAGCTGCCTTACAGGTGTAGTGTTTCTCGCGCGACTCAGTGACGCGAGCGCTGGATCAATTAACGGAGAGGTTAAATTTAACGAGGCGCCGCCGAAGCTCGCGTCGATTAAGGTCACGAAGGACCAGGACTATTGCGGCGAAACCCTGCCCAATGAGATTTACCTGATCGACTCCGGTGGAGGATTGGCAAATGTTGTCATCTTCATTGAGGCCGCACCAGTCACAACAGCCGCGGACCCACAAAAGATAAATATTGTGGAAAACAATGGTTGTCGCTACGCTCCGCGAATCCTTGCTATGCAAAGGGGAGAACGCCTGAGGGTTAAAAATTCGGATCCGAAATTGCACATTCCCCATTCATACTTGCAGGAAAAAACCGTGTTCATGCTTTCCCTACCCTTTCGCAACACCGTCCTCGATGCCACACAGAAAATCCGAGAGTCGGGAATCATGAAACTCCTCTGCGATACGCACGCGTGGATGCTGGGCTACGTCCACGTCTTTGATCATCGCTTTTTCGCCGTGAGCGATGAGCGGGGTGCTTTTTCTATCACCAACATCCCACCAGGCGCTTACACTCTCAAAGCCTGGCACGAAGACGCCGGAATCAAAAGTCAAGAAATCATCGTTCCTGAAAACGGCGACGTGCGAATTAACTTCGAGTTTACTAGAAAGTAAAAAGCGAGGATCCCTCAAGCGTTCTCTTTTGGTTAGCTACCGGGGCGATGTCGGAGATGCGCCGGAGAGAAACTTTTGCTAACCGCTCATCGCGGCAAGTCTTTCTCGGATATCACTCTGGCGGCGGGACCGATGATCTTTTTCGAATGCTTCGGTTTTCTTAGCGAATGCCGCAAGGAGCGCAATGAAAGTGCAAAGACCCATCACGGCTACGGTCAATCCCATGAGGCCTTTTAACGGTATGCCGCAGCGACTTTCCTTCCGGATCGAAACCAACGATAGCACGAGCCCTGCTACCCAAAGCAGTCCGACCAACCCATAACTCAAAGCGTTAAATGTAAGTGCGGAATCCATTCTCCGCTGTAAAGCGAGGAGCATGCCTGCTTGAGTGACAACGAAGATGGTTCAGCGCTCCCAAAAGCGCTCGACGTCGGTATTGATGCCGGGTGCGTTCTGGCAGCACCCGAGCCCTCAGCACTATGGCTCATGCTCGTCGGTTCGCTTCTTTTATCGAGGATGAAGGTTCTCAAACGTTGACCCGCGAGGACCTTGAAAAACGATGGACGCATACGCTTGGAAAGATTGCCCTTCAGAGTTTCTATGACTAGATGATAGGTTCCTCTCATCAGACAATACAGGTAACAAATCCAGCCAAATGCTAATCACATCCCGGCGAACCGGTAGAACCCAGCGATCCGTATCGTCTTCGTAAGTGGGTTCCTAATGGTCACCCCTGGAGGTGACTGCTCGTCTTATTGCGGCTCACATTGGAGGCATGACAGCGCAAGAAAACGGCTATTCCGTTTCCCCACAGCGGCTACAATAAGTCGCCGTCGTATTTCCTAAATAATTTTGTCTTCCGTCCTGGCAGAGACCCTTAGGGAATCGACTCGTCGATGATCATTCAGAACCTATACCGATGGCGTTAAACTCGTACATTTTTGGGGTTTACTAAACAAAAAGTTCCCGGACATTTGCCTATTTTAGTTTCCTCGCGATCTTATCTTCCTGTAAATACCTAAACGTACCTTTATCATTGGCGGCGTCGTTCTTGCTGTTTGGGGTGACGACATTCCGAAATTCCCACACCGCTTGGCTCGTGTATAAAAGCATTTTTTCCTTATGTTAGTAGGAAAGCCGAACTTTGGAGTTCGAGATAGCGCCGCGTCGGTTGATTTATCGAATTTTAAAAATACAGCTACGGCCATGAATTTGGTAGTCTCCGCTTCTATCCGTGGCGGCTATCAATGAGTTGCTTATGAAAATGTCTGCGGGAGTAGTAGTTGTGTTGCTCTTATCCTGCTTGTCGGGTTACTGCCTTGCGGACCCAACTTTGAGCGCTCGCCAAAGCGCAGAAGATTGGGAGTATATCGCCAAAATACGCTCGCAGATTGCCACGGATCATGACTCACAGGGGAACGGGGGTGGCGCAAATACCTTCGCAACCGTTGGTGATTTGCTAGACTTCTATGGAGACGAGAAGTTTCTAGCCTATGAGAATTACCAAACGGCCAGTCAAGATTGGGAAAAAGCAGCCAGAGCGTACCAGTCAACGGGTGATTCTGTTAAGGCGAAACAGGCAAGGGATAATACGAGTAGATCTTTGGAAGCTGCGAAGCGCACCCTTGTTGAGGGGTTTGATCTTCACATGAGAGCAATAGACCACTATCAGGCCGACAATAATCTCAGCAGAAAGATACAAGCTCTTGAGAAGGCAGCTAGAAATCGCGAACGCCTCATAGAAATGAAATAATCTGCCGGAAATACTGAAAGTGATGGGGTCTACCACTTGCGGGTAGATCAAGCCCCGTCCAGAGAAGTCCTGCCTCGATTGTTTCCCGAGACTGACCCTCCGCTAGAAGAATCCCATTAGATGGTGAATTGAGAAGCTTAAACCGAGGGATTGAACTGATACGCGTAAGAATCGGTACCGGTCATGTCCATACTGTAGAGTACGTCGGCCAAGCGGCCGGTGAGCCGAACGTGCGTCAGCACCCAGCGCAGATCTGCCAGCCCTCCCAAAGGTCTAGTTGTAAAAGCTCCGTTGGGTGCTCTGGGACATCAGGAAAACCGCACCTCTACTCCTTCACTTTAAAGCTCTTCGCAGTCCGCCTTAATCGGCTCCAAGACCATTTCCCGGTTGATTGGGAAGAAGCGGGCGCGGGCGCAACTCTCACCTCATTCATGTCAATGGCGTCAAGAGCACAACTCCGTACGAGCTTCAGAAGGTAAAGGCCGCATTGTCGCCGCGCAATCGAAGAAGTCAAAGCCTATAACGTTCCCGTTGGTGGTGCGGCCTAGCACACGAGGAAATGAAAAACTGCGTTTGGGTCAAGCCGGAGCGGTCGTGCAAATCGAGTTCGGTGAATGGACGCCGGATGGTCACCTGCGACATTCAAAGTTTGTGGGGCTACGTGAGGACAAAGAGCCTAGCGAAGTCTTGCCTGAACGATGACGACAGCTATCCTAAAGCGCGGATGAGTTGTCTATTCACTCTAAGGACTTGCCTGCGATACGGACAACCTTCCTCAGTGTTAGAATACCTTTACAGATTGCATCAATAAGACTGAACGGCAGAAATAATTCTATTTGAGTGCGTTCTCTCTTTATTATTATGTGGTTTCCGTCAAAATTGCAGAACGTAAATTTGTTATTAGTAATACCCTGCGGTGGCGGTTGTATCTCGAATGGTCGCTCTAGATACTGAAGATGTTTGAAAAAATCGTCTCTAGTCATTTTAGGCGATCAAAGCATAATCGCTACAGTTGCGACAATAATCCTAACGCTAGTCAATGTCCAGCACCTGATGGCTCAGCAAGGCGTGGGCTAATGGCCAAAGTTGATGGATGACTGGCTACAAGGTGTACCTTAGATCAATGTCACCGACTTGTTGGATGCTAAGGCCCACACAATCTTTCAGCAGCTCGAATATTTGCCCGCGAAACCCCAGATGTGAGAAAAGGAGAATAGATCCGTAGCGGTTGTTGTTGTGGTGCATAATTAAGACGATTCCATCCGAGCGAGACATGGATTCTCTTACTTCGGTCAACACACCCTCGTCGCTTCGCGATATTCGCTCATCTTCGTTGTTTAGCGAAGTCCAGATGGGTGGCCACTGCCTCAGCAGGGGATGGTCCCGCAATTTCATAAGAGTACAACCTACGTCAAGAATGAACCTGAGAACGCTGTAGTCAATGTGGTTACAAAAGTTTCAGTGGCCTCTTGATTTTGCATGACCAAAGAAAAAGGGCTGGTCCTTTTAGATCCGGCCACTTCGGATTATTCAGACTGAAAATCACTTCGGAATCGCTTTTTGCGCAAAGCCTTTTCAAAGTAAACATCCGTATTTTCGGCATTGAACGAAAAAAAGGGCCGGTCCTCTCAATCCGGCCCTTTAGGCTGCCCTATGCGTGACGTAACGTTGGAGCAGCCCACAGATTTGGAACGATTAAATCCTAGCTTATCCTGGTGAGTGATCAAGATACTTTGGAGAAATTTTTTTTCCTCGGTTGCCTTTAACGCATGCGTATAAAACATCGACGAAAGCCTTTGCAAAAATAAAACCCTGGGGGTGAAATCCGGCGAGGCTGCCAACAAAAAGATGTGACCCCTTGCCCCTAGTTTTCTCCTTTCTCATTGATCAGCCGTGATGAAAAGCCAGACCGATTTTAAGAATAAAATAAAGTCAGAA
>Ga0126383_10002235_pt1 | contig 12439 bp, 6 predicted proteins | sample PanSoiMetPlot_35_FD_96882 | JGI IMG/M metagenome (GOLD analysis project Ga0126383, IMG submission 96882) | Tropical forest soil microbial communities from Panama - MetaG Plot_35 | ecosystem: Environmental > Terrestrial > Soil > Tropical forest > Bulk soil | place: Panama | collected 2016-02-17
AGGGGGCCGGACGGGGCTTCCATGACAGCAGAATCGAGTCAGGAGTTCTTCGTTTCGCCCGCGATATTCTGAGCCATCCATTTCCGGCAGGATTCTCCGGCTTTGGACTGCCCTTAACCCACGCTAACCGTAGTTTTAACTGGCATTACCTTGAACACCTTTGGCGGACTCGCTATTCGTAGCACACCATGCCATGCATGCATGGACCGACGCTGCAACCAACGAAAGTCTGGTTTCTTGCGTGTGAACCGGCAATTCGTCTCCGCGTCAGGAGTGAAACTACGGAGGGATGAAACATGGTCACGGCATGGTCCAAGGCATGGTTGTGCACTGTCGCATTACCCATAGCTGGTATTGCCAGTGCGCAAGGGGAAGAGTTGAACCTAGTGGTTACGCGGCAGCTGGATGAGCCGATTCTCACGGTCTTTTCGCCCGGAGCCGAAGGGAACAAGTACGGCTTCGAAGGCGGCAGAGTATTGAAACTCAACCGGACCTATCACCTATTTACCTCGGAGATGGTGGGGGATCCGCATTGGGTGAAGATGCGACTGGCCCATTGGAGCAGCCGGGACCGCATGCACTGGAAGCGTGCTTCGACCTTGTTTGAGTCCAGCGGAGACTTTTCAGGTAAAGACCCGCGCGCGGCGCTATGGTCCCCGATGCCGGTCTATAACGAAAAACAGAAACGCTGGAACCTGTTCTACGTGGCTTATCAATGTGCTCCCGACACTGCGAGGGAGTGGCTGACGAACCACGAAGGCAGGATCTGGCGCGCGGTCTCACAGGTCAGAGGCCGCGGCGGCATTGACGGACCGTACAAGGACGTTGGAATTGTCATGCATCGAGGGAAGGATTCGGACGCCTGGGAAGGACTTCAAGGTACGGATTCGTTTTTCCCGTACCGGGTGGGGAAGGGATGGTACGCGTTCTACGGAACCGCTCACACTGAGGCACTGCCGATCTCACTGTGGCAGGTCGGGCTGGCTTGGGCGCCAAGTCTCAGCGGTCCTTGGAAGCGATGCAGTAAGTTGAACCCCCTAAATATTGAGAAAGTGTTCATCGAGAACCCGATCGTGACTAGGCTCTCAGATGGAACCTATGTAGCGGTTTACGACGACCGTGCGGAGCATGCCGTTGGCTATACGTTTTCGCGCGATGGGATTCATTGGGCGCCGGGAAGAGCGCTCGTTGTTCAGAAGGCCAACGGCATTTGGGCGAGCGAAGTGCGTACTCCCCTCGGACTCATTGCAGAGGGCAACGACTCGTTCACACTTTTCTACACCGCAAACCAGGATCAGCTTGGAGCGCCCACAAACCAGTATGGGATCAACCTGACCCCTGGAGCGATGGGCTTAGTGGAAGTGAAGCTGGAGCATATGTATCAAGAAAAGTCTCGCATCAGCCCACCGATGTCGGCACCGTTTTCGGGCTCAGCGTTATACAGCGGCATAAAAAACGATGAGGAGGAAGTATGGCAAAGCATTTTGTAAGAGCATTGATGCTCTCCGTCCTATTTGCTGGTGTGGTGCTAGTCCTCACGATGTGCTCGCGCAGTCTCAGTGCACAAGGATTGTTTGGGAGCATCAGCGGGATTGTCAGCGATTCCAGCGGCGCCGTCGTTCCGGACGCGACCGTGAAAGTCACCAATGTCAATACGAACGTCACCACAACCGTGAGAACGAGCAGCGCCGGAGTTTACAGCGTGACGAGTTTGAACCCGGGAGTCTATAAAGTAGAAGCAGAAGCCAAGGGCTTTAAGACTGCTGTCCTGAGCAATATCTTCCTGGAGGTGAATGCTAACCCCAAGGTAGACCTGACACTTACGGTTGGCCAACTCACCGAGCAAGTCGAGGTCACCACCGGCAGTATACCCATATTGCAAACGCAACAGTCTGACATGGGCCAGACAATAAATGAAAGCCAACTGGCGGAGTTGCCAACATCTGGCTCCTCAGGCCGCAACGTCTACACCTTACTTCCTTTGGCCGCGGGCGTATCGCAGCAGACAGGCTGCGATGGCTGTGGCAACTACGGCAATCTCCGCATAAGCGGCAGCCGACCTCGCAACGATGACAGCATCCTTGACGGTAGCACAATCACCGCCCCGGTGTTCGGGGGCGGTGCGGTTACCCCTTCCTTGGACTCAATTCAGGAGTTCCGCATCGAGCAGAACACGATGTCCGCGGAATACGGCAAAGCGGGAGGTGCGATTCTGATCGCCGTTAGCAAAAGCGGCTCAAACGTTCTGCATGGTTCGGCGTACGAATACAACCGCAATCAACATCTCGACGCCCGGAATTTCTTCGAAGACCCAACGCAGCGTAAGAATCCCTTTGATTACAACGAATTCGGAGGCAGTGTCGGCGGGCCAATTATCAAGAACAAGTTGTTTTTCTTTACTGATTACCAGGGAATTCGGTCGCATGGCAGCGGAGCGGTGGCGGGCCAGCAAGTTCCGAATTCGGCGTTCCGAAGCGGCGATCTTGGCGCTCTGTGTGCTGCCGGTTTTGACAGCTCCGGTAATTGCACAAACGCGAGTGAGCAAATCCATTATCCCGGCACTTCTACGCCTGTTCCCTTTAACAACATTGCAAACACTGGACAGATGAGTGCTATTTCGCAAAAGCTACTGGCGATGTGGCCCACAAGTACGATTCCCAGCGGGATCGGAACAGATTCGTTGCTCCTCAGCACGCCATCGAACAGTTCTCTGAATAGGTTTAATCCTCGCATCGACTTTAATTTTTCGCAGTCCGATCACATTTTCGGAATGTTCCACAGCCAAAGAGGCCGATTTCTCGACTACAACCTGATTGTTGGGCCGGCAGGCCAGCAATTTCAGCGATCAAGTGATTATGCGACGACGGTGGGCTGGACCCACACGTTTACAACGGCACTCCTGAATGATTTTCGCTTCGGATACATGCACCGCATCGGCGACCGAACACCTTACGGTGCCGGCGCCACTTCGCCAAGTAGCTTCGGGATCAACGGAATTCCGAACTGCTTGTCCAGTGTTCCGGACACGTCAGGTGGAACTAAATGCGGGACTCCCGGTGTAAGCATCACTGGATTTAGCGGCATTTCGAACGGAGGGATGCTATACGAGCCTGCTTCAACCCTTCAGCTCAGCGACACAGTCACGAAACTCGTAGGACGGCACAACATAAAGGCTGGCGAGGATTTGCGTCACTACTCGATTGACAATTACCAGCCGAACGGCGTCGTAGGCGGGTTCTCCTTCACTGGGTCCCAGACAGGCAATGCATTTGCGGACTTTCTATTCGGAGCGATGAACAATGGAAATGTCCAAGTGCAAAATGCCTTCGTTTCATCTCGCGCCTGGTCCTATGCGTTTTTTGGCCAGGACGATTTTAAGGTCACCCCCAGACTCACGTTCAACCTGGGACTCAGATGGCAATATGACCAGTCTTTCCACGAAATCCATCATGGCGACGCTTTCTTTAATCCCTTCACTGCAACATGGGAGCAGTTCGGCGTGAACGCGCCGGATACTACTTTTGATCCCTCTAAGAAAGAATTTGGGCCGCGCGTGGGTTTCGCCTGGAATCCAAGAGCGGGTTTCGTAGTCCGTGGAGGTTACGGCATTATGTATCCAAGCACCACTGGCCACGGTCGCGCCGGCGACGGCCAGCCAGGACCGAATCTTCTCGCCACAACGCCATTCGCCAAGGGCACAAACTGGGCAGGCCTTCCCACGATTACAGACCCCAATATTTCAGCGATTACCGCTCCTCTGCCGGTAAACACGAATGTCTCTTTTTCCTTTTGGGCGCCGCGCAAGCAAACTCCGACCTACGTCCAGTTGTGGAATTTTACGTTGGAAAAGCAAGTGGGCAACGACACGGTCGTCCAGCTTGGATACGTAGGCAGTCATGGCACACACCTGCCCGTCAACTACGCGTATAACATCTGCCAGCAAACTCGCGCGAGCACGGCTGCGTTGCCCAACGCCTTTGCCGCGACTACCAGCCCGTACTGCCCTCTGGCGGCCTCTGCGATCGCTGCATCAGGCGCCTCGGTGTATTGTTGCCTGACCGTCAATCCAGGATATTGGGGGCTCTCCAGTTCGATATATCACTCCTTGCAAGCGAAGGTCGATCATCGTTTCTCGCACGATTTCTCGCTCCTCGCCAACTTCACCTGGAGCAAGCTGATCGATGACTCATCGTCCGATTGGGGCGGGTTTTGGTCCCTGGATGTGCTCGGGCAAGACTTCTATAACCGCAAGGCAGAGCGCTCGGTAAGCGCAGGGGATGTGCCCGCGCGATTTACTCTTGCCCCTATAGTCGAACTACCGTTCGGGCCCGGGAAGAAATGGTTGAATAGCGGCACGGTGGGCAACATGCTGGGCGGCTGGCGTTTGAGTGCTATCTATACTGTAAGTGCTGGCACTCCATTCGGAATCACCGATAATTCGTATGGATTTTGCAATGGCGCGGGTGTTCTCTCAGACCGTCCCATGATGATTGGCAATCCCCTCCCCTCAGGCTTCCAACAGACGGTTGCGCACTGGTTCGACACGAGTGCTTTGGATTTTTCAGGTACATGCCCAGCTCCCAACCTCGTCGATCTCACGGGGCCATTTGATGTGCACAAAGCTTTCGGCAACGCGCCACGGTACTTTTCGAACGTACGCAATCCCGGCGTCAACAACTTCGACTTCTCCCTTCAGAAAGTTTTCAAGATCCGAGAGCAAACCCGGCTTACGTTTTCGTCGGACTTTTTCAACCTGCCGAATCACCCTGAGTTTGCCGAGCCGAACGCAGATTCAACAAACTCGAATTTCGGAAGCATCAGCCGAACGGCCCTGGATAACCGGACTATACAGCTAGGATTACACCTCTATTTCTGAGCCCGTTTCGGCGCTGCGGAGTTTTCTTTGGCACTGTGAAGAATCACATTTGAGGATAGTTGGCCGCGGGAATTTCCTCTGCCGCGTTCGTCGCTATGGGGAAAAGTATTCGTTGGCCATGAATCTGGATGCCGTCGCCCAAAAAGCGGGCGTCTCCACATCGACGGTCTCCCGCGTCCTGAACAACCCCGAAACCGTCAAAACCTCCGCTCGCTCCCGTGTGCTGAAGGCAGCCGAAGAACTCAATTACCACCCTAATCTCCACGCCCGCTCGCTTGCGCGGGGGAAAAGCCTCATCCTTGGAATCATCGTTTCCAATATGGAGAATCCTTCCTTTCTGGGGACAGCCTAAAGCGGCTGAAATTTTCGGCAGTTGGGATAAAACTGGGATAAAGGAGCCGGACAATTACCGGTCTAAACCGACAAGCGGATTCCCCTAACACCAATGCACGATCTGTTACCTATGTGTCCGGGCCGGACCCATGGAATTCTGGCGGAGAGGGGGGGGATTCGAACCCCCGGTACAAGTTTTAGCTCGTACAACGGTTTAGCAAACGGGTGATTGCGCATTGGCTCCGGCCTAACTTGATGATAACACTAGCGCGCTTTCGGCTCGCTCTGGACGGTTTGGGCACGGTTGGCCGCCAATTGGGATAAATTGGGATAAGCGCTTTACAACCCGCGCTGCGTCGTCGGCGCTCGATGACGTTTTTGGCACAGTTGCTTGATGGCCAGAAGCAGCCGAACTGGTGGAACTAGCTTTCAGGAACCGAGGAAAGAACTTTCAACTGCGTGTTCGGGAAGTAGTGCTCGAGAATCGCGCGGAAATCGGAGCCGTGTTGGGCCATGCTGCGCGCGCCACGCTGGCAAAGACCGAGACCGTGTCCTTGGCCCGTACCTTCCAGAATCACTTTCCCATCCTCTTCGTGCGCTATGAAGTTGTTGCTCGGAACAGCGTTCCAGCCGAGCACGCGATCAATCGCAAGGCGCCCGATTTCTCCGCGGAGCAATAGCGCAGCATCATCGCGCGAGAGATTGCGGGTCCACCGGACTGGATTCTTGTAGCAGACATCGCACAGCACAGAAAAATAGGCATAAGCGGTTCGAGGCAAGCCGATTTCCGCGAGCGTGCGTGTGTGCCCACCGCAACTTCGCGTGAACATGGCGGTGATAGGTTTCTCATCGAAAGTAAGCACGAGATCGCGCGTCACGGTTGCAGCAGTCGCTGCAGGGCTATCGGCGGCAGGCGGTTCGCGAAGAAACTGGCAATGGGTGAGATCGCAAAAATCGAAGTTCGAGTGCCGCCCGCCGCCGGCGACAAAATAAGAACGGCTGACGACCGCTTGCGCCTTCAGAGCCTCGGGCGGGGTGCCCGGGGCGGATTCTGCCTGCACTACGGAGGCTACTGCGGTTTCCAGATCCATGGTGACGATCGGAACCAACTCGTCATTAACGACCTTCAGGTCAAGCACACCAAAGTAGCGCCGCTTGATTTTGCCAGGCACGGCGATAATGAGCCCGGTGGCTTGCTGATTGCGCCCGCAGGCGCGCATTTGTGATGCGCGGATTTCCTTGCCGCCGCAACTCAGGAGCAAGCTACCGCCGGCGGACCGGATGCGCAGGAGGCTACAGGTGGATCCGCCACGCAAAAAGATGCGCTGGTCGGCAGAGGAAATGAGCAACTCTCGGGCCGGATCAGCGGCGAGCGTGAGTTCCTGCGCATGAAAAATCCCGAGGACGCCGATTCGGACGGTGCGGTTTTGCGCCGGCACGATTAAGGGAAGTCCAAGCGAGAGCAGCCATGCGCAGAGCCAGCGCATTGCGTCATTCCTCCATCTGCCGGAGCATGCGTCCAGCGGTTTCCGCAGCTTTTGCGCCGGTGACGCTATGAATGCGGAGGAAGAGAAGAATCTCGGGCCGCTCAGCAGGAACTAGTGCAAGAACAAAGCCATCCGCCGGAGCCCAGGAAGCGTGTGTGCAAGAAGCAGTGCCGGTTTTCACCAGAGCTGTGGTTTGTTTCAGTTGATGTCCAATCGCGGCGCCCGTGCCGTGCAGGGCCGATTGCCGCATCCCTTCGATCAGCGGAGACACGCCGGGCTGATCCTTGCGGCGATACAGTTCGAGATAAGCCCGCACAATGTGTAGTGGAGAAATGCGCCACTGCGGTCCCAGACCCATGAGATCAGCCGCCTTAGAATCGGCGCCAGGCGATTCGAGTCCGAAGGCCTGGGCCAGCGTGGCAAGCTGCTCGGGCGGGACATTTTGTGCCAGAAGATGAAAATAGGTATTGCAAGAGACGGAGACAGCGGAAATCACGTCAAGTTTGCCATGTGGCTGAGGCTGCCAGCATCCACTCGCTTTGCCTTTGCATTCATAGATGGGATAGCGGAAATCATGCCCTCCGGCATATGCCAGCGCGGTGAAAGGCTTTACCAGAGAACCCAGCGGAATGGGTTTCTCGGAATTCTCCCAGTGGCTTGCGAGGACAGCGCCGGACCGCGCATCCAGCAAAAGATACGATATTTCACTTCTTGCGTAGTTACGTTGGAGAATTTCGACAGCGGATTGCGCAAATAGAGAGCGCGTGGCGCTGTTCGTGGGTTCAGATTGCCGGCACAAGGCAGGAGCCGCAAGAAACCAAAGGAAAAGGAACACAAGGAAATGCCCAGCGTTTTTTTGATCGGCTATTGCGCCCATGCGTAAACGACCGTTTGCGTCCGGCGGTCCGCGGCATCGTGAATAACAATCTTCTCAGAGGAAACGCCCTTCAGCGCAAAACTCAGGCTGTCCATGTTCTCAGAAAAGAACTTCGGGCTTCTGCCATCCTGAGGAGCGCCGGAACCCAAGTCGAGCATTTTGGTGAACGTGACGAAGTTTTCTCGCTCGTGTTGATGATCGAATGCGGCAGCGAACACGGCGGCAGAGGCTGACGGCTTTTTATTTACGCCTTCGAGAGCGCTGGCTAAGAAGGAGGCGTTGTCAGACACGATCAGGTATTTTCCACGAACGGCGACGGTCAGCTGCCAAAGACCATCCAGTACACTGTAACCCGAAGAGGTTTTCCATCCGACGCCCAACTGTCCGGTGGTAAGTCCCGGGCGAACAAACTCAACCAGCGCCGCATGCACTGCCTGTTCGTCCCAGTCAGCTTCTCCGCGAAACGCCACCGCGGATTGAATGCGGATGAATACGCCGGCGGAATCGCGCTCGGTTCTCTGCAGCTGCAGTTGCGCGAAAACGTGATTCTTGGCAAGCACGGCTTGCAAGGGTGCGCTGCTATCGCCTTTGACGGAATTCTGCGTCGGTGGCTGATCGATTCGCGTCTCCAGGTCCGAAGCGGAACCCGTCTCGCCTCCGCCCAGTTGGACCTGAGGAGCCAGCTTGTCTTGCGCTGCGGGTCCCAGATGTGGTGCCAGGATTTTTGCGGTCAGCAACTCCAGACATTCTTTGCCACCGGGGTCGGCCTTTGCTTCATAGATGCCGGTATTCGCGGGCACGAGGCTAAGAATCTCGGCAACAGCTGCGGGTCCCTTCGATTCCGGAGCATCTTTGGCGACTTCCTTTCGCAACAGCACGCGTTCCTCGTGATACTCCTTTCCGGAGCGCGTGAGATCGGAAACTTCGGCGCTGTACTGCTTCATGTCCGTAATGTTTTGCTGTATCCAGTAGGATCGGAAGTAGGGACTCGGAACGATTTTTTCGAGGTTCAGGACCATACGCAGATCGCCCGGTGCGCCACCCGTCACAACCGAGCGCGTCCACCAGGACTCTGCTTCCACGCTCTGCGCCTTATCGCCTGCCAGCAGTTGCAGGGCTCCGGCCATCAAATCCTCGCGCGTCGCGAGCAAAAGATGGTCGCCGGTTACCGCGAACGCTACCTCGCGCTCGGATTCTGGATCCTGGCGATAGAAGAAGTTGACCCCTCCCGCCGTGCGCGTCTCGAATTGGGAACGTGTTTGCCAAAGCGCCGACTGCATGGAGTTGGTGGAAGCAAGCCGCGTGATATACAGAAATTGTAGTTTCCCGATATCGTAGAGGGCCAAAACGCTCTGCTTACCGGCCACCTGACGCAGCAAATCCGCGCCCACCGGCACACCCGCGGCCTTGGAAAACTCGTTGCTCGCATCCTGCAACCTGAGCAGCAGACGCGATTGTGAGAAGACATCGTAATTCTTGCTCTTGAGCCAATTCTCTTTTTCCTGGGACTTGTCCCAGTCCCCCAACAGCGACGCAAAATCTTTGGCTTGCAGGTAGAGGAGCGCGCCCGAAGGCACAAAGTGGGAGAGCTCAGGCTCGCCCGGAGCAGCCACGCGGTACGCTCCCCAGGCCACGCCCAAAAATCCGACCGACAAAAGCGCAATTAAGATAGCGCGTTTCATGGCTTTCCTCCTGGTTTCGGAAGTTTTTTTGTGGGTGCGGCAGCCTGGGTAGTGAGCCGCGGCCGAACCAGGCGATCCTGCTCCAACTCCACGTGCAGAATCGGCTGGCGCGTCGCGTTTGTGCGTTGACGCCTCAAGCGTGCTCTGACGTCCTGCAACTGCGCGGAGATGCGCTTGAGCTCGGCGGCCGATTTTTCGAGCTTCTGCGCTATTTGCAGGTAAGAAGCCGCCTCATCCAAACGGTCAAGCCGCAGCATCGCCAAAGCGACTTGGTCGGTAAGCTCAGCTTGCTGAGAAGGCTGCAGCGCAAGGCTCGGCGAAGTTTCCACTTCGCCCTGGCTGGCATCGCTCTCCTCGGACCCAAGAATCTCTTCATCGTTCGGATTGGCTGGTGCGACTCGCCCAAGCTGGTTTTTTTTCAGCAGTTGCTCGATCGAAGCGAGCGCGCGTTCGTCCTCCGGAATGGAGACGGCCGCGCGGAAGAAAGGCACGCGCGCATCTTCTCTCGACGGCGAATCCGCCAGCGCTTTCGCCAGCACTTCCATTTTGGCGCGCGCGTCAGTCGAGTTCAGCGCCGCAGCCAATCGGGAATCGTAGAAATAAGGATGGTCTGCGGCGGCCGGTCTAATGTCTTTCGTGCCTGCTGCCAGCAGCTTCAGCTCCGCGCTTCCAAAGTCGCTGGGCTGAGGCAAACCCGCCAACGCTGTCGCCGCTTGCACGCGGAACGGATATGGATTCTCCGATGCCGCCGCAAGCTTCGCGAGACTTCGCGCCGGCGCCGTGTTGTCCTGTGCCCCCGCGAGTTGCGCCTTGGCGAGCCTCAGTTGCAACGATGGCTCCCACGGAGTAGCCTTGGCAAGCGGTTCAAGGAACATCACCGCCTCCGCAGGATGCCTGGTCTTCTCAAACAGCGCCGCCGAGGAGTCCATATTCTGATAGGCATCGCCCACCACCAGGACAAGCCGCTTGAGCAGCGTGAGCGCCCCCTGCGTGTCGCCGTCAGCGATGCGAATTTCCGCCAGGCCCAGGAAATTCGTAGCAACAAGCTGGTGCTCCTCCAGCTCGCGCGCAAACACGAATTCCAGGATTTTCCTCGCCCATTGCTTGTCGCCGCCCTCAAAAAGCAGCCGGGCCCCGCTCCGCAGGCTTTCCGCTCCGGGCGCCGTTTGCGGGTCTGCCTTGTACCCGGAAATAATCGAGTCCAGCGTTCCCAGTTTCGCCCCGCACTCCATTTCATACGCAACGAGCGGGGAAGAATCCGAAACCGTAGGGTCCTTTTGCAATGCGGCGATGAGGTCGGCAGCCGGGCTGTATTGCTTTGTTGCGACCAGATATTTCACCCAACGAAGCTGCCAACTCCACCAAACCGCTCGCGCGTTTTCCTGTTGCAGTCCTTCCGCCTTTGCGGTCGCCGTCTTCATGGCCTCGAGGATGCGCTGGTAGAGCGGGCCGCGATTCGCCAGCCGAATCCACGATATCTCGACGATATCCTGCAGAACGGTCGTGGGATCGGGTGCCGAGGTGGATAGCTCGAGCAACCAGCTAGTCGCCGCTGCGGGATCGCTTTGCATCACATAAACACTGTGCAGCACCGCGTTGGAACGATAGTTCCCATTGCGATGGAGATAGGCGCGAACGATCTGCTCGATTTCAGGCTTCAAGTCCGCAAATAAACTGCGCCTGCGCACGTGATCACATGCGCGGCCGAAATCCGCCCAGAATGTCTCCGGCAGCCGCGCGTTGTTCACCTGATTCAACTCTCCCGCAAAGAACAGCTTCCATTGTGCGATGGCCTCGGCGCGATTCTTCGATTTGAAATAGGCAACCGCCAGTTTGTCGTGAATATCCATGCGCGCTGGCGCAAGCTCCAGCGTGTGCTTGTACTGCTCGATCGCTTTGCCGGTGTCTCCCAGATCCATGTAATAGTCACCGAGAGAAAGATAGGGGTCTGCCGAGGCGGGGCTGTGTTCCAATTCGGCAGGCAGGAAATCCTCAGGCGTGTCTTGCCGCGTATCGGCAAGATACTCGCCATAGCGCGAGGCATAATAAAACCAGACATCTCCCGCCAGTTGAATATTGCGGTCCATTTGCTTGCCGACCCGCTCCCCGATGGTTTGATCTCCGAGAGCGTTCACAAACGCCGTATTGATGGCGGGCTCGCTTTCCGCAAAGTAGAGTCCGACCAGGGCCGTGTACGACTTGCCCCAAACCGGCGGGCGTGAGCTTCTGCGCGCAGTGACCACCGCGTTGCCCAGCTCCGTGTCTCCGTTTGCCAGAACAAAGTTCGCGGCCGCCTGTCCCCAGGGCGACCAGGTTCCCGCGATCTGCGCGAGCTTCTGCGGATCCCTCTTCAAGAGAAGAGCGAACCATCGCGTCTGGTGAGCGCCAGTGAGGATGTTCGTCCCTATGCTGGATAGCAAGCGAAACTCGTTTTCGGTATCGCCTGCGGAACGGTAAGCATCGGTCGCGTCCAGGACGACTGCATTGCGAAATTGCGGTGGGAATCGCGGAACGACCCTTTCCAGTTGCTGGGCGAGCTCGGTAAATTTCAGCCTCTCCCGCTGAAGTTGCTCGAACGCGGCGAGTTGGCCCGAATTGGCGGGATCCATCGGAGCCTTTGTCACCAGCCCGTAGCGCCAAGTGGCTTCCTGTTCGGCCAATCCGGCTGCTTGTGCAAGTGGTATCGCAAACTCCCTAACCTCTGCGTCAGACATGGGAGCGCGCAGTGTCTCAGCAAAAGCCGCGAACATGACCTTTTCTTCGGGGGTGAAGTAGCGCGAAACGGTCGCGCCCATTTCCGTAAGCGCCATTCGCATACCGGTCCGCGCGTTTTGTTCTCGCCTGGCCAGGACGTGCTCTCGCCATTCTTTGTCGGAAACACCGGCGATTCCCTGCTTGGCGACTTGTTCTTTCAGGACTGGGAGGGAATTCGACGCCGCGTTCATGGCTTTTTGAAGAGTCATGTAGGCTTTGTCTTGCCGCCGGAGGCGTGTCATTACGCGTACATAGATTTTCGCGGCTTCATGATTTTCCTGAGTGGCCAATAGTTCGTCGCCGTCCAGGCTGATGCCTTGCTCCGCAAAGGTTTTTGCCGGCTCCAGACTGCCCCAGCCTTCCAACCGGTGGGCGACCTCGAAGTAGTTCCCCGAGCGCTCCGGAGCCACGTCAATGAGCGCGGTCTTTA
>Ga0126383_10002236_pt1 | contig 12438 bp, 11 predicted proteins | sample PanSoiMetPlot_35_FD_96882 | JGI IMG/M metagenome (GOLD analysis project Ga0126383, IMG submission 96882) | Tropical forest soil microbial communities from Panama - MetaG Plot_35 | ecosystem: Environmental > Terrestrial > Soil > Tropical forest > Bulk soil | place: Panama | collected 2016-02-17
CACCACCCAGAAACCCGGACAAGCAGAGCCGCAAAGGCTACGATGCTCAGGTCTTGCCCTATTGCTATGGCGGCATCAATCTGTAATACCAAAAATAACCCTAGACGACTACTGCGGCCTTCGTATAGATGAGCTGTACATCAACCGACATCAACAGCGAAACCGTACGGCTGCGGTAAGTCGTCCTACGTACGACCACCAATAGCAACCGAGTTCCCTCCATTGCTATTCTCACGGAAGCGCGTGATCTCAGCCAGGTAAATAAAAGCGCAAGGACTATCTAAACTGTCACGGCGGCCTTGGCATAAATAAGCTGCACGTCAATCGAATGATGAAACACGTTAGACGCAGGATCTTGCTCCTTTAGCTCCATGGTCCGGAACAGCTGCATTTGTTGTATGCCAGAGCCCTTCAAGCCGTCCTCGTTCGTCTGCACCAGCTGCTCGATAAAGGCCGACGCGGCTGCTAGGCCCGGAGGGTAAATCCACTGCATAGACATATCGAACATATCCAGCACCACAAGGCTACGATAAGCAATAAGGCCAGGCATCAGTCCCAAGGCCTGGATTTGTACTTGATTAATGATCTCAGTCGCAGCAACATGCAGACCTGGCGTACCAGTCCACCACGTCCTCCACTTCACAGTATCAACGGCCGGCATGTTCGGAGAAAAGCCAGCATCCCAATTATCGATAATGTAATCGAGCAGTATGTCCCTAGCCCGGTTCGTACCCATGAGGTCGGAGTTAGCGCCGGATGTGACTAGGATCTTAGCCAATCAGAGAATCCACGTGCCATAAACGACATCGGCATATGATGGCATAGCACCGCCGCGCGATTTCGTTTCGAACCTGTAGACGGCGTCAGGATTAAGCGGGTAAGTCTGATAGTCGCCGACCTCGATCATAGGCGAGCCTGTTTGCGGATCGACGTCCGTGTCACGCGCAATAATGTTATCGCAGAGAGCGATCGCTGCGTTAAGCGAGTTCTTTGCATTAGCGGCCTGTACCGGGAATTTGTTATTGATCATAAACAAGGCAAACTGCTCGCTTGCAGTCTGAAACGTTGGGTATTCGGGATTACTAGGATCCGGGACCGCACCAACACGCCTCAAGACCTCCGAGTCCCCAAAAGCAATAGCTGCTGTGATCTCCGCGTCAGATACTAGGCCCGTGCCTGGATTACCAAGCAGCGCCCTAAGCTCCGTAGGATCTGCTATCGTCATTAAACGGGCTTATGCGTCGCGTCCCATCTGTGAATTAACTTCGCCTCATAGGGCACAAGCCACTTTTGATATTGCTGCCGAGCGTCTTGATGCTCGGCTGTACGCAGCTCATGGTCGTGACGGAACTTCACGGACTTGATAATCTCGAGGCTAGGCACTTGAGGCACTTTATGATAAAGGTGCGTCGGGTCCTTCATGCGATAATAATAGTGCGCGCCCTTGTAGTACTCCAAGTTATACGGTTGATACCAAAGCCGCGGATAGTGCGAGTACTCGACGTCGCCTTCTTTCATCCAGACGTCGCCATGTCTAACTTGGTTATCGTACGCCCTCGCCGCAACTTGGATATAGATAGAGAATACATGGTGCCGACCAGCATACTGGAGCTGTACAACACGGTACGCCTCTTCCCTGAAGGCCTGCCAACTCGCCCTATCTGCATTCTGCGCGTACTCGTCCGTGTCAAGGATTACAAGATAGTCACATCCGTACTTTGCGCATAGCCGCAGATACTCGGCCCGCTTTTGTGGCTCAGGCCACGGCGCGTCTAGCAAGATAGCGTTGCTATAGCTTTTCACAACCTCGCGGCTGCCGTCCGCGGACAGGTCGGTCTTACCCGGACGGTTCGGGAATTTCCCGTCCAAGCAAAACATGTAATCAAAGCCCAGATGTATCGATTCAAGCAGCCGCGCTAGGCCGTCACGATCTTCGAAGAATATGATCCCAGCGGCAAACCTCAATTTTGCTTAGTTGTCACAAGCGGATTTGCGATTCAAAACAAACAACAAACATGACATTCGGATTCATCCCTATAGGACCGTGGAGCGTCGTCAAGCCCCCGCAGTATGTGGAGGAAACGACGATCGGAGTCCCGCCAGCAAGTCCGGTCTTCAAGATGGCCGGCAATTTATCGACCCTTGCGGTCAGCAGAACGGATCAAGTATTAGACACGCGCTATGTAGGCAGTCGAGACGTACAATCAGAAGTGCAGCTCGGCATCGAGCACGGCATCGATCTATCCTACATACCAAGCGACATAACGCTAATGAAATACGGGACAGAGTACCCCGTCGGCGTAGGCACGTCAGCAGCTTCGCTTTGCTTTGTCGAGTCGGTGCTACTAAACGGAGTCGAAAAGTACGTCGAATTCCTCGGCTGCCTTTGCGACAAAATCTCTGTCAAAATTAGCAGAGCCGCCGGCTTCTCTGTCACTCAAAGCTTCTTTCCAAAGACGGCAGTCGACTACGCGGCCTCATTACAGGCCCCAATAACAACGCCCACGTTTGGCACACCGTCGGCTGCAGATCCTTGGACCGGCATAACCTCCGGGCAGGACCCCTTATCCTGGAACGGCGTTACCTATCCAATCAAGGACTTTAACTTCGACGTCAGCCAGAACGTCATTAAAGTCGAGACCAACGGGACCGCATCATTTGAGTACGCAGCGCCAGGCAACCGAGACGTCACATTTAGCTTTGGCACGTGGACCAAAGACGGCACACTTTTGGGCGATATGAGCGGCCTTATCGACAGGACCATGATCTACACAATGGCCGTGGTTGCAGGGACGTACTACATAGCCACGTTCAACAACGCATCCATCAGAGACTACAAATGGAGCCAGGCATCCGGCACCAACGATTTCGTGATGGAACAATGGACGGGGCGAGCTAGAGGCGTTACGCTATCATCACACACCTAGTAGTAGTAAACGCAAATGGTCAGCGTCGTCCAGATAATCGAGATAATAGTGCTAGCCATACTAGCCTATTGGCTCTACATCGGCGTAAAGCGCAATGACAGGATAAGCATAATCATAGCCGTCATTGCGATAATTGCCGTCATAGTGCTGCTAGCTGGGGCCGTCGTGAGCCTCACATAGCCCGTTAACTTCTCTTTTTTTAGCGCAAGCTACAACCAAGCGATGTCTAGCGATAGCGCTCCAACAACAACAAAGAGCGAAGATAATAAAGAGAAAGGCAAGGACGACGATAAGGGCGTCCTATTCGATAAGCAGCAATTCCCCGGCTTTATCCAAAGCGAGTTTGATCGGTACTGGGGCACATTGTCGGCCGACAAGACCAAATACCTGGCAAAGCTCGCACTCAAGGACTCATTCGAGATCGATGTATTCCCACCGACCCCGGAGCTTGACGACCCAGATGCCGACCTCCCGATAGGCGACGGAATAGCCGGCAAGCCCGTTAAGGAAACGTTTCGAGCAAACGATTGCACTACTCACCAGTGGAATATCATGCAGAACCTCAGAGCCGACCTAGCCACGGCAGAGCAAAACGCTCGCGACCGCGTCCTCAATAGCGAACCGGGCAAAGGCGTGCCAGAAGACGAGATGAACAAGATCAGGACGTCCGTTATCGAGAAAGATGCACGGGCCTACTATTACATGTCAAAGATATTCTTCCGAATGAGCAAGACCAAGTTTAACCAAGCAGACCGAACGCAGCTGCGCGATGCTTGCGACGCAATGAGCCACAGGACTATCATATCCGTCCCAAACTCTCAGGGACAATCAAATCGCTCATATACCTAAGAGATGAGGCCGAAGAGCTTTCCAAAGAGCTTACGCCGCTTGAAACGAAATACGTGACAATGTTCGCATACTGGAAGAGGCTTAGGCTAATGCCGTGGCAATGGGGCCTAACAAAGGAGCCATGCGTCGAGCACATCAAAGCGCTCTATGAAATGGATCGCATGGTCCGAGACGCTGATAGGATGTATAAGGAAATGGGCAAGGATCAAGAACAACAACCACCAAGGAGGCCGCCACCAAAACTAAGATGACCGTCACAATGGAGTGGGTAGGGCTAGACAAGATAGCCGCCGGCTTAGGCGAGGCTAAGACGCTCGTACAAAGCGAGGTAATACCGTACGCGTTACAGTACGCCATTAACATCGCACAGCAAGAAGCTAAGCAGGTTTGCCCGGTAAGAACCGGATTCCTGCGCAATTCAATTCATATCGAAAACACCGGCCCGACTGAAGTGAAGCTAGTGGCTAGTGCCTCATACGCCGGCTATGTCGAATTCGGGACTAGCAGGATGGCCGGCCGGCATTTCATGCAGTCGGGATTCATGACAGCTTACCCAGCGTTTCAACAGGCTATCTCCATGAGGATAAGCGAAATGTTCGGCTTTACGGGCAGACACTTCGGATGATATGAGCAGCGAGTACACAGCTACAGTCGTACTCCGGGGCGATGCTACGCAGCTAACTCAGGTCCTAGATCAGACTAACCAGAAAATTCAGCAATCCGGTGAGCAGACCCAGACAGCAGCGCAGAAATTTAACACGTTCTCGCAAAGCATGGTCGGCCTGGTCGGCGGCTTTACCGCAGTAAGCGCCGGCATCCTGGGGATGGTTACGTCTTACACGTCGCTAGAAAAAGCGCAGACTATAGCTCAGCGGTCTTCGGATCGACTCAATCAGGCCAGGATTACCGAGCAACAGCTGCAGGCCAAGGTTAACGAAATGCAGGCTAAGGGACTGACTGGCACGGAGGCGTACAACCTGACGCTGCAAAAGCTAGAGCTGCAGCATCACAAGGTCCAGACGGCCCAAGAGACTGCAACCATAGCCCAACAACGCGCTAACGAGGCGATGGCTAACTTTGCCACGCAGATAGCACCGCAAGCTTTGTCCGTAATAGGCGGCCTTGCGTCCGCAATATCGTCGGCCCCAGGACTTTGGTCGAAGCTGCAAGGTTCGATAGGCGGCGCTGGCGGCGGCCTAACGTCATTCATTACCGGGCCCGTTGGCATTGCCTTAATCGGTATCGGCGCCCTTGCCACGGTCCTAACCCTGGTAGCAACGAACGCCTTTGGTTTCAGAGATGCACTAAACGCAGCGGGCAAAGCAATAGGCGACGCCGTGCCGTTCTTGCAGCCGCTTCTAATCGCAATAAAGGCTCTGGGCGAACAAGTCGGCCTCACCGGCAACGACACAAAACAGGGCTTTAACGGCATGAATCAGGACGTCGTGAACTTTGCGACCGAGTCAGGCGACAACCTGAGAAGATGGATTCAGCAGATCAATTCGCTGGGCACCGATCTTCGTACCGAGAACTATCAGAAGTTTTGGCTTGACCTCGGCAAGATGATGGCCGATAACAGCGCGTCCAACGTTAAAGGCATGCAGCAAATGTGGGCCGCCATGCTTGTGGACTTTAACAACTTCGTCGACGGCCTCAATAAAGGACTTCACGCATTAGGCGGCGTCGTCCAGGCCGGCTTCCAGTTGGCATTCGGAGGACTCGCGTCGTGGTTCGAAACCACCGTCATTAGTCCAATATCCAAAGCCTGGGACGCGCTAATTGCTAAGCTCTCGGCTCCCCTTCCCAAGGTTCCGCCTTCGCTTCTGGCTCCAATTCCCGGAGCAGAGAAGCCGATCCCCGCTATCTGGGAAAAGGGAGGAGGTATATTCCCAGCTGGTCCGCCGCCCCCCCCTCCGCCCACAATAACCGGCGTCGGTGGCGGCGCTGCCGGCGCTGGTGGAGGGGTTACAGCAGCCGTTACCGCTGTCTCCCCCACCGTAACCGCTACGGCCACCGCTATGACTGGTCTTGGGGGAGCGATTGATTACGTCTCGGCGTCCTCGCTCAAGCTCATATCGACGAACGCCGCCACCACCAAAAGCCTGACCGATACCCAGGTAGCGACTAACAAAGCGTATAACGAGGCCCTCAAGTTCGCCCAGGTTCACAACATGGTAATCCCCGCGGCAATGCTCAAGTCCGCCGCGGCCCAAGGCAGGGGCGAAGAGGCCCTAATCTCCTATGTCAACGCACACAAGGATTACCAGCTTGAGCTAGACAAGGTGAACGCCTCAAACGCAAAGCTGCAGCAACAGATCACGGCCACGAGCGAGAGACTGACCACGGGCAGGGCCGCGCAAGAAGATTACACAGCCGGCGTACTTGAACAAGAGGCAGCGCTCCAAGCAATGCAGGAGCAACACCTGAAAAGCGCCGGGAGTCTTGCCACGCTAGAGGCCCAGATAAAGAGCGGAGCAATAACAAACGCAGCGTACGCTCAGGGAATAGACGAGCAACGCAAGGCTTTTCTTGATTCCCAGGTCGCAGTCGCAAAGAGTGCCGGAGCAGTAGCCGAGTACACAAACGAGGTCCGTACCGGCGTACCTCAGATTGTCGCCTTCAAACAGGGAGCAATAGACGAGGCAAAGGCGTTACTAGATCAGCAAGTCGCCCTCTCTAATACCGCGGGCAAACAGGCCGAGCTAAGCTTTGCGCTATCCACAGGCAGGGCTCAAGCCATTGCATGGACTGACGGCATGCTCCAGGGCCGGGCGGCATTGCAGCAGCTCGCCGTCGACACCGATACTTTGCGCGGCAAGCTCTTCTCGATGGCTGCGGACCTGAAATCAGGAGCAAGCGAGTTCTTATCCTATCAAAAGGGACTAGCCGAGGGCGGACTTGCCTTCGTCGACTTCATGAACAAGGCAAGTGAGGCAGCCGCGCAAAATCAGGTCTTCGATAGATCAATCGCCGACGCCGCCAATAAGCTAGGCTTCCTAAGCTCTGGACTTGAAGCGAACACGAAGAATCAAGAGGACTGGATCGCAGCAATGAAGGGCGATCCTGATGCAATTGACAAAGTCAACGCCGCCCTGAAGGCGATGGACGACAATCTGCAGAAGCTAGGGCAGGGCTTTATCGATCAGGCCGGCAAGGCCAAGACGTTCAAGGAATTTCTAAAGGGGCTCGATCCCGCGATACGCGCAGCTATTCCGAAGGACATCGAGAAAGACCTGTTCAATATAGGCCACGCCCAGGAGGCCGCTAAGGGATGGTTCGGCGCTATAGAGGGCATCCTATCCGGAGACGGCCGTGCGGCGCTAGAACGAGCGATCCCAGCCATGGAGCAGGGCATGATGTCGCAATTCAGTAAATGGGGGCCGGACGCGACTGCAAAACTGCAGCCATTCTTTGACGTTCTAAATCATCCGGAACGATATGCAACCGACGCAGCATGGGGCGCGGCAATACAGAAGGCGTACGAAGCGATGCTCGCCCCGGTTGGCAAGTCGAACGAGCTCGTCAAGTCGCTCGGATCAAACGCGCAAAGCACTCAGGGCGTCTTTAGCGGAGCGATGGATCAAATGTCCGGGAGCGTCAAGAAATTCTCCGACGCGTTTGTCGCTAACATGGCCAAGGTGAACGCGATGGCCCCCTCGGCCCGGGGCGGTTGGGGGTTAGGTACGATAGGGGCGGCAATGGCAGCAGGCCAAGCAACCGCCGCGCCCGCGAAGCCCACCGGTGCAGCGACCCCGATCGACACTACCGCAGCGACGGCCGCTCTTAAGGCCCTGCAGGCGGAAGCCCAGGCAATCTTTAACAATATTGCCAAGATGGCCCAGGGAGCAAAGGACCAGATCAATGCGTTTTTTCTACAGGCAGCAAAGGACGTCGACGGCTCGCTAAGGGGATTGATGGCGAACGCTCAGGCCATCTTTAACAACATAGCGGCAATGCCCCCAGGCGTAGCCTCATCGATGAACAGCAACTTTGCCTCGGGAGCTAAAGACGCAGATGGCTCGCTGCAGGGGCTTCAAGCAAACGCCCAGGCCATCATGAACAACATCGCAAAGATGCCGACCGGCGTAGCCGCGTCATTGAATAAAAATTTCAATACAGGCGCTAACGACGCAGCCGGAGCACTCAACAACCTGCAGAACAAAGCCCAGGGCGTAATGAATAATATCGTAGCCGCCGCCCACAGCGCGGCCAACGCGGTCGCAGCAGTAGGCACAGCAATAAGAAACCTGCCAAACAAGACCGTCACGATAACGGCCAACACCTCGCAAGCGATGTCGGCGATTCACTCAGTCCAATCAGCAGTCGACAACCTACACGGCAAGTCGATAACCGTGTCCGTGGGCCTGACGGGCCCAGGCGTGGGCTTCCTGCAACACGGCTTCCACGGCGTCGTATCGTCGCCTCACCTATTCATGATAGGCGAAGCAGGACCCGAACGAGTAGACGTATCGCCGATCCCCTCGGGACATCCCACCGAGACGCCGACATTCGATAGGACCGTGAATTTAATTCCGGCCCTTCAAGGAGGGGGCGCGAGAGCCGCGACCGGAGTAGGAGCAGGAGCGGCAGCGGCGCTAGGCAGAGAAATCACGATAATAGTCAACCTAGCCGGCCGAGAAATCTGGCGCGAGGTCAGAAAGAACATTTTCGAGGACATTAGCCAGTTTTGAGTAGCTCCTTCAACCTTAACGCGTACTACAAACTCTACAGCCCCAAGCTAGAAATCTACGATAAGGACTGGGGGCTGATATTCACCTACGACAGCTTCGCAAGCAGCAACCCGATTAACCTGGAATACCTGGACTGCGAAAACGCCGTCGGCTCCGCGGGCACATGGTCATGCATCATAAACGACTACGATCGAGTGCTGGACAGAAATACGCTAGGCATGAGCAACCGCGTCATGATCTACAAGGGCCAGGACGCAGCGCATTACAGCCGGGTCTTTAGCGGCGTCTGCCGCTACGACGAAAATATACGCAACCGTGGCGATGCCTTAAGCTATCTCCTGACCGGTTACGGGAGCCAATACATAGTAAACGAGCGCGTCATTAATTTTGCCAAGTCAGCCCCGCAGAAAGCTTCGCTAACAAGCACGGGGGGCTTTGTGTTTGATCCTAGCATGCAAGCTAACAATATCGTGACGTCAATAATCAGCGATCCCACGTCGCAGCCAGTCGCGCATCCTACTATAGCAGAGTCCGGAGGCTTCACCGACCTGTCGGGCATCGAGGACCGCGTCGATAATTTCCTGCCCGCTATTTACCTGCCATACATCGACGGCAATTCTGCGCTAGACCAGATCACAAGTCTGATCGGGGCCGAGTGGGGAGTCGATAAGGACAACCGCTTTTATCTACGCTTCCCGGACACGGGAGCCGACGTCGATACTATCATAATAAAATCCGCGCCCGACTACGTCAATGATGACCCAACGCTTACATCGTACATGATAGGAGGCGAGCAACGCTATGGCCGCTCGATGCGAAAAGAGGACGGCTTTGCTAATCGCCTCTTTGCTTTAACATCAGCGCAATCCGTCGTTAACTCTGCAAGCAATGCAACGGGCGGATCTGAGACTTTGCACGACAAGGGCATCGCTCAAATGGTCATACCAGGCTCGCAAAAGTTCCGCGATCTCGCCCTGTCATTAAGCAGAGTAGGAGCGCCCGATACGTCAAGCGATCCCTATTTGCACGGCTCAATAGTGCTCGACGACGGGGCAGAGAGCCCTAACATGAAGGCCAAAGTCGGCCAATTCGATATTCTCCTTGAAAATATACCAAGCGGTTCGCAGGCCGGCACGGTCTACAGCTTCAACGTGACCTACGCCGACAAGGTCCACGTCGTACCGAACCTAAAATATTGGATAATATTGCATCAGATAGGCGTGCTAAACGACCAGAACAACACGGTACGCTGGTATCACAATAATGACTTTGATACGCCCGACCAGTTTAGCGCAGTAAAATCCCCTGGCACGGTCGACGACGACACCAACGAAGAGATAGGCTGGGTAGTCAATGACACGGGCCCGACATATTCCTACGCAGCTTTCTCGTCGCTGACGCATGTTAGCGTAGCCTGGGACGCCCGCAGCATAGACCGCTGGGGATTGGTAGACGGCTTCGTAAACAATCAAGCAATATCAGATTTCGACACAATGAACCGCTACCTTTACGCCATCCTGCAGTTCAGCGCAAAGCCAAAGCTAATTTACAACCTAACCCAGTGCACTATGCCTTTGGGCAGCGACATTATCCCCGGCCAGCTTGTGCAGATAGTCGACGACGTCTCCGGTCTCACGGCCCTAAAGCAGCGCTATGCCGAGGCTATGAGCGTTCGCTATGAGTGGGGATCAAAGGGCGGAAGCGCCGCCACAGGCAGCACGGCAGCCGGTATAAACTCCTGCACCGTATCGCTATTGGGATATTACGACTTTCTTAGGGAAGAGCCCCAGCCGGTGGTATAGAATAGATGACCGCAGAGGTAGCCGGCGACGAGAAAAACCCAGTAATTACCTCGTACTCAGTGATAGGTTACGAGGGCATAGATATAGCTGCCTCGTGGCGGCTAGAAGACAAGCCGTTCATCCGGGATCTCATCAAAAAATGCAGGAGCGACCCAAAACTAGCGAAATCGTTCTATGACGCACAGTTCTATGCGGCAAGATTCGGCTGGCACTCGCACAGTCCCCAGGCCATAGGGCTCGCAATAAACAAGATGACTGACAACGGCATACAACGGCACGGAGAACTCGTCTGCATGAAGACCAGCAAGCTTTTTACCTATTTTGCAATAGGCACGGGCAGCAGTCCAACGACATCGCAGAGCAGCGCCCTGGACGCGGAAATAGGTCGCTCCTACATGGACAGCGACGACGGCTTTAGAGTGAGCGCCGGGAGCGACATCATAGAATGCGGCTACTTCGACGAAACATATCCAAGCTTCACGGCTAGCGAATCAGGATGCTTTGACGGCGACGGCACAGATCCCAACTCCGAGATAATGGAGTGGCGGGCCGTATATCCAACAAGCCAGCAAATAGCTCATACCCAGAACGTCAACTTTATGACGTATATCCATACGATAGTTATGCGAGCGATTTAGCGCTTGAGCACGAACATACCGACAGAAGTCCGCAGAATAAGCGATGCTCGCTCCCGCCTAAAATCGATAATCGACCAGCAAGCAAGGGCACAGGCGGCATTACTCTCCCCGGACAATTTCAAGTTTCAGGTCAACGCAACGCTCGCACAAAGCGACCTCGGACTCACCGACGATATAACGATAGACGCGCAGGGCTCCGCGGCAGTCTCAGGACTGGTCCCACCACAGGCCCCAATAGAGCCGGACCTTGCAACGCTAATGATGTGGATGCCCTTCTCGAATCTAGGCAATCAAGACGACCTTGCTATGATGGGTAACACTGGTCACACTAGGGGCGCCTGCACTCTAGTTACAGGCCCGACGGGCAATGGCAACCAGCTCATAGGGGGCGTCCGGGCCATAGATTTCGACGGGTCTACCTCGTACGTGGACGTCGCCGACAATGCGGAGATCAGAATCGGCTCAGGCTTTAGCTTCTGCCTCCGTATAAACACCCAGAGCTTTTCCACACAAATAGATGATACAGCAGTCAACTACGACAGCGTAGCAGGGACATCGGCAACACAGAACACGATAGCGGCCAAAGCAGACGACGCAAATAACGCCTGGCGTCTTTTCGTCGATACTGCCGGCAATCTCAGGTTTCAAGTCAAAAAGGCCGGGACTAGCTACATGCGCAGATCGAACGCTCTCAGCCTTAGTACGTGGTACGACATCGCCGCCGTCTTTACCGGAACGGGAGTGCTGCTTTACGTTAACAACGTCGAGACAGGCATATCGGCCGCCCTGGCCTACGGCTACCCCTCTGCGACGGATAACGACCTGCACATCGGCAGATTCAACAATGTGACCATACCAGGCAACGAGTACGGCCTGGGCGCTGCGTACGACTATCTCGGCTTTGACCGTGGGTCGTTCGATGCGGGCGACTACCTCGACATACTGCCAGGCACAGCGCCATTCGATCCGATCTGCTTTGACCCGGTCTGCTACGACACTGACGCCGGCGCTCCTGGCGTCCCGCATTCGACCATACACGGCGGCTATAATGGGCTAATGTATGACCCGAGGCTTTACAACATCGTTCTCACAGCAGCACAGGTCGGCTACCTCTACGCAAACAAATTTTCGGTAAGCAACATCTCGCTAGGCCAGAGCGCTAACGCGGGGTACTGCCTCTCGCATAGCTAGCGCGCAACGGCACACACGCACGTCTGCGGTAGCCTCTTTTGCGCTTATCTCTCAGATAGGGAGCGGTCACCTAAAAGGCTGTAATTGTCACTTGTCGTCGAAAAGTCGGGCCTTAGTCCGAACTTTCTAAATCCCCGCTTGTTTTACACGGGCACAGGGGACCAAATAAAGGCCCTGGGGGCCGTAAACACGCCCAAATTAATGCTAGCAACGGCCGCGTCCAGCGATGCAACGGTCGGCCAAGACAAGGTCTACTTTAGAAAAGTTGACAACACGCTCCAAGTCCTTAATCTCGTTAAGCATTATCACGATGTCGATAGCGACGACGCTGGCGGCCTAC
>Ga0126383_10002237_pt1 | contig 12436 bp, 12 predicted proteins | sample PanSoiMetPlot_35_FD_96882 | JGI IMG/M metagenome (GOLD analysis project Ga0126383, IMG submission 96882) | Tropical forest soil microbial communities from Panama - MetaG Plot_35 | ecosystem: Environmental > Terrestrial > Soil > Tropical forest > Bulk soil | place: Panama | collected 2016-02-17
AGAACATTACCGCCAGATATGTCCTGAGCCACCGCACGGGCTTCCCGAACTGGAGGGGAGACGGGAATGCCTTGACGATTCGCTTCACGCCGGGAGAGCGTTTCAGCTACTCCGGCGAAGGCTTTGTTTACCTGCAGAAAGTCGTCGAGAAGGTCACGGGCAGAGCGCTGAACGATTACATGGCGGAGGCGGTGTTCGTGCCGCTTCGAATGAAGAGCAGCAGCTACGTTTGGCGGGACGACTACGATCGACGAACGGCGACAGGTCACGACGGAGACGGCCAAACGCGGGAAAAATCCAAACCAAAGGAAGCGAACGCCGCGGCGAGTCTTCACACCACCGCTGCCGACTATGCGCTGTTTGTCGAGGCCGTGATGAAAGGCACGGGCCTGAAGCCGAAAACGGTTCGCGAAATGGAGAGACCCCAGATTGCTGTAGACCCGGAATGCACAAACTGCACCGATCGCGCGCCGAAGGAGCTTTCGAGGAATGTGTTCTGGGGGCTCGGTTGGGGCATACAGGAAACCGGGCCGGGCGAATCGCTGTGGCACTGGGGGGACAACGGTGCGTTTAAGTGCTTTGTGGTTTTCTATCCCAGGCGCAAAATCGGCATGGTGCTGTTCACAAACAGCGAAAATGGCTTGAGCATCGCTCAAGCAGTGGAGGCCGAGGCGCTTGGCGGCGACCAGCCGGCCTTCACCTGGATCAAATACGACAGGTATGACTCGGAGGCGATACGGTTTGCCAGGGCCGTAAGGGAAAACGGGGCTGGCCCGGCGATCGACGAATTTCGACCGGCGCTGCTGCGAGGCGATATTTCCGAGGGCTTCATTAATTCCACCGGATACCGCTTGATGGGTCAAAACAAGCTCGCAGACGCGATACGGATTTTTCAGCTGAATGTTGCGCTGTATCCCAGGTCGTGGAACGTTTATGACAGCCTCGGCGAGGCGTACATGAATCACGGCGAAAAGGAATTGGCGATACAGAATTACGAAAAGTCACTGGAGTTGAATCCCCAAAACGAAAAGGGTGCTGCCACCCTTCAGAAACTGAAGCGGCTTTAGCAGCGGAGGGGCGATCTTCGGACGGGCTCGGCCCGCGCTGCTCTTATCAGTTAAACTTGGGTGATGGCGACTTGGACAAGCGGTGAACGAGCACGTTCCATTCCCGGAGCCGTCTGGCTCCTTGGCGGGGTTTTATTCTCACTTGCCGCCGTAACTCTTCTGGTCTGGCTCATTACCGGAGCAGGGCTTATGCGGCTGATCGCGAGTCTGCGGGGCGGCGGTACGGTCATTGAAGCGAGTCAGCCCACGGTCGTCCGGCAGATTCAACAGTTGCAGCGGCTCGAAACGGTTCGCTACACGATGGATAAGATTATCTCCGGTGAGCGCGACAGCGCGTACCTGCCCAAGTTCCTCGTGAGTGACCGGTTGCTCCTGTTCGTCCACGGCGAAGTGATCGGCGGAGTGGACTTCAACAAGCTCCAGCCCCGCGATGTCTCCGTACGGGGGCGCACCGTTACGGTTCATCTCCCGAGCCCAGAGATTCTCGTGACGCGGGTGGACAACGCAAAAACACGCGTATATTCCCGCGATACAGGTCTGTTTTCCTCACCTGATCCCAACCTTGAGAGCGAAGTGCGCGAAGAGGCCGAACGCCAATTGCAGCAGGCCGCGGAGCAAGACGGCATTCTGAAGACCGCCGAGGAGAATGCGCGCAGCGCCTTAACCACCATCCTCAAGGGATTGGGATTCGATCGAGTGGAGTTTTCCTAAACGCCGGCGGATTCTTACTGGATGATCCTGCCTTGCGTGTCGCGGATTTCGGTTTTACCGAGGTTCAGTTTTTTCAGATCTGTTTCGATTCTGGCCCTGTCGCCGACGGCCAGCACGATCATCTTGTCCGGCTGGATAAACTGCTGAGCAGCAGCGCGAGCTTGCTCGGCCGTGACCGCCTTGATCTTACCCGGCAAGACGGAGAAATAGTCGGGCGAAAAATCGTAAACGTACACCTGTGCGATGGTCCCCGCTGCCTCGTCGCCGGCCTCGAACCGCCCGGGCATCGATTGCGCGATCGCATCCTTGGCCAGCGTAAGCTCGGCGGGGGTCAATTGCGTGTCCCGCATGCGGTTCAGTTCCTTGAAGATCTCCGCCGCCGCGAGAGCTGTCGCGTCGGTACGCACGTCGGAATAGACGATGAATGGCCCAGGGCCAACGCGGTAGTTGAAAAACGACTGGGCGCCATAGGTAAAGCCGTGCTGCTCCCGCAGGTTCATGTTGATCCGGCTGGAGAAGAGCCCGCCGAGAACGGCGTTCATTACCTCGATCTGCGGATATTCCGGTGTGGAACGCTCGGGGCCCAGCGAACAGAAAAGCAGCGTGGTTTGCTGGGCGTTCGGACGGTCCACGAGAATCAGCCTGGCGTCTGAGGGAGCGGGTGCGGCGAGGGCCGGCAGAGAATCGGCTCCCCGTTTCCAGCCTCCGAACTGCTTTTCGACCAGAGGCTTCAGATCTGCGAGCTTTATGTCGCCGGCGATGACCAGTGCGGCCTGGCTCGGAGAGTAATGCTGCCAGAAGTTCACCAGATCGTCGCGGGTCGTGCCCTTGATCGATTCCGGGGTGCCGATATCGGGGTACCCGTAAGAGTTCTTGGGGCCATAGAGCGCGGCGGCGTAGACACGCGAGGCCACCGCAAACGGCTCGTTTTTCTCTTGCACCAGCGCGCCGAGGCGCTCCGAGCGCACACGGTCGATCTCCTGCTGCGGGAAGCTCGGGTGGAGAGCCACATCCGCAAGCAGTTCGAGCCCATCTGGGAAACTGCGCGTCAAGGACATAAAAGATACGCTTGATGCGTCCGTGGAAGCCCGGCTGGCCAGGGAAGTCCCCAGATCAGCCGCGCGATCCGCGATCTGGAGTGCCGAACGGGTGTCCGTTCCCTGTTGCAGCATGCGGGCCGTAAAACTCGCTAGCCCCGGATGGTCGATGGGATTGGCACCGCTCCCGGCACGAAAAACCAGGCTCGCGGCAACCAGTGGCAGCCCGGGCCGCTCGTTGTATAGCACGGTGAGGCCATTGGCGAGCTTGAATTGCTCCGGAACGGGCAGATGCAGGGGAGGCGCGGGCCCGGGAGCAGGCGGATCTTTGCGCCAGGCCGCATCCGCATTGACGGGCTCTCCGCCCGGTTGTGTCGTGCCTTTTTCTTCGGCCTTGGGGGTGGGGACTTCCGGGCCGAGATCCGGCTTTCCGGGAACGGCATAGACCACCACACGATGCGCGGGGTTGAGCTGCGCTTCGGCGAAACTGCGCACGGATTCGACGGTTGCGTTCTCATACCGGGCAATGTCTTGCGCGAGAAAATCCGGGTTGCCCAGGTAGTGGTTGTACTCGTTCAGGAGATTGGCGACGCCGTTTGTGTATTCCAGGCCGGCGATGGCACGGGTCTCAATATTATTGCGCGCGCGCCACAACTCTTCCGGCGTCGGGCCGGAGGAGCGAAATGTGGCGAGCTCTTCATTGATGGCTTTTTCGAGATCCTCAGGCTTCACGCCGGGGCGCGCCGTGACGGCCATCTGAAATATGGATGTCAGACTCTGGGACTGCTGAAAAGCCTCCACGTCCAGCGCGATCTGCTTTTCGTAAACGAGCTTTCTGTACAATCGGCTGGATCTCCCCCCGCCGAGGATCGTCGCGGCCAAGTCGGCGTCTGCGTCGCCCGGCTTGAAGATCGGGGAAGTCAGCCAGTTCATATACACGCGCGGGAGCTGGATATTATCCGGAACCACAGCCCGGCGCTCGCTGGTGATCGGGGGTGTCGTCACCTCAACGCGAGGCACGTTCGGACCGCGTTTCAAGGGGCCAAAGTATTTTTCAACGAGCTGGCGCACCTTGGCCGAATCGAAATCGCCAACGATCGCGAGGCTGACATTGTTCGGCGCGTAGTAGAGCTTGAAGAAGTTGCGCACATCCTCGAGCTTGGCCGCCTGGATGTCCGCGTGGGAGCCGATCACCATTGCGTAGTACGGGTGATCTTTCGGAAAAAGGAGGTGAAAAATGGCTTCGCGAACCATGCCATAAGGCGCGTTCTCGTAGTTCTCCCGTCTTTCGTTGCGCACCACATCCTGCTGGTTCGAGAGATTGGCCTGATCGAGGTTGTCGGGCAGGAACCCCATGCGATCGGACTCCAACCAGAGTGCCAGCTCGAGCTGGCTCGAAGGAATCGTCTCGTAGTAGTTAGTGCGATCAAACTCCGTCGTACCATTTATGTCAGAGGCGCCCGCGGCTTCGAGGAAGCGGAAGTGCGAGTTACCGGGAACGTGCCTTGATCCTTCAAACATCATGTGCTCGAAAAGATGCGCAAACCCTGTGCGGCGGGCGGTCTCGTTCACGGCGCCCACGTGATACCACAGATTGACCGAAACAATTGGGAGACGATGGTCCTCCGAAAGGATAACCTCCATGCCGTTCAAAAGCTTATAGCGCTCAAATTTCAGCTGCGGAACCTGAAGAGGAGGAAACTTCTGATCGAGCGCTTCTGTTGGAAACGGACGGAAGGCTACCAGAAGGAGGACTAGCACTGCCGCAACCAACCGGTTAACAATCTTCATGAGGCTGATTATCTCAGAAATTGGAACACGAACCTACTTGACGCCGCTTCGGCATCTTCGGTAGCACCGGGAAATTCAGAGGCCGGCAAGGCCGGCAAGACGGGCATTGGGGACGCCCTTTTGCTGGATCAGAACCTGGAAGCGCTCTCCCATGCCCTCGGGGAAAATCAGAGTTTTCAGTTGCAAGCGGGCACGCACGCGTTCGGCCTCGTCCATGTCGTCGTCGTACAGATCGGCGAAGTCATTTGCCTTGCCGAGGGCCAGAAGAAAAGCTGTTTGGGTGACCAGCCCGAGCCGTTCAAGGCCTGTCCGCTTGCCCCATTGCCGAAGCGCGGTGAAGTTCACGTGTGCCGTCAGGTCCTGCTCACCGGGCGCGGCATAGAACTCCTGACTCGGGCGATGCTTGGCGTAAGCAAGCACCGTGCCGGCCATGTGGTGGGAGTCGAAAAGGTCCGCGGCCTCGTGCCCGTAATCGATCGTCAGAAGAAAACCCCGCTCAAGCCGGCGGCCAACCTCGGTGATCCAATCACACGCCTCCAGGCCGACTTCGGCGTGCTGCCCCTCTTCGAGCGTGACCTGCTGTACTGCGAGATATTCAGAAATGGCGCACGTAGAAAGTCCCTGGGGTAGTTCGACGAATGTGTTGTCTCGCGTATCGACGAAGATTTCTTCGAGCGTTCCGTTCCTCTGCAGGACGCGATGAACGGGAAGGGCGTCCAGGAGTTCATTCGAGAAGACGCACCCTCCTTGGATCTTTGCTGGAAATTCGATGGAAGGCAGGCAGCGCCCCGACTCGACGAAGGGAGCAAGCCGCGAAGCGAGTTGGTGGCAGCGCGCCGGGGACCGTTCGACGGCAACGTAGCGAAGGGCCCGGTAAAACTCCGGCAAGCGGTACTGCGCGAAGCGGAGGATGCAGCCGGCCAACCGACCCGTGCTCGCCGCAGCCTCCACTAACTGAAATTCGAGCGGACTACCGAGTCGCTGCCACATTTCCGCGAACTGGCGTGCAAGCAGGCGGCCGAAGATCGCGTGTACGTCGACGCTTGTGTAGTAGTCGTCAAAACGGCGTGATTCGGGCTGGCTGTAATAGCCGTGGACCGGATGGTAGAGGCATTCGCGCATGTATTCGGCGAAGGTGATTGGCCCAAACCGGCGAATGCGCTCGGCCAGCAGCGCGGCAAGGGGCGTCACGCGCCGGCGGCTCCGGCCGCAAGCTCCTTTTGAAGCTTGTCCCAGGTGCGCTGGAAGCGACCGCGCGCGCGGCCATCGAAAAGGACAAAGTAGATTGTCTCGAGCGAGGTTTCTCCTTTCAGATGCTGCGCGGCTTCCCCGAGCATGATCTGCGCGCACTCGTCCATGGGAAAGCCGGAAACGCCGGTCCCGACGGCGGGAAAGGCGATGGTCTTGAGCCCGCGCTCAGCCGCGAGGCGCAACGAATGTGCGGTGGACGTGCGCAGGGTCTTGGGTGTGGTGGGAAGATCGCCGAGGCCCATGCTCGCGGCGTGAATCACGTAACGCGCTTTGAGCTTGCCGGCTCCCGTGATGGCTGCATAGCCGACGGGAATACTGCCGATCTCGTCGCATTCTTCCTGGATCGAGACGCCTCCCTTGCGGAGAATGGCGCCCGCCACACCCGCGCCGAGCACAAGATCATTGTTGGCGGCGTTTACGATGGCGTCTACGTCCATTTCAGTGATATCACCCTGTTGGATCAGGATGCGTTCGGCAAGAGGCTTCATGAGTAGAGTATTTTAGACCAATTCGCCCGAGCGGGCGCTCAGGCTTTATCGTCGAGCGTGTAGTCGTAGACGCCGCGCCCTGTCTTGCGCCCGAGCCGGCCTTGCTGGACATATTGGCGTAAAAGAGGACTGGGACGATATTTTTCGCCGAGAGTGTCATGGAGGTACTCGAGAATCTTAAGACGCACGTCGAGTCCCACAAGGTCGACCACCTCAAAAGGGCCCATGGGATGGTTGAGCCCCAGCTTGATGGCCTTGTCGATGTCGGAAGCGGAAGCAATTCCCGCTTCGAGCATGGCGAAAGCTTCGTTGCCGATGAGAGCGTTTACCCGGGAAGTGATAAATCCGGGGGCCTCGTTCACAATCACGGTTTCCTTCTGCATCCGGTGAGCGACGGCGATACACGTAGCCACGGTCTCGTCGGAGGTCTCTCGCGTCCGCACGATTTCGACAAGACGCATCTTCAGAACGGGATTAAAGAAATGCATGCCGATGCAGCGCTCACGGAACGTGACGATGTCGGTGAAATCGGTGATGGACAGAGAGGAAGTATTGCTGGCAAAGATGGCCTTGGGCTTGGCGAACTTATCGAAGATGGTGAACAGTTCGAGCTTCATCTCAAGCTCTTCAGGAACGGCTTCGATAATCAGTTCCGCGTCACGAATGGCCTCGTCGACGACCGAGGACGTGGAAATGCGAGAGAGAGCCCTATCGCGGAAGGCCGGATCGACCTTGCCGCGTTTCACCCCTTCCTTGAAGGCTTCGCGAATCCAATCAAGGGCTTTTGCGAGGATGGAGCCGTTTACGTCCTCGAGAACAGTCTGAAAGCCTCCGAAAGCCGAGGCATAGGCGATGCCACGGCCCATGGTTCCCGCGCCGATCACGGCGATCGTCTTCACGTCCATCGACGCCTCCTCGACATTTTGCCGCGCGCAAGCGGCGGCAGTCGCCTGATACCCGGCTATGATCTGGAGAGCTTGCGATAAGCAGCTTGGTCGAAGCCAAAGATAATCTGTGAACCACGAATGAGCAACGGCCGTCGGATCAGATTGGGTTCTCTGGCCATAAGTTTGATGGCTTCGGTACGCGAAGGGGGCTTCTGCTTCATATTGCGTTTGCGGTACAGTTCGTTGCGGGTGTTTAGAAATTCCTTGTAGTCACGTTCGCCAATCAACTCGTCGAGTTCCGCTCCCGTCAAGCATTGCTTGTCGAGATCACGGAAGTCGAAGGCTAGTTCTTCTTCAAGCAAGAGACCTCTTGCCTTGCGGCAGGTGGTTCGAGTGGGCTTCTGATGCTTCTGATAAAAGGCAATCCTTCTTGGCATCGCGTATCCCTTTCTCGAGGCCGGCTAGTAGCGCGGAACGGTTGGATCGATTTCGAGTGACCAGCGATCGATGCCGCCGGACATCGATTTAGCCGACTGGACGCCCTGGGCGCGGAGCCAGTTGGCGACGTCCAGACTGCGCATGCCGTGGTGGCAATAGCAGATCACCTCCTCGTCGGCATCAAGTTTCTGCAAATTTGCAGGGATGTAGCCCATCGGGATGAGCGTCGCTCCTGCGATGTGGCAAATCGCGTATTCCTGGGGCTCGCGGACGTCGACGAGCAGGACTTTCTCGCCACGGTCGAGGCGTTCTCGCAATTCGCGCGGAGTTATCTCAAGGTCGTTCATATCGCTCCTCGAAGCCGGAAAAAGCTAGGTCAGACAGGCTCCCAGCAGGCGTCATGAACAGCATCGCCGCAACGACCAAGCAGCCGAGGACGCGCCCCGTCACTCTACCCGCTCCGAGCCGCCTCATAATGCCGCCGGGCTTCCGATCCTTCCGCGTTAATCGATGCGATCCTTGTTGCGTGCTACTGAAATGAGCCCTTCGGCGATATCCATTGCTTCTCGACCGATTGGATCTCGCATACAAGGGCGTCATCCTCGGGCTGCGGAAGCATTTCTTTCAAGTGCTCGGCGTACTTTTCCTCGCTCAGCATCTCGCCCGTCACGCTGTAGGGCTTCCGGGCGTGTTCGCCGATAAAGCGATTGAATTTCACGTCCGGGACATAAAGCTTCGTCTTACCTTCGGGAACACTTTTGTTGATCATCTCAACGAGCTTGAGGCATTCCTGGCGATAGAGTTCCCGGCTGTGCTCATTCATGCGCTCGAGGTTGGCCTCCGCCGTCGCGGTTGGTTCATCGTAGCGGCCCTTCAAGCCCCAAACATAGAACCAGTGCGCAGAACTCGAGCGGTCGACGCCAAAGAGGTCCAGGCTAACGGGCACCCACTTGTTGATGTACTTCTGAACGACGGCCAGCGGTATAACGCCGGCTTTGACGATGCGCTTGATGCCGTCTTGCCCCGTGCCCAAGTGAAACGACTCTTCCTTGAGCATCGGGATCATGGATTGCGCGAGGGGCGCAAAACCTGAATAGCTCAGCATGGTGAGCTGGTATTTGCCGTCGCGGTCCACGAAGTCGGTGTAAACGAAGAAGTCGAGCCAGTTGTTCACATCCTGATTGAACGCGCCGAGCAGCCGTTTCTGATCGAACGCCCGGCGTTCCAGCATTTTCTGCGCTTCGACGCGGCCGCTGTAGCCGAAGTGATTCATCAGCAGGTGGCACATCTGCCAGCCGTGACGCATTTCTTCGGTGACGACGCGGCAAAGCGATTGACGATCATGCTCGCTGGGAGCGGTTTCGAACAGCCGCCGCTGCTGCTCGACTGAGGCAAATTCCGTGTCGCCCTGGTACACGATCAGATTCAGCAGCGCGTCGCGCATGCGCTGGTCGGGAATCTGAACAACCCTTTCCCACTTGGGACGGCCCTTGTAGGCTCCAAATTCGACTTCATTCGATCGCGTCGGGCCGAATTTGGCTTCGAATTTGTAGTTGGTGATCTCCGGGTAGGCGACCCCGATGTCCTTCTGCCACACACGGAAAAGATCGACCCAATCATCAAACGTGGTTAATCGCGTTGCCGGCATGAGCGCGGCCTCCTTCGAAAGCATCTGAATCAAATCCGCCGCGGATCCTGCCCGCTCGCCGGATTTTGAAGAACAAGACCATTCCCTCCTTATAAAGATTAGAAGCCGTGCAAACTCAAAAAGTCGCTTCACTGCCCGCGAAAGCTGGGCGGGCGTTTCTCCAGGAAGGCACGAATGCCCTCCATGCAGTCGTGGGAATGAAAGCATTTCAGTTGTTGCTCGATTTCTCTTTCGAGCGCTCGAACGAGTGCATCCCTGTGGCTGGCGAATATGTCGTTTTTGACGGCCCGGATGGCCACTTGAGGACCGCTGGCTATTTTCGCGGCGAGGCTCTGAACCTCAGCCGGAAAGCGGTCCGCAGGAAATACGTAATTGACAATTCGCAGGGCGTGCGCAGTTTTTGCGTCAATCATGTCCCCGGTATAGAACATTTCCGCGGCTTTCGCCGGCCCCACGAGTTGCGGCAAAAAGTAGCTGCCCCCGTAGTCAGGAAAAAGGCCCACTTTGGCGAAACTCTGCCCGAAGACCGCTTCCTCGACTGCGATACGAATATCCGCGGCGAGCGCGAGATTCATGCCCGCGCCTGCAGCCGGGCCGTTCACCGCGGCGATGACGGGCTGCGGCATGGTGCGGATTTTAAGAACGGCCTGCATGCCGGAGCGCAAGATGGGGGCGACTTCCTGGAAATCGCCCCGCGCACGACCCTGACCAATCATTTCCAGGTCGCCGCCGGCGCAAAACGCGCGCCCCGCGCCGGTAAGAATCACTACGTGCACACTGGAATCCGCAGCGATTCGCGAGATAGCGTCGTTGAGCGCGGTGGAGAGCTCGTTGTTGAGGGCGTTGAGGCGATCCGGCCGATTCATTGTCAAAGTGACAACGGCGTGCTCGCGGGATTCTAGGAGGACCGGCGCCCCGGGGACGGGATGGCTTGCCTGTCTCATCAGAGCCTCTTTCTTCACACCGCTAAAGGGCTTCAGTTTCCTGGACCTTCTTCGGCCGCTCAAGCAGCCGTGCAAGATTTCGAAAATGCTTGACCCGCTCCGCCTTGCCACGAGCGTTCTGGCCGCTGGTCGAGGGCAGGACATAAATCTGTGCGCCGTAAAGCGATCCCTTTTGCAGGCCGTATCTGCATTTGCGCTGAGTAAATTGCTCGTAGGTCAATTTGCCGTTGAAGGCAACGACGCGCGGCGCAAACTCCTCGAGTTTCTGTGCCAGAACAATGCGTCCTTCTGCAAAATCCTCGCGGTTAAGCTCTTCAACGCCCCTGGTGGGGCGCTTGACGAGGTCGGTGAGCCCGATACCAAACTCGATGACTCGCCGGTCGTCCGGATAGTCGAAGGGCTCGGGTACAACACCGCATTCGTACAGCGTGGGCCAGAATTGATTTCCGCGCCCGGCGTAATAGTGGCCCGCGCGTACAGAGGATTCACTTGGATTGCAGCCCACAATCACAAGCTTCATTCCTTTTCTCAGGTAGTCCGGCAAGGTCTTCATTCGGTCTCAGCTTAATCTCGAAATCGGGGGACCTCTTAGAGTTTACTTCCCTTTGAAGCTGGCCGCGCGTTTTTCCACGTACGCGGCAAGGCCTTCCTTGGCGTCCTCGCTCGTGAAGAGCAATTGCTGCAGTTCGCGCTCAAGGGCCAGGGCCTCCGCAAATGGAATTTCGGTCCCCGTAACAACGGAGCGCTTGATGCGTCCGACGGCGCGCGACGCTTTGGAAGGCGGACAGAACTGCTTGGCGTAGGCTAGGGTATCCTCCCAGAACACCTCTTTCTCGTAAACATAGTGCACGAGTCCGATCTCGAGCGCTTCTTCGAAACTGAAGGTCCGGCCCGTGGCCATCAGCTCGATGGCTCGAGCGCGTCCGACCGCGCGTGCGAATCTCTGCGTGCCCCCGGTTCCCGGAAGAACGCCCAGATTGACCTCCGGGAGCCCGACCTTGCCTCCCTCTTTCTTGGCGATTCGAATGTCACAGGCCAGCGCGATTTCGAGGCCTCCGCCAACCGTGTGGCCGTTAAGGGCGGCGATTACGAGCTTGGGCGTCTGTTCCAGCCGGCACAACGTCTCGTTGGCGTGCAAACAGAAGTAATATTTGAACTGCGGGTCGGCCTTTGTGAGCATCGGAATGCTTGCTCCCGCCGAGAAGAACTTTTCGCCGGCGCCCCGCAGGATGATCACGTGTACATTCTCGTCCATCCGGGCCTTTAGAATGGCCGCATCCAGTTGCTGCATCATCTCGTAGGTGTAGGTATTCGCCGGGGGATCATCCATCTCAAGAATCGCCACGCCTTCCTCGATGCGGTATTTCACGACTTCCTTGGTCGCAATGCCGGTTGTGCTTGCCATGGGCTCTCCTGATCTCTCGGTTAGAAATCCGAGCTTTCAATCTCCGGTTCGGGCTCGAGACTCGCTAGCATATAGCGCCGCTTTTTCTTCCAAGACTCCGTTCAGGAAGATGGCCACGATGCCATTCGTCAGTTCCTCGGCGCCAGGATCGATCTCTGGGTTGTGCCACTTGTAAACCCAATTCATCATGCCGAAGAGGCTCAAAACGGCAACTCGCGGCGGGATACCGGGTGCAAGGCCCTCTGCCGCCACCCCGTCGAGGATTTCGCATGCCAAGGCGTAATAGCGGCGCTTGATGGCCGCTACCTCGTCGCGAAGGGGCGGATCGAGGGCCTCCTCCTCGTGCGCCAGAACCTTCATCTCGCTCGGATGGGAGAGGAAGTACTCGATGTGGTTCTGGACAAATACCCGTAGGCGCGTCGCCGGATCGTTAACCGTGTCGAGCCTCGCTTGCAGCCGCTCCATGATGAAATTAAATGTATTGTATTGAATAAGATACAGTAGCTTCTGTTTGCTCTCGAAATAGTAGTACAGACCCGACAACGAGACCCCCGTAACCCGACTGATATCGCGCATGGAGGTCCCCTCAAAACCTTCCTCAGCAAAGGTCTGGGCAGCGTGGAGCAGGATGTGCTGGAGCTTGGCTTCAGAGTCGCGGGGAGGCGGTACGGTGGTAGGCATGGAGTTCTCGAACGTTCGTTCAACGACTCTAGTGCCCCGCCGCCCCGGCTGTCAAGCCTGCCCTCGAGCTGTCAGTCCCGTCGAAACA
>Ga0126383_10002240_pt1 | contig 12430 bp, 12 predicted proteins | sample PanSoiMetPlot_35_FD_96882 | JGI IMG/M metagenome (GOLD analysis project Ga0126383, IMG submission 96882) | Tropical forest soil microbial communities from Panama - MetaG Plot_35 | ecosystem: Environmental > Terrestrial > Soil > Tropical forest > Bulk soil | place: Panama | collected 2016-02-17
CGGCGTGAGCGGGCAATGCAAGCTGATGATGTCTGATTGCGCAAACAATTCGTTCAGCTCGACGTACCGGACGCCGAGAGATCGACAGGCCTCGTTGGGGAATGGATCGAACGCCAGAGTCGGGCAGCCAAATCCAGTGAGAATTTGCGCCACGATGGTCCCGATTTGCCCCGTGCCGATCACGCCGACTGTTTTGCCGTGCACGTCGAAGCCGAGCAACCCGTCCAAGGCGAAATTGCCCTCGCGGACGCGATTATAGGCGCGATGCACTTTCCGGTTTAGCGCCAGCATCAAAGCGATGGCGTGCTCAGCCACGGCATACGGCGAGTACGCCGGCACGCGTACCACGGTAATGCCGTGTTTCGTCGCGGCCGTGAGATCGACATTGTTATAACCGGCGCACCGCAACGCGATCAGCCTCACGCCTAACGAATGCAGTCTCGCAATCACCGCGGCATTTACCTGATCGTTTACAAACACACACACGGCTTGGGATCCTGTGGCGAGGCCCACAGTTTCTTCATTCAAATGGGGTTCGAAAAAACGCAATTCATGACGCGACCCATTCGCCGCGCTGAGAAATTCGCGGTCGTATTTCTTTGTGCTAAAGATTGCGACTCTCACAGGTTGATCTCGGTCAGCCATTCATTCGCCTCGCGATCAAAGCGCAGTCTAAAGCCGAGTTGTTTGCTCAGGGCTTTCATCGTCGTTCTCTAAAGAGATTCGGCCGATAATGCGGCGCAAATGTTCTTTGCGCCTCATTTGACCAGCAGTCTTAAAGGGTGCGAACCAAGGCTTTTTTCTTCGCCACTGTTTTTACTAGTGGCCCTCCTTTCAACGAGAAATTCATCGTCGCTATCGATGATGCTCCGCAGCAATTGCGAATTGCCGCGCATTTTTTGCTCGCCCACGAGAACGCGCCACAGCACGCGTCCTTGCAGGCCTACGATTATGACAAGCGCGTCCTGTAACCTGTAGGTCCGGTGGTGGCGGACGTCCAGATGCCGGGGCAAGTGCGATAGATTTGTGCAAGCTCGGGATAAGGACACGCGAATCGAAAGAGAGGTAAAATAATGAATTGGGGACACCTTCTGTTGGGCGGTGACGATCAACTTGGAAAGGATTTCAGGACTTTCATCGATCGTAAGATTCACGAACGGCGTCAAAACGAGCACCGACTTTACGAGTGCCGCACAACAAAACATCAGCTCCAAGCTAGAAAGTCATGCGTTGCCGATGCCAGAAGTTATCGCGTCGCTTCGCATCGATTTGAACGGTGGCTCAGTGCGATAGCACAATAGAGCGCCGATTGTCGCTGCGCCGCGCATCAGCAGCCTAACAGCGGGCCTTGTTCTCAGTTCTTTGTTTGGTGTGTTGGCAACGAGCCTTCACTCGTAGCCAGTCTTCATGAATAGCAAAGCAAGGAGCAAAAGGGTTCACCTGATTCTCAACGGAAAAGTGGCCGGGAATCAAGTCCTCCGCGCCGCAGTTGCTCGGCACCGAGCAGCCGGACATCGCATCGAAGTGCGAGTGACGTGGGAAAAGGGAGATGCGCGCCGATTTGTGTCGGAAGCAGGCAAACTGGATTTGCTGATTGCAGTGGGTGGGGACGGCACACTAAACGAAGTCGTTCACGGCTTGATGGATGTCTCCAAGCCTACGCGGCCCATCTTGGGAATAGTGCCACTTGGAACCGCCAATGATTTTGCGACTGGATGCTGTATTTCGCGTGATCCGGCGAAGGCGCTGGCGCTCTGTATGAGAGGTGAGGCGGTACCAATCGACGTCGGCAAAGCCAATGACCACTGGTTTATCAATGCAGCCAGCTCTGGCTTCGGTGCAGAGATTACAGCGACCACTTCACCGGAACTCAAACGACTGCTTGGTCCAGCCGCGTACGCTCTGATGGGTGCAATTCTAGCCATCAATATTCATCAGTATCAGGGACGGCTCAGCTTGCCCGATCGCGAAATTGCTGGCAGCGGCCCGGTGGCAATCGTCAGCAATGGGTGCCAGACGGGCGGCGGCATCCAAGTCGCTCCCCGTGCAAGCATCGACGACGGTTTACTCGATGTGCTCGTCGTTCGTCAGATCTCGCCAACGGCGCTGCTGACGGCGGCGCGAGAATTGCAACAGCTCCCTCCCGATGGCGAGTATGTCTCCTATTTTCAGGCGCCTTGGGTGGAGGTGCATCCTGAAGGAGCGATTCCAGTCAATCTGGACGGTGAACCGTTACGCTTTTCCGCGGTCCGATATGAAGCCGTACCGAAGGCGATTCAGCTGATTGTTCCACCGAACTGCCCATTGCTCTCGCAACGACCAAACTGAAGGCCTAACGCCTGTCGTTAAGCAAACTAGTTATGACCCGGTTGTAGCGGCGCCGGCGGCCGTGGTGATCCTTGAGGCGGGACCGATTGTTGAGTTCGCGTGCTGGTGTCTGTCGTAGCGCAACTACAAAGCAGTCCGACCAGAAATAAACTGAGCAGCAGGCGTGCTTTCACTCGTTGACCTCTGAAAAGTGGGATAATTTGGCGTGAGACGACAGTCAAGCGAGCTCGTTTGAAGCGCGGCTAACTGAGCAGCTATCGAACAGGCGTGAAGCTAAACACCAAAAGCTCCGCATGCCGCGGTTGCCAATGATGGAAATCGACCCGGAAGCGCCCGATGTTTTGTCCGCGCATATCGCTCCCCGCGTTCATCAGGCGGAACAGTTTTTCGGTCTCGTCGGTGCCACGTTCGCCGCTCTGATGTGAGGATGGGATGGCACCACTAAAACAGAACAAGGCGCATGCCGGACCACTTGCTCCGCGATGCTCCCGATCAATACGTGTTTGAAACCAGTCAGCCCATGCGTCGATGTGATAACCAGATCGACGTCGTGATCTTTTGCGGAGGCGCAGATATCAATGACAGGTGATCCCGCAAAACCGAAAAGGTATCCGATCACACTTGTGATCGCGATAAGTGCAACCGCCGCTGTTGGATCGAATGGTTTGACGAAGTAAACCGGCTTGATCATGTGCGCCCAGAAAATGAAATCGAGAATCGGCTGCGCCCCGCCGATAAGAACAAGGAGCGACCAAACCACATGCCAGCCGCCAATTAACGCGCCGATGACGAGGCCGACCTAGTTAGGATTCATCACTGCGGGTTATTAGCAATCAGACCGCTTTACCTGCGTGTCTGCGGGAAGAAACGCCCGCCCGGAACTCGGTGGGTGATTGACCAAAAACGCGTTTGAATGTGCGATTGAATTGCGTGAGCGATTGGAATCCGACGTCGTACGCGATCTCGCTGATGCGGAGATTCGGGTTCAGCAGCCGGTTCCGCGCGTCTTCCAGGCGCACACGTGCGACGTAGTCAGTAAACTTTAGTCCCGTCGATTTGTAGAAAACCTTGCAGAAATGAAACACGCTCGCGCCGGCCGCTTTGGCCACGTCAGCCAGAGGCAGCTCTTCAGTCTTATGTTTCTCGATGTACTGGCGCGCCCTCAGCACAAAAGGCGGCTCGGCGTTCTGCTGCTCCAGCACGATTTGATTCGCCAGAGCGGAGAGTTGTTCCGCGAAAAATGTGAGCAGCCGCACAGTGGCGTTGTATTTGTCTGGTGGAATCAGAGGTGTTCTCTCCCATGCTTTGCGAATTTCGCCTGAGAATCGCACTCCGTGCTGCTCGAGTTCCCGGCTTACTTTTGAGCTGTCCGACTTAGCCGGCGTGTGACGCAACACCTGGCCGACGCGCAGATATCCAATGATCTGGGCCCCGAGTTTTACTGGTACTGCCGTTTCGGTTAATCCGAACGGACAGGTAACAGTATGCGGGATCAATCCTGTGTGGTCGATGATGTCCTGATGCGCTTGCAGACAAACCGCCAGCGTGGTTGGCCGCTCGGCGAGCATCGCACAGAATGGATTCTGATACTTTTTTCCGTCGTGTTCCAATTGCCAGTAGTCCACCGGTCGAAGCGTCAAAGGCAATCCCGTCGCCTCGCTGAAGACCTGCTCATACCTGCGAAACAGCTTTGAGCGTCGCAGAGTGTCGATTAGCTGCTTATTTGAATCTGTGTGGACGACTTCGGCCTGAACCATGCCCCCTCGCAATCAAGTATCATCCCAGTTGGGGAAAATGGCGTCAATGCGATTCGGCAACCGAGTTGCTAGAGGCTGATACATACAGAGTCTGCCTACGATGAGGCGCCATATTCGCACATTGCCGGTTTTTCAATTGTGAACGGCGAGGCACGCCTCAGCAGTTCACGCGACACGCGGTTTAGAATAGAGGGCCAGCATTTGGTCGTGCGCAGCCTGCAAGCGCTTCACCATCACGGCACTGATCCGCTTCAGTAGCTCGTAACCTAATGAGTGGTGCTTTTCGCAATATTCCCGCAGAGTTTCCGCGTAGAAAAAGAGCGCACTGGTTGGCTCGACGGCGCGGGCGGTAAATTGCCACACGTACGGCGGAAACATCCATGACCAGCCGAGCAAATCTCCCGCGCCAATCGTCTGTATAAAGATCGATTCGCCAAACCCGGCCTCCGACTCGAGCGCTACCTTACCGGTTTCGATCAGGTAAAATCCATTCGCAAACTCGCCTTCGAGGAGAATCGTCTGACCCGTGTTGAAGTGTCTCGCCACGGCGCAATCTGTGAGCAATGTCAGTGGTGTACGATTCATCCCAGCAGGAAAAGGATGAAACGCGACGCGCGTGGTCAGCGATTCGGTTTGTATTTCAGGATTGGTTTTTAATCGAGTATTCACAAGTCTCCTGTCAGTTGGCTAAACGAACTCGTGCTCCTTTGCGCGGACTACGAGCACAGGACATGGCGCGGTGCGCACGACCCGCTCGGCCGTGCTACCGATGCACAAATGCCGCCAGCTTGTATAGCCGTGGGTGGAGATGATGATGAGATCGACATCGAGCTCCTTGGCGGCCTTGGTGATCTTGTTCGGCGCATGCCCGACCCGTACGAACGAACTAACCGAATGTGCGCCGTTACTGTGCGACTCGGCCGCGAGCACGGCCAAATCCTTTTCTGCCGTCGAAAACTCATCTTCATCGGTGAATACTTCGACGGCGAGCGGCGCGCCAACCATGGGGGTTACCGGTTCGACGACGTAGAGCAGTGCGATCTCGCAACCGAATTGCTCCGCGAATCGCAAAGCGTACTGAACTGCTCTCTTCGATGTCTCGGAGAAATCGGTGGGGACGAGAATTTTTTTCAGGTGGAGGATCTGCGGGACCAGTTCAATGGTGTCCGCGGTTTCGATACGTTGAGCTGCGGTTTTCATGTGTTCGACTTTCAACCCTCGAACAAAAATGCGCTCCGCAGCTCTTGCGGAATCGTGTGCATTTTTTGTGACGCCCAGACATGTGCCGGGCGTCAGGACCGAGGGAGGAGATACCCCGGGATCCTAACAAATGTCGGGACCTTTTCCAGCCAGCCCACGCTCCCCTAGCCATGGGAAGTGGCGGCGCAAGTGTGCTACGCGTTTAAGCCCGAATGGCTCAATCGCCTTGCTACGAATGTGCGCGATCGCCTCGTCAACAGAATCTGTGGTGAAAATCAACTTTAAATCCGAGGAGCTGATTTTCCCACGGCGCGCCATCTGGTCGATGAAACCGATCAGTTGTCTCCAGTAATCGGTTCCCATGATGACAATCGGAAAATGTTTGATTTTCTCGTTCTGGATCAGAGCGAGCGCCTCAAAAAGCTCGTCGAGGGTGCCCACGCCGCCGGGCATAACCACGAACGCGTACGAATATTTCACTAGTAGCGCTTTGCGAACGAAAAAATAATGCAGGCGCACACAGCGATCGAGATACGCGTTGGATACCTGCTCGAATGGCAGCTCGATGTTGCATCCAACTGAGCGGCCGCCGACCTCTTTTGCGCCGCGGTTCGCCGCTTCCATAATGCCCGGGCCGCCGCCGGTCATCACCGTAAACCCGAGGCGGGCAATTGCCGCCCCCATCTTTCGCGCCAGTTCATAATAGGCATCGTCAGGTTTGATCCGCGCTGAGCCAAACACCGTTACGCAAGGACCAACAAAATGGAGCGCGCGAAATCCCCGCAGGAAATCGCGCATGACCCTCAGCAAGGTGCAAAACTCTGCGAACCGCGAATTCGGGCCTTCCAGGAAAATTTCGTCGGCTCGCTCGGGTGGCGCGACAAGTGCCGCTATGGCCGAATCCGGCGCGGGATCGATCGTAGGTTCACTTGCCATTAACGCTCAACGGCGGTCATCAGGACACGGTTTTCTATGCGCTACGGTTCAAGTTTCATTGTTCGCCTTAACGTCGAGCAACCATTACTCCAAGGTCGCTACACCACCACTTCAGTATTTCCGCCGCATGTGGCTTGGGAGAATGTTTAGCTCGGTGCGGTATTTGGCGACGGTGCGGCGCGCGATGGGAATGCCGCGCTCCCTCAGGATCTCGACGATCTCGTGATCGCTCAATGGCGCACTGCCGCTCTCATGTTTGACGAGGTCGAGGATGGCTTGTTTCACGCTGGTGTTGCTGAGCGATTCGCCGGTCGCGGTTTGATAGCCTGAGGTGAAAAAGTATTTCATCTCGAAAACGCCCTGTGGCGTGGCCATGTATTTGCCGGACACGGCCCGGCTGACCGTGGTCTCATGCACGCCGACGGCATCGGCGACTTCTGCCATGGTCAGCGGTTTCAAATGCGACGCGCCATGCTCAAGGAAATCACGCTGCCGTGAAACGATCTGCTGCGCGATGTTCATAATTGTTTGCTGGCGTTGATGGATCGAGCGGATCAGGAATTTGCCGCTGCGGATTTTGTCCCGGATGTAATCTTTGACCTCGCTGGTCTGGGCGTCGCCCGACGCGATGATGTCCTTGTAGAGATTGCTGATCCGCAGATGCGGAATCTGTTCGTTGTTCAACGAGATCTGATACTCGCCATCCACCTTCTCCACGATCATGTCCGGCAGCACGTAATTCTGCGGCGCTGCGGCGAAAACCTGGCCCGGACGCGGATTTAGCCGTGCGATGTTGTCGGCCGCCTTTTGCACATCTTCGACGCTGATCGCCATCCGGCGCGCGATCTCGGGAAAGCGGTGCCTGCCCAGGTCTTCCATCTGCTCCAACACAATCCCGTACTCGAGGCTGTGTTCCTTTCCTTGTCGCCGCAGTTGAATCAGCAAACACTCGCGCAAATCACGCGCCGCAACTCCCGCTGGATAAAACGTTTGGATTAACGCGAGCGATTCCTCGAAATCGTCCTGCGGAATTCCCGAGTTCAACGCCATCTCCTCCGGCGTGCTTTGGAGAAATCCGTCATCGTCGATGTTGCCAACGATCAGCTCCGCAGCTTTGCGGTCGTGGGCGTTAAGCACGGTCTGGTTTAGTTGCCCGATCAGATTTTGCTGGAGCGTTTCGTGGACTGGAATGGAATCGAAAAGGAACTGGCGTTTCTCGGCCGCTTCCTTCGAACCGCGTCGGCCATCGAAGCTGTAGCTGGCCGATTGCGCCATGTAATCACGCCATTCCTCATCCAAACTCGCTAATATCTCGAATTCGTTTTTAAAATTGTCGTCGGCTGAGGCTTCAGCTTCACTTCGGTCGTTCCCGCCAGGCTCATCGGGCAACTCTTCCAGCACCGGATTTGTTTCCATCTCCTGTTGGACCAGATTGCGCAGCTCGAGCAACGGCGTCTGGAGAATCAGCAGGCTCTGTTGCAGCTGAGGCGATAGAACCTGCTGCAAGGCGAGGCTTTGTCTCTGCTGCATTCCTTGTGCGGCCATACGCCGAGTCTACCGGTGTCGTCAACAGCAGGCAAGCAACTCTGGGGAGCACAGGCTGCCAGCCTGTGCTTTTCGGCAATCTGCCGAAAAGCTCTTTGAACGTGCCGGGATCCTTGTGCACGCGCGTTTGTGTGGTCGGCAAGCTGCCGACCACGGCAGGCTAGCAGCCTGCCCTCCCAGAGACAAACGCGATCACATTTCCGTTCACCATCGCCCAGCTAACGGGCGCATCGAAGGCGAGGATTTGCTCGAAGATAGCGGTCGAGGTAGAGCACGGAACCGCGACAAGATCTGCTCCAAAGCCGGGCCGTATTTGCCCCAGCGCATTTTCGTATCGCAACGCCCGCGCGGGATTTACGGTCGCCATTTGCAGAATTTCCGCCGGAGAAACGCTTGGAAATTCCTTTTGAATCGCGCCCATCTCGGCAAACAAGCTCAAGCTTTCATTACTCGCGAGGCTGTCCGTGCCGAGGCAAATGTTGAATCCCAACGCTCGCAATCGCTCAAACGGGAATCGGCTGTGGCGAAAATAGTTGTGACTTCGCGGACAGTGCACGACGTGAAATTTTGAGTTCGATCTTTCCAGCAACTCGAAATCGCTCTCAGTCAATTCGTTCAGGTGCGCAAAAATCCAGTTCGGTAGGGCGCGATCTCCGATCGCGCCGAGTAACAGCTCTAGTGGCGTTTTGTTTCCGCAGTCATCCATTCGTCGCCCGATGTCTTTTAGAAACTCATAGAGCGGCCCCGAGGCGTCGCGAAACATCTGCATCTCCTCGTGCGACTCGGCTAAATGCGTTGTCAGCAAAATGTTGTCGCGTTGCGCGATCTCTTCGCAGCGTCGAAACAAATCTCTCGAAGCGGTGAACAACGCGTGCGGAGCGAGACCCCAAGTATCGGTTTGGTTCAGCGTCTGGATGGCAGAATTAACAATTTCATTCGCGCGCTCCGATGCGCGGATATCGATCAATTCCGCAAACCACCGTGTACGAATCGGTGCGCGAATCTGCGGAATCAACTCTGGAAACGCCGTGAGATCTGCTATCGTGGTTGTGCCGAATCTCTTTGCCTCGGCGAAACCGTCGTTAATCGAGGCGACATAATCGTTCGGCGAGAGCTTCGCCTTTTCCGCGTTAATCGCGCGAATCCAATCGGAAAAAGATTTTTGCGGCCGGATCTTCCCGCGCAAACAGGTGTAATCGAGATGGCAATGCGCGTTGATTAACCCAGGCAACAACGCTTGTTCGCCAAGATCGACGGTTTCGCCGGCATTGCCCGTCTTGATCTCATCTAATCTGCCAACATCAACGATCCGATTTCCAGAAATCGCGACCGCACCATTCTCGATAGGCGCTCCATCCATCGTGACGACCGTACGCGCACGAATGATCATTTCCTGCTGTAGCGGCGGTCTGTGACCGCCGTCAATTCGAACGTTGTAGCCACGGCGCCGTGCGCCATTATCTGTAACCGGGTGATAAGGACGCTGCGATGGACCGGCCACAGGCCGGTGGCTACAGATCTGTGGCACTTTCGCCCTTCACCACTTTCCGGCATTCAGCGACCAGCAGATTGCATGCTTCCTGGCAAAGCAGCGGAATTGTAGCCGCTTCGCTGTGCGAAGCGCGCGCGTCGCCCGCAGGGCGCCGGCTACAAACTTTCGTGACCTGATCACATACAGGATCGAACTTTTCTGTCGGCAACTTCGTCGATGCCATCGCGCCACTCTGGTCGCGTTTCCACAGGATCGCCCGCAGGCATCCGCCATCGGATCGGCAAAAATCGGCCACAACATCATTGATCTGCGAATCGGAAATCTTTGCTGCCACACGGTAAATCCCAGACTGACGATTCAGCGTCTCGCGCAAGGGCGTTGTATTGAGCTGTCCGGTTTTCCACGCCGCCAAAACCGCGAGCCTGCCTGGGTAAAAATAATCCAGCGCACGTCTCAGTTCTTCGAGCGTCGCGAGTTCCAAGCGCCAGCTATGTCGCAAATTCGGCGCCGTTTTGAGCGGACGATAATTTCCCGCGTCGTCGTGCTTTGCGATTTCGATCGCATTCTTCGCGCTCCTAAATAGCTGCAATTCCTCCACCGCTTCGTCATCGCGATGCGACAGGATAAACCCGCCAGTCTCTCTCTTTTGAATCAGAATTTGACCGAAATAAAGCGGCGCAGCGAAGGCAGAGTTGAGAATTCGCTGAATCGAATCTGGCATTGTGAGGCGCGACCGTCAGCCGCGCCGAGCTAATGCAAGCAGTGGGCGATCAGACCGGCCGCCCGTTCGAGAAACTGGAGGTCCTCGTCGCCGAAGGCATTCAATTTATCGCTATCGGCATCGAGCATACCGAGAACGTGTCGGTGGTCGTTGCGCATTGGCACAATGATCTCGGAACGAGTTGTATGGAATGCAGGTAGATAGCGGACATCCTTGCTCACATCGCCCACGATGATCGGCTTGCCCGAATCCAGCGCCGCACCGCACAGCCCCTGGGTGATTGGGAAACGTGCATATGCCGGTGGCTCGTTGCCGGTTTCAGCCATTATCACGAATTCGTCTTTGATGATCTTGTAAATTGCGACCCAGCGATAATCGCGTGCGGCGCGAATCATCTCCACGAGTTCCTTCATCCGCTTTCGGGTGCAGCCACCGGCCAAAGCAAACCCGCCGATCTCCTGAAGCTTCTTGCAGGTGGTTTCCTTCATTCGCGGGGACACAATCTGGCGCAAAAGAAACGGAGCGCGAGCACGATTTTCAACTTTTTGCGTTTAACGCCTGGTCAAGGATGATGTCGGCAATACCCGGGTCCGTGCCGATGGAGGGAGCGTAAAATAATGAGCGGCCATCGATGCTGTAGGGATTGCGCCGAAAAATTTCGCCATGCGCTGTAGTTGGGGGCGGTGACCCCGGCTGGCCCCGGGCAGCGGGCGCGGGTACAGCGATCCCCAGCAAAACCGGAATGTCCTCGTAACTGTGCAATCCGTCGGAAATAAAAAATGGCACTACGACGATATTCGGAGTTTTCGTCAATTTCCTCCAGTCAGCCACCAGAGGCGGTTCTTCCATGTAAACGTTGAGCACTGCCGAATATTTTCCGAGCGCTCGGATGTTTTCCGCTTCGCGCTTCGCCGCGACGGCGCTGTTTTCATTCAGATCGGTTCCGTGGGCAACGATCAGCAAGCTGGTGTCAGCGGGAGCTGCTTCGGGTGCGATCTCGCGTGCGCGTTTTAGAAGCAATTCGGTCATTGCGGGATGATTCCCCACCGGCTCGCAATACTTCCAAACCTGCCCGTTCGATCGCTTTGTAATTCGTCCATTCAGCTCAAGCTCGCGCGGCATGACTGTCTGAGTGAAGTAACCTTCGCTGATAAAATTCGGCACGACGTAAACTTCGTGAATTGATTCCGCATCGAACAAAAAGATCGCGTCGCGCAGACTCGGTTCCTCTTTCCAGAAAGCGCACTCCACGTCTGCAAAAATTTTCCGGCGCCGAATCTCCGCCGCATGCGCCAGCGTCGGTGCGCCCGAATCCGGGTTCACAGTCGAGCCGTGAGCGACGATGAGCATTGCGCTAACGTCATATTTCACAACACAAACGTTCAACAGCCTATGTTGGGCGCAAGTCGAATGGGAGCCAACGCTAATTGAGAGCAGACGGTGGCCCCGGAATGACCAACCGAGAAACATAGACGGGAAGTAATCACTTTTGCATGACTCGAGGCCAGTCACGTTGCGGTGCTACGGAGGAAGGCCAACGCGCTGCACCAGATCCTGAAATCTCCGATCCGACCTGACTGATTTGAACTGTGGCCACACGTTCAAATAAACCAGGTGAAACGAGTGCTCCGTGTATGCTTTTGCCAACAATTGAAATGCCTGTTCGGTATTGCCAAGCGCCACGTAAATCGCGGCTAGTTCGTAGGGCGACACATATTGTTGCTTCGAAAACTCATTCAATTCATCGAGTATCTTATTTGCCTCATACTTCTTCTGGCCCTTCGCACATGCATGAGCGAGTGCAGCTCTCATTAACGGACTCCCTCCGGACAAAGAGATTGCCCTTTGAAACTCTTCGATGGCCGCGTCAAAAACCTGCTTTTGCTCATAAGCGAGACCAAGATGCCAGTGCGCGACGGCGAAGCTCGGATCCATCTCAATGGTCCTGCGGCATTGGTCTATCGCCTCATCATACCGGCCTGCGTAGTAGAGTGTCGCCCCCATAAACGTGTTCATTACGAGCGACGCCGGTTCGAGTTCCAGCGCCTTTCTCATTTCCTGCAGAGCTTCTTCCAACCGGCCCGTAGCGGTTAGATAATGAACCGCATACCACTGATGAGCCGTCGCATAGTCTGGCTTGAGTTCAATGCCGCGCTTAAACTCCTTCTCCGCCGTCGACCAGTCCCAATAGTAATTCATCAGAACATGCGCCAGCGACGTGTGTGCTTCGGCGAGTGTGTTATCCAGTGCGAGCGCCTTTAGTGCCGATTCTTTTGCCTTTGGCATCGCTTCGTGCGGGGGTGCAAAATTGTAAAACGTCAGTGCAATATGGGAATCCGCCAAGCCGACGTAGCCCAACGCGAAATTTGGGTCGCGCTCGATCGCCTGCTGGAATTGCTCGAACGCTCGTTTGATCCCGTCCGGAGTCCGCTTGTTCCAAAAATACCGTCC
>Ga0126383_10002241_pt1 | contig 12429 bp, 10 predicted proteins | sample PanSoiMetPlot_35_FD_96882 | JGI IMG/M metagenome (GOLD analysis project Ga0126383, IMG submission 96882) | Tropical forest soil microbial communities from Panama - MetaG Plot_35 | ecosystem: Environmental > Terrestrial > Soil > Tropical forest > Bulk soil | place: Panama | collected 2016-02-17
GCGAGTGCCACCGCTGCAATGCCGACAACGACCAGGCGGTCGTTTGCGATGATCAAGCCCCCGATCCGCGAGACGCCTGCGACCGCCGGCGGGATCGACCGCTCGTACACGTCCCATGCTAGGACCGCCGAGAAGGTCAGCGCCAGGTCGAGGCCAATCAGACCGATCATGCTCTGGAACATGCGCTGATAGAAGAAGCGGAAGACGAACTGTTCCAGCACCAGCGATGCGATTGCCACCAGCGCCGCCGCGAGCGGCACCGCGGCGGCGTAGGGAACGTGATATTTGCCGTAGACGTAGTAGAGCGCGTAGCCGCCGAGCATGGCGAACGAGCCGTGTGCGAAATTCACCACGCGCATGATGCCGAACAAAAGCGTGAAGCCGAGCGCGATCAGGATGTAGACCGCGCTCAGGCTCAAGCCGTTCAGCAGCACCTGCGCCAGTATGATGGGAGACAGCATCAATGCCCTCTGCGCGATCCGGCGCGGCTGTTCATGGCGCAGGAAGGAGTCGGCCTAACGCTTCTCCGGGGTGATGATGGCCAGCGTATTGGGCTTTCCATCCTTGACCTGCGTAATCCAGAAGTTCTGCAACAGCTGATGGTTCACGCCATAGTCGGCCTGCCCTCCCCAGACCACTGGACCGTAGAAGCCGGTATTCCATCCCTCGATCTTCAACAGCGCATCGCGCACTGCTTCGACATCGGTAGTGCCGGCGGTCTCGATGGCATGGAACAGGATCTTGGCTGCCGTGTACCAGATCGGCGTCTGTGCGTTGATCGTGCCGTCCCATTTCGCGTGATAGGCCTTGACGAAGTTCTGTGCGTCCGGCCGGGTGAAGTCGAAGAGGTCATACGAAACGAAGCCTTCGGCCAGGGGTCCGGCGATATTGATGATCTCGTCGACGGACGGCCCACCGACCTGCCAGATCTGCTTGTCGAAGCCGGCCTGACGCGCCTGCTTGAGCAGCAGGCCGGCCTCGCCCGGCGCGTTCGAGTTGAGGTCAAACAGATCGACGTCGGCGGCGATCATCCGCGTGAGCAACGGCGTGAATTCCTTGGTGCCGCGCTCGTACATCTCGGTCCAAACCTCGATGCCGCCATCCTTGTACGCCTTCGCCAACGTGGGAATCGCGGCCTGACCGACCGCATCGTTGGGCGCGATAATCGCCACCTTCTTGACCTCGGGCTTGTTCTTCTTCAGCCAGGCAATCATCGCGGGCGCGAATTCGAGATTGGAGTCGACCATGCGGAAGTTGAAAGGAGAGCCGGCCTCGTTCTTGAGGATTCCCGGCGCATATCCGTCCGAGAGCAGGATGACCTTCGCCGCCGTCGTGATTGGAACGGCTGCGAGAACCGAGGGCGAACCCACCGGACCGATGATATATTTGACGCCATCGACGCTGGTGAGGCGTTCGGCCGCAGTGCGACCGCCGGTCGCCGAATACTGATCGTCATACATGATCAGCTTGGGCGTATAGGCCTTGCCTCCAACCTTGAGGCCACCGCTCGCAATCACCTCATCGATGGCCAGTTGGACGCCTCGCTGGGTAGCCAGGCCCCAGGCCGTTCCACCTCCTGAGAGAGGGCCGATCGCTCCGACCTTCAACTCCTCCTGCGCGCAGGCGAAGCTCAACGATGCGGTAGAGATGGCAATGCCCAGCAACAAAGGCCGGAAAAGACGGATCATACGAAAATCTCCTGTTAACTCGTGAACTCTTGCAGCGCCGACCCGATCCGCTCGAACATGTCTTCGATCTGCTTTTCATTGATGATCAGCGGCGGCGAGAAGGCAAGCCGATTTCCGATCAGACGGAGGATCACGCCCTTTTCCCGGATCTTTGCCTCGATCTTGTTCGGGATCTGCTTGTCGGCAGGAAATACGGTCCGGCTCTTCTTGTCCTGCACGATCTCGAAGCCCCCAATCAGGCCGACGCCTTCGGCGCTGCCGACCAGGGGATGATCGCGCAAGCCGTGCAGGCCGGCGAGGAATGCCTTTTCGACGCGCTTGACGTGGCCGAAGATGTCGAGCTCGTCGTAGATCTTCAGTGTCTCAAGTGCCACAGCTGTCGTCACGGGATGGCCGGCATAGGTGTAACCGTGCGCGAAGCTGCCCTGCTTGTCGCTCTCGGAGAGCATCGCCTGGAACACGCGCTCGTTGATGAGCAAGGCCGAGATCGGCGCGAGCCCGGCCGATAAGGCCTTGGCGCAGGAAATCATGTCCGGCTGAAGGTCGAAGGTCTGCGATCCCCAGGCATTTCCGGTGCGGCCGAAACCGCAGATCACTTCGTCCGCGACAAACAGGATGTCGTACTTCTTCAGCACCGCTTGGATCTTCTTGAAGTAACCGGATGGCGGCAGCACGGCGCCGCCGGCGCCCATGATCGGCTCCGCCCAGAATGCTGCAATGGTGTCCGGGCCTTCCTTCTGGATCAGGTCTTCCAGTGCGGTAGCCATCCGCGTCGAGAATTGCTCCTCGGTCTCGCCGTCCTTGTGAAAACGATAGTAATGCGGGAATTCGGTGTGCAGGAAACCGGGGAATGGCATGTTGAAGTCGGCGTGCATGTCCGGCTTGCCGGTCAGGCTCACCGCGGCGCAGGTCGAGCCATGATAGCTCTGCAGCCGCGCGATGATCTTCTTCTTGTTCGGCTTGCCGACTGCATTCCAGTAGTACCAGACCAGTTTGACTGCCGTGTCGTTGGCCTCCGAGCCCGAGCACTGGAACAGTACCTTCGACATCGGCTCGGGCGCCATCTCGAGCAGCCTTTCCGCAAGCTCAATGGCGGGACCATGCGAGGAGTGCCGATAGATATGGTAGTAGCCAATCTCCTTCATCTGGTTGTAGGCGACCTTCGCGAGCCGCTCGTTGCCGAAACCGAGCGAGGCGCACCACAGCCCGGCCGCGCCTTCGAGGTATTTCTTGCCGGAATCGTCGTGAACGTAAATGCCGTCGCCCCGCGTGAAGATGTTCGGGCCCACATCGAGGTGCTTGCGCAGACTGGTTTGAGGGTGGACCAGGCTCGCGATGTCCCTGCGATACAGGCTGTTTGACAACTGGGGCATGATGTTTCCTCTACTTCTTGCCTCGCGTTCAATCGCGCAGCAGTCTCGCTACACCAATTCCTCTTTGCTCGCCCCGTAAAGCTCGATGGCTTTTTCCGCGGTGATGTACCCATCAGCCACATCGCGCTTGACCCGGGCACGCGAACGCGTCTTCGGGTCCCCGTAGCCGCCGGCGCCAGCAAGCCGAAAGCTGATGATGTCTCCGCGCTGGAGCGTCCTGATCTCCTTCGATCCCAGGTGCTCCGTCGTGCCGTTGCGGATCAGAAGCGTTTCAGCGGTCGCTCCCGCTCCGCCGCCAAACAGACCGTAGGGCGGCGCCTTGTGACGATCTCCGAGCAGCACGACAGTCGCGCTCTCGCAGAGCACTTCCACATCCTTTCGCGTGCCGCATCCGCCCCGATAGAGTCCGGCGCCGCAGGTATCGGGAATGGCCTGGAGCCGGTGAATGCGAACTGGATTGTTGGTTTCATGCACCTCGACGGGTACGTTGGCGCAATTCATCACCGGCGCCAGCGCTTCGACGCCATCCTTGTTCGAACGTCCGCCATAGCCTCCGAAGATCAGGTCGTACATGATCCAGCGCTTGCCGGTCCTGTCGTCGATACCCCCGATCTTCGGATTGCCCCAGTGGCTGAAGGCACCCATCGCCCGTTCGGGCACCGCCTTCGACATCGCGCCATTGACGGTGTCGAAGATGCGGACCTGGACCGAGGCGCGACCGCCGCTCGCAGCCGGGTAGCGCGCGTTGAAGAAGCTCCCCTCGCGCGCCACGATCTTGATGACGCGCTCGACGCCGGCATTGTTCGGCACGTCGATCTTGGCAAAGATGCGCATGGCAAAGCTGCCGTACGCACGGGTATAGTTGATGTAGCAGTTGATGCCGGCCGGCACCTCTTCGCCGCTGCGCGAGAAATCGACGGTTGCCCCGTCCTCGTCCAGGGTGACGTCGACGCAGACGCGAACGGGTTCCGTCCCCGGACCGTAGTCGTCCAGCTGATCCTCGAAACTGAAGGTCCCCTGTGGCAGCGCCGCAAGCAGCTCGCGCGCACGCGCTTCGGATCGATTGAGAATCTCCTCGACGATCGCGTCGAACTGCTCCAGGCCATGATCCGAGATCAGCCCGCGCAACCGCTCGGCGCCGACATGGTTGGCGTTGCGCTGTGCGAAAAGATCGCCGCGGACTTTCTCCGGAAGCCGTACGTTGCCAAGCAGGATACGGAGAATATCCGGCTCGAACTCGCCGTTGCGGATGATCTTCACCGGCAAAATCCGGATACCTTCTGCGAAAGAATCCTTCACGCCCTGCACCGCCTCCGACCCCGGATGCGCGCCCCCCACATCGACGTGATGCGCGGTGTTGACGACATAACCGACAAGGTCCGAACCGACAAACACCGGCGTGACAAGATAGAAGTCCGGGAAATGCGCGCCGCCGAGAAACGAATCGTTGGTGCAAAGGGTATCGCCGGGCTTCAACGTGTCCGGCGGGATGTATTTCAGCACGTTCTCGACCGCATAAGGCATGGCGCCGAGATGGCCAGGCGTAAAATTGCCTTGCGCGATCAATCGACCCTGGCGATCAAAAAGGCCCGTCGAGAAATCCTCCCCTTCCCGCACGGCCTCCGAGAATGCGGTTCGGCGCAGCGCGCCCCCCATCTCGTCGGCGATCGAGACCAGACTGTTCCAGACCACGGTCAGCGTAATCGGATCGATACCACCGATGTTCCTGGTCATGCGGTTCACTTCGAACCTCCGATTGCGATCATGAGGTTGCCCGATTGCGTGACAGACACGACGTCGCCGGGCAAGACAACAGTCGTGGATTCCCTCTCCTCGACCAACGCCGGGCCCTCAAAGCGATGGTGGGATCGGAGCGCATAACGATCGATGACCTTGCACGACACAAGACCGCCGGCTTCGGGAAAATAAGCCTTGCGCTCTCCGACCACCGGATCGGATGAAGCCGAGGTTCCTTCGAGCAACAGCGCGACTCCCTTGCGATCCCTGACGATACTAGCGAGCACATACCAGTCCGTGACTTCGACAGCCGCCTCGGCATCGATGTAGCCATATTCCCGTTTGTAGGCAGCATAGAACGCGTCAAGCACCGATTGCTCATACCCGGCGTCGATCTTGCCCGGCGGAAGCTCTACCCTGATCTCGTAGCCCTGCCCGACATGGTGGATCGAAGCGCTGCGCTCGAGCCGGATCTCGCCGCCATGTCGCATCTTTTCGACTTGCTGACCGACGCGTCGCTCAAGCTCCTGGAATATCCCTGAGATTTCCCGTTCCGACTGCCCATTCAGCTTGACGACGCGCGTCAGGCCCATGTCCATCTTTTGCTCCGCTACAAGCAGCCCCAGCGCCGAGCCCACGCCCGCGCCGCGCGGCACGATGACCCTTGGCACCTGCAACGCACGTGCCAGACGACACGCATGGAGTGGTCCGGCGCCGCCAAATGCAACCAGCGCATAGCGGCGGGGATCGCGCCCGCGCTCGATGGAGACGATGCGCATCGCGCGCTCCATATTCGCGTTGGCCACGGAGTGGATGCCCCACGCAGCTTCTTCGAGCGATAGTCCGAGGGCTTCGCCAATATCTTTCTCAATTGCCTTCGCCGCGCCTACCCCTTCCAGCCGCATCGCGCCACCGTTGAAGAAGTCGGGGTTCAAGTATCCCAGGAGCAAATTGGCATCGGTGATAGTCGGGCTGACGCCGCCACGGCCGTAGCAGATCGGCCCCGGCTCCGCCCCGGAGCTGTCGGGACCGACGGTGATCAGCCCGATTTTGGTTCGCGCGATGCTGCCACCGCCTGCTCCAATTTCCAGAAGTTCGATCGCCGTAATATTGAGCGGCAGGCCGCTACCCTTCTTATAGTTGACAGCATCCACCTCGAAGGTCGGTGTCACCGCCGGCACCCCTCCGTCTATAGCGCCGAGCTTTGCGGTGGTCCCACCCATGTCGAAGCTGAGGACGTGATCGAAGCCCTCTTCCTTGCCGACCTCCGCGCACATCAGAACGCCGGCCGCAGGACCTGACTCGATGATCCGTACCGGGAACGATCGCGCCAACTCGCTTGACACCAGGCCGCCATTCGACTGCATCACGGACAATTCCGCCGACACATCGAGTTCGCGCAGCGAACCTTCGAGCGAGGTCAGGTAGTTGTCGACCAGCGGTGCGACAAAAGCATTGGCAACCGTGGTGCTCGTCCGTTCGTATTCGCGAAACTTTGGCGATATCGTCGATGAAAGCGAGATGACTTTCTCTGGCATCTGCCGGCCAAGGATTTCCCCGACTCGCCGCTCATGGCCTGGGTTTGCATAGGCGTGCAGCAGCACGACGGCGATCGCGTCGAAACCACCGGCGGAAAGCTTCTTGGCGAGTGCCGCGACATCCGCCTCGTCGAGCGGCGTAACCACTGATCCGTCCGGCGCCAATCGCTCCGAGACTTCAAAAATGTTGGACCGCCGCGTGAGCGGCTCCGGCTTGTCGAGATGGAGATTGTTGGTGTCGTAACGCTTCTGCCTGCCGATCAGCAGAACGTCGCGAAAACCCCTTGTCGTGACCAGCGCAACGCGGCTTCCCTTACGCTCGAGTATGGCATTGGTGGCGATCGTGGTGGCATGCAGGACATCCGCTATCGCTGCGCCGACCAGTTCACCCGCCTTCCGCCGTACACTCAGATCGTCAGTGACTGCTTTGGCCGGAGCGCGGGGTGTCGTCGGTACCTTCCAGACCTTCACCAAGCCCGTCTTGGTATCCCGCAGAGCGAAGTCGGTGAAAGTGCCGCCGATATCGAACGCCAGCTGCATTGCTTTTTCCTGACTCCAGATTCCCGGAGGAAGATTCTTGGCTCCGGATGAGTCGACAATCTCGGATCGACGGACTATGGTATGCCATCATACAAAACTCCGTTTGGCAAGCGTCGTCTAGCGGACAGGGATGCCTCTGAAGCAGAGGCAATTACGATCCACGCAGACCGAGGGAGTGGATGGCAGCGCAAGTCGGCCGCGAATCCAATCGCCGGAGCAGCAGCTCGGGTGAAAAGACCACCCGTTCGGCTGCCATCCGAATGGGCGAGGGCGATCACGACAGGCTTCGCAGCACCCTGTCCGTGCAACGAACAGCACCGACGCTACGCCTGCTGGCGCTCGACAAATTACGTTCGGCGATCATCGACGGAGAGATCGCGCCGAACACGCGCCTGGTCGAGCGCCAGCTTTGCAAGCTCCTGGGCGTCAGCCGCACCATCGTTCGCGAAATTCTGCGCCAGCTCGAGGCCGAAGGCTGGATCGTCAATCCACCCTACAAGGGCCCGACCGTTGCCGCGCTGACATCGGATCAGGCAAAGCAGATGTATGAGATGCGCGAGGCGCTGGAGGGTCTTGCAGCGCGATTGTGCGCACGGCGCGCCACGCCGGAACAGATTGCGGAGCTCGAGGCGATTGTCGAGGAGATGTCGCGTGCGCAGTCACGACGCGATCTTCACCGGCATCTCGACACGATCAGACGCTTTTACGAGGTCATGCTGAAGGCCACCGGCAACGAGATCCTGGCCGAATTCCTTTCCTCACAGCATCATCGCCTCAGCAAGCTGCGCTCGATGTCCCTGTTCCAGCCCAAGCGCGCCGCGGTCAGCGTCGTCGAGAAGCGCAGAATGGTTACGGCAATCAAGCGCCGCGACGAGAAGGCAGCTCAACTCGCAAGCGAATTGCACATTCGCAAAGCGGCGGAAGCCGCGCAGATTGCCTATCGTTCAGACAATAATCTGGTTCGCACGACTACCCATCGACCGAAAGCCGTGCAGCGAACGCCGTACAAGGCGAGAGCCTGATCGCTCGCGAAGCGAAGCCGAAACCGTTTGATGCGAATGGAAGGACACGCCACGTGACTGAGGCCACCACACCGCCCACGGCCCCGCCCCTATTGCTTTCTGCGATGCAGTTGCGCGGGCTTACCGTCAGAAACCGTATCGTCATCTCGCCGATGTGCCAATACCGGTCGATCGCGGGAGGTCCCACGGACTGGCATCTGGTGCATCTCGGAAAATTCGCGATGGCCGGCGCCGGGATCGTTTTTGGCGATGAGACTGCCGTCGAAGAACGCGGCCGCAAAACCCACGATTGCGCCGGCATTTACGACGACCGTCACATTTCCCAGTATCGTCGCATCACCGATTTCATCCGTTCGATGGGCTCGGCGCCTGCGATACAACTTGGCCATTCCGGACGGAAAGCGTCATCGCTCGGCGCGATGCAGAATTGGGCCCCGCTCACCGCGGCGAACACGACCACGGGCCGCGAGCCCTGGATCGGCGTTGCTCCGAGCGCCATCCCCGCCTCGAGCGGTGCGCATACGCCGCATGAGATGGGACGCAGCGATATCGCAGCCGTGCTGCGAGCGTGGTCGGACGCCGCCAAGAGAGCCGTTGAGGCAGGATATGATGTTTGCGAGATCCATGGCGCGCATGGCTATCTCATACACCAGTTCCTGTCGCCGGTGAGCAATAAACGCACCGACGGCTATGGCGGTGACCGCAAGGGACGGATGCGTTTTGCGCTTGAGGTCGCCGAAGCCGTCCGGACGGCGTGGCCGAGCGATCGTCCGGTGTTATTCCGTTGTTCGGTCGTCGACGGCAAGGGCGGCATCTGGGATCTCGAAGACACGATCTGCCTTGCCAGACTGCTCAAGGACATCGGCATCGATGCGATCGATTGCTCGTCAGGCGGCATTCAAGGTAGCAGCGCCTTCCCGCTAGTCCCGCGAGTACCCGGCTATCATGTCGCCTATGCCACGCATATCCGCCGCGAGGTCGGGATCGTGACGATCGCGGTGGGCTTGATTACCGACCCGCATCACGCCGAGGCCATTCTTCAGGCCGGCGATTCTGATTTGATCGCCATCGCGCGCGAGGCCATGGCAAATCCGAACTGGTCCGCGCATGCGGCCTGTGCGCTGAACGAAGACAGCCACGCGCTGCTCCCGCCCGATTATGCCTACCGTCTGCGGGGTCGCGATCGCACCACGTCTGACTATCCGCCTGGCACTGACGTGGCGATCCCGCTCACCGAGGCACGACAAGAACCCTACACCTGGTTTGAGCGCTCCAATGCGCCGGACCGCGACACACATTGGCAATGACCGAACGAGCTTCAACGCCGACGGACCATTGCGGAACCCCATGGCTCGGCGAGGCCGAGAAGCTGATGGAAGCCCGGGATTTCTTCGGCAAGATTGTTCTGGTTCCGGATTAACCGAGAGAGATATGGATCTGCAGACCTTTTCAAGCCGACGCGAAGCGGTTATGTCGCGGGAGTCCGAGAAATTGTCCGACGGCACACCGGAATGAGCGCCATCCACGACATGCTGGTCGAGAGGCCTGCTGCCTTGCGCGATCGGGTCGTCGGCAACCTGCGCAATGCCATCATCAACGGTCAATTTGCGCCTGGAGCCCGGCTGGTCGAGCGGCAGATGTGCGAGCTCCTCGGCGTCAGCCGGACGCTTGTCCGCGAAGCCCTTCGCCAGCTCGAGGCTGAGGGATGGGTTCGCATTCTTCCCAATCGCGGTCCTGTCGTCATCAGCATGACGCCGGAGGAAGTTCGCGAACTCTACGAGGTACGCGCCGCGTTGGAAGGAATTGCCGCCTTCCGAGCCGCCCAGCGAATGACGCCCGAGCAGCTCGACCGTTTAGCCGCGACCGTCGATGCAATGACGAAAGCGCAAGGTCGCGGCGACTGGATGCGCCATCGCCAGCAACTTCAGCTCTATTACGATATCCTGCGAGAAGCGTCGGGCAATGCCCTGCTGCGAGCTCAACTGGATGCGATGAGCGCGCGCATGGCCTGGCTGCGAGGCGTCACCCTTGCGCGACCGGAGCGAGCGGCTGTCGCTGTAAAGGAGGAAGCTCGATTGCTTGCCGCGCTTCGTGCCAGGGACGGCAAGCGCGCGCGCGAATTGTGCGAAGCTCATCTGCGAACGGCGGGAGAGGCAGTGGTGGTAGCCCTCGAGGCACGCGCAACCCAGGAGTTGCGCGGCCGCAAGAGCTAGCGAGGTGAAAGGAAAGCTGGGGCACCGCGCCGGGAAAGCGTGCCTCGCGGCCAATGGGAAGCCAACCGCTCCACGGGCCTCAATGCAACGCAGACTTTTGTCTGGATGGTGCTGCCACAGGGCGTTCGTAATGTACTGCCGGGATCTCGTGTCCAACACCATTGAAGTCGTAAAGCTCACCTCGCTCCCAAGCGTCGTCTCGATGCCCGAGATGCTTTATTCTGCTGACGTGACCCGCTCGCTCACCTTCAACGCCTGGCCGGTCCTATTGGCGGCGACAATCTATTTGGTAATACTTTGGCCTGGGGTGCGGTTCGTCAGCCGTCTCGAGCACGCCGTATCCCGCTGAACCGTCAGGAGCCAATCATGCGCATCGTCAATGTTGCCGCCGCCCAGATGGGCCCGATCCAGAAGGCTGACGGCCGCAACGCCGTGGTCAAGCGCATGCTTGCGCTGATGGACGAGGCGAAAGCAAAGGGCGCGGACCTGATCGTCTATCCGGAACTAGCGCTCACCACCTTCTTTCCGCGCTGGTACATGACCGACCAGGCGGAGGTCGATCGCTGGTTCGAGCGCGAGATGCCGAACGCCGCAACCAGGCCGCTGTTCGAGTGCGCCATGCAATACGAGATGTCGATCAGCTTCGGATATGCCGAGTTGACGGCGGATGGGCATCATTTCAACACCTGCATCCTTACCGACAAATTCGGCAGGATTGTCGGGAAGTACCGCAAGGTGCATCTGCCCGGACATTCAGAGTTCGACACCGAGCGCACCTTCCAGCACCTTGAGAAGCGCTATTTCGAGCCGGGCGATCTGGGCTTCAAGGTATGGCGCGCCCTCGGCGGTATCATCGGCATGGCGATCTGCAATGACCGACGATGGCCGGAGACGTATCGTGTGATGGGCCTGCAGGGGGTCGAGATGGTCCTGCTCGGCTACAACACCCCGTCGGTCAATTCGCAGAAGAGCGCGGAAGGCCCCGAGAAGCGGCTGTTCCATAATCGTCTTTCGGTACAGGCCGGCGCCTACCAGAATTCGACCTGGGTCGTGGCCGTCGCCAAGGCGGGCAGCGAGGATGGGCATCACATGATTGCCGGCAGCCTGATCGTCGATCCCGATGGCGAGATCGTCGCCGAGGCCCGCACTGAAGACGACGAGCTGTTGATCCACCCCTGCGATTTCGACGATACCGTCTTCGGCAAGAAGACAATCTTCGACTTTGCCCGCCACCGGCGCATCGAGCATTACGGCCTAATTACTAGCCGCGCCGGCGCGGTCCCGCCGCCCGTGGAATGACGTTCAGGTCTCGCGCAGATGACCAATGATCGTCCTTCAATGTTAGGCGAACTGAACCGCACCGAACGCCATGGTGACGGCGGCCTGCGTCGGATCGATGACCGGAATGCCGAGCGCCTGCTCCAGTGGCGCGCGGTGCCGCGCCATGCCGGCGCAGCCCATTACCACAGCCTGTGCACCGTCCTCGTTCTTCAGCACGCGACCGACCTCGATCATCCGCGCGAGCGCCGCATCACCGGACGCCGTCTCGGCGACACTCACATTGATCGGCCGTTCACCTACCATCCGGTCCATCAGCTGCATCTGCCGGAGATAACGAACATGGCGGCGGATCGAGCGCTGACCGATCGCGATAACACCGAAGCTTTCCGCGCGCGACAATGCCGTGAGCACGCCGCATTCGGCAATGCCAAACACCGGCCGTTCGGTGGCTTCGCGGCAGGCATGCAAGCCGGGATCGCTGTAGCAGGCGATGACGAATGCGGCCGAACGGTTGTCGCCCTCGACCAGCCGTCGCAGCGGCACGATCACGCTGTCCGCATCGGCTTGGCTTTCGATACCGTACGGGCCTTCATCAAGCGTCTCGCAGACGATCTCTGGCCCGTCGGCAAACCCGAGCGGCTTCAAGGCATCTTCCAGGGCCTTGGTGACAACGCGGTTTGAATTCGGATTGATGACGCGGATGCGGGAACGGGACATGATGCGCCTCGGGAATGCCAACGGTGACACAATCGCCGTGACCTTGCAACGGCTGTGCCGCCGACGAACTGCTCGCCGAACAAAACGGAGCCTGCCATGACCGAATCCACAAGATCGAGCATCTCCTTGGACAACTTCAGCTCGGGGATGTCCTCGAAGTACTCGGCTTCGTTTCGAACTTCATAAGGGTAGCGCAACGTCAGGCCCAACAGACCGCTGTCCTTTAGTTCGAGTGCGATGACGTGCTCACGGCGTGTGAGCATGACGCAGCCGAGCGCCACCATATTCATCTTGGCAATGGTGTCACGGATGACGGCAAA
>Ga0126383_10002242_pt1 | contig 12427 bp, 12 predicted proteins | sample PanSoiMetPlot_35_FD_96882 | JGI IMG/M metagenome (GOLD analysis project Ga0126383, IMG submission 96882) | Tropical forest soil microbial communities from Panama - MetaG Plot_35 | ecosystem: Environmental > Terrestrial > Soil > Tropical forest > Bulk soil | place: Panama | collected 2016-02-17
GATAATCAGGAAGGGTCATGCCTTCAAAGAAAAACCCCCCCGTGGCGTCGCGGTTGCCGTGGATGACGACGAGTCCGTCGATGGGGGCGGTAATCCTCATCTTCTTGATATTGTCTTCGGCTTGAGTCATGGCAAGACGCGCTTTGTTGCGTTTTTCCTCGCTGATCGCCAGCGCGGCTTTGTTGGAAGCGCTGTGCGAGCGAACATCCTGCTCCAATTGGGCCAGCGCACGTTTCGCCTCTTCCAGTGCGAGATTATTTTTCTGTGCGTCGATTTTGCTCACCAATTCGTTCTTGCTGACCTCCAACTCCGCTTGGCGTACCTTGTACTTGGCTTTCAGCAAGGCAGTTTGGTCTTCGGCAACTTGTACGGCGGCGTCGGCCTTGGCCTTGACGATTTCCTGCTCCGCTTGTTGGAGATCGCTGCGGTTCTGGGCCAGCTTGTATTCCTGCTCGCTGGGGTCAAATTCGAGGACCACATCACCGTTGCGAACCGGGGCCCCGAAACGCGCAAGTTTGATGATTTGCAGTGTTCCGCCGGCAATGGGAGGAGCCGCAATCACTCTCGATTGCTTGGTTCGCAAAGCGCCCGTGGTGAGGATTTTTAGTTGAACGTCGGCTTCTTTCACCATGGCGGTAGGGACATCCACTTCACCTGCCAACGCACTGGCCTGGCGGCAGGCGACGCTGCCGCTCGCGAAAGCCAGCAGCGTCAGAAAAGTCCCGGTTTGCTTGATGCTTTGCTTCATCGTGACTTCTAACGCGGCAGCGTCGGATCCTTCAAGGCTACTCGTTCTCCCGGGCGGAGCCCTCTTGCCAGCAAAACTTCCTCCGTGTTTCGTCGCGAAACTTCAACGGGAGTTTCTTCAAATTTGGATCCCCGCTGCACGTAAGCCACCGCTCGGCCGCTTTTGCGAAACACCGCACCAGCGGGGATAACGATTCCCTCCGGAATCCTGGCAACCGCGACCCGCACAGTCGCGCCCATTCCAGGTGTGAGACGTGGGTCGCTCTCGGAAAGAGCTACGTCCACGGAGAAGTTGTGAGGAACGGGCCAGCCTCCGTTGAAATCCAAACTCGCAGTGGGACTGATGGCTTCGACGCGCGCCGGCAGGCTACGGTCGGGAACTGCATCCACGTGCACTTCCGCAGTCTGATCCACTTTCAATTGGCCGCGTTCCGCCTCCTCGACGCGCGCGGAGATCTTCAGGGAACTGGGGTCCGGCAGCTCCGCGATCGCAGCACCGGGCCACGCACGGTCCCCAGTCTTGAACGGCGTTGGTCCGCCTTGTGGCTGCCAGTGATTTTGTAGCGCCACGACGCCGTCCAGCGGAGCGCGCAGCGTGAGGGACTCCAGGCTTGTTTCATCCTGGTGCACTTGAAACTCAGCTTGCTTCAGCTTTGCCTTCTTGCTCGCCAAATCTGCGGCGGCGGATGCGCGGTCCGCCTTGAGCTTGGCTTCGGCGGCCTTTAGAGTCTCTTCTGCATCGACGACTTTAAGCTTGGCTTGTTGGCCCTCGATCTCAGAAAGAATCTCCGCCTTGCTGGCGTCCATCCGCGCTTTCTCCGCGTCATACTTCGCGTTCATGACGTCGGTCAGATCCTGCTCTTCTTTCAGGCGTGCCGCCGCCTGAGATTGATTGATCTCCGCTTCCGCCGACTTGACGGCGGACTTATCCTGCGCGAGCTTCTGCTGCACCGTCGTGGCATCAAATTGAACGAGCACGTCCCCTTTTTTGACTTTCGCAGCGTTTGCCACAAGACTGACGATCTGCAAATCGCCGGCGCTGTAGGGCCCGGCGATGATCTTCGACCGGAGGGCTTTGACCTCGCCTTTGATTTCGAGTGTGTCCACAAAATCCTTGCGCTGCACCTCAGCGGTTGCAATGGTGGACGTTGAGCTGACCAGCCGAAAAGCGCCAAAGCCAAGACCGCTCAGAAACAGAAGGGCAGCTCCAGCGGCGGCCTTGCGCCACGGTTTCCAGGACCGGAGTCCGCGAATCATGGCCGTTCTCCCTGGGGAGTTTCTTCCGGAGGACCGCGGCGAATCGTGTCGCCCTCATGGAGGCCTGACAGGATCACGACCTCCGTGTCGTTGCGCGCGCCGGTCCTCACAGAGCGCTTCTCAAAGGAGCCGGAGTTTTCCGCCCAGACAAAGGGTTGATTCCCCGAATCAAATTGAACGCTCTGCCAGGGAACGACAAGCACGTTTTCCTCGGAACCCAGATCGAGGTCCAGCGCCGCGGAGAGGTCCGGCAGGAGTTTCGGATCAGTGCCTTGCACGGAGAAGCGAGCCGCGAATACGCGGACCGTTTCGCTAAACTGTCCGTTGTGGCCCAGCGGGGAGATATCCTCCAATGTCGCGCCAAGCTCAATGCCTGGATAAGCATCGAGGTGCATTTTCGCCCGCTGCCCCGGTCGGACTTTCAGCAGGTCCACCTGATTGAGCTCGACGCGTACTTCCATCTGGGAAGGATCCACCACGGCCATAAACGGCAACCCGGGCCGTACCTGGTCTCCCTGCTGGACCGTGCCCATGCGTCCACCGAGCCAGATCGTGTTGTAGACCACAACGCCGGCCATGGGGGAGTGCACGATCATTTTGGAAGCGTTGCTTTGGGCGTAGCGCATGGCTTCCATGGCGCGGTCGCGCTGAATCTCGAGAATGCGAATGCCGGCGGTTGCCGCGGCGCGCTTCAATTGATACGTTTCTTTTAGCTGCTTCAAGGTGGCTTGCGCTTCGTCCACGGCTTCCTGATTTTTCTCCGCGTCAATACGCGAGACAATTTCGTTGCGCTTCATCTCCAGTTGCGCGCGCTTCAATTCGTCTTCCGCCTGCTGCAGGCCGGTATCGTCTTTGGCGCGGGCGATGTCTTCTTCAGCCTGCTTTTGGGCCACCTGGCCCACCAAGTTGTCGTAGGTGGCTTTTTTATCGAGATAGTCCTTGGTCTGGGCCTGCGCGTCGAATTCCACGAGCACATCGTTTTTTTTCACCGGCGCTCCGGCCGGAGCCAGTTTCGTGATGACCATGGAGCCGACGGAGGCTCCTTCGAGCCGCGGAGCCAGAACTGCGAACGAGTGTGCCGCTATGGTGGTGCCGTTTAGCCGAAGGGTCTGCGAGAACTTCTTTTTTTCCACGCGATAGATGGATTCACTGGGGCTGGCGGACGCCTGCGCGCGGCCCAGATGGACGAAAAGGCGAGGGAGAAGAACAAGAATGAGGAGGGCGAGAGCGCCCAGGAGAAGGAGCCTTGGCTTCCTGCTGAGAATGGATGCGGCGCGCATAACCTCAGGCACCCCTGAGAAGCCGGGAAGATACGCCCTCCAGGGCGATTGGAATTCAGGGCCGGAGAAATGGTTGTTTCGGCGAAGCGTTTTTTAGCCTTAGGCCGATTCTTCCGGAACGTCCAATCTATCTCGCAACCAAAGACCCAGGTATCCATGGAATACCCTATTCGGGCCGTTCCCCGACCGGCTGGCTCTCTATTAGACGCCACCAACAGGCCTTTGTCCTGCGCGAAATGCGTTTTGGTGAAAGAAAAGCTTGCTGACCATAATCAGACCCGAGCCTGGAAGTCCGGAGTCAGCCGTCGAGGAATAAGACGTAATTCGGAGCAGGAAGCGTTACAAGAGTAGAATGCCACCCAAGATACCGGCAATAGATCGTGAGGCGCAACTCGACACCCAATTACTGGTTCTAGAACTGGGATGGAAGCGTATGATAAAGTTTCTGGCGAAGTTTTTTCGAGGCGTGCACCTCATTTTGGGAGTATCCGCGCCGCCTGAAGGCCAGAACGAACGCACCTTTGTTTTGATTTGGCTCGGGATTCTGGCTTTCCTCATAGCTTTTGGCGTGGCGCTGACTTATTTTCTGCCGCTCTTGTATTTTAAGCGATAAAACAATTCAGCAAGCCGCGCGTTATTCGCGTACTACGCCTCAGGATTCCTGTTCTAATGGGAGGGATTGCAGAAGGGGGGCAGCCTTCTGAGCCCGGCACCTGCAACCCCCCCCGAAAGCGCCAAACAGGGCGCCAGGCAAGACCATCATTAAAGGCAGGCCGACGACTTCCTCAAATCCGCCGCTGGCACGAATGCCGTCCATTATCTGCGGGCTGTGCCAAATGGCAAGGATGATCGCCGTACCTGCGATACTGGTGATCGCGGCGATGCCGGCCGACAGAGACCCCGCAATGGGGCCGCTGGCAAACGAGGTCGACCGCCACGCTGCCCAAAGCCTGCGGCCACTAAAGTGGTGATACCCATTGCTGTTGAAACCGTACTTCGAAAATGAAAATCCCCCGGCGGCAGGAACCAATCCAGGGCTGTCCTGATAAGAAATTGCGCGCTAAACAGTGCGGCAAAAAGCCGAGTGCCCGGGGACACGAATGTGAATACCTGCGAGACATACCATAAATCCGCGCGAAGCCGTCCGCGGCCGGGATAGACACTGTCGCGGTACTGTTCCAAAAGATCGCCCGAGGCGTTTTCAAAATCGTCCGGCTTGAGAAATAACCGAAGCAGCGCTTCGGCCCATCGAGGTGGGTTTGCCGTCATGCTCATACATATCCCTTCAGGGGCCAGCGAAGGCCGTGCCAAAGACTTTCGGCGGTTGCCCGCGCGTTATTGAGCGCACGCACTCCTTTTGCTTGCACCTTGTAAAAACGCCGCGCACGTCCGCCGCGCATCGGAGTCCCGGTTCCCAGACGCGAGGCCACCAGGCCTTTCTTTGCCAGCCGCTCGAGAGTTGCGTGGACGGCGCCCGCGGCGACATCGCGATCCAGCCGTTCCTGGACCTCCCTTAGGATGGCACGGCCGTATGCGTCTTCGCCGAGGCGAAGAATGGAGAGCAATACGGCTTGTTCAAAAGCGCCCAGGGAATCTGCCATGGCACCGACTACATTGTAGGCTTCGGGCTTTCGTTGTCAAGACTTTCTTGAAGGGATCAGTTGCGCGAGGGAAGAGAGCGTTTTCGGGCCGATGATCGGCAACCAGAAAATTGACTTATTCTCACAACTTGCCTCGTTGGACGGAATCCGGCGCTTTCGCTACACTGAACGACTGACTCTGCAGAGAAAGACGCGCTGGACGCGCCGCGAGATGCACCGGAAATGACCGAAACTAGCCAAAAGAGAGAGCGCGTACGAGTCCGTTTTGCTCCTTCTCCCACAGGTTATCTACACGTGGGTGGGGCTCGCACCGCGTTATTCAACTGGCTCTTCGCACGGCGTCATGGCGGGGTGATGATTCTGCGTATTGAGGATACCGACGCCGAGCGCAACAAGCCCGAGCTGGTGCAAGGGATCATCGAGGGCCTGAAATGGCTGGGCGTGGACTGGGACGAAGGGCCTTTCTACCAGTCGCAAAGAAGCGAACTCTATCGCGCGGCGGCCAAGAAGTGCGTGGCGAGCGGCAGCGCGTTTCTCTGCTACTGTGCGGCGGACAAATACGCCGGAGGCGATTACGCCGAGCCAGATCAGCCGGGCCAGGATGAGGAGCCAAAGGGTGGCGGGCCGCGGCGCGTCACGCGCTGCTCCTGCCGCGATGGGAAACCTTCGACGCCAGGAGCAAAGCCGGCGATTCGCTTCAAAGTCCCACTCGGTGGAACGACCAAATTTGCGGACGCGGTCTTCGGCGAGCGCGAGTTTTCGAACGATGAAATCGAGGATTTCGTCTTGCTGCGTTCTGGCAAGGGCGGCGAGGAATTCGGGCAATCCATGTACCAGCTTGGCGTTGTGGTGGACGACATCGACATGCGCGTCACACACGTGATTCGCGGCGCTGATCACATCTCGAACACGCCGAAGCAAGTGCTGTTGTACTGGGCGCTTGGCGCGCCCCCGCCGGTTTTCGCGCACGTGCCGTTGATTCTGGGCGCGGACAAGTCGCGCCTTTCGAAACGCCACGGCGCCACCGATGTGAACATGTACCGCGCCGACGGGTTCTTGCCGGAAGCGTTTCGCAATTTCCTGGCATTGCTCGGCTGGTCTCCCGGCGGCGACGAGGAGTTCCTGCGGACGAAGGATTTGATTGAAAGGTTTTCGCTCGAAGGTGTGAGCCGCACCAACGCGGTCTTCGACCGGCCAAAACTCGAATGGTTCAATACCCAGTATTTGCAGCGGCTTCCTATCGAGGATTTGCTGCCGGAAGTCGAGAACGAGCTAAAACGAGGCGGCTTGTGGAGGCCGGAATGGGCTAAAGGCGCGAAGCCGGGATCGGACGGGCGCGATCACGCGTGGTTCTCACGGACGGTAGACTTGCTGCGTCCGCGCATTCGCTTGCTCCCGGACTTTTCCACCTGGTCGCGCGCTTTTTTCAGCGATGAATTCACTCGCGATCCCGTGGCCAAGGAAAAATTCTGGAAAGATCCCAAAGTTCCAGGGCTTCTCTCCAAGCTCGCGGACGCTCTGGGAAGTCTCACGGAGTGGAACCACGACGCTTGCGATAACGCCACGCGCGCCGTTGCCGAAGCGGGTGGCGTGAAGGGCGGATTGCTCATCAACGCCACGCGCGTGGCCATCGTCGGCCAGGCTGTCGCGCCGCCGCTCTTTGACACCATGGTCGTTCTCGGACAGCAGCGCGTGGTTCGCCGGCTTCACGATGCCGTGGCTGGCTCCGCCAAAGCGTGACCGAAAAGAAGCGGGGCAAATGTGCCCCGCTCCTCATTTCTGATGGTCTAGGCGATCAAGCGCGCCTTAGTAGCGATACGGATGAGAATGACGCCACTCCCAATACTTGCGCTGCTCGCGGTCGTTGAGGTCCGTCCACTCACGATACGGCTTTCTGCACTCGGCCCAATACTCCTCGTACGCGCGGGTTTCGCCGGGGTTCCAAACGTGATAGTCGTGGTATTGCGTGTCATAGTACCGCACGCGAGCCGCGCAACCGGTGCCGATGACAGGCAAGATCATTGCAGCGGCAAGCAAGAGCGGTTTCGCTAATCGTGGTATTCGCTGCATTTGCAATGCTCCTTTTTTTCTCGAGCCCCTGAACGGGACTGGGCTTCGACTGGGCAACTGCAACGCACGTTCCCGGCTCGTCTTCTTCACAGTAAATTAAACCCGAAAACGATACAAAAGATGCAAAGCTAGCTAGCCGTCTCAGATTTGCCTCGACGAAGTACTAGGAAGCCCGTGCATGTGCCAGAGGACATTCTTGAGGTGCAAGTGAGTGCTCGACGCTGCTGCGTTGCGGTGAACGGACTCTTACTGCGGAGAGAAAAGCTCCTGGTGGGCAGGCTTGGCAGCTGAGGCAGAAGCAGCAATGTTGACGACAGCTTCGAGAGGGAGTGTTGTTGGTGGCAGGCAGAGTTCGGTGCTGCAGGCCTGATAGCGCAGCTTCAGCGGGAGGTGTTGCTCGCCAAGCGGAGCCGTTGCGAGCGCGTTGACGGGCAGAAGAAGGATGACTTTTCCCTGATAGACATTCAGGGGCTTTTTGGAGAACGTGAAGGTTTCGAGTTTTCCTTTGGGATAAACCACTTCTCCGACAGTGAAGCCTGAAGGCAGCTGGGCCTTGAGGTCGGTAGCGATGAGATACTCTTCCGACTTTTCCCGCGCGTTGACGTGAAAGCCTGGGCGGATGTTCATGACCACCGCAATTTGCAACGAGCCGCCGCGCCCGGCAGGCGCCATCGAGGCATAAACTTCCGGCTTCACTACGTCCTTGCCGGAAGGCACTTGCGAATTCAGTGGCGGTGCCCACGCGGTGAACGTCACCGCAATACCAAGAGATAGGATCCTGACGGCACCAAGAAAAGCAGATTCCTCCCTGCGCTTGCCTGCGCAGTCAGGCTCGGAATGACAGGCTGGGAGTTTTCTCAACGAGTTGCCAGAAGCAGGCTTCACACCTTCACCTCTTCCCCGAGTTGTTGCGAAACGACGCGGCTCATGATGGTGTAGAGATCTTCGCCGGTTTTCTCTTGAACAAATGCGTTTCGCGCTTCGTTCCACCCCAGCTTGAAACTGGTGGAAAGCGCGGAGATCCAAATTTCCCGCACCGGTGTGTTCGGAGAAATTACGAACTTGGCTTCCGGCTCTTCGAAAATGACTTCGAGCTTGCCGGATTCGCCTTCGACGTCGAAGCCGTGCTCATCGCCGAGAGTCAGCAAGCGCTTCTTGAGATCGTCAAACGCCTCGTCGGCTTTTCGCCGGAAATCTCTTTCTTCGAGCATAAATTGAGCGTACACGAGGCGATTTTTCCCGGCAAGCGCTTCGTCCCAACGGCTGTTCACACCCGTCGCCCTAGTCTCAGCGACTTGGGTGGGGCCCGAACCGAGCCCGGACTCCTCGTCGCTGCGTTCCTGGGAATGAGGAAGAGCAACCAATTCTCCCGACGACGTTTCAGAAATCCTTGATCTCGCGCAGGAGTTTTGTGACGACGTCATAGACGAAGCCACGCACGGCAACTTCTCTGGGAATCCACGGGTGCGTGCGCAGTTTTTGCAGCTGATGACGCACGTTTTCGTCGAGGTTCTGGAAGGCGTAGAAAAATGACGGAGCGACGGCGGCGGTGCCCGTGCGATTTTGAATGCGCGTGCGCAGGTCCTGTTCGGTCGCATGCATCAGGCCGCAGTCTGTATAATTGATGACCATGAATTCCTCGGTGCCGAGCAAATAGTGGGAGATGACCAGGGACCGCAGCGTATCGTCGGTAACGACGCCGCCGGCGTTGCGGATGATGTGTGCGTCGCCGGTCTTCAGGCCCATGGTTCGAATGGACAACCGCGTGTCCATACAGGTCAGAATCGCGAGCTTGCGTTGCGGGCGCGGGGTCAGGGGGCGCAATTCGTGCGTGCGCGCATAAATCTCGTTGGCTTCAAGAACTTCGTCTATGGCGCTCATGGCCAGCCCAGTGTAGCAAAACAAAAGCGGCAGCAGCTGAATCGCTTGCGTGACTCTTTATCGAGACCTGTGTTTGCGTGGAGGAAGGAGCCCTTCGTCGGAGTGTGAGGGCCATCATACCTGCACGCTGCCGTTTTTGTCTGCCTAAGAAGACAGATTTCTGACAATCATTGGACAATCCACCCTGCGAGAAGATGCAACCTATGGGGGGTAAAGGCGTTCTGATCTGTCAACCAGTCCTCGGTGGTTCGCTGGTCCCAAGAAGTCAAGAAAATTGAACTAAGGGACAAGTTCTTTCTACAGGAGTGTGTCCATGAACAAGTCCATTCTAGCGGTAGGTGGTTCCTTGTTCCTATGCGTTCTGGTGGTATACAGCTGCGGTGGTTCCATGACCAACCCGGTGCGGCCGGGAGCATCCATGTTATCCGTTACGGTCACCGATACGCCGCCCATGGGCGTGACGGTACTTTCTTTTGAGGTGAGTGTCACCGGCGCGACGCTCAATCCGGGCGGCGTCGATTTGCTCGCCGGACGCGGCCCCGTGCGGATTGAAGTCGAGGAGCTCGAAACCGAGTCCGCGTTCTTGAATACCGCTGGCGTAAATCCGGGGACGTATACCAGCCTAAATCTCACCTTTGCCAATCCGGAGTTGACATTCAAAAACGGCGCGATCATGACTCTGGCGGGTTGCGCCCCTGGAGCGGTGTGCCAGATCAAGCCGACCGGAACGCTTACCTCCGTGGTGAATTTCCCATCCCCAGGACTGGTGGTCCACGGGACCACTGGCACGTCCGGCCAAAACAGCCAGGGCGATGACAATGAACAAACCGCCATGGGGATCAAGCTGGACCTCGACGTGAACACCATCGTGAGTGCGGCGATGGGCGTGGATTTCAGCCAGGCCGGAGCGGTCACCGTCAAGCAACTGGCGAGAGAGGCCGAAGGTGAGTTTGACGACGTCAATGGTTTGGAAGGCGCGGTCCAGAACGTCAACAGCACGAACATGACCTTCACACTGCACACCACGAATGGAGACTTTTCGATCACCACAAACGGCAACACGCAGTTCGACTTCGACAACTGCAGCGCGGACAATTTCTCCTGTCTACAAAACAACGTGGTTGTGGACGTGGACGTCCTGATGATGCCGGGAGGCATTTTCCTCGCAAAGGAAATCTCATTTGAAGATAATGCGGAAGACGACGAACTGGAAGGCGTGGTGTTCAAAATCGATGACGCCATGCACTTCGAAATGGTGGTTCTCGATGAGTTGCGTTCCGTGAACAACATAAACGTAGGCAACCCCGTCGTGGTGACTCTCAGCAATCCAAGCTTCCAGGTGAGTGTGGAGGATTTGAACCCGCCAAGCACTCTGCTGACGGTGTTCCAGAACGCGACGGATACTTCGCAACTTTCGACTGGCCAAACGGTGGAAGTACGATTGACGGCTCCCGCGAATCCCGGCCCGCCGGTTATGGTGACGTCGGACCGCGTGCGGCTTCGCATGACACAATTCACGGCCAGCGTGAGCGGCACACCGGCTCCGCCAAGCTTCATGGTTGGCAACCTGCCGTCGCTTCTCACCGGCGCAGGAATCACAACCATTCAGGTGCACACGTCAAGCGCGACGGACTTCGACAACATTGCGGGGGTTAGCGGTTTGTCAAACATGGATACCGTTTCCGTTAGAGGGCTGCTCTTCAACCATGGAGCGAATCCGCCATTGCTGGAAGCCAAGAAGGTACGCAGGCGCTGAGTAGTCTCACTAGGAAAACTGCGGCGGCCGGAGGGTGTTTCTCCGGCCGTTGCCATCTTCACGCCCGCGGAATTGGAAACAAAGACACAGCAGAAGGAGGCGCTCGGTAAGCGCAAGCGGATTTCAATGTGACACCGCAGCGGCATTGCCCGGGCCGCCGACCGGTTGAAGTTTCGGGATGCGCCGATCGACGGGCGGGAGAAGCGGCGGCTCGCTATGCGGCTCGGTTTGATACCAGTAGGCTACCGAATAATAGTTGTCCGAACGGTGATTGGCGTGACCGTGCTCAATGGTGGCGCGAATGGATTTGGTGAATGGAATCGGCGAATCGAGGTGGAAGCGGTAGACCGAGGAGCGGCTCCCGGCGCGTTCCTCACCTTTCACCGGTGCTCCGTGAAGGCGATGAGAAAAGCTGCTTTGCCCGAAATCCCACGCACCAAGAAAATAGTCCTCTGAGCCCGTGCCGATGATGGACGGACGGGATTCGCCATCAATGAAGAACATGTCGTCACCTTCGCCCCACCAACCGTCCTGATTCTGCAGGACGGACATGGCGACACCAATGAAGTGGCCGCGGCCCTTCGCTTCCATCCAGACGTAGTTGCCTCCGCCGGCCGGATTTTTCGCATCTTCGACGAGTGGATCGCCGTTCGAGTCCCACTTGTTGGTCCAGCCTGCGTTGGGCTGAGCCTGGCGGTATTGCGCATGGAAATAGAGCGTGTCTGCGGGAAGAGGCTTCGAGTAGGCCCGGTAATCGAGGTTGTAGTAGAAGGACGGCGCTTTTTGCTTTCCTTCGTTGGTGACCGTGATGCGCGCGTGTTTTTGGAAGGGCATGGGGAAAAACGAATTCAGGGCGCGATCATTTGCGACAGAAAGAAGTTCGGATTCCCAGGTGTGATAGTCGCCAAGGCCGAGGCCGAAGAAATCGCCAAGCGGCGCTTCAACGCTCGGGAAGGACTCGCCGTCCCAATACATGCGCAGGACGAGTTTCTTGAGATGGTAAGGCTCGGGATCGTAAAGCGTGAACCAGATGTGCGTGAGAACACCAGGGCCGTCCGCATCGAGAACCGTCAGCGTTGCGCCGGGTTCGATGACGCGAAAATCGACGTTGCCTCCGGTAGTGTCTGCGCTGGAGACGCGCTTGAGAACGTAGGGCTGCAGCTGGGTGAGGTCCGCTTGCCAGTGCGCTAAGTCTTGAGCGTCGGCCACATCTTGCTGCTGGGCAAAAATCAATGCGAACAAAAATCCCGAGAAAACGGAGAGAAAATGTCTCATGGACTTCTCCTGGCACTGAGGGCCGCGGCTACTTTACGGCCACTGCCAGGAAAAGGAAAGCGTCAGAGCGTCCACATCTCCATGGGAAGCGAAATGCGTTTCTTGCTGCGGAACTGGCGACCTATGGTTTGGAACTTGATGCTCCCGTATCGCTTCCGTTGTTGTGTGCCAGAGCTTCCACGTCGAAGTAGATTTTTTTATGCAGGAGGCTGTTCTCGTGGCCGATGACGAAGCGCGTTTCCGGATCATCTTCCATGAGCAACAGACGGAGACCCCGCGCTTTTTTCGGGACATCGAAGACAAGATCGGTCATGTAGGATTCGCCCGGACGCAAAGCTTGCGCCATCGCGGTGGAGCTGTTTCCGCTGCGAGCGAGGGCAGACTGGCCCTCGGAAGAGGGTTCATAGCTGTGCCCCGCATCGTCCACGAGCAGCGCCTTGCGGCGGTTTGGCGTGAGCGGGCCGTTGCCTCGGTGCGCGGAAATGGTGCGCTCGTCAAACCACGTCTTCACCCGCAGGACGACGAATTTTCCGTGCGCCGCCGTTTGCTGAAGTTCCGGC
>Ga0126383_10002243_pt1 | contig 12426 bp, 10 predicted proteins | sample PanSoiMetPlot_35_FD_96882 | JGI IMG/M metagenome (GOLD analysis project Ga0126383, IMG submission 96882) | Tropical forest soil microbial communities from Panama - MetaG Plot_35 | ecosystem: Environmental > Terrestrial > Soil > Tropical forest > Bulk soil | place: Panama | collected 2016-02-17
CCAATTCTGGCTGTGGAGCATGCAAGCCGGTCTCAAGAACGCCTACGATAGCATCAAGGCGTTTTCCGAGACCGACTTCACCGAGGACCTCAAGAAGTTCGATGTGCCCACGCTAGTCATGCATGGTGAGGACGACCAGATCGTGCCCGTCAAGGATTCAGCAAAGAAATCGGCCAGGCTGATCAAAGGGGCCAAGGAGATTTACTATCCTGGCAGGCCTCACGGCCTCACAGCTACTCACCAGGATGAGGTCAACGCCGAGCTGCTGAAATTTCTCAATTCGGTCCAAGAGAGTCGTAAGGCAGCCTGAATTCTTTGCGCCGGGCAGATCGCATGCCCGGCGCTTCGTGATTCCTGGCATGAGCCAATTGGCTAGAGAGGACGAAGTCATGACCAAAGCAGTTGTTGGACTAATCATCGTGTCCGCGGGCTTGTGGATCTCACTGCCCGCAACCGCGTAATTCGAACCAAATCCGGACCACTTCGATAACCCCCCGACTGTCCCGACAGGACGGACACAACGTCGGAACCGTGTGAACCCAGGTTCCCTCTGGGCGACGGCAAAGACAGTGAAACCGGAATAGCAACTACGTTCGTATAGGCACGAGCGCAATAAGTACGAACTGAAAGGAGTTCATCCATGCGTGCAGACATCAAACCCGGGGCAGTGTTCCCCGACTACGAATTACCCGATCACACCAACACAATGCGCAAGCTGAGCGAGCTTCAGGGTGATGACCCGCTCATCCTCACGCTCGCGCGTGGCCACTACTGCCCGAAGGAGCACCAACAGCACCTGGACCTCGCTGCCTTTTATCCAAAGATCGCTGTGGCGTATACGAACATCGTTACCATCGCCACGGATAAGCACTACACGCTGCAAGAGTTCCGCGCATCCGTTGGCGCGCAATGGCCCTTCCTATCCGACCCTGGCCGGATCGTTCAAAAGGACCTCGATATCCAGGAGTACACGGACCCCGAGCACAACCCGATGATTCCGCACACGCTTGTGCTCAAACCCGGCCTCGTCGTCTACCGCATCTATAACGGCTATTGGTTCTGGGGACGCCCCTCCGTCGTCGACCTTTGGCACGACCTGCGAGCGTTATCGAGCGAGATCCGTCCCGACTGGGACTTGAGCACCCCGGGACTTCGCGAGGCATGGAACGCCGGCGCCTTCTCTGCGTTTCACGGCTGGAATAAAGATGTGAAGACGGCGCTGCCGACCAAAGCGGTAGAAGTCCCAGCATAAGATGAGTCGATGGAAGGGGCCGGGATCCTGATACGGAGGAATGCGAAACGAACGGGCTTCTCGCGCGCGTTATTGATGCACACGGCGGAATGGATCGCTGGAATCGATATCAAAAGGTCGTAGCTACGAGCAGCTGATGACGTGTCGGCGGCATGTCACCCGTTGCTGACACTCCTCTGAGACATCGTGCGACTGGTGCCGGGAGGGGGATTTTCTTGATGACGCCGTCAACACGGCGCGAGCGCTTGAGGTGACCGTCCATATCCTCCGGCAAGTCCATGAACTTTGCTTTGTTCGTGACCTGCTTCCTCTGGGTATTTCCCAGCTCTTCTTTTTCGAGGGCGAACGAATTCAGCAGCTAGCCGAAGACGCGAATGCTGTTCTAGCGGGGCAAAATCGGGGTGTCGCGCGTGTACGCGGCAGACATTCGTCGTGGTCATCGCCCACATTCACGGCACTGGTTGACGCTTGTGCGCCTAGTGCATCCCTTGCGTGATTGATAAAAAGCATGAAGTGTTTGGTAGTGTTGCATCGAAAGACTGTGATGCCACTGACGACACGGTGCATTAGTGAACAGAAGCTAAGAACATACTAGGAGTTCAAATGCAATCTGAAATTAGGGTAGGGCAACGTTTCAAGTTCAATATATTGTCCGACAACCCTGCGCCAGAGCGGCAGGCGGTAGTAACTCGCGTACTCTCTGATAGAGAGGAAGGACTCGGGCCGGAGGTGGAATTCTATTTTGCATATTGGGTGGAGGCTCACGAACTTCCAGAATCAGAGGCTCCGACAACATTGGAGTTTCAGCGCGGAACTGACGGAAACGTTTACCTCGACGGACGTCAGGTTAGCATCACTTTGCTGAAGTGATCTTCCGCTTAGGAACATCGACCTTCCGTCCCCGCTCTCTCTGCACGCAAGCGAGTCTACAATCACGATGGAGGAAGATTCATGAATTCCGGCTTCGCGTTGTTCCTGGCCTTCGGTATTGGGGTAGTAGCAGGGTTGCGATCCATGACGGCACCTGCGATTGTAGCTTGGGCGGCGCACCTGGGTTGGATCAGTCTTTCCGGCTCTCACCTGGTTTTCATGGGTTCAGCTTGGGCAGTCGGAATCTTTACTCTTGGCGCACTGGCCGAATTCGTTACTGATCAACTTCCCACCACTCCCGCACGCACGACTGCCGGCCCGCTAGCTGCGCGAATTGTTATGGGTTCGCTTACGGGTGCGTGCCTGGACACTGCTGGAGGTGCGTCACTTTGGCTGGGGCGTTGGTCGGGGGGATCGGCGCAATCGCCGGAGGGTTCGGCGGCTATCAGGCTCGCGTCGGACTGGTTCAAGGCCTTCACGTTCCGGATATTGCGATTGCGATTCCAGAAGACCTGATTGCAATCGGATTGGGACTGTTTCTAGTTTCCAGATTCTGAGAGTCGCCGATTCATGCGGGAACTATCTCTGCCTCGGCACCGAGCACAATACTTCGCAAATCCAATGCCCAGGTTCAGCCGCCCCTGCGGAACCGAGGAGCGGGGTTAGCAGTAGCGCCAGGTTGGTCAATTGTCGCCGAAATGATCGCCTGAGCGTCGATTCCGGCCAAAAAACTTCCCCTCCCGATACCATAATTCGCCAGCGGACTCGTTAAGAGAGGCTTTTCACATTGGTCACCTCTGTACCGCAAGTTGACGCTTGTGGAGGTTGGGGATTGTTCCCAATCTGCCATAATCTCTCTCAATGTGTGGACGCTACCGACTGTCACGGCGAAAACAAATCATCGAGGAATATTTCGACGCTACCCCTTGGGATGACGACTGGCGTCCTCGCTACAACATCGCGCCCACGCAACCTGTTCCCGTCATCCGGCAGCATCCAAAGGAGCCAGTTAGGCAAATCTCCAGCATGCTCTGGGGTTTGATCCCTCATTGGGCTAAGGATGCCTCTGGAACTGCAAGCACCATTAACGCGAGGTCGGAGACTGCGGCGACCAAGCCTGCGTTCCGTGATCCGCTGAAGCTCCGACGGTGCCTGATCCCGGCAGACGGATTTTATGAATGGAAGAAGATGCCGTCGTCCAAGCAGCCGTACTGCTTTGAAGTAAACGATGGGCAGTTGTTCGCGTTCGCGGGACTATGGGATGGGTGGAAAGACGCCAACGGCAATTGGGTCAGGACCTGCTCGATTCTGACCACGATGCCGAATGCAATGACCTCAGCCATCCACGACAGGATGCCTGTGATTCTCAATCCCGACAGCTACGATTTGTGGCTCGATCCTGGCATGACCAACGTGCAAGTCGTCTCCGAACTGCTGAAGCCCTTTGATCCCGAGTCGATGCGCTGCTACCCCGTAAGCACACGGATCAACCACGTCGCGAACGATGACGAAGATTGCTCACGCCCCATGGACATCTCCGAAGCCCAGAATCGGCTTTTCGCCTGAGGACATTAAGTCTCGTGAGTGCCATTTCCAGCTCATTCAACCGTCTTCGATCGCGAGTTTGAACAGGAGAAGGGCTACGATCCATGCACCGGCCGGAAGTGAGGCTTCTGTACGTTGAAACTGCGGAGATGTGCCGGCTTCTAGTCGTGACACGTTGGCATGTTCCGGTTTAAAGTAGTGGGCGACTCGGAATGAAGTAGGCGCTTATGAAATCGGCCTGCAGTAGACGTACCTCAAACCCTGTACTAGCGGCAGCAGATCGTCAAGCTTCTCGTTGAGGCGTCCATGTTCCCGCCGTTTGGGAACCGAAAAGGGAGTAGCCGAATCTAATAGCGCAACGAAGGGCAAGTCATGGAGCGAGCAGTACAGTCTCCCCCACAGGGCCTATCGAGGGACGGACCCGGAAAGGACGAGTCGGGTCTGTTTTCCATCGAGTCTGTCCTCAATTTGCAGAAGTTAATCTTTGCTGGCTCTCCTCTGTCCGAAGTTCTGACGAACATTGCCCAATTGGTTGAAGCGCAGGCCGAAGGCATGTCTTGTACGATCTGGCTTCCCGACGAGGACGGACGCGAACTCTATTGTGTCGCGGCGCCCAGCCTTCCTGGATTCAGCACCGAAGTAGGAACTATGGCTGTTGGTCCGAAAGGTGGATCCTGCGGCACGGCGGTCTATCGGCAGGAGTCCGTATATGTAACCGACATCCTGACCGACCCAATCTGGGAGAACTATCGCGACCGCATGTTGCCCTTTGGAATTCGTTCCGTTTGGTCGCGCCCGTTATTCACGAGCGAAGGCAAAGCCCTCGGCACTTTTTCGATCAATTACCGTGAATCACGCAGCCCCGGTGCCAGCGACCTCCAGTTGATTGAGGATGCGAGCCATATTACGGGTATCGCAATTGAGCGGCACATGAACGAACAGGCACTGCAGCGCGAACGCGACCGGCTGCGATTGCTACTAGAGATTACCAATAGCATGACGTCCAAGCTGGACCTTCGCCGTTTGGTCGAGTCGCTATCGACGGACCTCCTGCGCGTCACGCGATGTGATTTTTGCTCGTTGCTTCTTCCTGATGCTGAGAGTGGCGAATTGCGCATGACGATTTTGTACAACCCTGAGCCGCGAGGTTACGTCTGCGACGGAATCATACCGATCCATGGTTCGCTCTGCGGCAAAGCTTTCTGGACCGGCAAGACTCAACACTTTAATCACGTAGAGGAACATCGAAATGACCCAGAAACCTTCGGGAACAGCGTAGGTCGCCCTTACTATCAACGTCACTTGGACGAAGGTTTGATATCGGGCTGCGATCTCCCGCTTATCGGTAGAGGCGGCGTGGTAGGCGTGTTGGCCGCCCTAAAGCGGTCAGCGAGGGCTTATTCCAAAGATGATGTGGCCTTTTTGGAACAGGTTGCGAGCCAGGTAGCCATTGCTGTTGAGAACGCGTTGGACTACGAAAAGGCGATAAAGGACAGAGACAAAGAGACAAAACAAAGACTCTATCTCGAGGAGGAAATTCGGTCCGAGTTTGGAGAAATCGTCGGAGAGAGCTCGGCGTTGAAGACCACATTGAGTCTGGTGTCGGTAGTGGCGCCCGCGGATTCGAGTGTGCTGATCCTGGGAGAGACGGGAACCGGCAAAGAACTCGTTGCGCGTGCGATCCATAAGCTGAGCAGTCGCAGCGAAAAGGCATTCGTGAAGCTGAACTGCGCCGCAATCCCTCTTGGGCTTCTTGAGAGTGAGTTGTTCGGCCACGAAAAAGGAGCATTTACCGGGGCCATCGCCCAAAAAACGGGACGGTTCGAGCTCGCGGATAAAGGCACGCTGTTTCTTGACGAGGTTGGCGACATTCCTCTGGAACTTCAGGCGAAACTGCTGCGCGTCTTACAGGAGCAGGAATTCGAGAGGCTCGGCAGCAACCGTACGCATAAGGTTGATGTGCGGCTGATCGCAGCCACGCATCGGGATTTACCCGCGATGGTGAAGCAAGGGACATTTCGTGAAGATCTCTATTATCGTCTGAAAGTATTTCCCATCCAGGTTCCGGCTTTACGACAACGCACGGAAGACATTCCGAAACTCGTCTGGCATTTCACAGCAGTGTACGGGCGACGCATGAACAAGAACATCGATCAAATCCCCACGGAGACAATGGATGCGCTGGTTCGATATCGATGGCCTGGAAATGTTCGGGAATTGCAGAACTTCGTTGAGCGAGCGGTGATTCTCTCCCCGCACGCCCTTTTACGTGCTCCAATTTCCGAGCTGGAGCCGTTCCATGCTTCCAAGGAAGGCATTGTCCGAATGAATGGTCTCGCGGAAGTAGAGCGCGATCAAATCCTCCGCGCACTGGAGGCGAGCGACTGGGTGATCGGCGGACGAAATGGTGCTGCCGAGCGCTTAGGGATGAAGCGGACGTCGTTGGTCTACAGAATGAAAAAGCTCCGCATAGAGCGCCCCGCCCGCCTTCAGGAAAAAAGCGCCTAGGACGGATTCCTTTTTTCACGTCGTCTGCGCGACACTTCTCGCGACGGGAATCCGTCAGCGACGGAGATTCATCACAGTTTCGTCAGGGACCGCGAAACGCGGTTTCTGATCTTATCTCAGCATCCTCAACCAGCATAATCCTTTACATCGAACCCCTCCTTTCGATTTGCAGGCTTCTTCATTGGTCCGTTGCATGCCTCCAGAAGTGATGTCCGACATCGACCGTGAAGTACCTCGGCCCGGAGCGGCGGCGCAGCGCCATAGGAAGTAAGAGTGTCTACTCTCACAACGGAAATATCGGCTTGGCGGGATGTGCGGGCGAAGCTGGCACCCTATGCCGCGGTTCCACTTCGATTTATTGTCGGTTACGGATTTCTGGCGCACGGTTTAGCGAAATGGTCCAAGGGCCTAGAAGCGTTCGCTGGCATCCTTCAGGCGACGCATGTTCCACTGCCGCACACCATGGCTTGGGTCACCATCGGCACTGAAATCGTCGCTGGCATCGCTTTCCTGATCGGCGCCTTTGTACCTCTGGTAAGTATCCCAGCCATCATTCTCCTTGCGGTTGCGATCTTCACGGTCCATCTGCCCTATGGATTCACGTCGATCAAGCTGTTAAGCGTGAACAACGGGAGAGCACAGTTCGGCCCGCCGGGATACGAGTGCAATCTGCTCTACATGGCTTGCATTGCGGCGCTTGTGCTCATTGGTCCAAGCCCTTGGTCGGTCGATAGGTATCGATCTCTGCATTCAAAGCACCTAGCTCGTTGAACAACTAACGGAGGAATTGTAATGACAACTTATCGTCATGCCAACGTAAGGGGACAAAAGGTCTTCTACCGTGAAGCGGGACCCACGAATTCGCCGACTATCGTACTTTTGCATGGCTTCCCCAGTTCGTCGCACATGTTTCGTGACCTGATACCGCGATTGGCCGACAGGTTTCATGTGATTGCTCCAGATTATATGGGATTTGGTTATAGCGGTGCGCCCACAGCACAGGAGTTCGAATACACCTTCGACAACCTGGCAGCTCACGTGGAGGATCTGCTGTTCAAGAATCTGGGCTTGAAGGAGTTCAGCATATATGTGCAAGACTACGGCGCGCCGGTCGGCTTTCGAATTGCTTCAAAACATCCAGATGCTATTCAAAGCATTGTTGTTCAGAATGGCAATGCATACGTGGAAGGTATCGGCGGCGCTTTCGACCCGATGAAGCCATTCTGGGCCAATCGCAATCCAGAGACCGAGAAGCCTGTACGCGATCTCCTGACAATAGAAACCACCATGTTCCAGTACACACATGGTGTCAGCGACCCTGAACGAATCAGCCCGGATTCCTATACGGTGGACCAGTTCTTTCTCGATCGCCCAGGCAACGCCTCAGTTCAGCTCGATCTTCTTTACAACTATCGGTCTAATGTCGCGCAGTATGACCGTTGGCATGAGTACTTCCGCACCCGACAACCGAGAATGCTGATTCTCTGGGGAAAGAACGATCCCTTCTTCACCGTCGAAGGAGCGAAAGCCTATCAAAGAGATCTCCCGAACGCGGAACTGCACCTGATTGATACCGGCCACTTCGCATTGGAAGACTTCAGCGGTTTCATCGCAGAACGGATGCGCAAATTTCTCGGTCAAAGCGCTGCGCCGAGTGGCGCTACTGCGGCTTGAACCAAGGGAGGCAGTCAGAGCGTGGCAGTTAACGGAAACATTGGCTACTACAACTACTACTACAGGAGAAGTGAACATGATCTCTGCGACATTCCCGTGCCAAAAACAGCGGCGGCGAGTCCTTGGCCGCGAGATGGCGTACGTGGAGGTGGGACAAGGCGACCCCATCGTACTGTTGCACGGTAATCCCACCTCGTCGTATCTCTGGCGCAACGTGTTGCCGCACCTACAGCCACTAGGCCGCTGCATCGCCCCTGACCTGATCGGTATGGGCGACTCCGACAAGCTGCCCGACAGTGGCCCCGGCTCGTATCGCTTCGTCGAGCACCGCTGCTACCTCGACGCCCTGCTCGAGGCCCTCGATGTGCGCGAGCGGGTCACCTTCGTCATCCATGACTGGGGCTCAGCCCTCGGCTTCGATTGGGCCAACCGCCACCGCAAAGCCGTGAAGGGTATCGCGTACATGGAGGCGATCGTGCGGCCGCAGGGATGGGACCACTGGGACAAGTTGAATATGCGTCCAGCTTTGAAAGCGCTGCGTTCCGAGGCCGGCGAGGCCATGGTCCTGCAAGATAACTTTTTCATTGAGAAGATCCTGCCAGGGGCCATCCTGCGCACGCTTTCCGCTGAGGAGGTGGCGGAGTACCGACGGCCGTTCGCAGAGCCAGGAGAGGGGCGACGGCCGACGCTGACGTGGCCCCGGGAGATCCCCATCGACGGCGATCCGGCCGACGTCAGTGCGATCGTGGCCGCCTACGCGGATTGGCTGACGACAAGCAATGTACCCAAGCTGTTCGTGCAGGCCGAACCCGGGTTGCTCGTCTCGGGCGGCGCGAATCTCGACTTCGCCCGACGGTTGCCAGCTCAGACTAAGGTTACGGTCGCGGGACTCCATTTCCTCCAGGAAGATTCGCCGCACGAAATCGGGCAGGCCATCGCCGGCTGGATGGGGGCGTTTGCTGACGGGAGCCAATCAAAGCACGGGATGGCCACACTTTCCAGCCGCTGAGGGAAACGGGATTTGCTTCCTCGCTTCACTTATCAGATGCCTTCTATTCCCGCGCCAAGGAGAATTCTACTAAATGACCCGACTGCTCTCGCTGAATGTCGGTCTTCCGCGCGAAGTGACATGGAACGGCAGGACCCTGCGGACAGCGATCTGGAAGCTTCCGGTACAGGGGCGGCGCATGGTGCGCAAGCTGAACATCGATGGTGATGGGCAAGCCGATCTCGCCGGCCACGGTGGTGAGCAGCGCGCCGTATTTGTCTACCAGATGGAGTCGTACCAATACTGGAAGCGCATCCTTGGACGCAATGATTTTACTTTCGGGCAGTTCGGAGAGAACTTCACCGTTGAAGGACTTGCTGATGACGAGGTCTGCATCGGTGATCAATATCGGATTGGAAATGCGGTATTTGAAGTGACGCAACCACGTGTGACTTGCTACCGCGTTGGCATCCGCATGAATGAGCCTCGCATGCCAGCCCTGCTCGTCGCACATCACAGGCCAGGGTTCTACTTCCGCGTGTTGCAGGAGGGAGAAGTTGGTGCCGGTGATGACATCGTAAAACTTGCTGACGGTCCAGATCGGATCGCCGTGGCCGAGATTGATGCCCTCTTGTATTTGCCAGGACACTCTCGCGAGCACCTGCAACGCGCGCTGCGGGTTCCTGCGCTTAGCAAGGGTTGGCAGAGTTCGTTCCAGGCAATGCTCCAACAAGACTCGAGTTCCAAAACTGTGGCGGGGAATCCCGGACTCGCATATGAGGAGCAAGCTCCCGCATGGCCCGGATTTAGACATATGCGAGTTGCGCAGATTCGTAAGGAAAGCGATAGCGTGACTTCCTTCGTTCTCGTGCCGAGCGATGGGCAGCCTCTTTCTGTTTTCCAGGCAGGTCAATTTGTTGTCTTGCGATTGCTTGTCGATCCGGACAAGCCGCCAGTGCTTCGCAGCTATTCGCTGTCCGACTTACCAGGAGTCGACCACTTCCGCATCAGCGTGAAGAGAGAATTGAATGGGATTGGAAGTTCATTTCTGTGCAACCGTGCGCGAGAAGGCGATGTATTGGATGTGAGTGCACCGCGGGGACGCTTTACTGTACGTCCCGGCGAGAATCCCCTGGTTCTGTTGAGCGCCGGAGTCGGCGCAACGCCCGTGCTGTCGATGCTGCATGAACTCGCCGCCGACAGATCGCAACGAGAGATCTGGTGGATCTATGGAGCGCGCAATCGCGTCGAGCATCCATTCGCAGAAGAATCGCGTTTTCTACTCAAACAGCTCTCTCGCGGACGAAGCTACATCGTGTACAGCAGGCCCGCTGCAACCGACCAACCAGAGATGGACTTCGACGCTTCTGGGCACATTGACACAGATTTGCTGCAGAGAATTGGCGTGTCACCCAATAGCGATTTCTATCTGTGTGGCCCATCTTCATTCTTAGAGAATATGCGCGATGGGCTGCGAAACTCGGGTGTGCTCGCCGAGAATGTGCACACGGAAATCTTTGGTGTGCTCGAGGGCATTACACCTGGCATGACGCGGCTTGGTCACACTCCGCGCCTGCCACAAGGGCCGCCGGGATCTGGCCCCTCCGTCTCGTTTGCCCGTAGCGGGATCACGACCGCATGGGACCCCAAATATCAGAGTTTGTTGGAACTAGCGGAAGCATGCGACATTCCGGTCCGATGGTCGTGCCGGACTGGAGTGTGCCACACCTGCATGACAGGTTTGATCGGTGGCGCGATTGCGTATCAACCCGAACCGCTTGAGAGGCCAGCTCCGGGAAATGTGCTGGTGTGCTGCTCACAGCCAGATGCAGATGTCATTCTTGACGTTTGAAACAACCATATGGCACGTGGTGAAGCACCGGCGGGAGGCATTCATCGAACGCGGACTAGCAAGTGCGATCAACTGCTTACGTTTCCACTGGCCGGAATACCTGATGGAAGCTGCCGAGGTTGGCTTGTATTTGTTCCTCACATGCGTTTTCGCAAGTTTGTTACTGTACCCCGCTTCGCCAGTCCGACACTTCATTGGTAGCACTCTAGAACTGCGCGCTCTGATGGGATTGGCAGTCGGTGGAACGGTGGTTGCGATTGTGATGAGCCCGTGGGGCAAGCAGTCCGGAGGGCATTTCAATCCAGCGCTCACTTTAGCTTTTTACCGATTGGGCAAGATGCGTTTACCGGATGCACTCATCTATGTCGTTGCGCAATTCTCGGGCGCAATTGGCGGCGTCTGCGTTGCCAGATATCTCTTGCCAGTTGGCCGCCCGGCAATAAGGTACGCGATAACCGCACCGGGCGTTCGCGGTAACGCTGTAGCTTTTATCAGTGAACTGGCAATGTCTTTTGTTCTGATGTCAACGATTCTTGTCTCGTCCAATCGCGAGAGCCTGACCCACTACACACCTTACTTGGTTGGTCTCTTGTACGCGATTTTCATAACCCTGGAAGCACCGCTTTCCGGAATGAGTATGAATCCCGCCAGAAGCTTTGGACCAGCTTTGCATGTGAGCTACTGGCACGCAATCTGGCTGTACTTCAGTGCGCCGACTCTAGGGATGCTCATCGCCGGCGAAGTGTTCCTGCGAGCTCGCGGTGGAGTCTATCCCTTCTGCGCAAAACTGCATCATGCCAACAATAAACGATGTATCTTCCGCCATGGCTCTGAGCCACGCCCGACAAAACTATGTAAGGAGGGGAGTTTGAATGCAAACCACAGAGAAAATATCTTCAGCTGAACCGGTCAGAAAAACAGACCCCGAAGATTACGATCTCGTGATTCTCGGCGGCGGCACGGGATCCACAATTGCTGCATGGACGTTTGCTGCAGAGGGAAAGCGGGTCGCCGTCGTCGACCGCAAATACATCGGCGGATCGTGCCCCAACATCGCCTGCCTGCCAAGCAAGAACATCATCCACAGTGCGAAGGTGGCGTCGTACTTTCGCCGAAGCAAGGAATTTGGCATCACTGATCAGGGCTACACGATCGACATGTCGGGCGTTCGTGACCGCAAGCGCAAGATGGTAACCGGCATGAACGAGATGTATCTTGAAAACTACAGAAAAACCGGAGCGGAGTTCATCTTCGGGACCGGACGATTTATAGCTCCGAGGACCGTGGGGGCGACTCTCCCTGATGGAACCACCCGTCAACTGCGCGGCACAAACGTGATCGTAAGTACGGGGACCCGGGCCTCCTTGGCAGCGATTCCTGGTCTTGCTGAAGCGCAACCACTCACGCATATCGAGGCGCTTGAACTAGACGAAGTTCCCGAACATCTCCTTGTTATCGGCGGCGGATACGTCGGAATAGAACTGTCCCAGGCGATGCGACGATTTGGGAGCGATGTGTCGGTGATCGATCCCAACAAACGGTTGATGTCTAAAGAAGACGAAGATGTTTGTAAGGCTCTTCGTAATCTGCTTGAGGACGAGGGCATCGACATTCATCTGGATGCACGGATCAAGCGAGTTTCGGGGAAATCGGGGCAGTCGGTGAATATCGTCTTCGAGCAACATGGAGCAGAGGACGTCCTGAAGGGCACACATCTGCTTGTGGCCATAGGCCGCA
>Ga0126383_10002245_pt1 | contig 12417 bp, 10 predicted proteins | sample PanSoiMetPlot_35_FD_96882 | JGI IMG/M metagenome (GOLD analysis project Ga0126383, IMG submission 96882) | Tropical forest soil microbial communities from Panama - MetaG Plot_35 | ecosystem: Environmental > Terrestrial > Soil > Tropical forest > Bulk soil | place: Panama | collected 2016-02-17
GCCCTTGGTACGACTGCAATCAGCTGGCTTGTCGCAAGGCGCTAGACATACGCAATCGTGCTGTTCGCGAACACTTGCAGACCATGCTTGCAGGCAGTGAAACGCCCATCAAGCTCGGGGCAAGCCGACGACAGTCAGCGAAAATCAAAACGTGAATGCCACTAGGAGAGACCGCCTCGCGGCGGTCTTTCTATTTTCGAACACTGCGGGCAGGACGGCGTGCGCGTCGCTTGCCCGCAGTTGAAAATATTATGGCCCAGAGTTCCGTTGTCACAAAGGTAGGTTGGTAGTCCGCAGGTCAGCGTCACTGATTGATTGAGGACAGGGAGCGGTTCAGATTTCGTTCCCATTCGATCAAGTTGTCTCTGCGAACCTTCGCAATCCGGTGAATCTCAGTTCGCTCCCCGCCGCACTCCCGCTCTTCGCCACCGGCCTTGGCGCGTTGGGTCTGCTTGGGTAGAGGAGGAAGCGGAAGCAAGCGGCATAGAACAGGGTGACGACTCCGGATCGCACAACCCGCCTAAGCAGCGCCACACGTTGCCTGAAAGCCGTGTGTGATCCCACGTCATCTATAGAACCCCGGTGTCGGAAGGCGCCGGGGTTTTGCAAAGTGGCGTGTCCACTCGCGTTGGGTCTGCTCGGCTGGCGCAGGAAGCGGAAGGCACAAGCAGCAGCCTAAGTTACGACAGCCAGCCAACGGAACATCAAAAAGGGGCCACACTCCTGAACCGTGTGCAGCCCCTTTTCGGCGAATCCTAAGCAATACAGCGCCGCTTTCGGGAGGGCGGCGCACCTGGATCGCGAAAGTCCAAACGCCGACCCGAATTATTCGTTCCTAAGTCGGGTATCACACCTGCATTGAAGCGACAGTCAGCGAAAATCGAACAGGATTGCCTCGCTTCCCTATCGAAGAACCGGCGCTGCCATTGAGATGCCTACTTTGTCGGCGCAGATTTTGGCCCCGACCTCTGGGGACGGAGGGGATGGGGATATGAGATCGGGGCCGTGCTCTCTGGGGAACGAAGAGCGACCCCGATCTTATTTTCTCAATGTCGATTTCATCAATTAAGCTTTCGTGTAGCCCACTTAAACTTTTGTGATTGCGTGACGCTCCTTAAGGTCTTGAAATAAGGTGCACCTAAGCGTGTTGCGCGGTAGCCCGGTGGGTTTATATCTGCGCTATGTTGCGTAACTCGCGTGGCAGACCGCGTAATGCTCCTGCCGCTTTCATTCATCCCTGTCGACCGATCGTTGCAACGCGCCCGCCGCGCGGGCCGGGCTGGGCACACGAGCTAAAGCAAGACGGTTATCGGTTGCAGATGCACATTCCGCTGCGTAAGCTTCGTGTGCGGATTTGCCCTCAAAGAGTGCTTGAGCGAAGCGTTCCTGGCGTGGGTTTGCTAATGAGCCATGGCAGCACGCTCTTGAGTTTCTCCTCCGGCATGGTTTCGCCAATATGGATGAAGGCCGCCCGCAGTTCAGCTTCCTGTACGTGGCGCGGCTCCTTGCTTGGTTTGAACGGAATCCCTTTGGCGCGGCAGTCGTCGATGAATTGGTCGGCCCCCAGCTCCAGCCTTCGGCGCAAGTCGGTGGAGATCGTTTTCAGCATTTAGAAATCCGTCAGGTTAAGGGGTGCGTCCCTCACTCATTGCTGCGCGTCTTTAACGAATGCGGAGCACAAGTACCCGCTGATTCCGATTAATTGATTGAGATTCCGCGCGTCAAGTATTTTGGCCGCCCATGTCCGCTTTTGGGGGTAAGCATTTGCCTCTACAGGTTCAAAGGCAACAGCCCTCAAGAATAGAGTTCGGGGACGGCGTCGCAACCACACGAGACAGCATCAAGCCGCTTTCTTGAAAAAGTTCGCGGAATTGTTCCTTAGTGCGACATTGGCCTCCGTTGATATTCATCATGAGAAGATCAACAAGCCTGTTACGGTGCGGTATGGTCCCCTCAGGAATGATCGGATCAATAACAAGAATCTTGCTTCTGCTCCCCATTACAGCAATACAATTTTCCAAAACGCGAACGGCCTTGTCATCGGTTAAATCCATCATCACGCGCTTGATGATGTAAGCATCACCTGTCGGCAGAGTCGAACTCAGCATGTCACCGCCTACGACATCGCAGCGATCTGAAAACCGCGACGTTTCCAATTTTTCGGTGGACGCAACCACTTCTGGAAGATCAAAAAGTATTCCACGCATAGTAGGGTACTGCGCGAGCACTGCGGCGAGCGTGCTGCCATGACCGCCGCCGACATCGACGAGGGTTTCGATTCCTGAAAAATCATAGCTTTCGATGAGCGCCGTGTTGTGAAGCTTCGATTGAGCCGTCATAAAACGATGAAATATGGCGCCAATTTCCGAATGCTGTGCAAGATACTGCCAAAGGGTGGCGCCGTGCACTTGATTAAAGGAAGGTCGTCCCGTGCGGACGGAAGCAAGACAGGAGCCCCATGCCGACCACACTGGCTCCCCTATTTCAAATAGCGCTTTGTCGCGCAGAGAGCCCTGTACATCGCTACGCAAAGTGTCTCCAAGCGGCGTCAACCCAAACCGCCCCTTGGCATCCCGCGTAAAGACACCCAAGCTGGCAAGGGTTGTTAAAAGTCGATTAAGCGACGGCTGATGACAGCCCGCGGCTTGCGCTATCTGTTCGATTGTTTCGCTTCCTTGCGCGATCAGATCCGCCAGACCAAGCACTGCCGCTACATGCAGACATTGGGAAACGAAATGCCCAGCAAGCATCGTTTGCATCTGCTCGCTCGCGGACTCCGTAATTTCCATGCGGATAGTCGACACGACACGCTCCCCAAAAATTAGACCACTTTCACCGCAATTATCGGGCAATCGAAAGTACTGGCAAGCGCCGCACCTTTGTGCGCCGGTCTATGCAGACCGAACAAGTCCGCTATTGGGCCTAAGCGGACATAAGCGAGTGCACTGCAAATGTCCGCTTTCGGGGGTAAAGCGGACATAGTTTTTTGCATTGCAAATGTCTGCATTTGACCCAAAGCGGACATTGGAACTCAGTCCCGAAATGTCCGCGTCATGCCATAAGGAGAAATCCGGTGGGCGCGGCGGGGCCGGCATCCAGCCTCCGTCCGGCTTATTACCTGGCATGTAATTGAGCCAATTCGCGGTCCGACTATTTTTATGATCGTCCCCGCGCACGCCACAAAGCATCAAAAGCGCTTGGCGGTCGCACGTCGAGACTGTGATTGTGAAATTCAAATAGCAAAAACGCGGTTTGTCAGGAACTTTCTAAAGCGGCTTCGAATTAGCCAGTCTGAGAGGACGTCGCACAGGGGCAACGAGAAATCCGCGTGGACGATTGTCCAGGGAAGGGCCGCTTGAGTTAGCTCCCCGGTTGGCCCTTCCCACCACGATGCTCGACTCTACGTAAGAGTGATGTACGGGACACTTTTGCGAGCTGTCTGATGCACGCTGTAATCAGGTCGGAGATCAGCCCGTCGCCATCCGCAAGCGGTGCAGCGGCAGCGGCGCTCGATGTCAGCTAGCGCCTCGTCATCCGCAAAACGATCTACCGGCAATGTCGCTTCATGGTGGCAGGGCCAATCGGCTTGGCGTTTGCCACGGCAATAGATAAGCAGCCGGCGAACACCATGGGCGCGAACTGAGGCGATGGTGACGGCATCATTCATTTTGGCCTCAGGGCGAGGGTGAACGTCTTGATTAAAAGAGTTGGAACGCCCAAACAAAAAACGCTGGCAGAACAGAGAATCCGATGATGAAACTGAATGCGGTCACTTCCTCGTAGTCATAGTCCCTTAGTTGCTCTTGCTCAGTCGGGTAGCGCTCTCTGCCTGTAAATTTTTCAATTTCGGGAAAATCCTCTTCTAACCCTTTCATAATCTTGTCTAGCAAGACCCGCGCGCCAGTAATTCGGTGATTGTAATGGATCAGCAAATAAATTGATGTGAGAGCCACGAACACGCAAAACAAAACGAAGCCAAACGGTGCCCAACCGCCGATCTTTGTCGCTACCGCCGCAGTGGCTAAGGCGAGATTGACCGTCACAGCCCATTTCAGCACTTCCCATCTTTGAACCTTGCCGGCAGCGATAAGGCGCTGAGAGTCCTGTATGTAGTTAAATGCGAGTGCCAATGGCTCGGAGTTATTCATTCGGCGCGCCCCTCTAATCGCGGGTCTATTTGAGTATAGCGCAAAATAGAATGCCCGGGAGCGTTTGCCCCAGAACGTACAGGCGAAGGCGATTAATCAGGCGCTCGCTAAAATATTCCGATCATCGGAGGCGAAATAGTGGTTGAGACTGCGGAGTCCAAACCGCATGATTCCGCAAGTGATTTGGAACGCTGGTGAGCCAAAAGGGGAGGCAATCATGCGAGTCCGCAGCCGCGAAGCGCAGCATGATCATTCTGACAACTATCGAGGGCACACCATGGACGTCAGCAGGCTTCCGCACCTCATGGCGTAAAGCGTGCGACAAAGCCGGCATTAAGGGCGTAACGTTCAACGATCTACGTGGAACAGCCGTAACGCGCCTTGCCATTGCCGAATGCACTGAGACTGAGATCGCCACTATAACCGGTCACAGCTTACGTGACGTGCGCTCGATCCTGGACGCTCACTACTTGCGTCGCCGACACGGGTATGGTCGCGGTTTGGCGGTTGAGCAAAGCACAATAGAAGACAAGCTTTGCAATTGCTCTCACCGCGTCCCACTCCTTCATTCGTCGAGAACTGCCAGATGAAAAAGAGACCTTCTGTTACTCGCGCTTCGACAGCCCTGCGATTACAATTTGGAAGGCCTCTTCCAAGTCGCGAAGTCCATTTTCAACGTTGGGCCGACTGGCGCCGGCCAGCCATTTCCTAAGCTCGATCTGAAAAATCGCAAAAAGGACCTCTCCGGCCCTGCGATAGCGGCTGCTGTTTCGGATCTCGTTTCTTCGCTGGGCGATCCGCACCATCTCTCGACACAGCTCTATCATCTTCTGTCGTATCTGGATGAAGCGCGCGGCCTGTAGTCCGGATTCATAGAACATCATCTCACGCAGCGTCAGCCTCGAGAGTCCTGGTTGCTTCCCAAAAAACTCGTAGAGGGGCCGCAACGCCGCGATCAGATTCTGCATGAGTGTCACATCGGAGCGTATAGCCACAGCGGCTTTTGCTGCGACATCTTCCAATTCGTCATTGACGACAAGAAAAAGCAGATCGCGTTTGTTAGCCGCATAAAGAAACAGGGTTCCGAGAGCGACACCGGCCTTGACCGCTATCTGGCGCGTGCTCGCTTCATCATAGCCGTTGGCGATAAAGAGCTTCCGGGCCGCGTCCGCGATGCGTCGCTGCTTGTCCTGCTTGTTGAGCTCGCGCTTTCCGGCTTGTGCCGCAACCTGTCTTTCAGACATTTGTCCCAGTCCCGTCCCACTCCTCCCACAGAGGGAGCAGCTTGACAGCACATCAGTCAAATATGAACATGTTCAATTATAGCGCCTTTGTCGGGAGAAGCGAAATGAGACGGAGTGCTGACCGAATTCTCACCACGCATGCAGGCAGCCTGCCGCGACCCGATGCGCTGCGGGAGGCCTGGTCAAAGCCGACGACTGGCGCAAAGCAGGAGCGGGAGCTGGAACTGCTGCTTCGCTCCTCCGTCAAGGATGTGGTGCAAGCGCAAGTCGATGCGGGCGTCGATGTCCCCAATGACGGCGAGTTCGGAAAACCGATGCGCGCCAGCGCCGATCTGGCGGCATGGGGCACTTACATTTTCGGCCGCATTTCCGGGTTTGGAGCCACGCCACCCGGGGCCGCGGCGCCCGATCGAACTCCCCCGGGTCAGCCGATGCGTCTCGTTGGCCAGCGCTGGGAGCAGCGGGAGTTTTCCGAATTTTATGCCCACGATTCTCTCGTCCCCACCGTCGCGAGTCGTCCGACCTGCATCGGCCCGATCAAATATACCGGTGAAGAAGCGCTGCGCGGTGACCTGGCCAATCTGAAAGCCGTCAGCGAGGCCGCCGGCATCGAGGAAGCGTTCGTCACGTCGATTGCAGTCGGCAGCCTCGAAATGTTTTGCCGTGGCCAGAATATCCATTATCCGAGCGCAGAAGTCTTCCTGGAAGCCATCTCAGAAGCGCTCGCCGTCGAGTATCGGGCAATCGTGGCGGCCGGATTCGTGCTGCAGCTCGATGATCCAGGGCTGCCCGACACGTGGGACATGCTGGATCCGCACCCGACCATCGACGAGTACAAACGCTACGCGATGCTGCGGGTGGACGCGCTTAATCACGCGCTTCGTGATCTGCCGGAAGATCGCATTCGATATCACATGTGCTGGGGCAGCTGGCATGGACCGCATACGACCGACATTCCTCTGCGCGACATCGTCGACGTCATGCTGCGGGTCAAGGCGCAGGCCTACTCTGTCGAAGCGGGAAACGTCCGTCATGAGCATGAGCACAAGGTCTGGCGAGAGGTGAAGCTGCCGGATGGAAAGCTGTTGATCCCCGGAGTCGTCAGCCACGCCACCAATGTGGTCGAACATCCCGATGTCGTGGCGGACCGTATCTTGGCCTACGCCAACGCAGCGGGCCGCGAGAGCGTTATCGCCGGAACGGATTGCGGGTTAGGTGGACGGGTGCACCCGCAAATCGCCTGGGCCAAACTCCGCGCGCTGGCCGAAGGCGCGCGGCTGGCCACGCAGCAGCTTTGGCGCCGGTCGGCGGCGTGATGCCGACGGCTGTCTCCGCCTTCGAAACAGTAATGGAGAGTCTTGCAAGTCGGCTCAACTAAAAAAGAAGTCGCTCTATGTCGACCGAGAGGGAGGACGGCCAATGACGGTGCAACAGAACACCGATCACATTCAGACCACGCATATCGGCAGCCTGCCGCGACCCCACAATTTGCTCGACATGCTGAAGGCAAAATACGCCGGCCAGTCCTATGACGAGGGCCAGCTGAATTCGATGCTCACGCAGGCCGTCGCTAATTGCGTGCGCAAGCAAGTCGAGTGCGGCATCGAAATCGTGACCGACGGCGAATATTCAAAACCGGGCTTCTTCACCTATATCCGCGAGCGCTTCGACGGGTTCGAATCGCGACCCGGTCAGAAACTTACCGTTTTTCAGCAGGAGGTCTCGGCCTTTCCGGAGTACTACGCCCAATATTTCAAGGAAGCGATGATGGGCGGTGCCATCATGCCGATCGTTCCGGTTGTCTGTACCGGACCGGTAAAATACAAAGGCGAGGCCAAGCTGCAATTCGACATCGCCAATGTGAAGGCGGCCGCCAAAGCGGCCGGCGTTCCAGACCATCACGTGTTTCTGCCGGCGACCGCCGCGTCGGGCGTCGGCATCAACGAATACTACAAGAGCGACGAAGACTACTTCCACGCGCTTGCCGCCGAGCTGAATAAGGAATATCGCGCCATCATCGATGCCGGAATCCTGCTGCAGGTAGACGATCCATTTCTACCAGACATCTTCGTTGAGCCGGGGCTGGACGACAAACAAAAGAAGCGACGCGCGGACATCTACGTCGAGGCAACCAACACAGCTCTCGCAAAAATTCCGGCGGACCGGGTACGCTTTCACACCTGCTACGGGATCAACGAAGGTCCGCGGCTGCACGAAGCAGACCTGCCGCAGATCATCGAATATGTGCTTAAGATCAACGCCGGTTCGTTCAGCTTCGAAGCCGCGAACCCGCGCCACGAGCACGAATATCATCTGTTCGAGCGCCTGAAGTTGCCCGAGGGCAAAGTATTGTGCCCGGGGGTTATCACCCATGCCAGCAATATCGTCGAGCATCCCGAATGGATCGCCGAACGACTGCTTCGTTACGCCAATCTCGTCGGACGTGAGAACGTGATGGCCGGCGCCGATTGCGGATTTTCATCCCAGGCGCTCTACCGGACGGAAGTTCACCCGACTGTCGTCTGGGAGAAATTTAAGGCCATGCGAAAGGGCGCCGATATCGCAACCAAGAAGCTGTGGCGGTAACTGATCATGGCAATGGCGACACCGGCTTTATCAGCATCGACACAGTTCGCACCGCCGTTTCGTGCCGATCACGTCGGAAGCCTGCGTCGTCCAGAACGGCTAATGAAGGCGCGCGAGAAGCTTCTGGGTGTACATGATCTCGATCAGAATTTCGGTCCGCACCAGAACAGTGAGTTGCGGGCGCTCGAAGATGAGTGCATCTGCGAGGTTGTTAAGCTGGAGGAAGATACCGGGATTCAATCGATCACAGATGGTGAATTTCGCCGCCGGATCTGGTGGAGCGATTTCCTTCTGTCATTGGAAGGTGTTTCAGGAAACTATCGCGGTGCGGCGATTTTGCGGGACAGTGGCGGTCATCGCGCTCCTTTGCCGCGGATCGACGTCAGCGCACCGATTCGCTGGACGCGAAGCATCAATGTCGAACCATTCAAGTTTCTGAAATCGGTGACCAAACGCACGCCAAAGGTCACCATCCCCGCGCCTCAGACGCTATATCATTTCGCCAACAGAGCCACGATCGACCGCAACGCCTATCCTGATTTGCAGGCGATCTGGGCCGATCTCGCGAGTGCCTACATGCTTGAACTCAAGGCGCTGTCCGAGGTGGGCTGCACCTACGTGCAGCTCGACGAAGTAGTCACCGCCTGCCTATGCGACGAAACGCAGCGCGGGATATTCCGTTCGAGAGGCGACGACCCTGACCAGGTCTTGCAGGCAATCGGAAAATGCATTCGCGACATCCTGAAGGCCCGCCCGGCAGGCATGACCGTCGTCATGCACACCTGCCGCGGCAACCTGCAGGGTCACTGGCTGGCGGAGGGCGGCTACGATCCGGTCGCCGAGTTTGTGTTCAACGAAATCCCGGTTGATGCCTACTTTCTCGAATACGATTCGCCGCGCGCAGGCACCTTCGAGCCACTAAGGTTCGTGCCAAAGAACAAGCGGGTTGTGCTCGGCCTGGTGTCGACCAAAACGGCGGCGCTCGAATCTGCCGACTTGTTGAAGCGACGGATTGAGGAAGCGTCGAAATACGTTTCGCTCGAACGGCTGTGCATCAGCCCGCAGTGCGGGTTTTCCAGCAACTATCTCGGCAACCCCGTGACAATCGATGATGAGAAACGCAAGCTCGAACTGGTGGTTAAAGTTGCGGAGGCCGTCTGGTCCAATGCGTACTAACCTCGGCACTCCGACCTGCATGAGCGACATGGCTACCCGCACATGACGATGGCGATGCGACTCGACCGGGATGCGTTGCGCAGCAAGACGGCCCCGCAATTGCTACTGGAAAGGGCCAGCACTGCGCCGGATGAAATCGCGTTCCGGTCGAAATACCGCGGCCTTTATCGCGAGCGGCGGTGGCCCGACGTCGTGGATCTGGTTGCACGCACGGCCAAGGCACTCGCGATGCTCGGACTCTGCGCGGGGGAGCGGGTCGCGATAATGGGAGACGTTTGCGAGGAATGGGTGATCTGCGACCTTGCTGCTCAGTCGCTGGGTGCCATCGTCTATGGGATCTATCCGACCGCCTCGGTCGCCGAGGTCGAGTATCAGACGCGCGATGGAGGCGCGTCGATTTTTATTGCTGGTGATCAGGAATACGTCGACAAAATTCTGCCGCTGGGCGACCGCGTCGCGACCTTGCGTGCCATCATCGCAATCGACGATTCCGCGATGTTCGGCTACAGCCACCCCAAGCTTAAGAGCTTTGCCGAGCTGTTGGCGGCTGCCCCGCCCGATGTGCACTGGTTCAAGATTCAGGTGGGCCAGCTGAAGCCAACCGACCCGGCCTTCATCGTTTACACCTCCGGCACCACCGGCAATCCGAAAGGCGCCCTGGTCAGCCACGGCACCCATCTCGCGGCGGCTGCAACGGTCGCCGAGCATTATCCGACGCTGCTCGAGAAAGCCCACCGCACGGTGATTTTCCTGCCGCTCTGTCACGTGCTCGGCCGCGACGTCGCCATCACGCTGCCGCTGATCTCGCGGCTCGTGCCGCATTTCGGAGAAAGCACTGAGGATCTGGCGACCACGCTGTTCGAGACTGCGCCCACGGTGCTGTTTACGGTGCCAAGGTATCTACAGAAGTTTGCATCGCAGATTCTCGTCGCGATGATGAGCTCCTCCCAGCTGAAGCGGGCGGCGTACGAGCGTGCCATGCGTGTGGCGCGCGCCCATGCGCGCCGCCGCTGGGACGGTACGGTCACGGCCGCACAAGAGGCGCTCTATCGGGCGTGGCATGCCGTAGTGTTCCGGCCGATTCTCAATAAGTTCGGCCTCGACCAGCTCGAACTTGTCGTTTCCGGGGGTGCGCCGTTGCCGACGGAGACGATGACGCTGTGGCACATGTACGGCCTCAACGTGGTCGAGATGTACGGTCAGACCGAGACGGCGGGCGGCATCATCGCCGGTCAGCGCGGCCCGTTCCCGCGCCCCGGCGATGTCGGCTCAATTCCGGAAGGATGGGCGGTCACGCTTGCAGACGATGGCGAGGTTCTAGTGCGGAGCGCTGATCTGTTTGCGACCTACTGGAACAACGAGGCGGCGGCCGGCAACGTGAAGCTCGCGGATGGGGTCCTACGCACCGGCGACGTCGGCGAGTGGCGCGAGGGAATGCTGCGCCTGGTCGATCGGGCTCGGGATTTCATCGTGACCTCGGGCGGCAAGACAGTTTCGCCAGCGTTCATCGAGAACCAACTGCGCACCAGCCCGTTTATTTCCGAGGCCGTGGTGTTCGGGCACGGCCGCAAGTACCTGACCGCCCTGATCGAGATCGATCCGGAAACCGCGGCAGACTGGGCACGCAGCCACGACGTGCCGTATTCTGGCATCACGAGCCTCGCCCACAGTGTCGAGATCGAAAAGCTGATCGGGGGCGAAATCGAGCAAGCCAACCAAGAGCTCGCGCGCGTGGAGCAGATCAAGGCTTTCCGTATCCTGCCGCGACTGCTCGATCCAGAAGAGGAGGGCGAGCCGATAACGCCCACCCGCAAGATAAAGCGTCACCAGATGCAAGAACGATTCAAGTCGCTGATCGAGACCATGTACGATGACAGCGAGGAGCGGCTCATTGCGAGTGCCGGACTGGATCGGTGACGTTCGTTTGAAACAAAAACCAGGGAGGACGACAATGATTGCACGTCATTTGATGGGAGCCGTTACGGCTGTGACAATCGCCGCGGCCGGCGTATTGCCTGTCGCGGCGCAGGACGCCTATCTGATCGGCGTTACCGGAGCGCTGACCGGCCCCGCCGCGGGCACCACCGCTGCGGCGGTTGAGGGCCTCCGCATCTATTTCGACAGACTCAATGCCGCAGGTGGCGTGAACGGAAAACAGGTCAAGCTGATCATCCTGGACGATGGCGCAGAGCCGTCGAAGGCGGCGGCCAACGCCAAGCGCTTGCTCACCCAGGAGAACGTCCAGCTGATGGTGCTGTCGAGCTTGTCATCGACCTTCGCGCCGGTCTCAGCCGAGGCGAAACGAGCGAATGTCCCACTGCTCTACATGGGATCGGTCTGTCCGAAGGACGTTTCGCCGCCAGCTGACCCGAATCAGTTCTGCAGCACCGCTTATATTCTTGGCTACGATACGCGAGCAGCGCTTGATTTCGTGAAGGCTCGGGCCAAGGAACCAGTACGGATCGGGTTTGCCGCAATGGCCGTACCTCTGTCGCGAGCGGAGCTTGAATACGCCGAAGGGCACTCCAAGACGCTCGGCATGACTCCGGTGGGACGCGAGAACATTCCGCCACCGACGCCCGACTACACGCCGTTTGCAACCAAGCTCCAAGAAGGCAACCCGAACTGGGTATTCTCTTATGCACCATGGTTGACACAGGTGCGGACGCTCGAAGCGATGCGCCGGCTCGGCTGGCAGGGCGATTACATCGCCTGGGGCCACATTGAAGCTGAACCCGAGCTCGCGCGTCTCAAGGACCCGAAGTTCTACGTGATTGGAGCAAATTCCTTCTTCCAAGACGGCCTGCCGGTGCACCGGGAGATCGCCGACGCCGCCAAGAAGGCAAATGCACAATATCCGCCCGAGCAGATGACCGAGGGCTGGGTCGGCGGCCTGGTCATCGAGGCCGCGCTCAAGAAAGCCGGTTGGCCGGCCAATGCTGACAAAGTCCGCGAGGCGATGGACACCATCAAGGTGGACACCAAAGGGCTGCGCGGCACCCCGCTGGAGTGGACCAACACCAATCATGTGCGGACCCAGCAATCCTATCGCGTCTACCGCTGGGATCCGGACAAGAATGCGATCGTGCACGCCATGGATTGGAAAACCTACGAGGTGAAATAGCGCAACGCGCACGCTTTTTCCCCGCTCGCTGCGGCGAGCGGGGGAGGCGTCCAATCAACCCGAGAACGGCCAGTGCAGCTCTTCGTCAACATCATTGTGCTAGCGTCGATCTACGCGCTAATCGCGTGCGGCTATGTAC
>Ga0126383_10002247_pt1 | contig 12412 bp, 15 predicted proteins | sample PanSoiMetPlot_35_FD_96882 | JGI IMG/M metagenome (GOLD analysis project Ga0126383, IMG submission 96882) | Tropical forest soil microbial communities from Panama - MetaG Plot_35 | ecosystem: Environmental > Terrestrial > Soil > Tropical forest > Bulk soil | place: Panama | collected 2016-02-17
ATAATGCCAAGGCCCTTGCATATAACTACGAACGCCTTTAAAATATGCCATAAGAAGATAGGCTCACTTTCCTTATGAATGTAGAAACAGGGGGAGTAAAGGAGCCATCCCGAAACCTCCCCCTGCTGGCCATTATGTCCGAATCATAATGACCAAGTTATAAAACTTAAGAAACACCATTTGCAATCTTGTGTCCCTTAGCTCCCTCCTTGGCCTGACCTTCGGTTTCATATCTACCTTGCCAAGCACAGGAACATTGAACAAGAAAATTGTAATTTAGACCCTTTTCAGGTTTAATCTCAATTTTATGTTCTCTAGCCATATATTCCTCCTACGGGCCGTTAGATCCCCAAACACCAACCCAGTTAGCAGGAACAGCAGTAAAGCGCATAATGGACTTATGTTTAACGGCATTAGTGTCAAAGTCGTCATTCATATCCATTACAGCCTTCTGACGCCATTTAAACTTCAAATGGTGATACTGCTTATCGCATAATGCAAACCATGCGGTGTCAGAGGTAAGATAATGTCCGACCATGTAACCCAAATCTTCACCAAGAAGTGAGTTAATTTCGTTAGTCGCAGTTCCAGGTTTACCCGGTGAACCAAGCAACTCACGAGCCAAAAATCTATTCGCAGGAGCGATTAGTAGTGATTTTGGCTTATATACAACTGGCATCCCAACTCCATCTACCATTCTTTCAAATTGATTCGTCATCAACTGAATAGCTGCGAATGATAGATCAACATCAACTGCTGGCCTATTAGGGAATGTGCCAGCAGCAGAGATAATATTACCAAGTCCCGGTGCATAGTTAGTAACCGCAGGTCCACCAAGAAGAGGATGTTGGTTATTAAACAATGTTACACCATCAATACTCTTAACAGTAGAGAACCCAAGATTAATAATATTCCACGGAACCATTTCTTCCGTGAATCTATTTGATCGTGACAATGCCTTCGGAACCTGTTTGATAATACCATACTGGTCATCATCAACAAGCTCAAATGACATACGTGCAGCAATACCATATGTCAAAGGAATTGCACGAATGGTGCCGCCCTGTATAATAGTGGTATAAAAGACGGACTGGTTTTCAAACTTAATTGGAGTAGGCTGTGTACCGGCGAATTCCAATTCATCGTCATAAGCGGAAGTCATAGTTTCAACGTTAAATACTTGAGGGTACTCAAGATCACGCTGATACATTTCATTCCACTGGACGAAAATTTTACGCTGCCCTTTTGCAAGTAGCTGTGCGTATTGTCCAGTTACCATGCTCATATTTAGTAAATCTCCTTAAAACGCTTATAAAGAAATATAACAAAACAACACAACTACTAAAGAACGATCTGCATTGCAGCTTTAGTAAATTGGAACAGAATCCTAGCATTAGCAACTGATCCATCAATAGGATCAAGATCAACCATTTCAACAACAGTATTGGTGCCAACAGTGGTCTTTGCGAAATCAACATACCAGTGACCATTAGCATCAATTGTAAGGCCATACGCAGTTCCTCTATTGGCCCTAGTAGGTGTAGTAGCAGCACCAGTATTATTGTCCGTCTGTGCCCGAAAAACAGTATCAAGATTGGCAATGAATACAACTACCAAACCTTTTACTGGCGGTGCGCCTTCTGGAATATTAACTGCGGACGCTTGGAATGGTACTTTACCAAAAGTAGTACCAGTACCAGGAAATCCAACAGGGTTAAAGGGAATAGGGAAACCTAATCCATCTGAGGCAAGGTTATGTGCATCTTCTGCTGCTACTCCGTAAATACCAGCATTTACGGTAGCACCATCCCATGCCTGTAGAACACCAGCATTAAGTTGAACAGGAGTTCCTTTTACAAAGGATTGTCCTGCTTTTTCTGCCGGACTATCAGTTTCCTCAGTATTACCACTCTTAGTCCGTACTACTTCAAGTTCTGTATGATTTGCAAGAAGTGATGCCATTTATACCTTCCTATTAAATAGTTACCCTATGCTTCAACTAAAAACTCTACAGGTTCACGTCCATCAAGCTGTGCCTTTGTTCTGTTATATGCTGCCCTGTCCTTACCTTCCAGACCATCTGCAAATGTCTTCATTGCTTCTTTAACACCTCTTTCCCGGTGTTTTACAAGACGATTTACAGATTTAATAATGTTAGACTTATAAAGTTCCATCAGACGAATTACGTTAATTTTTATAAGTATAACATCATACCATTTAATCTGCGTCCCCTCAATCATAGATGGATCAACTGGCGTTTTTTCCATGTCGATATCATCCGGGGAAGCATTCTTAAACCCAAGAGCGTAATAACGTCCTAGATTACCGGAAGTAAAGTTCTTGTAATTTGCCCACCTAAAACGAATAGCTGGGTCTTTAGGTTTAAGAGACATCATATCGATTACCTCAAAAGTTGCTGCTTTAATCTGAGGCATATCGAGAATCATTGATTCATCAAGATTAGAAAGATCAACAGGTGTAGCTGGTTGTGCTCTCTTAGTCTCGACTACTTCGTAATTAATACCACTACGTTGCTGGCGAACTTGGGTATCAACTCTATTTAGCGGAGTTAACCCTGCACCTTCAACTTCTTCCTGTTTATTAAGAGTCATACCACGATCAATCTGCTCTTCATCTACAAGAAAGGTTGGTGTTACATCATCATCCGGCTCAGTGCCTCCAATGGCTTCTTGTACTTTTGATTGTTCTTTATCGTAATTAAATTCATTAATTTCCTCAGTATGAGGTACTTCAGCCTTCGGAACTTCGTTATTAGCCGCTTCTCCAATTCTTTTAACCATATTATGCTACCTGGCCCCTTCTTTCAAGATTCTCTTTATCAGAATCTACGCCTTGTTGAATCCATTCCGCCTCAGTCATACCAAATTTTGCCATTTGAATACGATCTTGGTCAGAAATAACAGGCTTATTATCAGTACTCTGTCTGTTATTATTGTTATTAGTGACACTCGATCCTGAGTGGACTAGATTATATTTTCCATCTTTTTTCTGAGAATCTTGTAAAATTTCATCATGGTGACGACCTAAAACCATATCATGTACTGACTTAATAAGGGCCACAGGATCAGAACCATAACGAACCATCTTTACTGCATCATACTTTTCATCAAGCTCTTTCATAATTTCTTCACTAAGGGCAGTATTTTTGAAGCCTTTTAGTGTATTTTGTGCATTAGAAAGAGCAATATCTCTACGAGTTTTCATAATTTCTACAGCCGCTTGTCCTCGTAGATTATTAACCTCATCCTTGACAAATTTAGTAGGATCAGTAGCAAAACGGGTTATATCATCTGGTGTATCGTCATTACCATTATTACCCTTATCATCATTCGTTCTTGGTTGAGGCTTTAGTTTATTCTCAAGTTCCGTAAAGCCAGCCTTAATTTGATCCGTCATCGTTGTAGTAAGCTCAGTTTTCATGGTGTCAAGCATCTCTTTAGTGACACCCTTTTCCTTAAGTTCCTTCAACAATGCTGGATCAAGACCTAATTCTATAAGGTCTTCTTTCGTAATTTTTTCTTTTGATCCAAACGGCATAATTATTTATTAGCTCCTTTTTTCAATTCTTCTTCTTGTTCTTTAAGTTGTCTTTCTAATTTATCCATTTCAGCAAAAATATTAGGCATATTCAGAAAAGTATCTAGAACTTCTATTTTTCCTCGGAGAATATTACTAATATCTTGTCCAGCAGCATTTATCCATCTATATTCTAATTGATATTCAATTTCTTTTCTTCTAGCTAAGAAGAATTCCTCCAGCATCTTGTGCGCTGTTCGCTGGAGATGCTCCATTATTAGACCCTGGTGATCCCTCAATTTCTTGACTGCTGGATCTTGAAGGGTCTTCTGTAACTGCTCCTTGGCTGCCTTGAATTGCTGGTTGTCCATTATTGGCTCCTTGTCCTTTTAGTTTCTTTACAACATCTAACTCCGGTTGCAATCTTAGTAAATCATCATAACCAAAAGCTCGGAGTAATTTGGTCATAATATAAGATTGCGCCGTTATACTTCCAATCAGGAACTCTTTTTGCAAAGGTGGCAATATTGGACTAGTTACACCTTGTAAAATCTGTGCAATCATGCCAAAATGCCGCTGCATTACTTGTGTAAATAACATGCCAGTTTGTTTTTCAATTTCTTTGTTTATACTGGCAGTTGCAGCCTTTACAGGTAGTTCAATACGACCTTTCTTAAGGTTGTCTAGGGCCATTTTCAACATCGGACCTAGTTTTCCTAGATATTTAAGCCTATCATCCCCTACACCGAAAGTAGAATATTGACGAAGGCACTTTTGTCCAATATTCAAATGTAGATAACGGAAGTCAGTAACATTAACATTTACCCTACGTGCCCCTTGTTGCATGATAGAAAAGGTTCCCATACTACTATAAGAACCCTTCTTATTAACAGTCCCTGAACCCATACCTTCAGGACTTACCATGTCTGTACCAAAACGGGACTTAGCAAGAGCAATTGTTAGTTCTTCTTCCTGTACAGATGAAGGATAATTAGATCCTAATTGCCTAATATCAACATCGTCCTTATTAAATGGAAGAACTGCCCCAGGGAAAAGTGAGATACCAGAATCAATACGTGGATTATTTCCTCCAAGAAGTACAGGAGTATTAGCAAGTGTACGATTATCCACACGTTGGTTATGTCCAGTGGATACTTCTTCTTGGTACATTTCTCCCATTTCTGCAAAGCCATAACCAATTAGACCATCCTCGCTATACCCAAGGCGTCCATACTCAAAGGGTTCTTCGTTTTTAGGATAAAAATTAAAATATGCCCCCATTCGACTCTTAGTCTGAAGGTGCATTGTATAGAAAATCTTATATGTCTTATCATTAAACCTATACTCAAACCAGCACTCATAAAAACACCAACGTGCTAATTCTTTACCTTCAAAACTACCTTGAATGTTATTTTCTCTTAATTTATCCTGTTCTTCAGCAGTTAGACCTAGAATATCTGGCTGTAAGGCTATTTCTTCCCATTTATCTTTTTCAAAAGCACCATCAAATACTTTCTTCTCACATTCCTGTTTCGTAAGACGATAACGATGGTATTTAAACTTGGCCTTTTCCCATGTCTGTGCTGTCGGAGTAGCTGCCCAATCGTCATATGCTAGTTTTTCTGGTCTTGGGCCATCATAGGTTATAATTTCTTCTTCTTGGAAATTTGGATATTCTCCACCAATAACAACCTGTTCCTTAAGAGTTTCCCAGGGTAATTTAATAAGAACTGAACCAAGTGCTGCTATATCATGGGCTGCTTTAGATTCTGTTCGATATAGGTCTAATTCTGTCTTAGACAAGCCCATCTGATCTAAGAATCTCTCTACAGCACTACGTTGTTCTTCACCCTTTTCCTGTTCTGTAAAATCTCCAACAAGTCCTACAGTCCATAGAGGTAGGATTTCATAGATCGTACCAAGTTGAATGGCCTTGATAATGTCTACGTTTTCACCAATTAATTGAATAACTACATTACTAGCCCCAGGCCAAGGGAAATCCCTAGTAGTTTCCTTTGGTAGTCCTTTAGTCAGACGACGCCATTTAGGAAGTTTATTCTTATGAAGATCATCATAAGCATTGATGAGGGCGGTAAGATTCTCGAATACAAAGCAATCGAGTTCCTTATTACCGTCCTCACCAAAATCAGCTTTTGTTGGGTCAATAATCATTTAAAAACCTTACTGTGCTAGATTAACAGGTGCCGGTACAGATGGATCAATATGTGTTGTGTTCAGAATTGTAACAATAGCGTTAATATATTCAATAACCTTTGCACTACTATTATCCAATCCTGCATCATGTAGACCATTAGCAATAATAGGTTCCATCAATGACATAACATCTGCTAACTTCTGTGGCCCCATTTTCTCTTTACCAAGTGCAGCATATTTTTGTTCTGCTAACAAAACTGCTGAAACTGTACCATTAAACAATGCCCCTGCACCAGGAAAGAATGTACTTACTACTGCACTTCCATATGTTGCTGCTATTGGTAGTACATGCTCAAATCCAACTTTGAGATCATGTCCAATATGCTTCATTACACTTACAAATGACATACTAGGCTCCTTGCTTTTGTGCTTTTACTTGCTGATCTAATTGTGCAACTTGTTGATCCCCATTCATATATCTATTTGCAAAACGACCTACCTGCATTAGAACACCATGAGAGAACGTAAAGAACCATTTATAACCTGCACTACTAAGATTCCCAGGTTCCGGCATGGCATTTACAGCATTACTTACGATAACATAAGTAATAAACACCCAAAACATCGTACTATAATGATGTGGATGAATTTGTGGAATTTGCATTATACATTCCTATCTTCAATCATCTCTAAACGTCTATTAAAACCCTTTGCCATTTCAGCAAGTGTTGCTGTTTGTTCTTTTAATTGTGATACAGTATCTTTCATAGCATCATTTGTTTCTAATTGTTTATCACGAGAAGTAACCAAACTATCTAATTTTGATTTATTCTCCGTATGCATCTTAACCTGCTCATCATGTCTACGTTTAGTATCAACTCTATAGGCCAGATACATTACAACAAACGTACCAAATGCCGCAATATCTACAGCCTTAAAATCATAAAATGATTGCATTATGATCCCGAACAATGAATTTAACTCAATCCAAATTAGTAACCCGTTACAGAGTTTCTACTACGAAGCAACTGTTGTTGTTTTGCTTGTTGGTTAGTAGTAAATTTTTTGTAATCCTTTTCACTCATCGTACTATGCTGGAGATTCTGAAGACCGTGACCCAACGTGTCGAGTATATCTCTTGTTGCACACAATGGATATTGTTCGTATTCTTTAAGGAACTTATTAGAGAACGTGGCATTTTCATGGGTATTAATCCAGATTTGCCCGTTACGAAAGTATGGCTCTGTGTCTTCAATACGATCAGCTTTGGCATTTTCACTGCGATTATCCTTGAAGTTTTTAACTTCGTGAAAGTACCATTTACCCAGAGCCTTACGGTTCTTATCTTCAATCTCTAGTAATGTCTGTAACCACGACTGACCAGCAGCAGTTTCTACCCAAACTTCACGCAAACGCCATTTTTCCCCGTATTCATATATGCGATGAACAGTATCTGTACGGGAACAAGTATCTGCCATCCCGTCGAGTATATAAATATTGAGAGGATCATAATCAATACCAAGTACCATTACACAGTTATTTGCACGACCCTTTTCACCGGAGTGGTTAGGATCTACAAGTAACATTTTTGCCAAATAAGAAGTCGGCTTATCTCTATATGCGATGCCATTTTTAATCTCATGTCTAATGGCTTTATGTCTTTTCTCTACATGTTCCTCATGTGGGATGATTTTATATGCATCTGTCCCAAAGGAACCCTGGTCAGATAGCTGAATGTTAAGGTCTTGTGTCTTCCATCCAGGTGTTATAGTTTCAAGATTAATAGTCTTAAAGACAAAATATCTAAGCCATTCAGACTTAAAAGTGTTATTTCCTGGGTTAATAGGCTTATTTCTGAATTGGCATGAATAAAAGTAATCTCCAAGACGAGATTTCATCTGTTGTAGCTTTTTAAATGACCATTCTTCAGGAAATATAGTCTGTCCAGCAGGATGATAAGGACAACACCCGCCTTCGGCGTCATGTGTATGAAAACGGAAATATGGTAGATTTTCTTTGATTTTATAGTTCAAATCGTAAAAAGACCAGCGATTTCCATTTACAAGCTCGTCAATAGTGCTATTTGGATCATTAGGATCACTATCAAATGCACCAACGAGAAGTTGATACCATTCCCATGTAGATTCTGCAACTAGATCAGATTTAAGCGCCTCTTTACCGAAGAGGTCGTCACTGATAATTCTGTCATAGTGTCTCGATTGAAGGGCTGCATCAACTCCAGTGAATTCATAAGTTCCTTCACCTTGGCTAGCTGAAGACTTTGTATGATCTCGTTTGTGAGTGATAACATCTGCTGACCACTGACAGGAGGAATCAGGTTTAAGCTCAGGGAATGCCTTAATGAAGAAATCATTATTTTCGTACTCATATTTAATTTTACGTCCAATCTTCCACGCATTCCTAATTGTTTCCATAGCAATTAAGGTACGTGTATTTTGATTATGAGCACGACGCATCCAGTCAATCCATACATCATCGTATCCGAGCATTCGCATTAATGTCTCATCACGATCTGTAAATGGCAATGCCCACCACATAGCCATTCCTGAGCCAATAGTAGTCTTAAAATGATCTCGTGGGATTTCAAATACTTCTTTTAATGACCAACACATAAGGTCATTACACCATTGGCGGTGGAAAGTATTAGATAGGCGATGTTTTCGTAGAATAACTTTAATAAAGTAGAAGTTATCCCCAAGACCATTTAGTCGGTGGGCTGTGTCTTTATCTCTTGAGGATAACTTATCTACTGGAATGAGGTTCCATTTTTGAGCGTAGTTAGTCCTATTGATTTCTTGTATGAAATCTACTGATGGATCATCAAATTGATGGACTAACGGTGTAGTAGTAAGACCCATTAAAATACTCTTTGTCCTGGTGCTGGTACGCTTCCTACTCCTAGAGCATTTAAATCTGCTTGTGTCATCTGTGTGCTAGTACCTGAAGCGACGTCTGGAGGCGTTGTAGGTATTTGACCTGCTAGACTTTTAACACTTGTCCACTGTTGCCAAGACTTACGACCATATCCTTCAGCACAGATAATCAGTTCTGTAACATATACTAAGGGACTACCAGTACCACCTCTTTGATAGAATAGTTTCCATAAATTAGCACTTGCCGGTATTGAATTATCTTGTATACCAGGAAACGGCCCCTGAATCTCTAAATGGCATTTTCCATTAGTATAACGTGTCGCATGATCCGGCGTTGTACTTACTGGTGAACCATATTCGTCAGTCGGTGATAGAACATCATACTGAATATAGTCCGTAGCTGGTCTATCAATGTCAAAACCCCAAGAACCAGGAGGTTGATTAGGACTATACTCAATATATCTAGGAAGCCGTGGTGCCCCTTTGAGGCCATTTGGTTTTTTCCCAGTTCTTATATCTTTCCACTTAAGTTCTGTTAGTACTTGATAAATATAATCTTCGTCGTAATACAGCCAATCCCAAGGGCCGCCAACTAATGTATTTGTTACTGGATCAGTCTGCACACCTTTCATGTAGACTATATATTGGTTATCTACATAGGTCATATTGGGATGGCTACCTTTTAGACCTATAGGAACGTTAATCTTATTAGGTGTGACAAGTTTTACCACATCCAACTGCATTATAACTCCTATTTTGTCCTGTGCGAGGGCCGGGTTTGATTTTCCCTCTTGGGCATACCCACCCGACGCACAATTATACTATTTTTTATAATCTAAAGGGAGTATTATGTATGCCCAGTGATGGTCGTAGGAGTCACAAACCCGGCAAGAAAGGACTCATATCTACTCTTTCACTATGGATAATACTCCCTTTACATTGCTACTGTGTCGTCTCAGTAGCAGGCTTGGAATCTATTGTTGCTGGTCCCGGTAAAGCCGGTTGACTTTTAAGAGCACTAATAAGATTTCTAGCCGTTTCATTATCTTGTTCCTTTGCAATTCCTCCCTGTTGTTCCGTGGCCAAACCAACACGACTAACCTTGGCAAAATGACCATCACGGTCAAGAATATCGTTGCAAGCCTTATTTCTAATACGCTCATCCTTAGCATTCAGGGCCTGCTTTACAATCTCCTGCATAGCAAGAGGGACTGCATAGGACAATGTTTCTTGTGTTAAATTAATGCTATCACTAACCTTCGTATCCAGCCTTGTAAGAATACCAGTCATTTGCTGGTTCTTAATAGTCTGGTATATGGGGAGATTTCGGAGCCTTGTATAACGGGCATCCTTTACACCAGTAAGCCGGGCAATATCTACAAAAGTAAACTGTGGATTTGCAATCTCCATACGGACAAGGACATTTATAAGGTCTATTGTCCTTTGTGCATGTCCCTTTGGCCTACCATTTGACCCCGTTCTTTGTCCTCTAACGAACATTACTTGTCCTCTCCCGTTGTTTCTCTTCCTCGGCTATACTATCCAAGTCCTCTGCCGTTGGCAAGCCATTTTCCGTATAATGTTCCACCAAATGATGAAAAAGGACACTCTCTAGAGGACTAGCGTTGTTATCTATGCTGTTTTGAGATAAACTCGTAGTCATATTGAATGTCCCTTATCTATAGTATATCCTGCTCACATTCAGAATACACTACTACTCCACAACAACTAGGCAATCATGGCTATGTCGAACGGATTCCCACAAGTGTGCTATATAATAAGGATGCGGTGCAAGGGTTATATTTTCATGTTTACGAGATACTTACGTTGTCTACAAGAAATCTGTGAAATCCAAAAGTCGTATACGAGTTACGCGCCACACAATTTGCCAACTATAAGACTTTCAAACAAGACGACAAATTAGATATCTAAGACAATCATTACTAAAATAGACCTTATAATAGAAGTTGTATACCAGAAAACAAAAATTCCAAAAAATTTTTTAGCAACGTCTGCAATTTTACGGCCAGTTAACGATTATTAACGGCGTCGCCTCGATAATATACATTATGTTATACGGTAAAAATTATATACTACATCTTGTGATACTGTATGTTACACAGTACTATATATTGGGTATGTAAATTGTAGATTTTACATAGTAATTATTACATGATAGAGATTGTGAGCAATTATAGTGCCAAACAAACCACAAGATATAGTGGTGTAGGATGTCTACATATACTATATCTTGTGGTCAGTCTTGTACATATACAGACATGTTTGGTATGGTCCTTGCTATATCTATGGGTGTCCGGTTGTAGATGTTCTAAATATATAGATATATGTATAGGGTGTGTTAGCTATACGTGTGCCTATATCATATCGACCTACGTGTGTACAGGCTGGCCTGTCATCCAGTGTTATCCAAAACGATCAGCACACGTAGTATGACAAGTATTACCCTCCTATAGTGTGCCATAGATATAACCAGTGTGTATAACACACAAGGAGATTACTATGGCTGAACTAAACGGGAAGACGCCTGAGCAAATTGCAAAGGATGTAATCGAACAGGCTACGAAAGATGTAAAGGTGTCCATCAGTGGTACATCGGCTCAGAAACTTGAAGTAATTGTAAAGTATCTGAATCGTGATACCATCTTGACCCGTGGTGAGAATTACTTCAAGAAGTCTGTTGAAGCTCTTACCACTAATGCCCTTGAGGAATTAATCGAAGCCCGTCACAAGGCTATCGTGTCCTATCTGGCAAAACGGGAACAAGAAGAACTGGACAAGACCTTTCATATGCTGCGGAAGCGTGGAATGTCTGTACAGGATGCATACGCTGCTGTGTACAAAAGCAACTAACAACGTACAACAGTATAACCATAACCAACTATGGCATACTGTAGGAGGATAATATGCGAATGAGTGTAATACTCTACTACACTCATATGGCTATGCATGAATATAACGCTCCAGATAAGGAACGTTTTGATGATATTAGCCATATTTGGGGTAGTGGACACGATTTAACTCTCATGCGTGACGGTATCGAAGTGAAACGTGTAATCTGTATGTATCTGATAAGTTACGAAACTTGGATACCGGAGGATAATAATGGCCACTGTTAAGCTAGAGAAACCAATCTCTCGCCATGTACAGGAATTCAATGGCAAAACTGTCGTTGATATTCTCAATAAATTGAAACAAAACAAGAATCTGTACAAGATGGTTATGAATAAGAAATAGGGTTATAATCATAATTGAGCACTTTGGGGCCTGTAAAGCTCTATCCTGAAGTCTCAAGGCTCACTGTAAATCATTCATTTCATAGAACTTATGGTGAGCTTTGAGCCTTTTGGTAAATCGTGTTCGTAAGGGGGGGTATGGGTGCGCTGTCGAGAAGAAAAGTAGTGTAAGAATTACATTGTCTGTAGTGAGTTTTTGTATTTAAAAAAAAAAATATATTAACAAAATAAAAAATCTAAACACATCTTCACAATTACAAACTTTTTACTCGACATGTATTCACGAATGACTTTTGTCCAGCAGCCTACCCCTACCACCCCCCTTTGGGATGTGTATGTTTGTAAGGCTCAAAATTCACCGTATGTCATTCGTATACAAGATACTTACGACGAGCTTTGAGCCGTACAAAATGATCTTGACAGGCCCTAATAGGCTCATTTATGCTTGTAGTGGATATAGGACATATAGAAAAGCTATAGACATAACAAGCAGGAGTGGGATAAGAGATAGGAGCAATAACAAGATGCCGCATTATATTAAGGTTTGTCCAGTTTGCATGGAACAGTTTTATA
>Ga0126383_10002249_pt1 | contig 12403 bp, 11 predicted proteins | sample PanSoiMetPlot_35_FD_96882 | JGI IMG/M metagenome (GOLD analysis project Ga0126383, IMG submission 96882) | Tropical forest soil microbial communities from Panama - MetaG Plot_35 | ecosystem: Environmental > Terrestrial > Soil > Tropical forest > Bulk soil | place: Panama | collected 2016-02-17
CGCTGGTACCGGCGAGCCCGCACAGCACGAGGCCGCGCCAACCTTCGAGCACCCCGAGCTGCAGAATATAGGTGCGGAAGAACTGCCACCCCGGCCGCAACAGGAGATCGGTGACGTGCACGCGGCGGCCGCTGTCCTTGAGGTCGGCGGCGCCCCATTCGGCGTACTGCACGAGCTTGCGCACGTGGTGGGAGAGATCTTTGTAAGGGGTGTGGGCCAGCGGATGGGCGAGGCGTCCGACGTCGGACACGGGCTCGAGGCCCTCGTGGACGCGACGTTCGACGAAGCGACGATCGCGTTGAAAGAACCGCACCGCCCAGGCGTCGCCCCATCCCGCGTGCCGCATCAGGCGACCGAGATAGACGTTGTTGCGCCGCACCGCGTAGGCCTCATGTCGCGCGCCGCTGCCTCCGTCACTTGCGAGTCGCGTCAGCTCCTCCGCCAGCTCCGGTGCAATTCGTTCGTCGGCGTCCAGGGCGAACACCCAGCGATTGCGGGCGCGGCCGATCGCCGCGTTGCGCTGTCCCGCGATCGTCACGCCCGGGACGTCGAGCACCGTCGCGCCGGCCTGCCGGGCCAGCTCTACGGTATCGTCGGAGGAACCGCCATCGGCCACCAGGACCTCGTCCGCCCACCGCAGGTGACCCACGCACGCGACGATCTGCTCCGCCTCGTTGAGCGTCGGGATGACGACGGTGATCGGCCCCGGCATGTCTCTAGAACTCTACATCGAGGCGTCCCGCCGGAGCAATCGGGTCCGCCGCTCGAGCGCCTCGCGATAGACCCGTTCGGTGCGCTGCGCCGTGCGCTCCAGCGTGAATTCGCGCCGCACCAGGGCGCGGGCGGCGTGCGCCAGCCGCTGCGCCAGCGCCGGCGGGCCGAGCAGCGCGGCGAGGGCGTCGGCCCAGGCCGCTGGATCGAGCGCGGGGACGAGGCGGCCGGTGACGCCATCGGTCACGAGATCGCGGTTTCCTCCCGCATCCGAGGCGACCACCGGGACGCCGAGCGCCATCGCCTCGAGCAGCGTCTGGGACAGCCCCTCGATGCGCGACGGCAGCGCGGCGATGTCGGCGAGCCGGTAGAAGGCCAGTGGCCGGGGCACGAAGGGAACGAACACGGCGCGGTGCCGCGACGGGAGATCGGCGGCGCGCGCCTGCAGCTCGGCGTCGGGCTGCACGCCGACGCACGCGACCAGGGTGGGGTGCTCGACGCCGGCCAGCCCCGCGAGCAGGACGTGCTGGTCCTTACGGCGCGACACGACCGCGACGACGCGGCGGCCGCCGATGTCGCCGAGCGCCGCCCGGGCCGCCGCGAGCTCCGCCGGGAGGACCGGTGCGTCCACGCGCGCCAGATCGATCCCGTTGGGGACGACGCGCAGGCGCGCCACGGGATGCCAGCGCCGCACCAGCGACGCCGCCACGGCGCCGCTGACGGCGATGGTGCGGTCGGCGGCGGCGCCGACCAGCCGCAGCTCGAACGGCGACGTGAGCGGCATGGTGCGCCGCGTGACGACGAGCGCCGCGGGAAGCGTGCGCCGCATGCGCAACAGCGTGAGGGCGCGACGGTCACGCGTGGCGTGCGAGTTGACGATGTCGACACCGCGCTCCGCGACGAGACCACGCAGCGCGCGCGCCAGCGTTCCGAGGTGGGAGAAGTCCAACGCCACCGCCTCGAGCCCGGCGCCCCGCGCCAGTCCGAACAGCAGCGACTCGGGCCGGCAGCCGACGAGCACGCGGTGGCCGCGGCGCGCGAGCTGCTCGCTGAGGCTGACGATCGATTGCGTGGAGCCGGCGCCGTCGCCCTGGAACGTCAACTGCAGAATAGTCCACGGGGCCTCGCGCATGGAGCGAAGCTAGTTGTACATTGGCCTCGATGCACATCGCCGTGATCTCGCACCACCGCCTGCCGGTGAAGGGGTACGGCGGACCGCAGCGCGTCGTCGTGGCGTTGGTACGCGGTCTCGTGGAGCTCGGGCATCGCGTCACCGTGATCGCCGCGCCGGGCTCCAAGCTCCCCACCGCCCCGGTGCTCGAAGTGCCGCCGCGCGATCACGCCGGCCCCAAAGTGGCGGCGTTCGTGCCGCGTGATGCCGACGTCGTCCACGCCCACTATCCCGTCACGACCTGGCCGCTGCCGGTCCCGCTGGCGCAAACCTTCCACGCCAATGGAAAGCCCGGCACTCCGCTTCCTCCGAACACCGTGTTCCTGTCTCGCGATCATGCCGCGCGTCACGGCGGCACCACGTTCGTGCACAATGGACTGGTGCCGGGCGAATTCACGTTCCGGCGTCGCAAGGAAGCGTGGAGCCTGTTTCTGGGAAAGCTGCACAGCGCCAAGGGCTACCACTGGGCGATCGAGGCCGCGAAGCGCACCGGGCGGCGGCTGATTCTCGCCGGTGGATGGCGCCCCAGTTTCTCCAACGAGATCAAGTACGTGGGTGAGGTCGACGACAAGCAGAAGGCCGCTCTGCTCGCCCGCGCTCGTTGTCTCTGGACTCCGGCGCTGTGGGACGAGCCCTTCGGCCTCGCCTCGATCGAGGCGCTCTTCTCGGGAACCCCCGTTCTCGGAACGCGCCGCGGCGCGCTCCCCGAAGTCATTACTCCGGACGTCGGCGCCCTCGGCGACACCCTCGAGGAGCTGGTGGAGGCATCCGAGCAGATCCACACGCGCGACCCGGAATGCTGCCGTGCGCGCGCCGAGCGATTGTTTTCGCACATGGCGATGGCCAAAGGGTACGTTCACATCTACGAATCGTTGATCACGACCGGCAAGCTCCCCGCCTGCAACTGATGCATATCGTTCAGGCGGTTCACTGGCGACTCCCCGTTGCCGGCTATGGGGGCGCGCAGCGCGCCGCGATGTGGCTGGCACAGGGCCTGGCCGAGCTGGGACACGACGTGACCGTCGTCGGCGCACCAGGAACCGCGCTGCCGGGGCTCAAGTGCGTGTCCTACGGAGCGGAGCAGCCGTACGCGCCGGCGTTCGACGTGCGCCGCCTCGTGTCCGGGCCGATCGACGTCCTGCATTTCCACGGACCGCCCCGTTCGACACCGACGATTCCCTATGTCTGGACCTTGCAGGGCAACATGGGACCGGGTGGCCGGGCGGACGCCCACACCATCTGCGTCAGCGAGAATCACGCGCAGCGCCACGGAACACACAGCTTCGTGCACAACGGCGTACGGCTCGAGGAGTACCGCTACGAGCCGCGCAAAGGCGACTACGACCTCTTCATGGCGCGACTGCACAGCGTGAAGGGCTGGCGCACCGCCGCGGCGATCGCCCGGCGCTGCAAGCTCAAGCTGCTGTTGGCCGGCGGCTGGCGTCCCTCACTCTCCCGCTACGTGCGGTTCGTGGGAGAGGTGAGCGGGGACCGCAAGCTGGACTTGCTCGCCGCAGCCCGCTGCCTGTGGATGCCGGTGGCATGGGACGACCCCTGTCCGGTGAACGTGCTGGAGGCCATGGCGTGCGGTACACCCGTGATCGGTACGCCACGCGGCTCTCTTCCTGAGCTCATCGGCCATGACGGTGGCGGGATCGGCGCAACCGAGGACGAGCTCATCGCGCTGCGGCAACGACTCGCCCAGTGGGACCCGGCCGCGGTGCGCAAGCGCGCTGAGCGGTTTTTCTCGCACCTCCGGATGGCGCGCGACTATGTCCGCATGTACGAGGGCCTGTTGACCAGTGGGACGCTGCCGGCGGGGAGGCGACCGGAAGCAAATGCAGAATGAAGAATGACGAATGCAGAATGACTGCACCTGCAATTCTGCATTCGGCATTCTGCGTTCATCATTCAGACAACCTGGTAGTTCCTGAATTCGAATAGCCGCGCTCCGGTGAGCCGCTCGATCCAGTCCGACAGGTAAAACCGCAGGTGTTCCGGCCGGAAATGGCGCGGGCCGACGCGCCGGTCCGGATCGACCATCCGCTCCCGCACCCACGCGTCGGCCGCGCGCGGGTGCGCGCCGGTGAACGGCTTGAGGAGCGGCAGCCACTCGAGGTAGCCCCGCTCCTGCTCGCGCGTCGAGCGCTCGCGGCTCCACGGATAGATCGTCTTCGAGATCTCGAGCTTTTCGCGGATCGCGCGCGCCGGTCGCGCCCAGCCGTAGTGGAACATGCGCGCCCCGGTGGGCCGCGCACGAATCTTCCGGTACTCGGAGCCGACGCGAAACCCCTGCGCTCCCTGATAGGGCCGGATGTCGCGACCCAGCCGGATGCAGCGCACCTCGCGACGATACCAGCGCCGGTTGGTGGCGATCCGGTCGAAGCCGCCGTAAAAGTGGAGATAGTCGACGAGCAATCCTTCCACTCGCTCGTCCGTATCCCACTCCACCGTCTTCTCGCGCAACAGCCGCGCCCCGCTTTCCTCCAGCACTTCGTCCGCCTGGATGTAGATCCCCCACGTCCCCCGGCACGCGCGCATCGCTTTCAGCGTCTCCAGAGACAGCATCTCGTTCTTCTTCGTGAAGTCCCAGACGCTGTCGAGGATGCGCACGCGGGGGTCGTCCACCGCGGCGACGAGATCGCGGGTCGCGTCGTCGGATGCGCCGACGTTCACCACGACTTCGTCGCACACCTCGAGCACCGATCGAATCGCGGGGACGATCGGGAAGTCGAGCTTGACGGCGTTGCGAACGAGGGTGAAACCCGAGAGCATCAGGCGGTCGGCCCGAACTGCAGGTCGTACAGCCGCCGGTACAGCCCGCCGCGGGCGAGCAGCGCGTCGTGCGCCCCCCGCTCCACGATGCGGCCCTCGGCGAGCACGACGATGTGGTCGGCGTGCTGCACCGTGGTGAGGCGGTGCGCGATGACGAGCACCGTGCGGTGCTGCATCAGGCGGTCGATCGCTTCCTGCACCAGCCGCTCCGACTCGGTATCGAGCGCGCTGGTCGCTTCGTCGAGGATCAGGATCGGCGGATCGCGCAGCAGCGCGCGGGCGATCGCGATGCGCTGGCGCTGTCCGCCGCTCAGCCTCGTGCCGCGCTCGCCCAGCACCGTCCGGTAGCCCTCGGGGAGCCGCTCGATGAAGTCGGCGGCGTTGGCCGCGCGCGCCGCCGCCTGCACGTCGGCGAGCGTCGCCCCGGGACGGCCGTAGGCGATGTTGGCGAGCACCGTGTCGTTGAGGAGGATCGTGTCCTGCGACACGATCCCCATCAGGCCGCGCAGCGAGCCGCGGGTGAAGCGGGTGATCGGCACGTCGTCGAAGCTGATCGTACCGCTGGTGGGCTCGTAGAAGCGCGGCAACAGGTCGACGAGCGTCGTCTTCCCCGCCCCCGAGGGCCCGACGATCGCCACGACTTCACCCTTCTGCACTTCGAGGTCGACGTCGCGCAGAACAGCGGCGTCGTGCCCGTACGCGAACGACACGCCGCGATAGGCGATCGACTGCGCGAAGCGCGCCGGGCCCTCGCCCGGCCGATCGACCTCTTCCGCCGTCAGGTCGAGCACCTCGTAGACCCGCTCGGCCGCCGCGGTGGCCCCCGACATGATCGCCGGATAGTTGGCGATGCTCTTGATCGGAGAATTGAGCCGCAGGGCGACGATCAGAAAGGTGATCAGCTCCTCGGGGCCCAGCCCCCGCGTGCCGTGCAGCGCCAGCAGCGTTCCGTACCAGAGAATCGCCACGATCATCATCCCGCCGAACACTTCACTCACGGGACTCGTGAGACTCGAGAAGCGCTGGGCGCGGAGCACGCGTATGCGATAGCGGTTGGCCAGCGCGAGAAACCGCGAGCGCTCGAACGCCTCGGCGACGTACGCCCGCACCAGCTTCACCGAGCCGACCATCTCCCCCACGTGCGCGGTGATCTCCCCGCGCTCGGCGGCGACCTCGCGCGAGCGGCGCCGCAGCCGGCGCACCAACGGCCGGATCACGAACAACAGCACCGGAGCGAACAGCAACGCCACGAGCGTGAGGCGCGGCGACAATCCGAGCATGATCGTGAGGTAGACGACGATCATCAGGATGTTCTGCAACAAGGACGCGAGCGCGGCGCTCACCGCGAGCTTCACCTGGTCGGTGTCGGTGATCAACCGCGCCACCGTCTGCCCCGCCCGCGTGCGCTGGAAGTAGCCGAGCGGCAGGGTCTGGAGGTGGGCGAACAGCCGCACCCGGAGGTCGCGGACGACGCCTTCTTGAATCACGACCGACCAGTACGCGGACAGATACTCGCATGCGTTCTTCAGCACTAGCGCCGCGAGCAGCACGACGACGACGTTGCGCAGAGCCGCTTCGGGCGCGCCCGCCGCGAGGAACGGACCGGCGATCTTGCCGAGCAGAACCTGGACCGCGGAACCGCCTTCGGTGGCGATCGCCGGCTGGTGGAACAGCGTGCGCAGGAACGGGATCAACAACACGAAGGTGAAGCCGTCGAGCAGCGATGCGACGAGCGTCGCGCCGATCGTGGCGGCGAACAGCGTGGTGTACGGCCGCAGCAGCCGGAGGAGCGCTCTCCCCACGGCGCGGTCCGCCATTTAGCGGGGGCCCTGCTTCGCGCGGCGCGGCGTGAGCAGCGCCACCGGCAGGATCACCTCCTCGGGACTCACGCCCCCGTGCAGGAAGGACCCGCGGTAGCGGGCCTGGTACTCGCGCAGCTTGGTGGGATAGACGAAGAAGCGGTCGCTCGCGGCGAGCAGCAGCCGCACGCCGAGACCGTGTGGCGGCAGCCCCCAGGCTTTGAGATCATCGATCGCGATCGCCGCTTCGGGATCCTCGGCGCGCAGGTCCTCGCCGAACTTGTAGCGCAGGTTCGCCGTGGCGTCGCGTTTGGCGAACACGGTGGCCGGCGTCTCGCAGTGGATCGACCCGTGGTCGGTGGTCAGCAGCACGGTGACGCCGCGCCGCTCCGCCTCGGAGAGGGCGGCCCGCAGCGGCGAGCGCTCGAACCAGGTGCGCGTGAGGCCGCGCAGCGCGGCGGCGTCGCGCGCCACCTCGTACAGAATCGCGCTCTCGGAGCGCCCGTGCGTCAGGAGGTCGATGAAGTTGAACACCAGCGCCGTGACGCCGTCCTGGGCGAGGTGCGCCGGCAGGCGTCGCAGCAGCTCGCCGCCGTCCGCCGCCGAGAACAGCTTCTCGTAGCGCACCGGGACGGCGTGGCCGACCAGATCCTCGAGCTGCTCCGCCAGGAGCTGCGGCTCGTAGGCGTTCAGGCTCTCCTCGTCGGACGGCTGTCCCCACCACTCGGGGTGTCGCGCCGCGATCTCCATCGGAAACATCCCCGAGAAGATGGCATTGCGAGAAAACGGGGTCGCCGTCGGCAGGATGCTGTAGTAGTACGACTCCTCGATGTCGAAGAGCGGCGTGATCAGATCGCGAATGACCTCCCACTGATCGAGCCGCAGGCAGTCGACGACGACGAGCAGCGCCCGGGTGGAGGACTGCAGCACCGGCACCAGAAACTCGGCGCCCACATCGACCGAGAGCGGCGGCCGGTCCCCTTCGGGGTGCGCCAGCCAGCTCGTGTAGTTCCTGCGGATGAATTCGGTGAAGTCCTTGCGCAGACCGGCCTGCATCGTCGTGGCTGCCTCGGTGAGCCCGGGCTCGTTTCCCGAGGAGAGCCGGACCTCCCAGCGCGTCAGCTCCACCACCAGCTCGATCCATTCGCGCCACGCGAGCGACGACGCGCGCCGCGCCTCGAGCTCGCGGAAGCGCGTCACGAAATCGCGCGCCAGGTGCTGCTGGCGGATACGGTCGCCTTCGACGAGGCGCGTGACGACGGAAAGGATCTGGCGCGGGTGGACCGGCTTGACGAGGTAATCGTCGACCTCGACGCCGATCGCTTCGCGCAGCACCCCGGAGTCTTCGCTCTGCGTCACCATCACGACCGGCATCGCGGGATCGATGGCGCGGATCTCCGAAAGCAGCTCGAGCCCACGGCGACCCGGCATCTGCTCGTCGAGCAACACGACCGAGTACGGCTGGCGTCTGAGCAGGGCGAGCGCGTCGTCGCCGTGCGCCGCCTGCTCGACCGCGAACCCCTGGTCCTCCAGGAAGCGGCGGTGCGCGGCGAGGCCGTCGACTTCGTCGTCCACCCACAGAATGGTCTTGGGACGCGGCATGCGCGTAAGCTACCGACATCATACCTTTTTTGCGTGGCGTGTCTCCTCCTCGTCCGCTTCAGCTCCATCGGCGACGTCCTGCTGACCACCCCCCTCGTGCGAGTGCTGCGGGCCCGACACCCGGACGCCCGGATCGTCTTCGTCACCAAGCGGACGATGGCGCCGCTGATCGCCGACAATCCCCATCTGTCGGATGTCGTGGCGCTCGAGCCCGGCGAGTCGATCCGCTCGCTGGCGCGGCGGCTCGCCGCCCTCGCGCCGACGCGCGGGCTCGACTTGCACGGGTCGCTGCGCAGCACCGCCCTGCGGATGCTGGTGCGCTGCCCGTGGCGCGGGTATTCGAAGCACAAAGTCGCCCGCGCGGTGCTGGTGGCGACGAAGATCGATCTCTACGGCACCGACATCCCCGTGCCGGAGCGGTATTTCGAAGCGGCCCGGGGGTTGGATGTCCGGCCCGATGGCGCCGGCCCCGAATTCTTCATCGGTCAGGCGGCGACCGGCTGGGCGAGACAGTGGCTCGGCGAGCAGCGGCTCGAGGAGCGGCGCTTCGCCGTGTTGGCACCGGGCGCCGCCCATTTCACGAAACGCTGGCCGCTCGATCGCTGGCAGGCGACGGCGGCGCGGCTGCGCGACAGCGGCTTCCCGCTCGTGACGGTCGGCGGCGCGGACGATCGCGCGCTCGGTGAAGTCCTGGCGCCCCTCGCCGTGAACGCGGCTGGGGCGCTGTCGCTGCAGCAAACCGGCGCGCTGCTCGCGCGCGCCCGGCTGGTCGTGTCGGGTGACACCGGCGTGATGCACATGGCGACGGGCGTCGGGACACCCATCGTCGCGTTGTTCGGTCCCACCGTCCGCCAGTTTGGATTCTTTCCCTATCGGGCTCGGTCCGAGGTGCTCGAGCGAGCGCTCGACTGCCGCCCTTGCTCCGTGATGGGCGGAGCGCGGTGCCCGATGGGGCATCATCGCTGCCTCGTAGACATCAGCCCTGAAGACGTGCTGGGTGCCGCCGCCCGGCTTGGACTCGTCGCATGAGCGGCGTCGGCTCGGTAACGGCGAGTGAAGCGCGCCTCGTGGCGCTCGCGGCGGAAGCGGAGCGAGGGCCTCGTCGCGATGGACTCTACGCCCTGTGGCTGACGCTGCGCGCGGCGGAGGCCCTGCTCCCGCCGCATCCGGTGAGCATCAAGAATCATCGGCGCCGACTCGTAGCGCTGGAGCATCGCCTCGGCGGCCTGGCCCTCCCCGCCCCCCTGAAGCGGGCGCTTGCGGCCGCGCGCGCGCAGCTCGAGCCGGGGACGGCCGCCGCCGCCGCCCTGGTGCTCTCCCAGCTGGTCGCGCCCTGCCGAGAGGTGCTCGGGGCGGAGGCCGCCGAAGCGGTGGCAGCCGCGGCGCGGGACGCCCGCTTACATTAGTGAGGCACGATGAGCACCCGCCGCCTCCCCCGCCGACCCTCGCTCGAGACGCTGGTGCAGCGCGTCGACGCGCACCCGCCCGGGGCGGTGCCGCGCGACACCGTTCCCACCGGCTTCCCTTCGGTGGACCGCCTGTTGGGCGGCGGCCTCAGGCGCCGCGACCTCGTCGTTCTCGGCGGCGACGTCGGAGCCGGCAAGTCGGCGCTGGCGCTCGGTCTCGCCCTGCGCGTCGCGCAGCAGCCGCTCGGTGTGGCGTTCCTCTCGGGTGAGATGGACGAGGAGCGCCTGATGGAGCGCGCGCTCGCGATCGAAGGGCGCGTGGCCGTCGACGAGCTGCGCTCCGCCGGCCTGAGCGAACAGATGCGCGCCGGGATCGGCGCGGCGGCGGTGCGGCTGCGGGGACTGCCGCTCTCGCTGCTGCCCCTGACCGCCCCCGACCTCGAGGGCGCGCTGAGTCTGCTCGATCGCCTGGGACCGCTGGCGCTGGTCGTGGTCGACTACCTGCAGCTCGTGCCGCCGCCGGCCGATGCCGCGTCGGGCGTGCAGGACGAAGAGATGGCGACGGTGCTGCGCCGCCTCAAATCGTTCGCGCTGGAGCGCAACGTGACGGTGCTCGTCGTCGCCCAGCTGCCGCGCTTCGCCCCCGGCCGCTCCAACCTCCGTCCCCAGCTGGACGACTTCGGGCATCTCGGCGCGGTGAAGCAGCACGCCGACGTCGTGCTGGGACTGTTCCGGGAGGAGATGTATCACCCCGGCTATGGCGTCGACGGCGCCACGGAGCTGATCGTGGCGAAGAATCGCAACGGCCCCACCGGCTTCGTGGATCTCTACTTCTACCGACGCTGGATGCGCTTCGAAGACATGGTGGACCCCGACCGGTGAGCGGGATGCGCCGCGGGGTCATCCCCCTGCTCCTCGGGCTCGCCGCGGCGTGCAGCGACTCGTCGACGTCGCCCCCGGTGGGGTCGGCCGTCCGGCTGGCGCCGTTCGACTCGGGCTACGACTTCTCGGTGTTCGTCGCCGCGCCCCCCGGCGACACCGCACGGCTCTTCGTCGTCGAGCGGGGCGGACGCATCCGGCTGCGGAAACACGGCGTGCTCCAGGATTCCGCCTACTTGAACCTCACTGCGTTGACGGGGCTGGGGCACGAGTACGGCGTGTACAGCATCGCGTTCCATCCGCAGTACGCGACCAACGGTCGGGCGTTCGTCTATTACGTGGACAACAACGGCGACACCCGCGTCGTCGAGTACCACGCCGACGCCTCGTTCGACCACGCCGACCCCGCACCGGTGCGCGTCATCCTGGCGCAGGCACAGGACTCGATCGCCGTGCTGTACGGCGGGCAGGTCGGCTTCGGGCCTGACGGGAAGTTCTATATCGCCCTGGGCGACGGAGACGTCGGCGGCGACCCGCTGAGTCACGCTCAGGACAGCGCATCGCTGCTCGGCAAGATCCTGCGCGTCGACGTCGACGCGGGAACGCCGTACGCGATCCCGAGCGACAATCCCTACGTCAACCGCGCCGGCTGGCGCAAAGAGATCTGGCAGCTCGGCGTCCGCAATCCGTGGCGCTGGAGCTTCGATCGCAAGACGGGCGACTTCTGGTTCGGCGACGTCGGCGAGGCGGAGTGGGAGGAGATCGACTTCCTGCCGGGGCCCGTCGGTGGCGGCAACAACTTCGGGTGGCCGCTCCAGGAGGGCACGCACTGCTACCAGCCATTCCTCAACTGCCCGACCGCGGGGCTGGTCCAGCCGGTCTGGGAGTACACCCATTCACCCGCGTGCGCGGTCATGGGCGGCTACGTCTATCGCGGCAAAGCATTCCCCGAGCTCGACGGGACGTATTTCTACGGGGATTATTGCGGCGGGTGGGTACGCTCGTTGAAGTTCGTGGGCGGCGCGCTCACGGAGCCCTACCCCGCGCTCGCAACACCGCTCATCAATGACAACCCGGTGTCGTTCGGCGAGGACGCCAATGGAGAGGTGTACGCCGTAATGGCGTCGGGCAAGCTCTACCGCATCGAAGCCGCGCGGTAGCCGACGCTCAACGACCGGGAGATTTCCTGGCTCCCGAGTCGGTGATCGTCATCGAATCACCCGACACCACTGCGCCGATGACGGTGTAGGTCGAGCCGGCCCCGCCCACGTTGGGCCGCAGCGTGATCCACAACGGCCGACTTCCCTGCTGCGCGGCGATCGTAATCGATCCGTCGTTGTTCGTGACGTCGCTCTGCAACGCCCAGCCATTGAGTCGCAGCTCGGTGCGGAACCAGCCGGCGACGACACCGACCGAATCGAGCGTGGTGAGCGTCACCTGGGCGGCGTCGCTGCCGCTGGCGAGGTCGACCAGGGTGGAGCGCGGGTAGACGAGCACGCCGTGCAGGCTCTTCTGAATCATCGCCCGGGTGTCGGGCGGTTTCGGACGGCTGCAGGCGGCTGCGGCCGCCAGCACGATCAGCGGGGCGTAGCGCATAGAGGGTGAAGATACCGTTGCGGGACGGTGGGACGCTATGTTGTACGTACAACCTGCGTCGTACCGTCATACAACGGGGTTCGCGTATGGCCGGTCACAGCAAGTGGAAGCAGATCAAACGGAAGAAAGCCGTCACCGACGCCAAGCGGGGCGCGTTGTTCACGCGGCTCATCCGGGAAATCACGATCGCCGCCAAGGCGGGCGGCGGCGATCCCGCGGGCAACCCGCGGCTGCGCACCGCGATCGACGCGGCCAAGGCCGAGAACATGCCGTTCGACAACATCGACCGGGCGGTCAAGAAGGGCACCGGCGAGCTCGAAGGGGTGCAGTACCAGGAGGTCACCTACGAGGGTTATGGCCCCGGCGGCGCGGCGATCCTGATCGAGGCCACGACCGACAACCCCAACCGCACGGTCGCGGAAATCCGTCACCAGTTCACGCGCAACGGCGGCAACCTCGGCGCC
>Ga0126383_10002250_pt1 | contig 12402 bp, 8 predicted proteins | sample PanSoiMetPlot_35_FD_96882 | JGI IMG/M metagenome (GOLD analysis project Ga0126383, IMG submission 96882) | Tropical forest soil microbial communities from Panama - MetaG Plot_35 | ecosystem: Environmental > Terrestrial > Soil > Tropical forest > Bulk soil | place: Panama | collected 2016-02-17
CGGCGTCGGCGACCGTGCGGATTTCGGCGATCGCCTGCTCGCGCCGTTGAAGCTGTTGTTGCGCGATGCGATCGAGCCAGGCGAGCAGAGGATCCTGCGCCGGCTGTTGGGCCTGAACAGTCACGAACAGCGCCATCAGCCAAAGAGATGTTAAGGCGCCGACGAAGGCGTTTTTATTTTGACGCTGTTTCATATGCGCTGAATCCATGTGATTGTGCGGCGGCCACGAGCGCCGCAACGGTTGAAAGAACGTGAACCAGGCAATCAGCTTATCCGCGGCTTCGGGAACATCGAATATCTTTTTGTAATCCCGCCTGATGGTCTTCGAGAATTAAGCGCAACCATCGGCGCCCCCGCGTCCTCGCGGGCAGGCTCCCGGCCAAGCGCTTGCCCGCGAGGACGCGGGGGCGCCGATGGTTGCATTTAATATTCAATTCAAAGACCAGAAGGCGGAACTACGAACAGTTTAAAACTCCAACCGCAGCCCGAACTGCCACTGGCGCGGCGTCACCAGCTGGAACGGGCCGGTAATCTTGCCCGCGGAGCCGGGGCAATCGACACAGGTGTTCGGGTTGGCGAGGTTCATGTGATTCGCGAAGTTGAACGATTCGGCGCGGAACTGCACCCTGACTCGTCAGTAAATTTTCGTCCGCCACGTCGTATAATGAGATTTAGAACTTAAGAAAGTGTTTTGTCGGGAACAGGCAGGATTAAACCACGAAAAAACGAAGAAGGCGAAGGAGAAATAGGGCGTAACGCCTTTTCTCTCCTTCGCGCTCTTCGTCTCTTCGTGGTTTTAATTGTTCTCGAACCTATATTTTTTGCTCAGAACTGCACTCGGGCCATCCACTGCAATAGTCTCGGGAAGCCGCCGACCTGCGTGATCTGGCCGAAGTCAGCGCGCCCGAAGCGCGTCGCCGGTCCGAGGAAGTTCGGATCGTTGAACGCGTTGATGATCTCGGCGCGCAGTTGCAGCGTAAACCGCTCCGAGAGCCGCTGGTTCTTCTGGAAGGCGATGTCCCAGTTCTTCTTGATCGGCGTTCGGACGCGCGTGTCGGTGCGCGGCGCATTGCCGAAGGTGAACGGCGCAGCTTCCGTCCACGCCTTCGGATTGAACCAGTTGTTCAAGCGGTCTTCCGTACTGCCCGATGTCTTCGGGTCCTGACCCGCAACCAGATTAGGCCGCTGGAAGCTGCCGAACAGACCGGAGTTGTTGTTGTCCTGCACGATCACGACGGGGAAACCGCTCTGGTAAGAGCCGATGGCCGCCACCTGCCATCCGCCCAGGAACCAGTCAGCCGGCCCGCTCGTGTTCAGATATTTCTTCCCTTTGCCGAACGGCAGCTCGTACACGCCGCTGACGTTCAAACGATGCGGCGCTTCGATAACCGAAGGCGCGAATTCGGCTTTGAGATCGTTGTTATCCAGCGCGCGCGCCAGCCCGTTCGAGTTGTTCGAGAAGTAGTTCACCTCGCCGAACAGGTTGTCCTTGTTGTGGCTGAAGGTGTAGTTGATGTTCGCTCCCCACCCGCGAGTGATGCGGCGCTCGAACTTCAGCACCATCGAATCGTAACGCGCGAACCCGGCGCTCACCTGATGCGCGAAGATGTCCAGAAATTGCGGGAACGGGCGCAACAACTGGCCGCGCGTAATGCAGTTATTCGCAGCGCTGGGTGGTTGACATGAAGAGGGCAAGCTGAGCGAACCGAAGGCCGGATTGCCAAAGAAGGGATTGGGCACTTTATCGAGCAGCTTCGTCCCTTCCGACAGGAACTTCCGGTCGAGTTGATTGATGTTGACGGTGTTCGAATTCGTGCCGCCTACCGCGAGATTCTCGCTGCGCGCGCCCACGTAACCCGCCGACACGACCGTGCCTCCCGCCAATTCATACTGCAAATCAGCCGAATACTGATGCACATAAGCCGATTTGCGGAACTGATCAACGAAGTGGACGCTGCCACCCGCGCCGGTGCGCAGACCGAGTGAACTACCGGCAGGTTTCTCGACGCCGTTCGGGAAAGGATTGGTCAGCGTGCAGGTCGAGCATGGCGTCAATCCGCCGTCAGTGCTGGAGACGTAGCTCGTTACCGCCGTGAAGCCGCGCGTGCCCAGACGATTTTCGTTCGGGAAGGCGTATTGGTTCGGCGCGTAGAAGATGCCGTAACCGCCGCGCAGCACTACCTTGTCGCTGAACTTGTAGGCGAGTCCGACACGGGGCGCGAACTTCTTCTTCGATGGATCGCTCTGATGCGTCGGCGCGCCGTCCACACCGGCGTAAAGCAATCCGCCCTTCAGATTTAAACCGGGTACCTGCACGGGGAACGCTTTGTCGCGCGAGAACCCAACCGTGATGTGATCGTCGCGTTCCTGCAGTCCCTGCTCGAATTCATAACGCAGGCCGAGGTTCAACGTTAGCCTCGTGTTGACGCGGAAATCGTCATGAACGTAGCCCGCGTAATAGTTGATGAAGAAGTTGTTCGGCGAGCCAATGGTGATGTCGCCGCTGGAGGGAAAGCCCAGCAGGAAGCTGGCCAGCGAGTTTTGGAGAGCGCCGCCGGTCAGAGGGTTCGGACCTCTGGTGAAGCCGGAATCGAAGAAGAAGCGCCCGCTCGGCTGGCCGCGCGCAAACAATTTCATCCCAATGACGCGGAAATCGAAGCCGCCTTTGAGCGTGTGGCGGCCCAGCAGCTTCGACACACTCGCGTTCACACTGTGGCCGTAAAAGGTCGTGTCCTGCGGATCGCGGTCACCGAACGTGTCGAAGTTGACCGTGCCATATCCGGAAATGCCGAAGACCGGAAACTTCTTGAACGGAATGGCGCTCAGGAAGTTTTGCGAGAAGCCGAGCGTGCTCGGATCGAATTGGTTCGGGATGTCGTCATCCACGAACTGCGTGTAGCCGTAGCGGAAGGCGAAGACCGTGTTGTTGCTGGTCGTGATGATGTTGTTGATCGCCACTGCGTGCACGGTGCGGAAGAGGGCGCCTTCAGCCGGATCCCCCGGGTTTTCTCCGGGATTCTTGGCGTAGAAACGCGACTCAGGCTCTCTGGAATCGTACCAGGCGTAGAAGCCCGTGGTTGTGAACTTCTCCGACCAGCGATGTTCGATCTTGCCCGTCGCCTGATTGGCGCGGTCAATGAGTGAAGCCGTGCTGGATGTCCCCGAAGGGACTTTCGGGAAGAACTGGCTGACGGCTTTCGCCACCGGGTTGATTCGATTGGCCGGGATGACGTTGCCGGGGAACGGGTCACGAATGAACCCACCGGCCGGGTTGGGGCGAGTGGTAAGCGGGTCGAAGATAGTGACGCCGCTCTGCGAGAAATCGCCCGTCAGTTCGCGCGCCGTCGGCAGCGTCAGCACCGCGTTGCGCGAAGTCAAGGTCTTGTAATTCTCGGTCGAGGCCCAGAAGAAGGTGCGATCTTTGATGATCGGCCCACCGAAACTTCCGCCGTAAAGGTAATAGTAGGTGTCGGCCTTTGGAGCTTTGGCTTTCCTCTCGAAGAAGAGCTGCGAAGAAGCGAACGCCGGGCGGTTCTGGAAGACCGCGGAGCCGTGCCAGTCGTTGCCGCCCGATTTGGCCGTCGCGTTGAAGACGCCGCCGCCGGTGCGCCCCATTTCAGCGTCATAGGTGCTGACCTGCACGCGGACTTCCTGCACCGATTCGATATTCGGGATGAAGACCGCGCGGTTGCGCATGTCGGTGATCGAGACACCATCAATCGTGTAGTTGTTGGCGCGTCGCGGCCCGCCGCCGAGCGAGAGCAGCGACGAATTGGTTTGATCCTGTTGCCGTACGAACTGTGGGTCGCCCGTCGGCACAACGCTCGGAGTCGCTACCGAAAGGAAGAAGACGTTGCGCGCCGGCGTCGGCAGGTCTTGCAGCGCCCTGGTTTCGAGCGTCGTCGCGATTGACGGGTTCGAGCTTTCGAGGACAGCCGGCTCGCCGGAGATCGTAATCGATTCGGTGGTCTGCCCGACCTCTAGCTTCACATCGAGCGTGATGAACTCCTGGGTGCCGATGCGGAGGGCTTTATGCTCGTACTTCTTGTATCCGCCCTTGGTCGCTGTCAGCGTGTAAAGACCAGGCAGGACGTTGGCAAAAGCGTATTCGCCTTCGCCGTTCGTGACGCCGCTGCGCGCGGTGTTGGTCTCTTCGTTGGTCAAGGTTAGCTCGACGCCGGGCACCACTGCGCCGGAGGAGTCGTGCACTGCGCCCCGCAATCCGCCTTGATAACTTTGCCCATGCGCAGCCACAGCCGAAGCGGCAATGACCAGCAGGAGACTACAAAACATTAGAACATGCTGGGTATGTCGAGTAATTAGTGGTCGCATAATTTCCCCCACAGACCTGCTCTGAGAGAAACCTGCAACCAGCCAACTGCCCCGCCGTACATGGTGGAGGACAGATACATCTACCCAAGCGGCTTATATTCAGTTCGCTCAGATGGTCTGATACCAGTCGAGCCGGCAGACGCTTGCAGCTCTCCCAAGTTGGCAACGCTGCTGGCTCTTATTGTTGATTGTTATGGTTCGTCCTAAATAGACTTCCCGTAATGATGAAACTGCGTAGGCGCTTTAGAAATGGACTCCAAGACGCTCTCGGTAATGAGTAAAGATCATCAGATTTTGATTGCTTGGAGCATATGTAAGGATCAGTCGTTAATACTTCGTCCTGTAAAGCGGGCAAAGTCTCACACAAACTTCTTAATTTGTAAATCTCACTTGGCGCAAATCATAAACTCCGCAGCCAGGCAGGCAAGGATGAGCGGCGCGCCCAAGATCAGACTGGCGCAGATTGAACAATCCGCCTGGGCAGCAGCGGATTCAGATGCATAGTGAGATCATAGACCGAGCCGCCGCAAGCAGCGGCGACATCTTCAGGCCGCGATCCATCTCGCCAGTCGAACAACGTGACAACATCGCCAATCCGCACACGCGGCTCCGCGCCTATCTCCACAATCGTGTGGCTGGCCGAGACCGAAGCGATCACCGGATAGAGGTTCTCGCCGATGCGCACACGCGCGCCCTTGGCGGCCTGGCGTGGCCACCCATCGGCGTGACCTACAGGCAATGTCGCCACCCACACATCGTCTTTCGCTACGTATGCGCGGTTGTAGCCCGCGCTCTCTCCGCGGCGTAGCTTCTTGGTGTAGATGACTCGCGCTTTGAGACTCAGAGCCGGTCGCAAATCCATCACGCCGTCGCGGCGGAACTCCTTTTCCGAATATATGCCGTAGATGGCCATCCCCGGTCTTGCCATATCGAGAAAGGCTTCGGGATGTTGAAACAGTCCGAAGCTCGACGCCGCATGCCTGCGCCCCAAATGGACGCCCTCTTTTTCCAGCCCGCCACACAACGCCTCAAAGCGTCTGAGCTGTTCCGGATCGAATTCCGGGTCTTCGGTGAAGGTCATCATCGCGCCTGCGATTCGCGCCGATCGTCGCCCGGCCAGATCGCGTATCAAAGCGGCGGCTTCGAGATACGGAACCCCCACGCGACCTATCCCGGTGTCCACGCAGATATGAATCGGGATGGCTCTGTGAAATTTTACTGAAAGGCGATCGAGGAGGTCGCCGATTGGCGTGTAGACCATCGGAGTGACGCCGCGCCTGAGCGCCTCGTCAAGGTTCTTTTCATCGAAAGGCCCCATCAGCAGAATCGGCTTGCGAATCCCCGCGTCGCGCAGTGTGACGGCCTCGTGAAGTTTCACTACTGCGAAGCCATAGATCCCTGCCATTGGCTCAAGCAATCGGGCGGCATTGGCCACTCCCATCCCATACCCATTGTTCTTGATCACCGCCAGAATCGGTCTTGATGCGATTCGCCGGCGGATCTCACTGACGTTGTGGCGCAGATTGTCGGGATGTATCTCGACCCAGGGATCGAGCGAGGAGTCTTTGCCGGCGGCGGTCTGCGTGACGCCTGCTGCGCCCCTCAGCGTGGGCAGCGCCAATCCTGTTTTTAGAAACGAGCGGCGTGAGCTTTTCATCGGCGCCTCATCATTTCGAGGCCGGCTTGCGCCGTTCTGGCTTGAACTCGATCACAATGCCTCGCAGTGGCGCGTTCCCGACATTCTTCACCATGTGAATCACGGGTGGGTTAAAAGCGGCTCGGTCGGGCACAATGTCTACGAAGATCTCCGAGGCGCCTTCGGGCCACTGCTGTAGGCGGGTCTGGTTCAATTGCATCACAATGCGTTGGCTGTGGCTGTGCCTCGGGCGTGTGTCGCCGGGGGCCAGCCTCTCTTCGAATATAAAGAACCGCTCGCCGTCATACCGTATGGCGTTCTTTTCTGGCGGAATGATTTCACGTGGCGATTCCACCGGTGGATGGTTAGCCTTGATGGCCACTTCGAAGAAGGGGCCTCCCGTCGGCGGCTCGTAGGACTCTCCGGGCTTGAAGACCGCGATGTCGCCGCGGGTCATCTTCCGGCGTGATTTGCCGGACCGGAGCTCGATCTCACCGAGCGCCACGATCACACGATCCCCACAGTCCGGCGCGCCCTGAGCTGAGGAAGAAGCGCACGGAGCGGCGTCCCGCGTCACGCGCACGTAATCGTTCTCGATCGCTACCGTTTGCGACTGAAGAAGCCAAACGATCAGTAGAAACGTCATCGAAATCCTCTTCCATATGCCATATGCGGTATGACATATGGCAATTGAACTTACCTCAAAATGTTTGCCTGACTGCTTAGTCGCTAGTCTCGGCTTTCGCCTTAACGCCGCCCGCCTGGAAGAGATCTTTGAACGTCGCCATGAACTTGGCCATTTCCGGTTCGGTTCCGACGGAGACGCGCAGCCAGTTATTCATCGGAGGGAACTTCCGTCCCACGAGGACGCCGCGTTTGCGGAACTCTTCGATGATCGGAGTGATTTCGCGGCCGACGTTCACCATAAAGTAATTGGCCTCAGACGGAATCACTTCATAGCCCCAATCGGACAGTTCCTTCGTCGTCTTGACTCGCAGCGCGATCGTCATCTGCCTGATCTTGTTTTCATAGGCCGTGTCTTTGAGAGCCGTCACGCCGCCGTACTTCACGATGGCGTTGATGCCTCCGCTGCCGAACGAGCGCATTCTCTCGACCAGCTCTTTCGGAGCGAGGCCATAGCCGAGACGCATGCCGGCGAGCGCGGCGATCTTCGAGAAGGTCCGGGTGACGATGACCGGACGTCCTTCGAGCACGTAAGGTACCGAAGTGGCATATTCCGCGCTCGTGACGAAGTGATGGTAAGCTTCGTCAATCAACACCGGCACATCGCTCGGCAAAGAGTCGAGCAGATGCTTGATCTCCTGTTTGGGAATGATGTTGCCGGTCGGGTTGTTCGGGTTGCAGATGTAAACGAAGCCCACGTCGCGATAGTTCATCTTTGTCGCCCGGATGATCCCCGGAATGTCCATCCGGTGGTCTTTCAGCAACGGAACCTTGATCGCGTCGGCTTTGCTGTTGGTCGCATAGCGGTAGACCGAGTCGTAGGTCGGGTCCACGCCGACGACCTTCTTGTGATCGAGCAAGAACGTGTCATTGGCCGCCTTCAGGATTTCGCGTGATCCAGCGCCGATCATGACATTCTCCGGCTTGACGCCGTGATGGGCGGCGATGGCTTCCACGATGCCGCCGTCCGGGTAGCCATAACGGTTGGCATACTTCAGCGCATCAGTCATGGATTTGAGCACCGCGTCGGAAGGCCCCCAACCATTCTCGTTGTTCGCGAGCTTGGCCAGGGTGTCGTAAATTTTGGGATCATCCACTACATCCGCTCCCTCCCGGCCTTGTCTCGTTTGCGCGAAAAGGTCGAGCGAGGGACCGAAACCGATGTAACTTAGAGCGGTCGCCACCCCGCCCAGGAATCTTCGGCGTGTCGCTGATTTCTGTAGCATATGTTCCTCCGCTGTTAGTGGTTTAAGCATTCAGGCAAAATTATTCCGTAATCGCTTATTACACCGTAATCAACCTTCTTTGACATTTTTCCGTCCTAGATTTTTCTGTTGGACTGATCTCTAACAGAAAAATGTAAGACAGAAAAATAGGACAGAAAAATAGGAGAGAACTTTGTTTACGGACTACTTCTCTCTCTCGCCCCTACTTCTTGACGTATTTCTTCAACGCCCGCGGCCCGACTTCAGCCCCGTAGACGTTGCCCTGGGCGTCAGCCGCCACGCCTTCGGCCGCGCTCGTAGCGGCCTTGTCAGGGTCCATTTCAGGGTCCGGAATGAAGGCGACGCACTTGCCGTCTCGGGCGCTCCCGACACGGATGCCGCGCTTCCAGCCCGAGTTCCGTCTCGCATTCGACTCTGAGTCGGTCACATAAATAACGTCGTTTTTATCAATGTAAATCCCGCTCGGCCGGCTGAACTGCTTCCACTCTTCGAGGAATTTTCCATCCTGGTCGAAGATCTGGATGCGATTATTATTACGGTCGCCGACAAAGAGCCGACCTTTTGAATCCAGGGCGATGGCGTGGGGCGTATCGAACTCGCCGGGACCGGACCCTTTTTTCCCCCACGTCTTGCTGAATTTCCCGTCCTTCGAGAACTTCACGATCCGCGCGTTCGAATTCCCCCCGTGTCCGTCCGCGACGAAGATGTCGCCATTCGGCGCAGTGACGACATCGGATGGTTGATTGAAAGTGTCCGGTCCGTCGCCGGCGACTCCAACTTTTCCGAGCGTCATTAAGACCTTTCCTTCCGGGCTGAACTTGACGACGATGTGTCCCTTCCCGGCCACCGCCTGGGGAGTGGAGCCAGGTGGGATTCCGTCGGTCACCCAGACGTTCCCATTTCTGTCCACATGGATGCCGTGAGGGAATATGAACATCCCCTCGCCGAAGCTCTTGACGAGCTTGCCCGACGCGTCAAACTTGAGAATGGTCGGCAGGTTTGAACCCACGCAGGTGTTCGCGCCACATCTTTCGGCAACCCAGATGGACTTGCCGTCTGGATCAATATCTACCGCGCTCGTCGCGCCCCACGTCCTCCCTTCCGGCATCTTCGCCCAGTTCTCGACAGTCGTGTATGGATTGGGCAGGTCATTGACAGGTTGGAGATTGCCTTGGGTGTATGCGCCTCCCGCAGACATTGCGAGCGCCACGACTATGGCTGACGCCAGCGTGAACCTCACTCGGCTTGAATTTGACATCGCGGTTCCTCCTATAGACTTTCTCTTTAATCCCCCAACTGCCGTTGGGGTGATTGATTCAACGATGTTTCGTTCGCCATCTCCAAACCGGCGCCCACAGTCGCCTTGCCCTTATCTCTTTCCTCAGCCCGGCGACGGAGCGCCCGGGAGACCAGCCAGACCAGAGCGGCAAGGATCAGCGTCAGCGTCAGCCAGCGCATGGCGGCGGCCACTTGAGCGGCGTTCGGCGGCGGCCACCTGAACTGCCTCAACCTATCTGCGCGCTCGATCATCCAATGCCAGCCGGTGTGGGCTACCAGCGCCGACACAATGATGGTCCCGATCCGTTCAGCGACAACATACCGGAATAGGACCTGAAGCGCGGGGATGAGCAGCGCCAGCACAAGGAGCTGCCCAAGCTCGACGCCGACATTGAACGCAAGCAACGACGTTAGCAAGTGAGAGCCGGCGAACTGCAGCGTCTCGCGCAGGGCGAATGAGAAGCCGAAGCCGTGAACCAAACCAAACCCGAAAGCGATCACCCACCTACGCTGCCGGTTACTCCCGATGATGTTCTCGAGCGCCATGTAGACGATGGAGACCGCGATCAACGTTTCAATGAGCGGCGGAAACCATAACGCCTCGGGCCCGAGGTTATATGCTGACGCTATCAGTGTGATCGAATGCGCAAGGGTGAATGCGGTGACGACCACGATGAGCGAGCGGAAACGCCGAAACGGGATCACCAGGCACAACAAGAACAACAGATGGTCAGTTCCATCCAGAATGTGTAAGAACCCTGCCTCAATGAACCGAAGCGCAGCCTGGCTCCATCGCGGATCGAGCCTCACCAGTCCCGGGTCACCAGTGAACTCGAAGGCGCGAGCCGCGCCGCCAGGAGGCAGAAACCGCAGAACGGTAACCACGCGCAATCCCAACTGACCGAGTCCCGCATGGATCGAAAAGTCCGCGGTCTCCGAATGAATCGGGTACTCGAACAAAACATCGAGCAGTCCCTGGTTCCAATAGAGTTCCGTGTCGTTTGGCAGCTTCGCGCCTGTGACGTGCGCTAACGCCTCTTCATAAGATGTGAAGGACCTGTCAGACTCCAGCGACACGCGCTTCTCGATAACACGTGGGTTCGGCAGCCTCCGGTCGCCTTCGTAAAGCTGGATAGCTTCAGAAATCCACAAGGTGGCCGCGTCGCGTAGAGAGGCGTCGGCTCGCGCCAGATCCAGGTAACCCGGCCCGCGTTTCGGAAAATCCACGTCGCGACACGCCCGGAGTGGCGCGCGAACGAGCAGGAGCAGCCTCTCGCCATCTGGCTTGACGAACGCCTGCACTGTCACGTCGTTCGGGATGTCGTGAGCGAATGCGCCGGACCCCGGCATTAGGGCGCCCACCAGAGCCAACCAGAGCGTGACGCGCAGCGCGCCGACCGTACAATCGCTTCTCAACTCGTAAATTTCTTGTCGCCATCGTTTGATAGTGCTAGTCTGCTTATATGTCACGAACATCCTTCTTGCGCGCTGCGATCTTGACTCTGGTCGCCTCGTTCTTCTCGGGCGCCGCAATCTTGACGCCAGTTGGGTCGTTCGAGCGTGACGCGGCGACCCAGGCTTCACAGCCGATCTATCTTCAATACGACGGCTATGTAAAAAACTCAGACGGCACGTACACTCTGTCGTTCGGATATTTCAACTTGAATCAGGTCGACCTGACCATCCCGCCAGGCGAGGACAACATGTTCGCGCCCGGTCCCGCTGATCGAAACCAGCCGATGCTCTTTGAGAAAGGCCGGCATCGATTCGCGTGCAGCATGTTGGCGCCGCCTGATTTCGACGGCAATCTCCAATGGACGGCGCGTTACGGCGGAAAGACTTCCACGACGACGGCCAAAACGCTCGATGCGCTCTACGAACTTGAACTGATCAGCGCGAGGAAGGCCACCAGCGGACTCGACCTGGCAAAGGCCCCGAGAGGGGTCTGCGTCAATCGTGCGCCGGCCTTGCAGGTGATCAATCCACTCGCTGACGTCAACGCCGGCGCCGACACCCTGGCGGCCACCTCCTTCACCACGCGTTTGGATCAGGAGCTCTCGCTCAGCGGCTCCGTCGAGGACGATGGGCTGCCGAGAGGAGGCAAGCTGACTGTTTCCTGGAAAAAGAGTAGTGGACCTGGAGAGGTCGCCTTTTCCGACTCTAGCCAGCCCGTCACGCGCGCGCGTTTCAGCGCAGTAGGCGTTTACGAGCTCGAGTTGTCCGCCACAGACACCGAGCGCGCCAGCAGCCTGAAGATCAAAGTGACAGTCAACTGATTTAGATTCGCCCGCGAGTTGTTATTGCGGGTTTATGCTTGCCACCGACCCCGACCGGGACTCCTTTTGCTTCTTTATGTCCGCGTACTCTTGCTCACTGATATAGTAGAAATCAAGCCAGCCGATGTTCATCTCATCCACTGTCCGGTCGCCCCAGCCTACAAAGGCGCTCGGGTCAGGATTCTCTTTATTGGCTCGCGAGTTATCGTGATACGCCGTCATGTGCAGGACAGTGTTCTTGGGGAACGCCGGCGGGTTCTTGTACGGATACGTGATCTGCCAGGTCCACACAAAGCGCGCGACATCTGTTAGTAGCTCCACTTCCCCGTTGGGAAGAATGGCTTCGAGCGTCATCCGCTTGCCGCGATAGTGCATGTGCGGCTGGAAGCTGACGAGCCTCGCCGGCTCGTCGAGACGAAAATAGGCGTCGCTCCGAGCGTTCGGCTCCCCCGGGGGAATGGCCAACGTAGTCGGAGACGAAATCCCCCTGGTCGAGATCAAGTACTTGGGCGTATAGCCTCGCGGAAAGAACTTGAAGCCGATTTTCGCGTGTTCGTTGACCGGCTTTTCGCCGTTGGGATGATAGTGAAAACTGAAGCGGAGCTTCGAGCCAGCCTTGAGGAGCTTGGCCGTGCCATCGGTGAAGATGTCGCCATCGTTCCCCCTCGCGTACTCGGTGAGCAATGAATTAGGTCGCTCTCTGCTCCCAGCGCCTCGGCGCAGTTCGCCGAGCACAGCGCCAGTAGCCGCTTCGCCTTGGAGCGCATAGATGAGGACGTGATGCAGAACCTTCGGGTCTTCTGGTATGACCTGCATCCATTTGATGTAGCGATCTTCAGTCAGCCCAGTAGGGACATCGATCTTCGGGTACTGGTCTGCGGCCGTCGCTGGCACATTGAATCCGGAGCTGGTGACCACCAGGTCCGGCTCCTCGCCGAAGACCCACGAATTGGCCGGCGGGAACACTCGC
>Ga0126383_10002251_pt1 | contig 12401 bp, 12 predicted proteins | sample PanSoiMetPlot_35_FD_96882 | JGI IMG/M metagenome (GOLD analysis project Ga0126383, IMG submission 96882) | Tropical forest soil microbial communities from Panama - MetaG Plot_35 | ecosystem: Environmental > Terrestrial > Soil > Tropical forest > Bulk soil | place: Panama | collected 2016-02-17
CCAAAGGTGGTGAGCGCCATTCCCGCCAGCATCATCCCTACCAGGTAGAGCCCTTGGGTGATCGGCCAGCTTGCCGGATCGTGCCCCCAGCCCAGGATCAGGTTGTCGATCAGCTCTTTCATGGCTCAGCGATCAATCTCCGGCGCCACCACGTCCAAGGAGGCGATCAGCGCCACCAGATCCGCGATCATCAGGCCTCGCGAGACCTCCTCGATGATGCCCATCGCCAAGAACGAGCCGGTCCGAGCCCGGACTCGATACGCTCTCTCGCCGCCATCCGAGACCACGTAGTAGGCCATTTCACCGCGCGCGGCCTCGATTCGGCTTTGCGCCTCGCCGGCTTCGGGCTTGATCTTCCTCGGCACCTTGGCCATGAACTCGCCGGACGGAAATTTGTCCAGGGCTTGGCGGACGATCAGCAGCGATTCGCGGCATTCCAGCACCCGGCAGTAAAAGCGATCGTAGCAGTCGCCGACCGCGCCGCCCCGATGTGTGCCAGCATAAGCCTTGCCGAGAGGAATCTTGAACTTGAAATCGGGGTAAGCGCCGTACGGCACGTCTCGCCGCAGGTCGAAATCGACGCCCGAGGCGCGCAGATTCGGCCCCACCAACCCGTAGTTAATCGCCATCTGCGCGGGGATCGTCGCCATCCCCGCCAGGCGCTCCACGAAAATTTCGTTGAAGGAGATCAGCCGATCCCATTCGTCCAGGATCTTCTCGAAGTGGTCGAGCCACTTGCGGCAGAGCAGCGCCCAGTCTTCCGGCATGTCGAAGGCCACCCCGCCGATCCGGTGGTAGTTGTACGTCAGGCGCGCGCCGCAAAGGGCTTCGAGGAGATCGTTGATGCTCTCGCGCTCCCGAAGCGCGTAGGGGAACGGGGTCACCGCCCCGATGTCCATCGCCATCGTGCCGAGGGAGACCAAGTGCGAGGCGATTCGGTTCAGCTCGCAGCTGATCGCCCTCAGGTACTGAGCTCGCGGGGGGATCTGGAGCGCGAGGAGCTTTTCCACCGCGAGCGCGTACCCCTCGTTGGCGAACATCGCGGCGAGGTAGTCGATCCGGTCGGTGTACGGCATGAAGCCGGGATAAGTGACGATCTCCCCGATCTTCTCGATCGCCCGGTGCAGGTATCCGACCTGCGGCACCGCCCTTTTCATCACCTCGCCATCCGCCTGGACGATGAAGTTGATCACCCCGTGAGTGGAGGGGTGCTGCGGCCCCATGTTGAGAATCATCTCGTGCTCGGCATCGGCCCCGAACTTGGTGACCAGCAGCTGATCGAGAGCCATAGGTTAGCCTTCCGCCTTGGGCGCGCCCGTCGGAGGAGCCGCCGCCGTTGCCGTTGCCGGTGGCTGTGCCGCGACCTGCTCGGCCCGGACCTGGCGATCCATGTTGAGGTAGAGGTCCAATGGGTTGTCCCGGACGTTCGAAATCCCCTGGTACCCGCCGGCTTCGGTGTAGTCCTTGCGAAGTGGATTTCCGACCCAGTCGTCCGGCATCAGGATCCGGCGCAGGTCGGAATGGTCTCTGAACACCACCCCGAACAGATCGAAGACCTCGCGCTCCATCCAGTTCGCCGCCTTCCACAACGGCTCGAGGCTGTCGACCTGCGGATCGGTTCGATTCAGCTCCACCTTGGCGATGAACAGGTGCCGATGCCGATAGCTGTAGAAGTGGTACACCACCCGGATCAGGTTTTCCTTCGGGTGATCCGTCGCAGTGAGATCCTCGAGGAAATCGAAGTACAGCGCGGGGTCATCCTTCAAGAACTGGCAGATCGCCCGCACCCTGGGCACTGCGAAGACACAGAACGGGTCCTTCTTGGGCGGACTGAGCGGCCCAACCGCATCCCCAAACTTCTCCACCAATCGTTGGTGTATTTGCTCGACAGTGAGGCCCGGCATGGGTGAGTTCTACGCGACCTCCGGAAGATCGTATCCGGCGCCGGTGCCCGGCTTCTTTGGCCGCATCTTGGTCTTCAGTTTTTCGCGCTTGATCAGCTCCTGAACCCTGAGGAATCCCTCCGTGAGCGCCTCTGGGCGCGGCGGGCAGCCCGGGACGTAGACGTCCACGGGGATGATCTTGTCGACACCCTTAACGACCGAATAGCTGAGCTGAAAAAGACCGCCGCAGTTGGCGCACGAGCCCATCGAGATCACGTACTTGGGCTCCGCCATCTGCTCATAAAGGAGCTTGCACCGAATCGCCATCTTGTAGGTCAACGTTCCGGCGACGATCATCAAATCGCTCTGTCGCGGCGTGGCACGGGGCACCGAGCCAAATCGATCGAGGTCCGCCCGGGGTCCTCCGGTCTGCATCAGCTCGATTCCGCAGCAGGCGAGGCCGAAGAGAAGGTAGAACATCGAAGAGCGCCGCGACCAATTGATCAGATCCTCGATCAGGTTGGTGCTGGTGGTGACGAGCGCGGTGGAAGCGCCGGGATCGTGGGAGTAGCCTTTCAAATCTTTCGTTGTCTGATCCGCCATCTCAGCTCCTTTGCTTCATTTCAGCGCCTGACCGGAGCGTCTTCAATCTTCTTGACCCACTCGAGATCCCGACGCGCCCAGATCCAGAGCAAACCTGTGAACAGGATCACCACAAAAGCCAGAATCTCCGCCAACGCCACCATCCCCACCCCGTTAAATACCCACTTGCGGAACACCAGCGCCACCGGGATGGTCAGCGCAATCTCGACCTCGAACACCACGAAGACCAAGGCGATGATGTAGAAGCGTGGATTGAAGTTGAACCAGGCTCCTCCAATGGGCCGCTCCCCGCACTCGTAAATTAGGTCTTTCTCGGGATTGGGGAACTTGGGTCGAAAGAGCGCTCCGACCAAGAGGTTCGTCAGCGTAAAACCAACCGCCGCGACCACGAAAATCAACACCGTTGCAAAATCAAACTGCACGCTTCACCTCAGTCCAATCGACGGTCCGTCCCGTCGCGAGCTTGCATTCCAGTTATAGCGTCGAATTGTCAATTCAACTCGTAGCGCCATAAGCCCACCCGCCTCCGCTCCATAACATTTTCCTAGGCATCTTCGCGACTTAGCCGCGGGATTCGCTTTGACACCGCCTCGCCGGGACCCTAGATATGCGAGTTGGGCGACATCTCGCACATGAGCTCCCCCTTGGCACCCTATCTGTCCTTGGCGATCGCGATGCTGGTCGCGGGTGTGATGGCCGTTGCCATCGTCTTTGTGGCCTCCGTCCTGGGGCCCAAGCGGCCGACCCGGATCAAGCTGGAGCCATTCGAATGCGGTTCCGAGCCGGTGGGTTCCGCTCGTCAGCGTTTTGCGGTCAAGTTCTACGTCGTCGCCCTACTGTTCATCGTTTTCGACGTGGAAGCGGTGTTCCTCTACCCCTGGGCGGTGAACTTCAAGGATCTGGGGTGGTTTGGCTACGGTGAGATGGCCCTTTTCGCAGCGACCCTGGTGGTGGCGCTTATTTATATTTGGAAGAAAGGCGCATTGAACTGGGAAAGCTGATGCCCGACCTAGACGTGACACCCGCGATACTCACCCGACGCGACGAAGCCGTCGGTCGCCTGGAACGCCTGGTCTCCAAGGGACTGGGCTGGGCGCGCAAGTTCTCGCTGTTCACCTATCCTTACGCCACCGCGTGTTGCGGCATGGAGTACATGTCCGTCGCTGCTTCGCGCTACGACATCGCCCGATTTGGAGCCGAGTTCCCCCGTTTTTCTCCCCGTCAGGCCGACATGCTGATGGTGATCGGCACCATCAACATGAAACAAGCTCCCATCCTGAAGCGTGTTTACGAGCAAATGTGCGAGCCGAAGTGGGTGGTGTCGTTCGGGGTTTGTGCCTCATCCGGCGGCTTCTACGACAACTATGCCGTGCTGCAGGGGATCGACCGGATTCTCCCCGTTGACGTTTACATCCCCGGCTGCCCTCCCAGGCCCGAGCAGGTGCTCGACGGCTTGGTGCTCCTGCAGGAGAAGATCGCCCGCGGCCGTTATCGGCTGATCGAACGAGTGCCCGAGGCCTCCCGCGCAGGAACTCACGACTTGCTAGCAGACATGAGCCGGGCCGCCGCGCAGAACCGTCCACAAAGCTGACGCGCTACCTCTGCGCTACGGACTGTCCACCTCATCGAGCCATGCGACCCCGGGACGGTGGCTCGCGCACTCTCCCAGGCAACGGGTCACCGCGGTGCCGTCCTTGCGCGGTGAGCGAATGATCCACCGTCGCCCGTCGAAGGTGCCGACGTCTTTCTCCCGCAGCACCGCCTGATGCGCCTCCTCGGATAGCTCGATGATCCCGTCCGGCCGAATGCGATAGGCATCGAGGCTTCGAGGCGCTGCCGCCAAGTGGTCGGCGTCGAACGCGTCCGGCCGAGCATGGGTGAAGCCCGTTTCCGCGTAAAGGCGACGCGGTGGAACGCTCTTTCCCCGCATCAACGGCAGCAGGCTCTCTCCGTCGGCTCCAGGGAGCTGCCGCAGGCCTTTAGCCTCCAAGAGCGTGGGGGCAATGTCCACCAGTCGAACCAGTGCATGGATGCGACGAATGCCTGGGCTATTCATTTCACCGGGCAACTTGATCCCGAGCAGAATTCGGTTCTCCTCTTCGCCCAGTCGAGCGCCGTGAACTGGCGTCGCTCCCTCCAGCCACGGCGAGTCGGCGTGAAAGCTCTCTCCATGGTCCGAGAAGATCGCGATCAGCGCTTCCTCGTACAGGCCGTGGTCCTTCAATGCCTGAAGGAAAATCCCCACCTGGGCGTCGGCTTGGGCCAACAGCTCGTCGTAGAGCGCCTCCGAACCTTGACGCGTCCAACCGCCCTCCACCGCGCCGGTGATCGGCGCAAAAGACATTCGGGTGCGCCGCTCCATCGGTTCGCTAGCGCTGACGTACTCCCGATAGAACGGATACACCGGGTCGCCCGGAAAGTGCGCGGCGGTGGCGTGGAACGCGAACACCAGCGGCCCTGCCTGAGCGCGCTGCACCAGATTTGCCGCGAGCCGATCGGCGTAGCCCATCGGATCATGGATGCCCGCCAGCGCGCGGTTGTCGATGAACTCCGGCAACCACCAGGCTCCGACGGCATTGTCGCCGAACATTCCCAGGGCTCGGTACCGTAGTTTCTCGAGCAGGAAGTTGATCGCGCCGCGCGGCGGTTGAAGGCCTTCTTGAAAGCCGGACAACGCGCCTTGGTAGTTGAAGCGGGAGCAGTCGGTGGCGAAGATCGTTCGATATCCGGCCTCGGAGAATAGAACCGGGAAGGTCGTCGAGCTCTCCCACCGCGATTCAGCGGTGAGCGGGTAGCGGTCGCCGTGGCGATTGGGCCAGCGCGCGGTGAGCAGGCTACGCCATGCCGGCTCGGTTTGGGCAATCGGCGTGTAGGCCTGTTCGAACAAAGTGGCATTCCCGAGAAAGGCCTCGATGTTGGGCGCAACCACCTTCGGGCCACCCAGGGTGGTGAGGCGGTCCGCGCGGAAGGCGTCAACCCCGATAAGCACCACCAAAGGATGGTGCGCGGAGCGCGCGGCGCCAGAAACCGAGGCGGTACACAACGCCATCGAAGCAATGGCCTGAAGCGCTCTGGGAGCGAACCGCCGAAGTTCCCAGCGACGCAGGGCGATGACCAGGTGAGCAGCGATCCACAGCAAAGCGGCGAGGCGCGGCTGCCACGGATGGCCGTGGTCCAGCACCGAGGCGAGCCAGGGCCGAGCCGCGGGCAGATCATCCAGCAGGGCTGGTCTGGCAATCGCGCTGTCCCAAATCAGGAACGTGGCCAAGGCGAAGATCTCGATGGCCGCGGCTGCGTGTCGGACAGGGCCACTGATCGCCAACGCGCTGGCGAGGGCAGCGCCTGCCAAGCCCAGGATCAACCCTGCGACCGCGTAGGAAACCGCAATGCGCGCAAACAAAAGCGGAAGCTGAGGCTTGACGATGCTGAAGAGCGCGGCAAGGGTTCCTTCGACCTCGATATTCACACCCGCAATGCCGGCCCGAAGGATCAGAGCCGTCTCGAGGGCGAAAACGGCAATGCCCAGGGACATCCCCACCAGGGCGCTGCTTGCGAATTGCTTTGCGATGGCACGCGATCTCGGTTGGTTCATCGGAAACGACGGCTCAACACGCAAGCTGGACATTCGATGCCCAGCGACAGATCCGCAACGCTCATAACGTAAGTACCGAACATGCTTGGGATATGCGTTGACTGATGCAGCGGCGATTCTTATAAGCCGTGCGACTGAGAATCGCCCGATGAGTAAGTTCGCGTTCGATCATACGGCCGAGCGATACCCTGACGTTTTCGAACTTCGCTATCGAGACCGCGTCGGAGATGAATGGGCCGTGGTCAATTCCGCCGCGCTGCCCACCGTCGCCAGTCATTTGAAGAACGATCCTCATCTGGAGTTTAGGCTGTTTCTGTCCCTCGATGCAGTCGATCGGTTGCTGCTGCCGGACAACAAGCCTCGCTATGAGGTGGTGTACTTTTTGTACTCGCTCAAGCGCAACGAGGCCGTTCGCATGAAATGTCGGACGGACGACCCTGACCCACAGTTACCTTCAATCACCGCGATTTTTCAGGGCGCGAACTGGTTCGAGCGCTTCGTGTGGGACTTCTACGGCATTCGCTTCCTCGGGCACCCGAACCTTCGCCGGATCTTGATGTACGAAGAATTCCAGGGCCACCCCCTTCGCAAGGACTATCCGCTGCGAGGACGACAACCGCTCGTTCCCGAGCGCCCCATTCAGGACATTTTCAGAGGACCGGGCACCAACAGCATGTTGTGAGCATGGCGGAACCACTCCCACCTCAGTCAGCCGAGCCTTACGATCCGAATCCTCCGGAATCGGAGCTCGAAGCGCGACTGCCCGCCAAGCGAATGGTGCTGAACCTGGGCCCGTCGCATCCGGCAATGCACGGGACGGTGCGGATGAAGGTCGAGCTCGAGGGAGAAACCATCGTCCGGGCGGATCCGGAGATTGGATTCCTGCACCGCGGATTTCAAAAGAGCTGCGAGAACGTCACCTGGACTCAATGCCTGCCTTACACCGACCGGCTGAACTACGTCTCCGCGCTGATGAACAACTTCGGCTTTTTGAGCGCCGTGGAGAAGCTGATCGGAATCGATATTCCAGAGCGGGCCAAGTACATCCGGGTGATCGGCAGTGAGCTGCACCGGATCGCGGATCACCTCACCTGCGTTGGGGCGATCGGCTTGGAGCTCGGGGGCTTCACCGCGTTTCTCTACGGGATCGAGGCCCGCGAGCTGATCATCGATCGGACCACCGAGCTGACGGGCGCTCGCCTCACCACCTCGTTCGGCAGGGTGGGTGGACTGGACCGAGATCTGCCGGAGGGCTGGACCGAAAAGGTCCTCAAGACGCTGGACAAGATCGCCATCCTCGCCGGCGAGGTCGACGCGCTGTTGACCCGGAATCGCATTTTCGTGGATCGGATGAAAGGGACCGGAGTGATTACCGCCATCGACGCGATGGATTTCGGCTTCACCGGCCCCTGCCTTCGCGCCTGCGGCGTCAACTACGACGTGAGAAAGGCCCACCCCTACTGGGTCTACGATCAGCTCAATTTCGATGTCCCTCTCGGAGAGAATGGCGACAACTTCGACCGCTACCTGATGCGGATCGAGGAGATCAAGCAATCCGAGCGCATGATTCGACAGGCATTCCAGCAAATCCCTGAGGGTCCGGTGATCGTCGGCGACTGGAGAATCGCGCTGCCCCCCAAACCGGAAGTCTACGGAACGATCGAGGGCGCGATGGCCCATTTCAAGCTGATCATGGAAGGTATTCAGGTCCCCGCCGGCGAGCTTTACCACAGCACCGAGGCGGCCAACGGCGAGCTGGGCTGGTATCTGGTGAGCGACGGCGGCGGCCGGCCGTACAAAGTGCACGTGCGGGCACCGGGGTTTGCAATCCTCTCCGGCATCGAGCGGATGGTGGAAGGCCGAATGCTGGCGGATCTGATTCCCACCTTCGATACCATCAACATGATCGGCGGCGAGGTCGAGCAGTGAGCGAGCCGAGCGAAAAGACAGCAGCGAAGGGCGAAGGCGGCAAGCCCGTTCCTGGCGCTCCGACCAATGTGCCGGGAGGCACCGGAACCAAGCCCCCTCCGCCCGCGCCGCCGCCGGCGGGCAAGCCGCCGGCACCGCCCAAGAACCCGGGCTTTGTCACCTTGACCATCGACGAGCGCGAAGTGGTGGTCAAACCGGGAACCAACATGATCGAAGCCGCGAAACAGGTCGGCTCCGAAATCCCTTACTACTGCTACCACCCACGGCTCACCATCGCCGCGAACTGCCGGATGTGCTTGGTGGAGGTCTCCAACGCCCCGAAGCTGGTGCCGGCCTGCCAGACGCCGGTGGCCGAAGGCCTGGCGGTGAAAACCAAGACCGAGGTGGTGAAGGACAGCCATCGAGCGGTGCTGGAGTTTCTGCTGCTCAACCATCCGGTGGACTGCGCGATCTGCGATCAGGCAGGTGAATGCAAGCTTCAGGACTACTACATGCAGCACGACTTCCAGCCCTCTCGCCTCGACGACCGAAAGGTTCTACGCCACAAACGAAAAGCCCTCGGTCCCTTGGTGGTCCTCGACCAGGAGCGCTGCATCCTTTGCACGCGCTGTGTTCGCTTCATGAATGAGGTGGCCAAAGAGCCGCAGCTGGGAGTCTTCGGTCGCGGTTCGCACGAGCGAATCGACGTCTTCCCCGGGTCCTCGCTGGATTCCAACTACTCCGGAAACACGGTGGACATTTGCCCGGTGGGAGCGCTGCTGAGCAGGGATTTTCGATTTCGCGCCCGAGCGTGGTTTCTTTCTACGTCCCCCAGCGTCTGCAGCGGGTGCTCGCGCGGGTGCAGCACCTGGATAGATTTCTTCGGTCAAGAGACCTACCGTTACCGACCTCGCGAAAACGAGCAAATCAACAAGAGCTGGCTCTGCGACCAGGGACGGCTCTCCTACAAGTACTTGAACCGGGATCGGGTATTGGCGCCGGCGCTTGGGCGGGGGTCGGATGCTCAGGAGATCGGCGCGGCGGAAGCGATGAAGTGGGCATGGGGCAAGCTCGAGCCCATCGCCCGCACCCCCAAGCTCGCGGTGTTGGCCTCGCCGCTTGCCTCGAATGAGGATCTGATGTTTTCGCTTTCCTTCGCCAAGGAGGCTCTCGGGGCGAGCCAGGTGTATCTTGGCGGCCGACCTCCCGGGGAGGCGGACCATTACCTGATGACCTCGGACAAGAACCCGAATCGCCGCGGCCTGGAGTGGATCGCAAGAGGCCTTGGCTTGGCGACCAAGCCGTTCGAGGAGGTGCTCTCCGCGATCGAGGCGGGCAGCGTGAGGGCCTTGTATGCCGTGGGCGGCGAAATTCCCTCGCACCCGCCGGCGATCGAGAGTCTCCTGCAGCGTCTCGAGCTCCTCATCGTTCAGGCGATCAACCCTGGAGCGCTCTCCGCCTTCGCGGATCTGGTTCTGCCGGTCAGCCCGCATTCCGAGGATGAGGGCACGTTCACCAACCTCGACGGAATCACTCAGCGCTTCCGGGCCGCGTATCCAAGCCGCGGCGCCAGCCAGCCGCACTGGAAATGGGCAGCCGACCTAGCGCGGGCAGCGGGGCATGCTTGGGTGCCCAACTCCGCGGGAGAAGTGTTTGGCGAGACGGCCAAGAGGATTCCAGAGCTCGCATCGTTCGATTGGGATGGCGCCGCGCCGCTCAGGCAGCTTTGGCCCGGGGGTGGGCCGCTGCCTGCCGCAGCCGATGGTCGGCCGGCTGGATACCGTGAGTTTGGACGACCCAGAGTGAGGGGTATCTAGGCATGCGCCGCACCCTCATGGCCTGCCTGGCGATCGCTACCATCGTGGTGGCCATCGTGGCGTTCATGGCGGCGGCGTACCAAGTCGCCTCCCTCGCGGAGGGCTGGTTCGAGGGCGCCGGGCGACTGACCAACATCCTGTTTCTGATGCTGGTCTTCGTGATGATCATCGCCACCCTGCTGACCGTGGCCGAGCGCAAGTGGAGCGCGATGATCCAGAACCGGATCGGACCCAACCGAGCCCGGATTGCGCTCCCGTTCTTACGAGATCGCCCGTTGGGGGGCTTGCCTCATCTGCCCGCCGATGTCCTCAAAATGCTGTTCAAGGAAGACTTCGCGCCCGCCAATGCCGACCGGCTGCTTTTCAATCTCGCTCCGGTGCTGGCCTTCGCACCATCGTTCGCGCTCTTCGCGGTAGTGCCCGCCGGCCCGACGGTGTTGATGAACGGCCGCGAAATTCCGATGTTCGTGTCCAATCCAGACTTCGGCATCCTCTTCGTCTTCGCAATCGCCTCGCTCGCCGTCTACGGAACCTCCCTGGCCGGCTGGTCCTCGAACAGCAAATTGGCGTTGCTCGGCGGGGTGCGCGCCTCGTCGCAGATGATCAGCTACGAAGTGGCGCTTGGCCTGTCGCTGGTGGGGATGATGATCGCCTTTTCCACGGTCCAGCTCACCACCATCACCGATACCCAGGCTCAGTACCTGTGGCAGACCGCGACCGACTTCGATTTTGGGCTTCCGGCGTGGGGAATTTTTCTCCAACCGTTGGGCTTCGTGCTCTTCTTCGCCGCCGCGTTCGCGGAAACCAAGCGCGCCCCGTTCGACGTCCCAGAGGGCGAGTCCGAGATCATCGGCTACTTCGTCGAGTACTCGGGCATGAAGTTCGGGCTGTTCATGATCTCCGAATTCGTCGAAGTGGTAGTGCTCTCCGGGGTCACCGCGGCGATTTTCTTCGGCGGGTACCATCTGCCCTTCGGAGAACAGTGGCTCTCCCGCCTGCCGCTGTTCCAACACAACCCCTGGCTCTTCGGAACCCTGCTGGGGAGCGTCTTTTGGATCAAGGTGGTCCTGCTGTGCTGGGCTCAGCTGATGATCCGCTGGACCTTTCCGCGCTTTAGGTACGATCAGATTCAAGCGCTGGGGTGGAAGCAGCTGCTGCCGGTCGGGCTGGCGAACGTGTTCCTCACCGGAGCCCTGATTCTCTGGGATCCGAGCCTACGCGCGCTGGCGGTGATCGGCATCCTGGAGATTGCAGCTATGCTGATTCTCACTTTTTCCAGAGGCACGCCCGAACGAGAATCTTCACCGGCGCGCGCTGCGCCGCCGGCGGGAGCGCATTAGCGAATAGTCATGGCTTACGACGCCTCACAGGATCCGCGCCAGGACGTCCGCGAGCGGATTTACATCCCCGAGCTGCTGCGGGGATTGGCGGTGACAACGCGCCATTTCTTGCGGAACCTCTTCCGCGAGCGGGACAAGAACCCGAGCGTGGTAGATCGCAAGGGTCCGAACCTGGTCACAACCGTCGAGTATCCGGAAGAGCGCGTTCCCTATCCGCCGGGTTACCGCGGCCTCCACCGCCTGGTGCCGCGCGAGGACGGCAAACCTCGGTGCGTGGCCTGCTACATGTGCGCCACCGTCTGCCCGGCGCAGTGCATCTACATCGAGGCGGGCGAGTACGATCCTGCCGATCCGGCGCCGCAATCGCGGGTCATCGAAAAGTTTCCCACCAAGTTCGTGATCGACGAGCTGCGCTGCATCGTGTGCGGATTTTGCGTCGAGGCTTGTCCCAAGGACGCGATCCGGATGGACACCTCGCATCACACTCCCTCCGAATACACCCGCCAAAGCTTCGTGTACGACATCCCGAAGCTGCTCAAGGGCCCACCGGTGAGACATCCGTCGGACCCTTGGCAAAAGCGCGCCGCGTCGGAGCCGCCGCCTCACGAGCCCTCGGAGGCTCATGCGCGCATCGGGGAGGGGATCGGCATATCGTACCAGGGCTTGCACAGCTCGGAAGAGGCCGCCGGCTCACCTACGGCAGTGCCTATCGTTCGCTTCCCCAAGAGCAGTTAGCTCTCAGAATCTGGAGGGGCTGACCAAGCGGCGGTAGCGTGCCGGTGTGCAGCATTTATCCGCGCCAAGCTCGCCCGCTCCGGCTTCCGGCGTACGAGGTCGCATCAAGAGCGCCGCTGAGTTCCTCGCCGGCCAGCGTCACCTCACGGCGATCCGCGACGGCGTGGTGGGAGCGCTGCCCCTGGTGCTCATCGGTTCGGTCTTCTTGCTCCTGGCCCAGCCGCCGTCCACCGCGCTCCAGGCGTGGATCAGTCCCTTCGCGAACGAGCTGCTCATCCCCTACCGCGTCCTGGGCGGGGCAATCGCCGTCTACGTGACCTTCAGCGCCGCGCACTCGCTTGGAAAGTCCTATCGCCTCGACGCGGCATCGTGCGGGCTGACCGCGGTCGCCGCGTACCTGGTAGCTGCGATGCCCGGCGACCCTTCGGCGGCGCAGAGCTTGCCGCTGAGCCGGCTTGGAGCTTCCGGAATCTTCGCCGGCCTGTTGGTCGCCATCGCCACCGTCGAGATCACCCGCGTCTTC
>Ga0126383_10002252_pt1 | contig 12399 bp, 9 predicted proteins | sample PanSoiMetPlot_35_FD_96882 | JGI IMG/M metagenome (GOLD analysis project Ga0126383, IMG submission 96882) | Tropical forest soil microbial communities from Panama - MetaG Plot_35 | ecosystem: Environmental > Terrestrial > Soil > Tropical forest > Bulk soil | place: Panama | collected 2016-02-17
ACGTTCTCGCCCACGGGGATGTGCAGTTCGTTGATCTCGCGCGCGCCTTCCTGGTGCTGCAACTTCCACATCCATTGCTTGGCCACGACGTAGACATCGGTGGCCCCCTGCGGTGGAGTGCGTTCCTGGAAATAAATCGCCGCTCCCCAGAGGAAAATCACCATGAAGATGCCCAGGGGCACAACCGACCAGGTGACTTCGAGAGGAGTGGAACCTTCGATCTGCTCGGCTTCAACTCCACGCCGTTTGCGGAAGCGCACGGCGAACACCACAATCATGGTAAAGATGCCAACGCTCATCAAGGTTGACAGCACGAGCAGGAACACAAACAGCGCGTCGACGTTGCCGGCCATCGTCGAGGCCTTCACCGGCCAAAGTGGAAACGTGTCAAACATAATCTATGTGGCTCGTGAAGCTCCGTGAAACCTGGAATTGGCCGGGCCGCGGCGGAACAGAATCAGCAGCAGCCCGCCCAGAATCAGGATGGTGGCCGCCGCCGAGAGCTGCAGAATGCGGCTGATGATAGCCCCATATTTCCCGGTGGTCGGATCGTAGTGGTAGCAGTACAGCAGGATCTCATCCACGACGTTGCCGATTTTTCCCTGTGAAGCCTGCACTAATCCCAGCCGTATATCCTTGGGAGGGTAGTCGACGCCGAAGTAGTACTGCGCGATTTTTCCCCCGGGCGTCAGGATCATGATCGCCGTGGTGTGCGCGAACTGTCCGGACTTCGGGTCGTACTCGTACTCGAAGCCGGCGGCCCGGGTAAGCGCATCGATCGATTCCTGCGCTCCAGTGAGGAAATGCCAGCCCTCGGCGGCTCCCGCGCGCTTGTAGCGGCGAACATATTCGGCTTTCTTGGCGCTGGCAATTTCCGGAGTGTCGCGGGGATCGAAGCTCACGGTCAGCACCTCGAAGTCTTTGCCGACATCGAACTTCAACACACGCAAGGAGCTTTCCAGTCCGCTGAGAACTTCGCTGCACAGCATAGGACAGCGATAGTAGACCAGGTTGAGGATGACGGGCTTGTCGCCGAAGTAGTCACCCAGTTTTACCGCCTTGCCGGTCTCATCGTGAAATTCGAGATTCCCTGGGATCGGCTCATCGAGATGCTGGTCGATGCCGACATTCTTCAGTCCGGGTGGACGCAGGTTGGCGGGCGGCGACAGGCTGCCCGTGGTCATGCCCTGCCCCCATGCGGCGGCCGTGAGGGCCAGAGTGAGCATCACCGTCAGGATCGGCCTCGAATTGTGTTTTGCACTTGGCACTGTGGTTCCTTTACTGCGTTGGCCCGGCGGCGGCTTTCCTTTGCTTTGCCGGGGATGCGGGCGCGGTTCCAGCCTGCGGCCTGGTCGGCAGTCCGCGTTCAGCAATCAAGTCCATGGCGCGATCGATGGGAATGCGGATGATGCCGGCGTTCTGGTCCACCCAGCCATAGCTGTGCAGCCTCTGTTCTTCGCTCAGGCGGAACCCCCTGATCTGGCCGCGCTCGTCGGTCTCGAGGCGCGGCTGGGGAAAGGCGCTGACGTCGGCCGGCGTGACCACGCGGGTATTGGCGCCAGTGCTCGTCACCAGGGGATTCAGGGCCGGCTGGCGTTTCTGCTCGTAGGCATCCATGAGCCCGTAGAGGCCGCGGACAACGAAGACCACGAGGGTACAGATCACAAACAGGGCAATGAGAAAGCCATAGACCGTCTTCGGGCTCCAGTCTTCGCGCTCGAATTCCGGCCCGTTGTGAGCCTGCCCGTGTTCGATCGATTGGTTACTCATGCGCCGGCTCCAAAACCTCTCGCGCGTACAGATCGTAGGCAGGCAGCAGCGGCATCGAAGCCAGATTGCGGAAGAACAGCGCCATCCACAGGCCGCCCATGGCAATCGGGACGATCACATCGGCCCAGGTGATGGTGAGGGTGGTCGAGAAATTCCCTTCAATATTCCAGAGAATATCCAGCCAGCGCATCAGCATCAGCCAGACCGCCAGCCATACCAGGCGCGTCACATCACGTTTGAAGGGCCGCGAAAGCAGGAAGACAAAGGGCACGGCGAAGTGGAAGATCGCCAGGAAAAGACCGACTGTGCCCCAGCCACCGTGGATCCGCTTCAAGTACCAGGTGATTTCCTCCGGCAGGTTGCCCGCCCAGATAATCAGCCACTGCGAAAACGAGAAGTAAGCCCAGATCATGACGAAGGTCAGCATCAGTTTGCCGTGATCGTGCACGAAGTCGGGCCGCAGGAGTTCCGACATGGGCTTGTAGCGAACCAGGATGCGCTCGATCACCACTGCAAAACAGATTGCCGACAGAACCTGCCCGGCGAGGAAAAGCAATCCATAGATGGTCGAGATCCAGCTGGGATCGAGCGACATGAGCCAATCGATGGCGGCAAAGGAAATGGTGAAGCCGTAAAGGATGAGTCCGGGTCCGGCCAGGACCTTAAATTTGGCACTGTTGTCGCGCACCGGAGGCTGATTCTGTTCCGCCGACCACTTGCTTAGAAAGAAGATGAGGAACAACCAGATGGCGAAGTAAATCGCGGCGCGAATCCAAAAGCCATGCACCGTGAGATAGGTGCGGGTGATGTCCTGGAGGTGTTCGCGGAGATGCTTGTCGGCGATGGTGTCGAGCGGGCGTGCCCAGATGTAGAGCCGTGGCATCATGAAGCCGATGGGGAGAAACAGAATCGCCATCAACCAGATGCAACGCATCGCGGCGCCCATGATGCGGCGGATGACCATGCCCCAACCCCCGCCGGTCAGGTGACGCAGCATGAGGATGGCCATCGAGCCCAGGGTCACGCCCAGCCACGCCATGAAGCTGAGCAGGTATCCGCGAATAAAGACATCGGGCTGGAGGAATGCGCCGATTGCGGCGGCGATGGAAAAGATCACTCCAATGACGAGCGACCTTGCCATGATGGTTTTGACCACCGGCGGCGCCGTCAAATCGAGATCACGCGTATGCGCCGCGCTCATTGCGGTTGTTCTCCCTGACTCACAGGCTGGCTCAGAAACTCTTGTTGGGTGGCTCCCGAACCGGGCTCACCGCGGAATCGTGGCGGCTCCGACGGGACTTTTTGGCCGGCTGGAACATCGACCTGGCTCGCGTGCTGGCTCAACTGCAGGGCGCGGATGTAGGCGACGATCGCCCAGCGATCGCGCTCGGGAATCTGCGCCGCATAGCTGGGCATGGCCCCGAAGCCGTTGGTCATCACGTCGAAGAAATATCCCAACGGTGCTTTTTCGAGGCGCTCGATGTGGTAAGAGGGCGGCTGCTTGAATCCGCGCTGCACGATCATGCCGTTGCCGTCTCCCGTGCGGGAGTGGCAGGGAGCGCAGTAGATATTGAAGCGCTGCTGTCCGCGCTCGAGAACTTCGCGGGTTGCGGGGAAGGGCAGGTAATCGCCGGGATTGTTCCCGATCTTGCCGGTGTAGAAGTAGGCGTCTTCGTGCAACTGGCCACGCGCTACGGCACCTTCGACCGGAGGCCGGGCGGAGCGCTGGTCGGCGTAGAAATCGCTCATGGCCAGCGGCTTGAAGCGGGGCTGGTCGTGCATATCCTGACGGCATCCAGCCAGCGCCAACACCGCCAGCCACCCCAGCGACCACAATTTTCGGAGATTGGCCATGGCCTAGCTCGGCACCTCCGAAATAAAGCGTCCACCCACGCTTTCGAGAAAGCGCCGGGTCTCGCTGGCGTCGTACTTGGGGTCGGACGAGAACACGATCAGGAAGAAGCGGTCTTTGGTGGCGAAGGCAAAGCGGGGAACGTTGAATACCGGGTGATAAGGCATGGGCAGGCCATTGAGCGCCAGCATGCCGAACACCGCCGAAAGGCCCGCAAACAGGATCGTCATTTCGAAGGTCACTACGATGAAAGCCGGCCAGGAGTGAGGGGGCTTGCCACCGACATTGATGGGGTAACTCACCGCCGAAATCCAGTACTGCATGAGGTAACCCGACAGGCCGCCGACCAGGCCACCGATCAGGACCACGAGCGGAACCCTGTTCCTGGTGAAGCCTATGGCTTCGGCCAGACCTTCGATGGGAAAGGGGCTGTAGGCGTCAATTTTCTGATAACCCGCCGCATGGGTCTTGTGCGCCGCATCGACCAGGCTCTGCGCCGAGTCAAATTCCGCCATCAGCCCGTAGACCGGTGTGCGCTTCATTCCTTGACCTCCGCCTCGGGCAGCAGGGTGCGCATTTCGAAGATGGAAATCATGGGCAGGATGCGGCAGAACAGGAACATGGCGGCCAGGAACATGCCTATGGTGCCGATGAAGGTCATCCAGTCCCAGCGCGTGGGGTAATACATTCCCCAGGAGGAATTCTGGAAATCGCGACTCAGGCTGACCACCACGATGATGAAGCGCTCCAGCCACATGCCGACGAGGATGACGGCGGAGAGCAGGAACAACGCCACCGGACTGGTGCGCAGCTTGCGAATCCACAACAACTGGGGGATGACCAGGTTGCAGGTCAGAAGCATGTAGTACCAGAAAGCGTAGGGACCGTGCAGGCGGTTCCACAGGGTGAAGGCTTCGTAGCGGTTGCCGCTGTACCAGCCCATGAAGGCTTCCATGATGTAGCCATAGCCGACGATCAGGCCGGTGGCGAGCATGACCTTGGCCGAGTTCTGCAGGTGGCGCTCGGTGATGAAATCTTCCAGGCCGTAGAACTTGCGGATGGGAATCGCCAGCATGAGCACCATGGCAAAGCCGGAGTAGATGGCGCCGGCAACGAAGTACGGCGGGAAGATCGTGGTGTGCCAGCCAGGAACGATGCCGATCGCAAAATCGAAGCTGACCACGGTGTGCACGGAGAGCACCAGCGGCGTGGCCAGTCCGGCCAGCAGCAGGTAGGCGGTTTCGTAGCGGTGCCAGTGACGGGCCGAACCGCGCCATCCCATGGCCAGCATGCCGTAGATGATCCTGGCCCAGTGGTTCTCGGAACGGTCGCGCAAGGTGGCCAGGTCGGGAATCAATCCGATGAACCAGAACACCAGCGAAATGGTGGCGTAGGTGGAGACCGCGAAGACGTCCCACACCAGGGGGCTGCGGAACTGCGGCCAGTAATTCATGGTGTTGGGATAGGGGAACAGCCAATACGCGAGCCAGGGACGGCCGACGTGAATGAGGGGAAAGACACCGGCGCAGGAGACCGCGAACAGGGTCATGGCTTCGGCGAAGCGGTTGATTGAATTGCGCCAGGATTGCCGCAGCAGGAGCAGGATGGCGGAGATCAGGGTTCCGGCGTGGCCGATGCCGATCCACCACACGAAGTTGACGATGGCAAATCCCCATCCGATGGGGATGGTGACGCCCCAGATGCCGATGCCCCGGACAAACAGATAGCCGATGGCGTAGAGCATCATCATGGTGAGCAGGAACGAGATGCCGAAGCCCACAAGCCAGCCTGTGGAAGTGGGACGCGTGAGTACGATCGAGCTTATCTTGTCGGTGACCGTGGCAAAGGTGTGCCCCGGCTCGATGACGGGAGCCCGATCGCTTCGGATGGCCACAGGTTCGTCGCTCATTTTCTAACTGCGCTCCGCCGGCGCTTCGAGCTCCGGGTTAGGGTTGCGAATCACGGCCAGGTAGGTGGTCCGCGGCCGGACGTTCAGGTCGGCCAGCAGGCTGTAGTTGCGATGCCCGGCTTTCAGCTTGGAAACCTGGCTTTCGGGATCGTTGAGATTTCCGAAGACGATGGCGTCGGCCGGGCAAGACTGCTGGCAGGCGGTCTGGAGCTCGCCATCCTTGATTTTCGTCTCCGCCTTCTCGGCATCGATGCGATGTTCATTGATGCGCTGCACACAGTAGGTGCATTTCTCCATGACGCCGCGGCTGCGGACGGTGACGTCGGGGTTGCGCATCATCTTGTACTGCGGCGTCTCCCAGTCCTGGAACAGCAGGAAGTTGAAGCGCCGAACTTTGTAAGGACAGTTGTTCGAGCAGTAGCGTGTGCCCACGCAGCGGTTGTAGACCATGTCGTTCAGGCCTTCGGTGCTGTGGGTGGTGGCGCCCACCGGACACACCACTTCGCAAGGCGCGTTCTCGCACTGCTGGCAGGGTACGGGCTGGAAGTACGCTTTCGGATGGTTGCGGTCGCCTTCGTAGTAGGCGTCAACGCGCAGCCAGTGCATGTGCCGTCCCAATCCGGTCTGCTCCTTGCCCACGATGGGGATATTGTTTTCCGACTGGCAGGCAATGATGCAGTTGTTGCAGCCTACACACTTGTTCAGATCGATGGCCATGCCCCAGGCATAGAGCTCGGAATGATAGGGAAATCCTGGGTACAGAGTCAGCTCCGCGGGCGGCTCTTCGTCTTTGGCAAAATCGGGCTCTTTGCGGTATTCGTCGAGGGTGGCCACGCGAACCAGGGGACGCGCGCCGACCGGGGTGTCCATGGTCTGCTCACCTTGCGTGCAGGCCAGCATGTAAGTGCCGCCGGTGGGACGAATCTGGACTCCGCTGGCGACCCAGGGCGCGGCGCTCGAACGGAGAGGATAGAAATTGAAACCGGCTCCGGTTCCGACACGGCCGGCGCGAGTGCGGCCGGATCCGAGGTAGACGGTGACGGAGTTGTCGGGAAGGCCGGCTTGAATCCAGACTGCCGCTTCTATTTTCCTGCCGTTAAGTTCGAGCTCAACAACGTCTTTCGAATTCAGGCGCAGGCGCTCGGCCAGAGCCGGACCGATCAGCACCGGGTTGTCCCAGGTCATCTTGCTCATGGGACGCGGCAACTCCTGCAGCCATCCGATATTGGCGAAGCGCCCGTCGTACAAAGAAGGATCGCGGCGGAAGCTGAGCTCGATGCCTGGGCTGTCTGCCGCAGACGACGTTCCGAGGTTCGCGGCCCTGGGGCTCACTTGCTTCGTCGGGCAGGCAGTGCCATCGATCCAGCCGTTGTTCAAAGAACGCCGCCAGAACATGTCGAAGTCCGCGCCTGGGTGCTGCTTCTGCCAGTAGGCCTGGACGATCGCATGGCTGTTGGGATCGGCCTGTCCGGCCAACACCGCCGCCAGCTCAAGCGGACTTTTTCCGTCGTAAAGGGGCGCGATGAGCGGCTGGACGACACTCACGGTACCGTCGTAGGCACGCGTGTCGCCCCACGATTCCAGATAGTGCGCGCGGTTGACGTGCCAGTGGCAGAGCTCCGCCGTCTCATCGTTGTAGAGGCCAAGATGAATGCGAAGCGGGATGCCGCCATTCTTCAGAGCATCCGCGAAACCGAAGTCGGCGGGCGCATCGTAGGCCGGATTTCCGCCCATGATGACCAGCAAGTCCACTTTGCCGCCGCGCATCTCGGCAACCAGCTCCTGGAGCGATTCGTTTTGATTCACCGGGTTGGCGTCCACCGGATCGGTGTAGACAACCGTCTTGCCGACGTTGCCCAGCGTCTGATTCATCGCGTGGGCCAGGGCGTGAACAGCCGGTGGTTGGTGATCGCCTGCGATGATCAGGCTGGAACCGGGGTGGGCTTTGAGATCGTCGGCCACCGCATTCACAAACTTTGCCGGCTGGGAATTGGCGGCTCCATTCGCTCCGGCTGCGAGGGAACCCGCCAGCGCTCGGGCAAATCCCTCGATTTCCGTTGCCTTCAGGGGCAGCCGATGATCCGCCTTGCCGCCGGTGGAGGTCGCGGTGCTTTCGACCACGTATAGCCGGTTCATGCTGCCGGCATCGGGATCGCGGCGCTTGGCAAAGTCGTACGCGTAGCGCGCGAATCCGGGGTAGCCTGCGTAGAGGAAGTCGGCATCGAGCGACAGGATGACATCGGCATTTTCCAGTTGATAGCGGGTTTCAACCGGCTGGCCGAACGCCAGCTTCGCGCCTTCGAGTACGTTGTCGCGGTTCACCGGCTCGTACACATGCCACTTCGCCTGCGGGTATACCTTCAGCACTGCGCGCAGCTGATCGGCAAGCGCAGGCGAGGAAATCGTGGGAGTGAGAATGCGAATGCCCGCGCCGGCCAGAGCTTTCTGGACATTCAGCGGGCCGTGGATCGCATCGAGCAGGGCCCCCCAGGTGCGCACCGCGCCCAGGTGGGTGATGGTCTGGGAGCGATCGGGATCATACAGGCCCAGAATCGAAGCCTGGGCAAAGACATCGGTGCCGCCGAGGCTGGCCGGGTGCAAATCGTTGCCTTCAATCTTGGTGGGGCGGAACATGTGGCTTTCGACCAGCACCGGGCTGGCGTATCCGCCCAGCTCGAAGGCGGTGGCATAGAACATGGGCCGGCCGGGAATGAGTTCTTCCGGTTGGCGGACATAGGGGACAATGGGCTCAAGCGGCTGCTTGGTGCAAGCGGTCATGCCCGCCATGGCGAGCGAGGCGCTCATGAGCTTGAGGAAGCCGCGGCGCGAAACCGCATCTGCCCACTCCGATGCCCCCCTGGGAAACTCGCGATGCATTTTCTCGTGGAACTCGGGGTCGCCCGCGAGTTCCTCGAGACTCCTCCAGTATTGCGGGCCCGTAGTGGGCTCAGTGCGCTGGCCACGGTTCGCCAGGTCCAGTTGGACGAGTTTGTCCTTTTTGCCTGGACAAACATCCTCACGAAGCGTCTGGCCGTTGGGTTGTGGCATCTTCATCCGATCGTTTCGCACTTCCTTAACGGTGGCACGTGGAGCAACTGGTGATGTCGGCCACGGTTCGCAGTCTGTATTTTTTCACCAGGTCAGTTCCCAGCGACCGCTGGTCGGTATATTCCCTTCCGTCGATGGTGACGGGAGAAGCGCTGGAGGGCTCCTTGTACTCCATGTTGAAAACCTGGTCGCGCGGGCGCAGGAATCTTTCCGGCTGGCGGTGACAGCTGAGACACCACTCCATCTGCAGCGAGGCGTAGTTGAACATCAGGGGCATGCGGTCGACCGGCCCGTGACAGGTGTTGCAGCCCACGCCCTTGGCGATATGAATGCTGTGATTGAAATAGACAAAGTCAGGGAGATCGTTGACCCGGGTCCAGACCAGCGATTTGCCGCTGCGGAAGCTTTCGCGCACCGGCTCAAGCAGCGGTGCATTGATCCAGATCTGGCGATGGCAGTTCATGCAGGTGGCGGTGGGGGGAATTCCGGCGAAGTTTGAGACCTCTACCGAGGTGTGACAGTAGCGGCAGTCAATGCCCAGTCCGGACACATGGTGCTGGTGGCTGAATGGAACGGGTTGCGGGCGTGCCACCTTGGCATAGGTGACATAGGGAGAACGCTGCACTTCCGCCGCCACCCAGAACAACGCGGCCACCACGAAGAGGGCGCCAAAAATCGTCGCCCGGGAAATGGTGTTCGTGCTGCGATGAAAAATCTGCATGCAGTGAAGACTTTCAGTGTGGGAACCTTCTCGGATTCCGTTCTTCTGCAGCGTTGACTGGTTGTGCGGTCACAGGGAGCCGTGATTCGGGTCACGAAAACCTGTGATTATAACAGCCGGAGACATTTGGTGCGCGATCCGCGGAAAATTTCCCAGAAGGGTGCGCACGTCTGGCTCAAAATCCCGTGTGTAAGTTCAGCATGGCGGGGAACGCGGTCTCATAGAGCGCGTTTCCCACACGCAACCGCTAACGCAGATTCATTACCAGCAGCTTGGGTTCGGTCATTTCTTCGATGGCGTAACGCAGACCTTCGCGGCCAAAGCCGGAGTCCTTGATGCCGCCGTAGGGCATGTGATCAATGCGAAACGAGGGAATGTCGCCGCCCACGACGCCGCCCACTTCCAGTTCGTCATAAGCGTTGAACAGCAGTTTGGCATCGCGAGTGAAGACACCGGCCTGCAGACCGTACGCGGAATTATTGATCTGCTTCACCGCATCGCCGAAATCGTCGTAAGGCTCCACGGTCACTACCGGGCCGAAGACTTCCTGGCAATTGACCTTCATTTCGGAACGGGTGTTGGTGAGCACCGTGGGCTCGACGACCGATCCCTTGCGCTGTCCGCCGCAGAGCAGGCGGGCGCCGCCGCGCAGCGCTTCCTGTACCCAGTCGATGGCGCGGATCGCGTCGCTTTCGCGGATGAGCGGGCCGACATCGGTGGACTCCTCGAGGGGATCGCCGGTCTTCAGCTTCTTCACCCCGGCGACCAGCAACTCGGTAAACTTTCCGCACACCGAGCGCTCCACCAGGATGCGCTGCACCGAGATGCAGGTCTGTCCGGCGTAACCGAATCCGCCGGCCACACAGCGCTCGGCGGCGTAAGCGATGTCCGCATCGCTGTGGACGATCACACCGGCGTTGCCGCCGAGTTCGAGCACGACTTTCTTTTTGTTGGCACGCCGCTTGATGTCCCAGCCTACGGCGGCGCTGCCGGTGAAGCTGATCAGCTTCAGGCGATCGTCGGTGACCAGCAGGCCGGCATCTTCGTTGGAGAGCGGCAGAATGTTGAGGGCGCCATCCGGCCATCCCGCTTCCTGCACGGCTTCGGCCAGCAGCAGGCTGCTCAGGGGCGTTTGCGGCGCAGGCTTGAGCACCATGGTGCAGCCGCTGGCAATTGCCGGGGCCAGCTTGTGGGCAACCAGGTTCAGAGGAAAATTAAAAGGAGTGATGCCGGCGATGGGCCCGAGGGGAAAACGTCGCACGATGCCCCAACGGCCGGCGGTGAACTCCTGCCAGTCGAGGGGCAGATATTCGCCGTAGATGCGCGTGCTTTCTTCGGCCGCGACATTGAAGGTGAAGATGGCGCGTTCGACTTCAGTGCGCGCGGCCTTGATGGGCTTGCCCGCTTCCTGGGAGAGGGTGCGGCTGAACTCTTCCTTGCGACGGCTGATGGTCTCGGCCACCCGGCGCAGTACGCGCTGACGTTCGAAGGCGGGCAAGCGACGGGTTGTGCCAAACGCTTTGACCGCGGCCGCGATGGCAGCGTCGGCATGTTCCCGCCTGCCCTGGGAAGCCCGTCCGACCACGCTGCCATCGTAAGGTGATTTCACTTCCACGACGTCGCCGTCTTCGATCCACTTGCCATCCAGCAGAAAACCCTGCGTGCTCACCGGACTCATCGTCAGCGACATGGCTTTGCCACCCCCGGGGAACGAACTTTTGAATTATAGGCCCTTCAGCAAGCGCTGTTCGACGATAATGGCAGTCGCGACGATGGGAGGAATCGCTTGCCCGCTTCGATTCTGGAAACTGCCGAACGGTTGCGCACCCGTCGCCTGTCTCCGGTAGAGTTGACCGCCGCCTGTCTCAAACGGATCGAGCAGTGGGATCCGCTTTTGAACGCGTTCATTACGGTGATGGCGGAGTCCGCGCTCGAAGCCGCCCGCAAGGCCGAGGACGAGATCCAGAGCGGGCGATGGCGGGGGGCGCTGCACGGAATTCCCCTGGCACTGAAGGACTTAATTGACGTCGCCGGCGTCCCCACATCGGCCGCCAGCGCCGTTCTGAAGGGTCGTATCGCGACCCATGATGCGGATGTGACCCGTCGCTTGCTGGAGGCCGGCGCCATTCTGCTGGGGAAGCAGAATCTTCACGAATTCGCATACGGCGGAAGCTCGGTGATCAGCGCCTATGGCGCGGTGCACAACCCCTGGAATCCTGACTGCATGACCGGAGGTTCCTCCGGAGGCTCGGCCGCCGCGGTAGCGGCGGGATTGGGGCTGGCGGCGATCGGCAGCGACACCGCGGGATCGATTCGTGAACCCGCCGCCTTGTGTGGTGTCGTCGGGTTGAAGCCGACTTACGGGCGGGTGAGCGCGCAGGGGGTAATTCCGCTCTCGTTGTCGCTCGATCACGTTGGGCCGCTGACCACAACTGTGGCCGATGCGGCGATTGTGCTCGCAGCGATTGAAGATCCGGATGCGGGGGAGATTGGCGGGGTGAAGCCGCCGCCGCGTCAGGACTACATGCGGGCGCTCGAGGGGAAGACCAAAGATCTGCGAATCGGAGTGCCGCGGCGGTTCTTTTTCGAGGAGCTCGATCCCGAGGTCGGCGATGCGATGGAAGCGGCGCTGCGGGTGCTCGAGGGGATGACGGCGAGTTTGAAAGAAGTGTCTTTAGCGGTCAGCACAGACCGTACGCTGCAGAAGGCCGAGTCGTACGCTTACCACCGGGAATGGGTGCGGTATTCGCCGCAGCTCTACGATCCGGAAACGCTGCGGCGAATTCGTACGGGGGAGTCGGTAGAAGCGGAGGAGCTAGCGCGGGCACGAAACGAGCTTGAACAGATGCGGCGGGAGATTGGGAGCGTATTTGTCGAGGTCGATCTGCTGGTGATGCCGACGACGCCGATTGCGGCGCCGCCGCTCGCCGAGGTCGAGCGGGATCGCGGTCAGCTGCGTCCGCGCGAGCTTATGCTCTTGCGCAACACCCGGCCGATCAATGTCTGGGGATTGCCGGCGATTTCAGTGCCCTGCGGATTCACCCGGGCGGGGCTGCCGATCGGCCTGCAGTTGGCCGCACCCCATTGGGGCGAGGCCCG
>Ga0126383_10002253_pt1 | contig 12394 bp, 11 predicted proteins | sample PanSoiMetPlot_35_FD_96882 | JGI IMG/M metagenome (GOLD analysis project Ga0126383, IMG submission 96882) | Tropical forest soil microbial communities from Panama - MetaG Plot_35 | ecosystem: Environmental > Terrestrial > Soil > Tropical forest > Bulk soil | place: Panama | collected 2016-02-17
GTCGTCAACCTCGACGAGCAGACCCTGTTCTTTTTAGGCTACGTGGTTTCCATCTACGACGCCGATGAGGCCAGCATCAATTTCGGTGGAAGGCAGACGGTCGAGTACGGTTTCAGCATCACCAACAGGGGCAGCATTAATCGGATAACTGGTCGCATGGACGCAACGACGGCACTGTCCGACCCAACAAAGCGGCCCGACCCTAACACCACCACGGCCACTATGACGTGGTTTGCAAGTGAGCGCTCATAGGATCAGCGCTGCGCTGACCGACCCTTGAGGAATCTCAGAATTAATTTGCGCGCTCCCACTGCCATGGACATCGGCAAAAGCAGAAGAGCGAAACAAGCGCCTTGCTAGCTATCGCCAGCGCCATGACGGCAGAGCAAGAATTCCCGGACCGCATTCCAGCTTCGACTCAGCTTCGAGCCAGGTTCTGGCTAATTTCAGATAGCCGTGGCACTCACTGTCTTGAGCTTGTTGCGCACGCCGAAAGCATTCTTCCGCCATTGCCTGATAATCATCTGGAGTCGGCATTGTGTTTTCCCGTCTGCTCATCAAGCCACCGCCTGTTGATGCCGTTAAACGGTCGCCCTCGTTAACGGCAGTTCGATCATCCGATGGGCTTCGTCGGCTTCTTGACCCACTAGCTGAGTGGTTTGCTCAGCCAATTCAAGCCAGGCCTCGGCAATGATCAGCAGACCAACTTTGTCAGCTAGATCTTTGGCACCTTCAGTCGAATTGAGCGAGGCCACAGCAAAGTTTCTATAGTTTTCGGAAGTCATGTCGTCCCTCCCTGATTTCCTTAGTGCGCGACGTGGTCCGCGCTATAGATTGCACGGACGACAATCAGAACAAAAATGTGATGCTGACGACTAGGATGCTGGCTGCCGCAATTATCAGAAATTCAGAGCCGTCAAAACCTCTGAAGATTCGCAACATGGGCACCCTCTTGGCGCCCCGACACCCTCACGGCTACCTTGTCCTATTAGGGCGGCGATGAAATTGACTTGGATCAAAAATTAATCCACCGCGGCTTTAGCCTACGAAATGTTGCAGTGTGTGCGGGGGACGCCGTGACAATGGTGTTTGGCACCGACATCGCGCGCAATTGCGCCTGTCCTCCGCGACCACAGCGGACAAGCGCTCGCGATTACCAGCAAAAAGCCGGTGGCGATCCCGCCTGAGTGAGGGGCGAAGGCGAAGGGTTCCGTGCCGTTAATCCAGGACGTTCAGTAGATCGTTTCCTTCTTCAGCGGCCTCCTGCAATCGCTTTTGCGCGCCGCCCGTCTGGTTCTGCTGCTGCAATATCGGACCGGAAGTCGGCTGATGCGATGATTGCGTTGTGTCTGGTGTTACAACTTGAACAGGCGCCGTGTCTGCCACAGCGCTCGACAGAGCGCCAAAAGACGCGCAAACGGTCAGAAAGCCGATGACGTAACCGAAAATGTGCATGGCTTGTGCCATTTCGCAACAAGTTTACCCTCGGCGGGCCGTTTTCACGGATGACAATTCCCCGCAGCGTCAAAAGATCGCTTGAACCGTACCTACCGCAGTAATTTGCGGTTTGTGGCCGCAGCCCACAGCATCAGGACGATCAAGCAGCCGATCGCGATGTAATCTGCAATCAACATGGCCGCCCCCGTAGAGCCATTTGCTACGGACTTATTCTCCCACGAATTGGATAAAACGCATTGTGACTGAACGTCGCTTCCCACCGCCCTGGACGGTCGAGGAATTGGAAGCCCACTTTGTCGTGAAGTACTCGCGCAAGCGGCTAAGTTTTTGAACGATGCCGCATGGTGGAAATTGGAGTGCACCAGGGCGATAGCCGCTCTTGCAGGCCTTGTTCAGGATTGAGAGCGCACTGCCAAATATGAGCGCAACGAGGATAATGACAGCTATTACGGGAGTGTTCATTGCAACCTCCCTGCCGTGGAGCCTAGGCCAGCCAAGCTGAACGCGCAGACCGAGCCAGGTATCATGAGCGTTATTGCAGATGAAATGATTAGCTAGATTGTCACAGGGGGACGCGGCGGATCGCTGCCGGTAGCTGCGGCGGCTTGCGATATTGCCGCGATCCGGCGCGATTGGCTTAATCAACGGCGTTTACTGCTGCCTCGCTGTTTGCTCGGGCGAACGCAAGAAGCTCGATGCGGAGCGCACCTCAGCCTCGGTCATTTTCGGCTCAAAAGAACGACGAATCTTGCACAGCTCGGCTTCAATGTCTTTGAATCGATCAGCGATTCTTTCGATGTCAGATGCTGAGAATTTGCGGTTCTCCGGTGGTAGCCCTGGCTCCTCCCGGCGAATGCCGCTGCGAACCTCAACGGTTAAGGTTCGGCGGTTGAAACACGACCATGTGCCGTGCGCGAGGAAACTGCGATCTCTGCACGGATGAATAGCCTCGTTCAGAAGATTTTTGATTTGCTCGGTCTGGGGCAGACCGCTGCCACGATGATGCTTAATCAAGATGATTATCTTGCCGGTGCCACTCTCTGATGCCGTCCATTGATTCTCCGGCCGCTCGCCAAAACCCGGTCTCTTCGGGTTGATGGCGTCTATCAATAAACGGACCTCACGTTCGAACGCGGCATGAGCAAACATCATCCGGGCAAAAGCAGCAGCGTGCGGGGCAATTTCGTTCGGATCAGGAAAGGCGACGTCGTCACGATCCATATGTGGTTTCCACTAACCGGCCCTTATCGATGCGCAAGTTTAGCTGAGTCGGCCGCAATCCGGCGCTGCCGGTCCGAACATCAACACCGTCGGGCGTGCCGCCTTTCATTCTGGCGGCCAAACCACAGCGATGAATTGGATTTTTCGAGACGGCTGATCCGCACAGCTATACCGGCTGCGACTGGATGGCGAAGCCCCCCTCACCTAAAAGGAAGGGCCGCCGCGGATACGGTCAAGAAACGATCGGCACCGTTATGACGAAGCTGACGATTATCCTTTGGGCTACCCTTGGGGCTTTCGTCCTGCTCTCGACTGATGCCACGATCGCGCAGCCTAATAGCCTCGACGACATCTACACAACGCGCACGGTCGTGACCGGGACAGATGAAAGAAGCCGGCCTCTCGGATTCAGGCTTTGCTTTGAAGACGTTCTGGTCAAAGTATCCGGCGACGCCAGTATCCTGAGCGCCCGCCGATTTGGGTCGTTCGCCGCCAATGCCGGACGATCTGTCTCCGCATTTTCCTATCGTGACCGACTTGAGGGAAAACCGGTTCACGACGAACAGGGTACATACGACCGACCGCATTTTCTCACGTGCCAATTCGATCCGCACAAAATTGATCGCGTTCTCAAAGACCTCGGTAGAAGGCCTTGGCTGGGGCAAAGGCCGCGCCTGCTGATGGTGCTTGCGGTGCACAGCCGCGTTAACAGCGATATCCTTTCTAGCGATGGCGCCTTCGATCCCGGCATGCGCGAAGCGCTAGCTAATGCCGCACAGCGTTACGGCTTGACCATCAACCTGCCGAGCGTCGCTACGCTGCAAGACAATCGGATCGGTATCGACACCGCCGCAGTCATCCCGAGCCGTTCATCGATCAGAATTGCAAAGCTGTCGGATAGCGAGTTGCCGGTTATCGGCGACTTACGCTGGAGCGATGCCGCACTTGGATGGGTCGCAAACTGGAGTCTTGAGGTGAACGGGCGCCGCCATCGCTGGTCCGTCAGCGGGGTCAATTATGACGAGGCGTTTCGCAATGCCGTCCGGGGTGCCGCGCGGGTGCTGTCCGGCAACGGCGAGCCGTTGTGAGGATCGTGGTGCGAGAGTGAAAACATTTCGTCTCACTTTCATTGACTATTGTCACCGTCACAGTTACATATATAGCGTCGAACCTCGCCTGATGATTCGTGCGGCGCGGTCGAGTGCGGCGCCCGCGCGCGGTTTTGCAACCCGCTCCCGGGCGGCTTCGGGTATATCCGCCCGACCGGCACTATGACCGGTCTGCGAGAAGCATCGCTGCACTGTGGCTGGCCGGTTCGCGGGTAACGCCCGCTTAAAGACACCAGCTCAGAAAGCGCGGAACTGAAGCCGGGTGGTGGCGTTCGGTCGCCTAAGCCAGAACCGCGGTGGAACGCCGATAGATGGCGCTTGGCGCTCCAGGCGCGGCCGTGCCCGATGGCGCGGCACAAGAGCTTTGCGTCTGTCGGCGTTTCGCCTCCGAATCTTTTTCGTTCGTTCTTCCGTTCTTTCCTTCGTCATTGCCGGACATAGCCGTTCGTGGAACGGCGTCGTTGCACTCGCCTATGCCGGCAATCCATGCAGAACCTTCGCTGGCACAGCGCTTCCACCGGCGCTCGCGCGCGTCGCGTCCGCATGGACCACCGGATCAAAGTCCGGTGGTGACGAGTCAGAGAGTGGCGTGACAGTGGCGTCGCATAGCTCGGATGCGCAGACGCATCGCGAGAACGATAGTGCTTACTCGCCCCTGCGAAGCGGGGGGATGTGGGTACGGTGCAGCCTCAATCCGTTCGCCGTTTCGTCCGGTGGCACCTCACAACCGTCTTGATTGAACTAAACTGCGGCGAGAGACTTCTATGCTTGGGGTTCGCAGGCATTCGGGTGCGAGTATGTCTTTCGACAAAATGTGTCTACGCCGCGCGCCGGTCGGCCGCGCGCCGGGCGGTTGTCGGCTTCGCGCCTTCGCGCTTGCGGCAGCCTTCGCGCTGCCGCTGGCCGCGCCGGTCAACGCCAGCATCCTCATCACCATCGACAAAAGCGCGCAGCAGATGTCGGTCGCGGTCGATGGCGCGCAGCGCTATGTCTGGCCGGTCTCGACCGGGCGGCCCGGCTATGCCACGCCGAGCGGCACGTTCAAGCCGAACCGCATGGACGCCGACCATTACTCCCAGGAATGGGACAATGCGCCGATGCCGCATGCGATCTTCCGATCTCGAGGGTCACGCCATTCACGGCTTTTTCGACGTGAAACATCTCGGCAGCGCGGTATCGCATGGCTGCGTGCGGCTGTCGCCCGACCATGCGCAGACGCTGTTCAAACTGGTCAAGGCGCAGGGCATGAGCGAAACCAAAGTCGTGGTCGCCGGCCGCACGCCGGGCGGCGACAACGGCCCGGTGGCGCGCTCGCGTCTGCCGATCAACGAAACCGTCTCATCGGAGCCGACCGACATATCGCCCGGCTATGGCCGCGCGCCATCCTCCTCCTATGGTCAGTCGACTTATGGCCAATCCTATTATGACCAATCCGGCTACGCGCAGCCGTCCTACGCCGGGCCCTACCAAGGTCAATCCTATTACGGGCAATTCTATTACGCCCGGCCGGGCTATGCGGCGCCCTCCTACGCCCCGGCTTACCCGCCGCAGCCGCAGCCGGCCTGCGGCGCGCCAGGTTATTGGCAGCGGTGACGCATTGCGCTTAGCGAATGGCGAATAGCCAATTGCGAATGGCGCGCGGCGAATAGCGAACAGCATGGCGGTGTTTGTTACGCGCCACGCACCTTTCACTGCCTTCGTTTATTTGTCGGGAGGACAACAACGATGCCGCATACTGCCCGCTCAAGCTTCGCCGCGCTCGCGCTAACCGCGCTTTGCGCCGCGCCGGCCGGCGCCGCGCTGATCTTGCATAAAGACCTGTCGTTGGACATCGCCAAGACCATTGCCGAAAGCGCGGTCGCGGCCTGTGCCGCCAAGGGCTTTGCGGTCTCGGCGGTGGTGGTCAATCGCGACGGCGACACCATTGTCGCCATGCACGGCGACGAGGCCTCCCCGCATACGATGGAGAATGCGCGACGCAAAGCCTATACCGCGATGGCCTTCAAACAGTCGACCGCGGACTATGCCAAGAAGCTGCAAGATCCGACCTCGGTCGTGCATCAGCAGATGACATTGCCGAATGTCATAGCCATTCCCGGCGGGCAACCGATCAAGGTCGGCAATCAGGTGATCGGCGGCATCGGTGTATCCGGCTCGCCCGGCGTGGACGATGACTGCGTCAATGCCGGCCTCGACAAGGTCAAGGATCACCTACAGTAGCTGTCATCCCGGTATCGTTACCCGCTCGTCCCCGCGAAAGCGGGGGCAGTGCTACGACGAGCATCAGTAGATCGTGCCTGAATTCCCGTTTGCGCGGGAATGAGCGGCAGATTGATCGGTCGTTTAGGGCTTCTGAAATTTCAGTACGAAATTGTCGACCGGCATGTCGCGCTTGAAGCTCGGGAAGTCGTGCGGGTCGTCGGCATTGCGCCAGAAATCGCCGCTGGCGACGAGTTTGAAGCCCGCTGCTTCGACCTCCTGGCGCAAGGTGGCCTCCTCAATGCGATGGAGCGTCTTGCCGACCGAAACGCCTTGGCCGGGCAGCGCCGAATGATCGGCGATGACGAGAAACCCGCCGGGCTTGAGCGCGGCGAACAATTTGCGGTTCATCTGCGCGCGGTCGACCGCCATGTAGGTCGTGTCGTGGTAGTAGAACAGGAAGGTGATCAAGTCGAAGTCTGCGACGCCAGCGGGAATCGGATCGTCGAACGGCGCGATGTCGGCGACGGCATTTTTCATCGCCGGCGTTGCCAGCCGCGCCTGGAAGCTGGCTTTGGCCCGTTCGCCGAGATCGGCCGGATTTTGCGCAAATACCATCCCGTTCGGCGCCACTGCGCGGGCCATCAGCTCGCTGCTGTAGCCGGCGCCGGCGCCCATATCGAGCACCTTCATGCCCCGACGCGGCGCAGCAAAGGCGAGGAACGGCGTCGGATCGCGGCGCTTGTCGGCGTCGCGGTCGGCATCGCTGCGGTCGGAGGCCGCAACAAGGCTCGCGTAATCCGGCGTGGTCTGCGCCGCGGCGCGGTCGAACGTGAAGGCCGCGACACAGGCGGTCGCTGCGATCGTAGCGGCGATCAAAAAACCTGAGCGGGTACGTAGCGCGGTCACTCCAAATCCGAGCATGATTGGCTCCGGCATCTTTACGTGCTGTGGAAATATAGCGGCGATAGCTGTGGAAATGTGACAAACATAGCGTGGACCGCGCGGTGAATATTTTTGGCATTTTGGGAATAAAATAATCCGGGCGTCGTCCTTGTGAATTCGGTGCACAACTGTGAAAACAATCGATGCTGCGATGAATTACCAACCCTTTCCGCAGGCGGCGGATACCCTGACTGCCATGCTGACGACCGATGAACAATCGGCGTGGCGGGCCGCCGACCGCATTGCCGAGGCGTTCTTTACCGATAAGGTCGCGGTCAGCCTGGTGGATATGGGGCAAGGCCGATGGCGCGCCACGTTCTATTTTCGTCACGAGATCGACGCGAGCGTCCTACGGGCTTTGGCTGTCTCGGCGGCGGGCGCCGCGGCGGGCAAGCGATTGCGCTTTGCGCGGCTTACCGCCAAGGATTGGGTTGCCGAAAGCCTCTTAGGACTAAAGCCGATCACGGCGGGGCGGTTTGTGGTCCACGGCGCGCATGATTGTGGCCGCGCGTCGAGGAACCGGATCGGCGTCGAAATCGAGGCGGCGCAGGCTTTCGGCACCGGTCATCATGGTTCGACGCGCGGCTGCCTGCTGGCGCTGGATCGGCTGTGCAAGTCGGCAAAAGCGCGACGGATTTTAGATCTCGGCACCGGCAGCGGCGTGCTGGCGATCGCTGCCGCCCGCAGCTTTCGCCGACGCGTGGTGGCGAGCGATATCGATTCCCATGCGGTGCGGATCGCACGCGACAATGCGAGACTTAACCGCACCGCCCCGTTGCTGCGAATCCATCGCGCCAATGGTCTCGCGCTGGCGGATATTCGTTCCGGCGCGCCGTATGATCTGGTCTTCGCCAATATTCTGCTCGCGCCGCTGCAAAGGCTCGCTGCACCTTTAACCGGGATTGTCGCGCCGCGCGGCCGCATCATTCTGTCGGGATTGTTGACCGCCCAGGCCAGCGCCGCGCGCGCCGCTTATACGCATTTCAGACTGGAGCGGCGGATCGAGGTCGACGGCTGGACCACCTTGGTGCTCAAGCGCGCCGCCGTTGTCCGCAACGGATCGCGCCCTTAGATTGCCGTCATGTTCGAAGCGCGATTCCAATCGTTCGAAGACCGCAGCGAACGCGCCGCCGGCGCCTCGCGGCTCGCCGCCCTGCGCGCCGAACTCAAACGCCGCGGCCTTGACGGCTTGATCGTGCCACGCGCCGATCGTTATCAGAATGAATATGTGCCGCCCTGTGCCGAGCGTCTGGCCTGGCTCACCGGCTTCACCGGCTCGGCCGGCGTCGCCGTCGTGCTCGCCGACCGCGCGGCGATTTTCGTCGACGGCCGCTACCTGGTGCAGGTGCGCGAGGAAACCGATAGCGCGGCATTTGCCGTCGAGCATCTGGTCGAGCATCCGCCCGCGGCGTGGATCGAGGAGAATCTGCCGTCGGGCGCCAAGCTCGGCTATTCGCCGTGGCTGCATACGGTCGACGGCGCCGAGCGCTTCGCCAAAGCCTGTGAAGCCGCCGACGGCGGGCTTGTCGCAGTCAACGACAACCCGCTTGACGCGCTGTGGCAAACGCGGCCGCAGCCGCCGCTTGGCGCCGTGGTGTTGCACGAGGTGCGCTATGCCGGCGAAGACGCGGCCGCCAAACTCGCCCGTGTTGTCGAGGCATTGGGAAAGCGCGCCGATGTGCTGGCCGTGTCCGACCCGCAGGCGGTGTCATGGTTGTTCAATATTCGAGGAGGCGACGTGCCGCATGTGCCGGTCGTGCTCGCCTTCGCTACCGTGCAGCGCTCCGGGCCGCCGACGATCTATATCGAGCCGCGCAAGCTTACCGGCGCGGTGCGCGAACGGCTGGAGACGCTGGCCAATGTTCGCGCGCCCGCGGATTTTGCAAGAGATCTTGCCGCGCTTGGCAAAGCCGGGCGCGCGCTGATGCTCGATCCGGCTCTATGCCCCGATGCTATTGCCCGGGCCGTGATCGAGAACGGCGGCAAAATCGTGCGCGCGACCGATCCGATCGCGCCCATGAAGGCGGTGAAGAATGCCGCCGAAATCGCCGGCGCACGTGCGGCGCAACTGCGTGACGGCGCTGCGATGGCGCGATTTCTCGCCTGGTTCGATCGCGAAGCGCCGCGCGGCCAACTGACCGAAATCGACGCGGTCGAGGCTTTGGAGAGTTTCCGCCGCGATACTGGACTCTTGAAGGATATTTCGTTTCCCACTATCGCCGCTGCCGGACCGGACGGCGCCATTGTGCATTACCGCGTCACCCGGCGGACCAACCGTCGCATTGCACCCGGCGAATTGTTTTTGATCGATTCCGGCGGCCAATATGAGGACGGCACCACCGATATTACCCGCACCATCGCGATCGGCGCGCCGAACCCGGCCATGCGCAAGAATTTCACGCTGGTACTCAAAGGCCATATCGCGATCGCGCGCGCGGTATTTCCCGACAGCACCACCGGTGCGCAGCTCGACCCGCTGGCGCGGCAATTTCTGTGGCGGGACGGATTGGATTTCGATCATGGTACCGGCCACGGCGTCGGCAGCTATTTGTCGGTGCACGAAGGACCGGCGCGGATTTCAAAATTGGGCACTGCGCCGCTCAAACGCGGCATGATCTTGTCCAATGAGCCCGGCTATTACCGCGCCGGCGCCTATGGCATTCGCATTGAAAATCTCGTGCTTGTGACCGAAGCGACACCAGTTGCGGATGCGGAAAAGCTGCTCAACGCTTTCGAGACGCTGACGCTGGCGCCGATCGACCGTCGGCTGGTCGAGTCATCCTTGATGACGACAGAGGAGATTGCCTGGCTCGACGATTACCATGTCCGCGTGCGCGATTTACTGATGCCGCTGGTGGACGAGCCGACGCGCGGCTGGCTGCGCCACGCCTGCGCGCCGCTAACCAAAACTTGAAGCCGTCGCGCGACGGTTGCCGCTTTCACATGTCGGACTGGGAACCTTTGCGCCGAGCAGACGTTTGTTTGCGTGCGCCTTTCCGAAGGGAACTCGCGAGGCAACATCATGTTATCGACCATTCTGATTATCATTCTGATCCTGTTGTTGCTCGGCGCCCTGCCGACTTGGCCCTACAGCTCCGGCTGGGGCTATTACCCAGGTGGCGGCGTCGGGCTGTTGTTGGTGATCGTGCTCATCCTGGCGTTGATGGGACGGATCTGAGCCGACGCTGTTTGTTTGTGTGCTCTGGTGCTCGCAGGGCAGCTCAGCGAACGAGCTTCGTCCATTCGTCTTCCGTCAGGACCGTCACGCCGAGCTTCTTGGCGTCGGTGAGTTTTGAGCCGGCGCCCGGGCCGGCGACGACGTAATCGGTCTTCTTCGATACCGAGCCGGATACTTTGGCGCCGAGCCGCTCGGCCGAGGCCTTGGCCTCGTCGCGGGTCATTGTCTCCAGCGTGCCGGTAAACACCACGGTCTTGCCGGCAACCGCGGAATCGGCGCGTGGCTTTGCCGCCTCGCGAATCTTCACCTCGCCGGCAAGCCGTTCGACGCGACGGCGATTGTGCGCTTCGGCGAAATAATCGCGCAGGCTGTCGATGACGGTGTCGCCGATCTGATCGAGCGCATCCAATTCGTGCCTTACGTCGTCATCGCCTTTCGCAAGCTTTAAGCAGGCGTCGTGGAAGCCTTGCCACGTGCCATAGCCGCGGGCCAAGGCCACCGCCGTGGTCTCGCCGACATGGCGGATGCCAAGCGCGTAGATAAAACGCTCCAGCGCCATCTCGCGCCGCGCCGCAATCGCCGCGAATAAATTGCGGACCGAGGTTTCGCCGAAGCCCTCAACCTCTTGGAGGTGAAATTTGCTGTTGCGTTCTTCCAGCGTGAAAATATCGGCCGGCTCCTTGACCCAGCCGCGCTCGTAGAACAGTTCGATCTGCTTGTCGCCGAGCCCGTCAATGTCGAAGGCGCCGCGCGACACGAAATGCTTGAGATGCTCGACCGCCTGATAGGGACAGGCGAATTCACCGGTGCAGCGGGCGATCGCGCCTTCCTCGCCGGTCGCGGTTTGATCGCGAACCACTTCGGTGTGCAGCGGGCACGGGCAACGCTTCGGAAACTCGTAAGCTTTGGCGCCGCGCGGGCGTTTCTCCGCGATGACGCCGAGCACCTGCGGAATGACGTCGCCGGCGCGCTGAATTTGCACGGTATCGCCGATCCGCACGTCGAGCCGCGCGATTTCGTCGGCATTATGCAGCGTCGCGTTCTGCACGACCACGCCGCCAACGGTGACCGGTTCGAGCTTGGCGACCGGCGTGAGCGCGCCGGTACGGCCAATTTGGATCTCGATGTCCTTGAGCAAGGTGATGGCGCGCTCGGCGGGAAATTTGTGCGCCGTCGCCCAACGTGGCGAGCGCGACACGAAGCCAAGGCGCTCCTGCCAATCGAGCCGGTCGACTTTGTAGACGACGCCATCGATATCGTAATCCAGCGTCCCGCGTTGCGCCTCGATCTCGTGATGAAACTTCAATAAGGCGTCGAGTCCGCGGCACAACTTGGTCAGTGGATTGGTCTTAAAACCGCAGCGCTCGAACCATTTGATCATGCCGGACTGCGTATCAGCCGGCATTTCGCTCATCTGGCCCCAGGAATAGGCGAAAAAGCCGAGCGGGCGCGACGCGGTGATCGACGGGTCTTTCTGGCGCAGCGAGCCGGCCGCGGAATTGCGCGGATTGGCAAAGATCTGGCCGCCGGTTTCGGCCTGCCGCTTGTTCAGCGTCAGAAAGGCGTGCTTTGTCATGTAGACCTCGCCGCGCACCTCGCAAATCGGTGGAACGCTGGCACCCTTTAGCCGCTGCGGAACGTCGGCGAGGGTTCTGATATTGGCGGTGACGTCTTCGCCTTCATTGCCATCGCCGCGGGTCGCGCCAGTGACCAGCAGGCCGCGCTCGTAGCGCAATGACATCGACAGGCCGTCGATCTTCGGCTCGGCGGAAAATGCGATCTCCTCGTCGTCGGATAACCGCAAGAACCGGCGAATGCGGCCGACGAAGTCGCGCACGTCATCTTCACCGGAGGCGTTGTCGAGCGAGAGCATCGGCAACGCATGGCGCACCTTGGCAAACCGCGTCGACGGCGCGGCGCCGACGCGCTGCGTCAGGCTCGTCGCGGTGCGCAGTTGCGGGAAACGGGCTTCGACCGCGCTATAGCGTTGCCGGAGCCGGTCATATTCGGCGTCGCTGACGCTTGGCGCGTCTTCCTGGTAATAGCGCCGGTCATGCGCGGCAATTTCGGCTTCTAGCCGCGCGTGCTCGGCCTTGGCTTGTGCGGTGGTGAGCTCATCCACCGCGAGCTTGGAAGCGTCTTTTCGTGCCATTCTGGCGAAATCCGTGATTCCGGGTTTGGCCGCCGCGCCGGCAGCCCAGAATTGATAACCACGCGTGCCGGAATTGTGTACTACCCCGCGGCGCGGATCAGGCGTTCGGCGGCAGCGCGGGCCTCGGCGGTA
>Ga0126383_10002255_pt1 | contig 12385 bp, 9 predicted proteins | sample PanSoiMetPlot_35_FD_96882 | JGI IMG/M metagenome (GOLD analysis project Ga0126383, IMG submission 96882) | Tropical forest soil microbial communities from Panama - MetaG Plot_35 | ecosystem: Environmental > Terrestrial > Soil > Tropical forest > Bulk soil | place: Panama | collected 2016-02-17
ATTCGGAGTCATCTGGCTCGTCGGCCCCGATCGAGCAGTGGAGGCCGTCTCTCAATAACGCTTGCCTGCGGCAGGCTCTCGCATCAACTGAGAGTTCAGCACCCCAACTTCTTCAACAACTGCTCTTTCGCGCTCCGCCCCGCCGCATAATCGATCGTCCCCTCCCCGTTCACCGCGACCGGCACTCGACCCTCAGTCCGCTCAGCAAGTTCCCGAGCAGCATTCACGTCGCCGCTAGCGGCGCGGCACACCATGGCTGCGGGTGTGCTGTCGGCAAGTAGACAGAACGGTCCCAGGTGGATAACGTCAATCGCTTGAGTGGAAGCTCAGAACTTCTGTACATGCAGTCCCCGGGTTGGTAAAAAGATTGCACGAAAAGGATCATGGACAACGGGAACGAAGCACAGACTCCTTCCAAAACACCCGATCTCGTACTGTGTCTCTCCGGGGGAGGATTTCGTGCCACCTTTTACCATCTGGGCGTAATCAAGCTGCTTCGTGATTACAGATTACTAAAGAGGGTGGCGCGAATCTTGTCGGTGTCCGGTGGCAGCATCATGGCTGCCCATCTGGCGTTGAACTGGGATGAATACAGTTGTGATTTCGAAGAGGGCGGCTATTACCGCGCAGCCAGACAGCTTGTTGAATTCGGTCGATCGGATCTCAGAGGGCGTATTGTGCGGAGGCGGATCGTTCTCGGTTGGCTCGGGGACCGATTTCGGCGCTCGCGGCAGCTCGAGAAGCATTACGCGAACCTCCTACACGGCGCCGAATTAAAGTCATTGCCTTCTGCGGGGCCACAGTTCTCGTTCTTCGTTTGGCGGAAGCAAATCGTCCGAAAACCATGGAAGTTGCGAACATTCCGGGTTTTTCGGATCATTACCTGTTGCTTTCCAAAAGGAAGTGCGACATGATGATTCCTGTGGGAAACCCAAAGAGCGACTCTATGACTGAAAAAGCGGATGTTCTGCAGGGAACGCTGGCGCTGATGGCCCTCAAGACGCTCGATGTGCTCGGTCCACTGCATGGCTATGGGATCGCGCGGCGGATCGAGCAGATCAGCGGGGATCTGCTGGCCGTGAACCAAGGCACTTTGTATCCCGTCCTGCTGAAGCTGGAGCAAGAGGGCGCAATTTCGTCCGAGTGGGGCGCCTCGGAAAACAACCGCCGGGCGCGTTTCTATCGCCTGACACGGTTGGGACGAAAGCTGCTCGAGACCGAAACACGGGACTGGGAGCAAACGGCGGCGATCATCGCACGATTCTTCGCGGTGAAGGCGGAGGACTTGACATGAGATTCCTGAGAAGGTTTCTGGCGCGGCTCAAGAACTTTGCCACCGGGCGGCGAGACGACAAACGGCTGCGGGAAGAGATGGAGGAGCATCTGGCCCTGCAGACGGAGGAGAATCTGCGCGCGGGGATGAATGTGGAAGAGGCACGGCGGCAGGCCGTGATGAAGTTCGGAGGGGTGGGGACAGTGAGAGAGGATTACCACGCGGAGCAGAGTCTGCCGTTCTTTGAAAACCCGATTCAGGATCTGCGCTTCGCGCTGCGGATGTTTGCCAAATCGCCGGGCTTCTCCGCTATTGCGATTCTGACGATGGCGCTGGGCATCGGAGCGACGACGGCGATTTTCAGCCTGGTCGACGCCACGCTGCTGCATCCGCTGCCCTATCCGCACCCGGAGGAACTCGTGCGCATCGTGGACGATCTGCCTGGTGCGGGCGCTACGGACGCGGGCATCTCGATTCCGGAGTTTAAGGATCTGCAGCGTTCGGGAATTTTTCAGTATGTTGTGCTGCAGATTTTCGGGTCGGCGAACCTGACGGGTGTATCGCAGCCATCGCGGATGCAGTATGAGGGGGTGTCGCCGGCGTATTTTGCGATGCTGGGGGTGAAACCGGAGCTGGGACAGACGTTCGATCCTCAGGATAAAACGCCGGGGTTCACGCTGGATGTGGTGATCAGTGACGGGTTGTGGAAGCGGGCTTTCGGGAGCGATCCGCACGTTGTGGGAAGAAGTTTGCGGGTGGACAACGATTTGTATCGGGTGATCGGGGTGATGCCGCCGGGTTTTCGCGACCCGGGGCGAACCGTGGGCGAGAGAAATACGGAACAGTGGGCGGCGTTGGGTTTTGAGGAGGATCCGGCTCGGCCCCCGAACCGCAGTTTGCGGTTGCCCCTGGAAACGGTCGGGCGCCTGAAGCCGGGGCTGACGGTTGCAGCGGCGCAGAGCCAGCTGGACGCGTTGGTTGCTTCGTTGCGGAAGCAATTTCCGGACGATTATCCGGCCTACAGCAAGTGGACGGTGCGGTTGGTGCCTCTGAAGGAAAACGTGGTGGGCAACGTTCGGCAGTCGCTGATCCTGCTGTTGGGCGCAGTGGCGCTGGTGCTATTGATCGGCTGCGTGAATGTAGCAAATCTGCTGCTGGCGCGGGCCAGCGCGCGATCACGGGAGATGGCGGTGCGCCAGGCGCTGGGAGCAGCACGCAAGCGGCTGGTGCGGCAATTGCTGACGGAGGGCCTGCTGCTTTCGCTGCTGGGCGGAGTGGCGGGGTTGGTGATTCTGTTCTGCATGAAGGGATTCTTGCTGCGGCTGATTCCGGAGAGCCTGCCTCGGCTGAACGACCTGTCGATCAACTGGACCGTGATGCTGTTCGCGCTCGCGGCTTCGATCGCAGCCGGGGTAATTTTCGGGCTGGCGCCCGCGAGGCAGGCAGGGCGGTCGAATCTGGCAAGTGCGTTGAGGGTGGAGGGGCGTGGGTCGAAGGGCTCCACGGAGCAGACGCGCACGCGGCGCGTGCTGGTGGTGACGGAGTTTGCGCTGTCGCTGGTGCTGATGGTGGCCGCGGGCCTGCTGCTGCGCAGTTTTTGGGACTTGTACAAGGCGCCGCTGGGATTCAATCCGCAGCATGTGATGTCGGTTCAGTTGTGGCTGCCGAGCCCCAACGATCCGAAGACGGACATTTATGGAACGGCTGCTCAGGAGGCAGTGTTTGCGCGCGAATTGCTGCGGCGCAGCCGGTTGCTGCCGGGAGTGCAGGAGGCGGCGCTGGGAGCGGAGCCGTCGATTCCGCTGCAGCACGACCGCAACCCGAGCCCGCTGATCGTGGAAGGACGCCAGACACAGAGCAAGCAGCCGCCTTTGGTGGAGCGGTCGCAAGTTACTCCGGAATATTTTCATTTGCTGGAGATTCCGGTGCTGCGGGGCCGTCTGTTCAACGACGGCGACGACGAGAATGCGCCGCTGGTCGCCGTGATCAACCGGGCGATGGCGGAGACTTACTGGCGAGGCGAGGATCCGCTTGGGAAGCGGCTGAAGGTTGGCCGTGGGAGGGCTGGGGTTGGCCAACGTGCGAGCAAGACCTGGATCACGATCGTCGGGGTGATCGCGGATGCTCGAACCGAGTCGCTGGCGAACGCGAGCATTCCGCAAATCTATCTGAGCCTGTACCAGGAGACGCCCAAGGAGTTGGCCATCTTTCTGCGTGGAGACCTGAATGCGAGCGCGATCCCGGAAGAGGTGCGGGCGATGGTGCAGTCGGTGAATCCGGAGCTGCCGGTTTACGGCGCGCAGACGCTCGATGACGTGGTGTCGGCGTCGCTGGAGCAGAGACGATTCTCGATGGATATTGTGGCGGCCTTCGCGATAACGGCGCTGCTGCTGGCGGCGCTGGGAATTTACGGGGTGATTTCCTATCTCGTGAGCGAGCGCACGCAGGAGATCGGCATTCGCCTGGCGCTGGGGGCGCGACGGGGAGAGATACTGCAGATGGTTATGCGCCAGGGACTGGGTCTGGCGATGGCGGGCGCCGGGCTGGGACTGGTGGGATCGGTGATCGTGTCGCACCTGATGGCAGGTTTGCTCTATGGCGTAATGCCTACCGATCCTCTTACATTTGTTGGCGTCACCCTGGTGCTCACAGGTGTGGCGCTTGCGGCCTGTTATATCCCCGCGCGGCGGGCAATGCGTGTCGACCCGATGATCGCACTGAGATACGAGTAGTTTTTCCAAGTCCTCGATGTGGCTCGGATTCCCCCTTCCGAAATAGTTGGATTATGGAAGAGTAGCCGACAAACCGTCAAAGTGGATCGCCACCGGATTCGCTGACAAACCACCTGCGATCGGTCGGACGCCTAACCAGATCGGGTGGGGCAGAGACATCCGCCACTGCAGCCGCAAGTCCTCTGGTCCTCGGTAATCAATTCAAATCCACCGCAGTGCACCCATCGCCGATGGCGAAACAAATAGAACATAGCGACCCGCTCTGATCCTTCTGCCAGAACAGAAAATAGACTTTTCTACTTATTTTCAACGGCTTACCAGGACACCCATAACACAGCCTCAAGCCAGAGCCGGACCATTGTGCGAGAGTGCGAATCGCGGCAAAGTGCGACCTGTCAGCCGGATTACCGGCCAATTGAAAAGGAGAGACTCCAATGAAAAGCGCACGCACGCTGATCACGACCTGCCTGTTACTCACCGCCGCCACCCTCTTGGCCCAGACAGAGAGCCAGCGGCTCATGAAGGTGAACGTCCCATTCACCTTCGGCGTCGAAAACCACTCCCTGCCTGCCGGCGAATACACCGTCTTCACCGTCACGCCAGAGCGCTCGATCCGCATCGTCAGCGCCGACGGCAAGCACTCGGCGGTGATCAACACCTTGGCAAACTACGCCAACGAGCCTTCGACCAAAAGCAGTCTAGTGTTCCACAAGTATGGCGACGATTACTTTCTGGTTCAGGTCTGGACGGCCGGCCAGAACGTGGCTCGCAATCCGCTGTCCAGCAAGAAGGCGATGAAGATTGCCAGCAGTGGTGGCAGGCCCGAGACGTTCACGGTTTTCGCGCTCGCTGAACGCCGGTAACAAGTCTGTCGTAACTGAACCCTTGGGCGCGTCCACCGTCGCGCCCGTTTTTTCGTCTTGCTTCGGATCGCGGAATCAGAGGCTGTCTATCGTCCAGACGTTGTTCTCGCTGGTAACCATTTGCAGAGCTAGGTAGCGCCCGTCGGGCGACGAAAGATTTACCGGGAAAAAGAAGAATGGAGAGCAATCCTGAAGTGATCACGGTTGCGAGGCGTGGGCTCTCACAATCCGAATGAGATGGGGATTATCAACCGAGCCGATCGCTTTCTGCCGAGCATTCGGACCAGGATCGGTCAGAAGCCTTCTACTTGCCACACGTTCTTAGCTCCACCGGCTTCAGCTATGGCGAGCAATTTCCCGTTCGGCGAAGGGATTGCATGCCAAATCTCGGGATTGCTCGATCTGAGCAGGACAGAAGCTTTGCCATCCAGAGTGACGTTCAGCAATGCGCTATCCCGCTCAAAATCATGCCAGGAAACCAGGAGGCTTCTCCCATCCGCAGACCAGCCGACCCCGATCAATCCGTTCCATCCTTTGACGACCAGCTCGCGCGTTTTGCCCGTGGTGGTGGAGCGGAACTGGATCGTTCCTTGATTGGGACGATATTCGATGATTGCTCTTTCCGAACCATCAGGGGACAAGCTCCAATTGCAGTTGGGATCGATTTGCGGAGCGGATGGACTCTTCCCGCTCCTTACATCGAACCGAAACGTTTCCCAAGTACTTCCCTTCACGGTGGTGTACATGCAGATGGTGGATGGCAAGCGCGCACATTCCACGATCGCGATGCCGACATCTTTGAGCACAAGGCGAGGGGGCCCGCCACCTATTGGAACTGCAAGAATAGCGGAGGGAGATTCCGGACCGGCGGACCTAGGGGTAGAGACATATAAGATCTCTGATCCATCAGGCGTGATTCTGGGTTGTGATAGATGGTCTGCGCCAGTCACCAGGCGTTCTGCCAATGGTTCATCGATGGCCTGTTTGAAAATCTCCCGAGTGCCGTTACGGTTTGAACTAAACAGGATTGCCTTGCTATCAGGTGTCCAAGCGACTGGAATATTCTCATTCTCATCAAGGGTTAGTCGCCGGGTCGCGAGCAACTTAGTGCCGTCCGTGTCCAGCGTGCCTAAGTAGACACTCGGCAACCAGTTCCCTCGCAGGAAGATCACTACCCTCCCATCAGCGCTTCCAGCAATTTGCGAAATCCAGCCATGTCCCCCGGTGATGCGCTTCGGGGACGACGAAATCTTTGTCGACTGGCTCAGCGACGCTGCCCACAAGATGGAATCTTGCTGGTTCGGTGTGGATCCAAAGGCGTAAATGAGTCGGCCATCCGGCAACCAATGCACCGCAGGACTCAATCGACTGTCTGAAAAGAGCGTCTGGGCACTGGCCTTCTGCCACTGATTGATTTCGACCGCGCTGGCCCGAGCGTCATATACCCAAGTGGATCTGATGTAAGCGATTCGACTGCCGTCGGGGGACCAAGTTGGCACCCCCACCTGCGAGTCATCCTGCCTGGCGGCTGAAACCTTGACCTGATCTGTCCCGTCGGCGCGCATCACCCACTCTTCTTGACCCCACAAACCTGAATAAGGAGCATCGCCGCGGAGAAATGCGATGTGAGTTCCATCGGGGGACAGCGATCCTAGCGAGGCATTTTCCGCGAGCTGACGGGGCGTACCTCCAAACGGCGAGATACTCCACAAGCTTGACTTCCCCGGTCCTTCGGCGCGAGACACCAGTAAGTGATACCCGTCGGGAAACCAGTCATCGACACCAGCCTTGAATTCAGGCGGCAAGGGCACGCGGTAGACTTCACCCGTGCGAACCAGCTTCAGAAACAGGCCAGTATTATCCGCGAATGCGAGCTGTTTGCCGTCGGGAGAAATAGCCATGCTGGTGACGCTATTCTCTTGCGAATTCGCAGTCAGTTGACGTTCCAATACCCCCGTTTGCGTCTTTGAGTTACGCGACCCCGCCCACACCAAAACAACAAGAACGGCTATTGCGACGCAGGCGATAGCGATCCACCGACGCGTCAAGGATGATTTGGCTCGCTTCGGGGCTACTCCGATCTCGATTCTGGTTGCTGCGACGGAGCCACCATCCACTGGCCCAATAAACCGGTATCCCCGGCGCGACAGCGTCTCAATGAAGCGGGGATTGTCGGCTTCGTCCCCTAGCGCCTGCCGCAGCTTGCGAATGGCCGTGTTCACACCAACGTCGAAGTCAACGAAGGTGTCGGCCGGCCACAGCTTCTGCTGCAGTTCTTCGCGGGTGACCAGACGTCCGGCATTCGACACCAGTTCGAGCAACACGCGTAAGGGATGCTCCTGCAGCTTGATGCGCACGCCATTCTTGCGCAGCTCGCCTTCGCGCTCGATAAGCTCGAACGATCCGAATCGAAACACGCGGTTAAGCTGCGATGAGCGGTGGGTTGCCATGGGGTGTGGCAGTATGCGTGTGCAATATCATAACCCTGATTCTGGGCCTGGCATCACAGGATCCTAGGATTGACACGTTTTGGGCTTCGGCGGCTGGTCAACCCCATTCGTCCGTGCCCATCTGATGGAGACGAGGTCAGCCTCCAGATTGGCGCGACAAATCGCGAAGGTGTGTGACGGACAATCCCATTAGTTGGGCTGTTCGGCGTCAAGTTGACGAGTAACGACTAAACCGTGGAAGTGCCATAGCGGACTCCCTGGGTGGATCGTTGGCTATTGGGAAGTTACGGCAGTCGCCTGCAAGAAACTCTGAATCTTTTCATAGGTCTTCCGCGTTACCGTCCCACCATGCCGTAAGAGCCTAATCCTTGACCTGTGCACTCCGGTTCCGGCCTCGATCTCACGCTCCGAGAATTGCGCCAATAACCTCAGCGGCTCGGATCGGCGGCAACTCGCCCGTTCTCGTACTCCTTGCAGCGCACCGTCGAGCTCGTGATCGACCGAGCCCTTTTTCCTCTCCATCCGCAACCGCGTTTCCCTTGGGCCTCCACGAATAACAAACAACCTGACGGACGCCGCACTATTGTTGGCGACAGCTCGGAAGCGTATCTCGCTGGCGATGAAGGCGCTAGGCGGCCACGGAGAAGGCAAAGAAATAGGTTCTGTGCGTGATGCCACCGGCACCCAGATGAAAAGAAAAACGTCCTCAAAACTCAGAAGAGGGAGGATTGTTGAGGGCGTCTCTAAGTTGTCAGATGAGCTCAGTGTCCGCGTCGGTGACGCCGGTCACGGGCAGATGTTCTGTCAGAGACGGCCCTCGGCAAGAGTGCGCTTTGGTTCCGATAGCACACCGCAAAAGGCCCCCACACCAAAGGCAGCAAATATGGGCCACGGGTAGATGGGCCAGCGGCCACGATATATGTGGGCGCCGGCCGTCAAACCTTCACGACCCGTACCGGCCAGTTTGCCTTTGTGACTTTTGTTCGCGCCCGGGTGGCCATTTCGTCGGTGCGAACGAAGTAAAATTTTTGGCCAGGCATCCGACTCAGCTTCTCAAGTGTTTCCCTCATTCTGGTGTCGATCATTCCGCCCGGAAGCTCAGATGCGGAGGCTTCCGCTGAGATCAGGGTCGCTCCGTTGAGGCTGCCTCTCAAGTCTGGCTCATCAGCGGTGCCAGTCTGTCGAGGATTCCATTCCCAGTCAATTTCAGACTCGAATCCGTTGCCGCGAAGCCAGCGAAGGCCGTGCAGTATTAGGAATTCGTGTTGAATTTGGTTGAGGTCTTCGGAAACCTCTCTGAAAAGTCGGTCGGTCACTAGGGACGCTTTCGGGAGATCAGGTTTTCGGTCACGCCCTGACTGTTCTGTCTTCCTGTTCTCTCCATTGCAGACTCGAGGGCCGCAATGAGATCGCGTTGAGATGGGCAGGCCTGCCTGGGCGTTTAGGTCCTGATTGCCGGTCGTGATACGCGATAAATCTGCCAGGCAAACGCTCCCAACCCCAGGCAAACGACACCGAAGTAGATGAACCCGCCAAGATACGGGATGAACCTGACAATGGTGAGGATCAACATTCCCACCAGCAGTCCCAGAAGCCAATCGGCCCTACTGGTTGCGGCCGGTTTCACAATCGTGTGCCCGAGGAATGCTCCAACCCAAATCTTTGCCAGGTAGATTGCCGGCAGATACGTAGCGAGCAAGATCAGCGAGACAGGCAGGCCAATCAGCGTGATCGCTGTCAGGAATATGGCCACGGGCGCGCCCACTAGAACCGCAAACCCAAGCCCGAAACTACGCCAGCCTGAGCCTACCGCCTGAGTGCTGGCCTGGAAGAAGCTGGGAAACAGGACCATTCCCAACCATCCCACCAGCATGGCTGCAGCGAGCCAGACCGCTTGATAGAAGTAGAATCTGGGGCGCGCGAACCTACTCTGCCTCGTGCGCACCTCGATGTCACGTTTGCCTACGATCGTTGCGCCGTCGGCGATCTGCACATTTTTCAGGTTGTGCACGCGAGCGGTCAGGTTGCCACCGATTCGCGCTGTATTCGTCAGGGTAAGTCTGTCTCCGGCCATCGTCAGCTCGCGTCCGATGCTGCCGCTGAGATCCGCATTGCCAACGAACATGGTCACGCTGCGGTTGACCTCGCCCTCGAGGCTGACGTCGCCTGCTCCAACCACGATACCCCCGCCCACGCGACTCCGGTTATCCACACGCAACGATTGCGTTAAAGCGTAGATGTTGTGGCCCAATTGCCCTTCCAGGTCGAGGGAGCCCGCACAGTTGTAGATGTTGCCTTCTACAGTTCCGCTCACTACGATTCGCTTGGCAAAACTCACTAGGTCACCCTTCACTGTGCCGCGCACTTCCACAGACTGGCCAAAAGCAAGTAAGTCTCCATTGATGACGCCTTCCACGCGCACGGTGTTGCCAGAGGCCAAAAGGGTGTCATCCACGGTCTCGTTCGCCGATACGGTGACGAACTCACTGTGACGCCGCTCCAGAGCAAAGCTAGGCAAGGACAACACGAGGACCAAGCTCAGAAGGCGGAGGCCAAGTTGGCGTAGCTTCCATCGGTGTCCCAGCAGCAGTACGGTACCACCCAATAGTAATAGCAAGAGGATCTTCCCGACGACAGCAACATAATCAGCCAGCATGGTAGTACCTCCCTGCGCAAAGTAGTAAGTAAGAGAAAAAAGCAGATTCGTCCGGCCACCAAGGTTGAAGGGACTTAACCATTGCAGCCCTTCCGGAATGCTCAGCAAATCAATCCAGCCAGCAACGATCGAGCCTAGTGCCAGCACCACGGCCGCCACCGCTATATCGGTCCACGCCAAAGACGGCGACAAACGAGGGAATTCCGTGGGGATGGCTGCTTCTTCCGGAAGTTCTTGCAGGCTTTCGCGCAGAACACGGTTCTCAGCGCGTAATGCGTCCAGCAGTTGCCGGCAGCGCCGGCAAGTGGCTAGATGGTCTCGCAGCCTTCGCGCTGCGTCTGCCTCCAGTTCGCCATCCACAAACATCGCTACGTCTTGTTCCGAATAACATTCCATGATCAGTTGCCCTTGTCCGCCAGGTTCCGGCGCAGCTCCCGCTTGGCCCGAAATATCAATGCGGCAACATAGTTCCGCCGCAGATCCAACTGCTGTGCAATTTCGTCATAGCTCAGTTCGCTGTAATAGCGCAGGACCAGCGGCACACGATAGTTCTCCGGCAGACGGGTAATGGCATCCCGTACCTGCGCCCTCTCTTCCGCGCTGATGACAGCACCAAGCGGCGAAGGCCCCGCGCCGGCTGCCTCGAGGGTTGCTGCTCCACCTTCCAATTCAACAAACACCTGCCGTCCCCGCTTTCGCCGCCGCAAGAGGTCAATACATTGGTTGCCAGCCACTCGCAGCAGCCATCTGGGGAACGGTACTGACCCGTCGTAGCTCTCGATGGAGTGCTGCAGCTTGAGGAAGACTTCACTGGTGGCATCTTCTGCGCTCTCCCGTGAGTCCAGCAAGTAACGACACAAGCCGAATACGCGCCGCACATAGCGGCGGTAGATTTCCCCCAGGGCCTCGACATCGTGGCCTTGTGCGCGCTCGATTACGCTCTCCAGATCCTGCCCCTCCATCTGCGCGGCGTTGCCCTCGCGGGGCTGTGATCCTTTCGAATTGTTTTGCCTGGCGTCCATAAAGCAGTACGCTGCAGATCGAACAAAGTTACACAGATTTTAGAGATGGGAATCTACAGATGGACGTATTACTGCGGCTCTTAGGGTAGAGTTACCACGAAGGCCTTTCCAAAGGCCTTCGGTTCAATACTTTTTAACGTGCCAACCGCATGTCGGTGATTGCTGTCGCAAACAGGGCATCGTTACACCACCTGCTCCCGTAAAGCGCTTGTATTCGAACCGACGGATGAACTGAGGTCCAGGATTGTCCGGCAACTCCGAAGTAGCAATCAAGAGGCAGTCCTCGATACTTGCGATAAATTCTGGTTCGCCGGCAATACGGTTTCCGGGTCGGAAGTCCGCTTTGAGGAAGCGTTGCGGATATTTCCCAGAATGTAGGGTTCCGCCGCCGGACTGCAAGAGGTTTTGAAGTTGGGCGAAGGGACAATCTGCGTAAATGTATCCGACCTTTAGTTGGAGATTTTTCGCCGGGCCATGATGATGATCCGCTCGTGCTGCTCCTTATAAGTCTTCTGCGATGAGGTGCTGCGCTGACTTCCTCATGGGAAACAGTGTCTCGGATCTGAAGAGCTGCTCATCCCATTTCTGGCCAATGTCTTGCACGCCGACAATCCCACCATGATCTCCAGAATGCCTGAGACTCAAGGGGTCTTCCCGGCACCGACCGCCGGGGCGAGTACAGCCCAGAAATCCGCCTACAACATCAGCGAGAGTGGTACAGGCGGGGCATCGTTCGCAAGTGCGTTGGAACGCTTGACCGATCTCCGGGGAGTCCTTACGCGTAAAGCTGAACGAGGCCTAGCGATCTTGGCCAACACTAGGCTGCGTTACTGCGCGTCGACTACGGCGCGAACTAGCTGCAGGATGCCCCACAGAAATAGGAGGATGGCCCACCAGGGAATGTCCGGATACGATCCTCCGGTCGCCCGGCGCCAGCGCAGTTCACGCAGCAGTTTTCGGTACTGCGCTGAACTGCCTTGCCGGAGCGTATGTGCCATCGCGGGTATGTCAGCCAGCAAGTGCGTGTCGGGGAAGAACTCCTGCTGCGACAGATTGCTCCCAAAGTAATGACGATAGGTGTCCCAGGTATTCAGGAACGCTTCCTTCTCTCCCAGCAAGGCATAAGCTTCCGCTTGCTTATGTGCGAGGAACCGCGCGCAGTGGTCGTGCGGAAGTTTCGCGAGTGCATCGTGACACGTCCTGGCTACGCAATTGAGCGCCTGTCGCGTGCCACGCGGCCATGCGAGTACATAATTCGTAATCGCCTGCGCGATTCGAGTCGAAGGACCTTCTGTTATTCGCAAACAAACTCAAGTGTGGGCCGGGCTGCCCCGATTCGGAGTCTTCGACGTGTTTTCGGCCACGAAATCAACAAAGGGGGCCGGTTCA